>WBZL01005887.1_pt1 | contig 9981 bp, 8 predicted proteins | sample 5204291 | NCBI WGS metagenome assembly WBZL01 (sample SAMN12344345, study PRJNA552823) | activated sludge metagenome | biome: Activated sludge suspended growth; feature: Nitrification reactor; material: Wastewater; isolation source: activated sludge from nitrification reactor of wastewater treatment... | reverse complement strand
CATACTGTTTTTTACTCTGTTTAGCGCTTTGATCCTGGTTAATCTTTTACGATTGTTGCCCCACACCCGCACTGTTTGGCAACATATCCGAGTAGATTGGACACAGCTTTCATTTATGTTTTATGGTGGGCTTGTGTTTTATATCATGCTTATGTTCGATGAATACCAGCATGAAGTGGTATGGAAATGTACAGCCTGGGCATGTTTGGCATTGGGCGCGTGGCTGTATCTACAGGCGAAAAGTCAGAAACAGCGAATTCTGGCATTACTTGGTGGCGCCACTGGGGCTATGTGGATTGTAGTCCTTGCAAAATGGATGCTTATCCCCCTTCAAAAGTGGCCCACAGGATACCCGGTAGCTCCATCGGAAGCTGCTCGCTGGGTTGAACCTGGTAGTGCGATGATTAGCTGGGGCTGGATCCTTGTCATGTTGATGGCTCCCGCCTTGTTGCATTTACTGTCATCGTCCCCACCTCCCAACGTTCAAAAGGATATCGCTCCCGCATAAGAACCGTGACGCGGATTTTCGAGGGCTACCCCCAGAGCCTGAAACTCTAACCATTAATCGAACCAAAGATTACAATCAAGTCGATCATTCTGCTTTCGTGTCGCGTTTTTGCTGCCGATACAGAACGAATGTGCTATAATGCCTGTCAACTCCACCATCAAAAGGACACTACACCCATGGCCGAGTTAACGCGACAAGAAATCATTAAACTCATTGCGACGAATAGCGGGGATATCTGTCTTCAAGGCGTCAATCTGTCCGGATTGGATTTGTCCTATCTAAATTTATCGCGCATCAATTTTGCTCACGCCAACCTTGAAAAGAGCAACCTCGCTCACGCGCACCTGCAGGAAACTACATTCTTCCGCGCGAACCTTACCGGCGCAAATTTATCGGGTGGAGATTTACGGCAGGCCGAGCTCGTCGAGGCCAATTTGACGGATGTTGACTTGGGGCAGACGAACTTAACCCAGGCCTTAATGTGTGGGGCGATTCTTGCGGGTGCGAATTTGATGGGCAGCCGCTGCGAAGGCGCCAACTTTGATGGCATTCAAGCCACCATTACCACCGTCTGGCCTGAAGATTTTGATAAAGGCCAACACGCGCTTATTACATACGGTGAGTAACAAACCTACTACGAGGCAGACTCTCGAGTGCATATGAGAAATTTTCGGGACTTTTCACATTGTTACGCTTGCCATACTCGAGAGATTGACCCATGCCGTTACCTACAACCCGTTACCCGAAGCCCAGACCAATCACACACCCCCCACTTCTACTTTCTGGAAAACGGCCACCTGCGCCAGATTTAGCCCTGTTGGCTGCGCTGAAGACAGGGCGAGAACGGTTCCAACTTATCGACAAGGTGTTTTATTTGCACGCCCCCGATGGCATCGGCCGTTCCAAACTGGCAGAGAAAGTAGAAAAGGCGCTGAGTGTAGCGACCACCCTGCAACTGGCTTACGGTGAGCAAGATGGTTGAGATGGGAACGGCCGTTATTCGTTAACAACTCAAGAACAGCGGAGGAAATCATGTCATATCAAGCATATCTCGATACCATCAAAGCCAAAACAGGCAAAACTCCTGATGATTTTCGGGTGTTAGCCGCCGAAAAAGGATTGACCCGGTATAACGAGGTCATGACCTGGCTTAAGGCCGATTATGGCCTGGGTCACGGCCATGCCAATGTCATCGCCCAAATTCTGACGAAACCGGACACAAGCAAGGTCACGCCAGATGACAAAATCGATAAGTTATTCACCGGCAGAAAGGCACAATGGCGTCGGCCATACGATGATTTGTTGGCAAACCTCCATGAATTTGGCACAGATGTTGGCGTCGCTGCCACCAACAGTTATATCAGCTTGCTGCGGGGCAGTAAGAAGTTTGGCATTGTGCAGCCATCCAGCGAACGACTGGACATTGGTATCAAATTGAAGGGTGCTGCCCCAGACGAACGGTTTGAAGCAGCCGGCAGTTGGAACAACATGGTCACACATCGCGTGCGCATCAGCGACCCCGCCCAAATAGATGCTGATGTGCTGGCCTGGTTGAAACAAGCCTACTATGCCGCAAAATAGCCCTCATCCATGTAATATGCAAAATCAAGCAGCAGGAAATTTCTCATGCAAGCAACATTTACAACGGTCGTTACCCAAGAAGAGAACATGAACGCCACCGGCTTGCCGGTACCAGCCGAGGCAGTAGCCATTTTAGATAGCGGCAAACGTCCCAAAGTCAAAGTCAGCCTCAATGACTATACCTACCGCAGCACTGTCGCCGCTTATGGGGATGTGTTTATGCTGCCTCTGAGCAAAGAACATCGAGATGCGGCTGGCGTGAAAGCGGGTGATGAAGTGGAGGTGACGCTGGAATTGGATACCGAGCCACGCACGGTTGAAGTTCCCGATGATTTGGCAAAGGCGTTAGAGGAAGGGGGCGTAACGGCCGTTTTCGATGCCCTCGCCCCTTCCAAACGGAAAGAACACGTCCGCCAAGTCACCTCAGCCAAAGCGGAAGAAACCCGCCAACGACGCATTGCCAAAATTGTTACCACCCTCAGCGCATCTTAAACCTTAGAAACTGTCATGAAGTAGAAAAAGACGTCTGTCGAATAATGCGAAGCACTTAAAACATGCCAGCCCCGAACAATTTATGGAGATAAAATGATGCAAAAAATCACCCCGTTTTTATGGTTCGATGATCAGGCTGAAGAGGCCATTAACTTTTACGTTTCGATTTTCAAGCATTCAAAGATGGTCAACGCGAATCGAGACCCAGATGGCAAGCTGTTTACGGCGACGTTTCAGCTTGAAGACCTGGAAATTTCGGCACTCAATGGTGGGCCAGAATTTAGCTTCACCCCGGCCGTTTCCTTTTTTGTGACCTGTAACACAGAAGCCGAAGTGGATGAATTATGGCAAAAGTTGTCCGAGGGTAGCCGCGTTCTGATGCCCCTGGACACCTATTCATTCAGCGAAAAGTTCGGCTGGCTTGAAGACAAATATGGTCTTTCCTGGCAGTTAAATAGGGGCAGTTCTTCGCAGAAAATTATGCCGTTCTTCATGTATGTGGGCGATCATGGGCAAGCGGAAGAAGCGATGAAGCTGTACACCTCGCTGTTCGCGGATTCGCGCATTCTCAACATCGAACGGTTTGGTGAAGGAGAAGGCGGAGTGGTGGGAGCCGTTAAGCAGGCCACCTTTGTCCTCAACAGTCAACAATTCATGGCGATAGACGGCGGCGCTGGACATGCGTTTACCTTCACGGAAGCCAACTCGTTTTTTGTGAACTGTGAATCACAAGCCGAAGTGGATGAGTTGTGGCAAAAGTTTACAGCAGAAGGCGAAGAATCGATGTGCGGCTGGCTCAAAGATAAATTCGGCGTATCCTGGCAAATTGTCCCTTCTGCCTTAATGGAGATGCTTGGTGACGAGGACCCGGAAAAGGCCAAAAGAGTGATGGATGCTATGCTGCAAATGCATAAAATCGACATCCAAAAATTAGAGGAGGCGCGTGACCAACACGACTAAGGAGGCCAGTGTGGATAGCAAGAGATCTGTACAGACCTCTTGCTACCCCGCATTGACTCAAAAACTACTATTACTGCGTCAGGCACCTTCTGTACATACTTCCGCAAATATGTGTAGTTAATTGGATTCGTGTAGAGTTGTGAATTTACGAGGTTGGCCACAACACAACGATGGGCTTTGGTTGCCAACCGACGGCCGTTCCACCACACTATCTTGCCGCAACAACTCACAGACACAGCGCTTTGGCGTCAACGTACAATGCAGGGCCGCCTTCATGGTCAAATTTACTGTTTCTCAAAGAACTGTCGCCAGATGCAAACGAAACATATCAGGATTTCACGGTTGATGAGGGTTTGCTTTACATGGTCTGCTGGGGTGGCTCGCCAGATATAGCCATTGACAATGCGGGGCCTTTTGTGGTGGTGGAGTAACTGTTTTGGGGTAAGGAACGGCCGTTTCTGTTGGAATATTTGGGGGAAACGGCCGTTTGCTATGACACCTTTCTCTAAACACTCGTTAAGTGATATTCCCTCTCATATGGCGGGAACCATCACCGACCCCATTCCGTAACTCATTACAAACGTCACATCCAATTCATGAAGTTTGCTAGTTTTTATCGAAGCCGGTTCTTGATACCCTTGCGACTGCTGTTCCTTTTAACGCGGAGGATCGTGGTTTGGTTTCTCGAAGTATGCCTATTCAACCATGATCATCAATTCATCGTCAGGGAGGGTATCCACCATGTTTCATCGACTTCGTCTTGTTTTGTTGCTGGTTCTGGTAACGGCCGTGTGCGTTATCACCACGCAAGTCGTATCTACTCAGGAAGCCCCGCCGCGCCCCGCGCGCGCCATTGAAGAACTGCCTCGCCTGCCCGGAGCAGAAGTGGGGAAGGGAGAAGTCCAAAGTCCGGCGACCGCCGCGCCAACCATCACTCTCCCCTGGAGCAAACGCACCTTTCAATCCTACCGCGACGGCAACTGGGAAATCTACGTCAGTAACGATGACGGCTTCGAGGAAGCTCGTCTGACGGTTCATGGCGCCATTGACATGCACCCGCGGTTGAATCGTGGGGCAACCCGCATTGCCTTTGTCTCCAAACGAGATGGTTCTTATGAGATATACACCATGAACGTGGATGGCTCTGGCGTCACGCGCCTGACCTTCACCGGCAGCGACAACGTCTACCCGGCCTGGTCGCCAGATGGGACAAAAGTCGCCTTCCAGTCTTACCGCGACGGTCAGGCGGAGATTTACGTCATGAATGCCAACGGCTCCGGCCAGACGCGCTTGACGGTCGATGCCGGCTTTGACGGCTACCCGGCCTGGTCGCCAGACGGGAGCAAGATTGCTTTCAGTTCCAGCCGTTCCGGCCAGGTTTACATCCATGTGATGAACACCGACGGCAGCGGCGTCACCCAATTGTCCAACCAGATTTACAGCTACAACCCGGTTTGGTCGCCAGATGGCAGCCGGATCGCCTATGACGCCGACCTGGATAACGATGGCTGGCAGGAGTTGTGGGTGATGGACGCCAATGGCGCAAATCAACAAATGAAATATGACCCTTACGGGCAGACTGATGCCTGGGCGCACAGTTGGTCGCCTGACGGCCGTTATATTGCCTACACCCTCATTCGCTTCACCCAGTACCAGGGCGTCTGGTACTGGGTTGACGCCTTTCTGGAGGCCTTTGACATTAGCGATTTGTGGAACGTACGCTTGGGTAACATCGGGCTAGACTGGAACCCCGATTGGCAAACGACAGATAATGTGCCACCGGTTTCTGCCGTACAGTTGTTGCCAGAAATCTCTCAAGTACCTGAGTTTGCCGTGACATGGAGTGGAACCGATGACAACTCCGGACTAACATACTACGATGTGCAGTACCGTCTGGGACATAACGGCGTATGGCAAAACTGGCAAACCAATGTGCAAAATACCTCCGCACACTACACAGCGACGCCGGGCGCCACTGTTTTCTTCCGCAGCCGCGCCCATGACGCATCGGCCAACGTGGAAGCCTGGCCATCAACCCCGGACACCGGTACGTCTTTTTATAGTTGGGCATTGTGGGGCCGCCTGACAGACAATCGTGGAGCGCCACTCCAGAATGTTTTGCCAACCATCACCCCCGATCCATTTATCAATACGGCCACAAACAAAGACGGTGATTATAGAAGTCTTCTCATGGCTTCTGGCGCCCATACCCTGGATGTTATACGCACCGGTTATGGCGATGTCACCACTTCCACACTCAACCAGGCTGTTGTCTCCCAACTATATTTACCTCCCGTCAACAACCAGATTGTCAACGGCAATTTCGAGGAATCGCCCGCTTTAAACAACTGGCAGGCGAGTGGAATCCTGCCAGTTACAACTGCATTTACCCACCATACAGGCAGCCAGGCGGCCCAATTGGGAAGCCTGGCCTGCACTTATCCCTGTCTTACGATGGGTGAGGTTTCACCCATTCAAGACATGTGGGCAGATGACATGACGGCGGACAGCCGGGGCAACGTTCATGTTCTATGGTTAAACAACCAGGAAATAAAGCACTCTGTCCGAGATACAAATGGCGTATGGACCACTGAATCACCGGTCACCGGAACCTATGGCGTTTCTGACGTTGGGTTGTTGGCCACACCTGATGATCTTATTCATGCGGTATACATCGAAGGCAAGGCGGTTAAATACGCTACCAGACCCATCACCGGAACATGGACATCCTGGCAAACAATCGCTACCTTGTCATCTACTGCGTTTAATGATTTTAGGTCTTATGTTCACAAAATGACTGTTGATCCGCAAGGGCAGCTGCACATATTTATTGCGGTACAGGGTCAGATAACTGGTCAGACTGCTTTTTACCTACAGCAGCAGCCAACTGGTGACTGGACCTATTTTGAGATGCACCGGTATAGCCTGGTTATGGGATTGGGTTCAGACGGTACCGCCCATTTTGCCTGGATGTCATTTAACAGTTACTCGGGCGAGGTCCAACTGGCCTATCAAAACCGACTGGCAAACGGCAAATGGAGCAATATTATCAACATCCCCCTGTTTGACGGCCAAATTGTAAGTCTAGAATCGCTCGCCGTGGCTCCCAATGGCACGGTGCATGTGCTGGCCATGGTGCAAGAACGTCTTTATGAGCCGTCACAAGCCTACCATTTCGTGCGCTTGCCTGATGGGAATTGGTCGCATAGTCTGGCCCATTTTGGGCAGTTTATTGGAACACACAATGACTCTGTTCCCAATAGCGCCATGGCCGTTGACAGCCAAAACAAGGTTCATTTTATCTTCTGGGAGAATGCCTATAGTATGGAAAAGGCATTTTATCGGCAATGGCAGCCAGGAAGCGGCTGGCAGTCGGTAGAAGCCCTGCCAGGTAGCGTAATGAGGCCGCCCATGCTGGTCATTGATCAGTTTGACCGGCTGCATATCCTGCTGGAAGAGCTATCTTCGGCAAAGTACGGCCATTCTTCCATTGCTACATCTGGTGGCACGGCCGAACTCACCCAAACGCTGGACATTCCGGCCGATATGCCTGCGCCCACATTGGCCTTTATGGGGCGGCGATTTGGCGACGTGATGGGCGACTCGTCCGGTCTCGAATTGTTTGTGACTTCCGGGATGACGACAACGGCCGTTGCGCTTTTACCTGGCAGCGCAGACTGGTCGCATTATTGGGCCGACATGTCTCCCTGGGCAGGACAAACTGTCACCGTCCAATTTAAGCTGACGCAAACGGTCAACGACCCCAGAGTTGCCTTTGTCCTGGACGATGTCTCGTTAGGGCCGGCGCATCCCGACATCTGGTTCAGCGGTGAGTCTCCCCAAACGGCAATACCGGGTGACGACATGGTTTATCAACTTCACTATGGTAATCGTGGGGGTGTTGTTGCTCAGGATGTTGTGCTGACAGCGACTTTGCCGGCTGAATTAACCTTCGTATCGAGTACTGTGCCTGTAACAGTGACCGACCAGACACTCGTCTGGAATTTCGGGGATCTGATAGCTAACTCTCCGCCTCAGAGCATTTTGTTCACCGTGACTCTCGCTGCCGACGCTCCTTTCTTTCAAGTTGTGACCATCCCGGCAATGATTCGCAGTTCAACGCCGGAAATAGAAGTCAGCGACAATACATTGCACATGGGGACGTTCATTGGCCGCCGTACTTATCTGCCTTTGCTCGTCAGATAGCCCATGCGGGGACTGGCGTCGTAACAGGCGGCATCTCGACCAGATGCCGCCTGTCATGGCTTGTGGGTATGTTCCCAGCCGGTGCCGCCTCTCCTTCGTTGCCCATTGGCGATTGATCTGTGCCGCAGGTGGACGGTAACACCCTGATTCTGAAAAAAACGGCCGTTACTCCCTTGCAGACTGATTGACTGACAAAACTTATCTAACCACGGAGAACGAGGAGAGCGCGGCGTGTGTACCAGAGAAAACCTCCACGTCTTCTGTGCTCTCCGCGGTAAAATTCTGAGATTCGTCAGTCAATCAGCCCTGGCAGATTAAAAATTAAACCGGTGATCAAAAGGCGTGTCATGCTGAGAGCCTCCGAAGCATCCCGTTAGCCTGAAAGATTCTGGTTGTAGGTATCCTTCGCTCCGAAGACTCCGCTCAGAATGACGAGCTAATTACCTGGTTATTTTCTTAAACACCGACAGGGTAACGGCCGTTTCCTGCACCAGGTCAGGGGAAAGCGCCTAAAACGGCAGAGCTTCGTTCGTCAACGCCTGATACCAATCGCTCAACCACTTCATCACCGCCTCGAATTTCGAGACCGGGATCAACTTATAACTCGTCACCTCAAACTTACGGTACATTTCCCCGTACACTGCCCCGAACTCGACCCGACCTGTCTGTTTGCCATACGCCAGGCCCACCGCTTTCACTGCCTGGCTGATCTGGCTGGCCTGCGCATTGGTCACGGCGTGGTCGGGTGGGGCCAACTTGATCTCAATACCCTCTATTCGCTGCTGCAAATCCACAACAGTTAAGGCCGTTGCCTGCGACACAATCTCTGTCTTGTCCAATCGGGCTTCTATCTCCATCTGTTCTCGCGCCAGCGTCGCAATTGCCAACCCCATCGCCTCGACCTGCGCCAGTGTGGAGGAGGTGGATGGAGTGGATGCTACAAAATGGTCGGCCAGGACACGGTAGCACTCACGCTGATAGGTAATGAGCTTTTCCCGTATATCTTCTTTCACCCGATTGGCATTGACGCCAAATAACCAACCATTAAGATAATCCAAAGGCAAACAGATCATTTCTTGTGGACCACCGCCTCTGCCTGACGTGGAAGGTGTGTGTATAACGCATACACCTTTTACTTCGGAAAGAACAGGATCGCGGTCGATCCGCTGCTGCTGGCCCGACCAATTCAACCTCAAATAATCGCAGAGGGGACGCAGTGGGACATATATCGCTTGCTGTTTTCCGGATTTGACGACAACGGCCGTTATCTCATCATCGTAAAAAAGAACCGTCTTTTGCTGAATCGGGATTAGTCTGCCTTCGCTCATACTATCCACTATCCTCCTCTCAAAATTCTACCAGCAACAAAAAGACCAGGCGAACGATTTAGGGCCATCAGCCCGCCGGCAGATGAAACAGACAGCCAAACGGCCGGCACACCTCCGGGTAGATCTGGTCACATGGATGATGATCGCCACCGTCCAGAGAACCAGCGCGGCAACTGGCCGAACGCCCAGTACCAGGAAAAGCAGAAACTCTCTTTCCAGCTCGCGCAGCAACATCCTGAATGCTTTTAGACTGAACAACAGAACGGCCGTCAGGCTCGGATTCAGCCCCACCAGAGAGCCAGACGAAGATAGATGGCACAGCTACGCATCGTACTTCTCTTGGTTGCGTCGCTTAAGATGGCGGAATACGCCTCCGGTCGGGCTGCCCGCTCTGGCCTGGGTCAAAGCCACTTATCAGACCAACCAGGTCGTCGCCGCCGTTATCCAGGAAGAAGACGACGAAACCGACCGTTATCTGGCCCTCATCGCCGCTGCCAACCAGGAGCGCTGGTGGGCGGCTGAAATGTGGCTGGAAGATGGGGCCATGGTGGCCATCAACGGCCTGGGGGAGGGAATATCGCCGGATGGTCTGACCTGGTCCTGGTAACCCGGCGCGGCAGGTTCTGGTCAACCCCCGATGTCGGACCGTCTGCATCCGGCCATCACCCGTCACCCTGCCTACCAATTGCAGCTTGATATCCCTTTTAACCCCGGCAACTTTGCTCCGCTGTGTCTCATCCCCTGGCTGGCCCTAATGCTGGCGGGGCGGCAGTGCGTGCCACAGCAGCACGCCGCCTGACCGCCGCCGTTCCGGCCAATAAACCCACGTCTGACCCCCGCCGCCTGTCCAGCCCTGCACTGCCGTCGCCCCAGCCGTGTAATACCGCCGTTCGGCCCAACGGCCGT
>WBZL01005886.1_pt1 | contig 9982 bp, 10 predicted proteins | sample 5204291 | NCBI WGS metagenome assembly WBZL01 (sample SAMN12344345, study PRJNA552823) | activated sludge metagenome | biome: Activated sludge suspended growth; feature: Nitrification reactor; material: Wastewater; isolation source: activated sludge from nitrification reactor of wastewater treatment... | reverse complement strand
GTCTTGGCCTTCTTTAACCGTTCCATCGCTATCTCAAGTTGCTTCGTCCCACTTGCCTTCCGTGCCATCAGGGCCTCTACAAAAGGTAAAGGCCATATTATTACTGTTCCTATCTGTAATTGGAATTACTCGCCGTACCCGTAAAGGAAGCTTTCTCAATCAGATGAATCAACTGATTGATTGGAACCCGATAGTGAAAGCAATAGCGCAGCATTATGCGCCTACAGCTGATGCGACAGGGTGTCCTGCCTACCCTGGGTTGCTGCTGTTTAAGATGCTGTTAGTAGGGATATGAAATGGTGGACTCAGTGATGACTCAGTTGAAGACATGGCTAATTCTAATCTGCACGTGATGCGTTTTCTAGGCTTAAGCCTGGAAGATGATGTTCCCGATCATTCAGTGTTGTCGCGATTCAGAACCTGCTTGACGGTAGCCCGCGCATGGGATGGTTTGTTGGAAAAAATCAATCAACAAATTCAAATGCTCAATGTTACAGTAGCCACTGGCTGCCACATTGATGCCAGCATCACGCATAGCCCACGTAAGCCTAAGACCAAGCCACCCTATGAAGTGATCAATGATTGTGAAGAACGCGATGATGAGTCGGATGCCCAAGCGGCTATGCGTGTTATTGAAGTTGTTCAGCCAGGTGTAGATGCTGAGGCGCGCTGGATCAAGAAAGGTGGTAAATCGGTTTTTGGCTATAAACAGCACATTCTGGTTGATAACAACGGTTTGGTAATGGCAGTTGAAACCACAGCTGCCAATCAGCATGACAGCAAGCCGCTGCTAACACTGCTTGATAAAGCCGAAATCGAGCCAGGTACTCGGATTCATGCTGACAAGGCTTACTGCAGTCAGAAACATCGTGAAGCTTTGAAATCACGCGGTATTAAAAATGGTATTCAGGATCGGGCCGTGAAGAACAGACCTCTTACACAGCGGCAATTACAGCGCAATCGTCTAATCACCCAAGCTCGGTTTGTAGTGGAACGTACCTTTGGCAGTCAGACACGCTGGTTTGGCAGCAAAATCCTGCGTTATCGGGGTTTAGCCAAAGCTCATGCCTGGCATATCCTGCAGGCCATCTCGTATAACCTAAAAAGGTTGCCAAGGTTGTCAAGGTTGTCTGTTAAGAGTCTTTTACCACAACAACCACAGATGAGGTGCGCCTTTTAACCAGGTAATGGCGCAATAACCTCTCTATTCTTTAGTTTTTTGCAGAGAATTTACCAAAATTTCCCTGATCGTTAGCATTGAATTGGGATTTAAACAATCTGCTGCGGAAGTGGATAGTTTTACAAAGGTCTCAATCAGAGCTATACAGCCGATCCAGTTTACGTTTCTGATTTGCATTTATCAGTAAATTCTGTAGATGCGTCATCCATGGCTCAGTAATAGTTCGGATTTTTGCATCCTTATCTAATATTCTATGAATAATATCTATTTTTTTTTTCTGCATTTCATCACTGAGCTGAATCTGATTAGAATTAGATATAAGAGCTTGTGTTAATAACTTACATTCTTGCTCAAGAGATATTAATTCTTCCCAATTATTTGCTTGTGCAGCTTTTAGCATTTTTTCAGTAACAGTTAGTATTGCTTTGTAAGTAAAAATTACTTGTACTCCATCCATAAATTTTTTAAATATCTGTTGGTTCTAAAGCGTGAGTATCACTAATTTGATGAATATTTGGTTTAGCAAGTTCTTTATTTCCTATAGACCGCCATGCTTCCTGAAGTTGGGACAATAGCTCAATAACTTCATTAATAGTTCCGGTACTATTTTGAATATTTGCAATAAGAAGCTGCCTAGTCATATAGTCATATAAAGCCTGCAGATTGTTTGCAATCTCACCACCAACAGAAATATCGAGACTTGCTTTTAGGCCGTTATCGATAATCGATATGGCTTTTGAAATCATCTCCCCCTTTGCTGAAATATTATTGTGCAGAATTTCCTGTTTAGCTCTATTGAGAGCGTTGATAGACCCTTCAAACAACATTAGAATGAGTTTATGTGAATCAGCGGATGCTACTCCAGACTCTACACCAACACGCTGATATGAATTAATGGCATAATTTTTTGCAGACATAGATTTATCTTATATATAGTTAATAAAGTTTACTTATCTATCAAAGTACTAATTACCGGAACTTGCCTTTGGTAGATTTGATAATTGCTGCTGAAGGAAAGTGCTTGTTTGAGTCATACTTGCGATCATAGTATCCAATGCCGTAAATTGTGTGCGGTATCTTTTCTCAACATCTTCCAAGCGGCGGCCTAGCATTTCTCGCTGTTTGCCAATATCCTTAATCGTATCACTGATTCCATCTAGGCGACCGTCAATTAAGCCATTGTTCTTAAGCATGCCATCAACTAATTTATCAAGCTTAACTGCGAATCCGTTAGTAGCAAATAATGAGCCTAAATCTTTTTCAGAATCATTGATTACCGAAGTCAACTTGGCATTATCTAACTGCAATGTGCCATCTTTCTGGAAATTTATCCCAATCTGTGAAAGAGAATTTAAGCTACTTGGGGCGCCTGGTAAGAATGAATTCAACACCCCACGAATTTGGCTTTCAACCGTACGAACTGTCGCATCCCCTGTTAGAACAGATGCTTGCTTATTAGCTGTGTCATAGCGAGAGATATCACTAATTGTTTTTACAAGCTCATTATAAGCGCCAACAAATGCACTAACAGCAGTTTGGATTTTTGATGTATCCTCGCTTATTGACAAGCTTGTAGTAGTACCAGGAGCAGCTTTTAGCAGATTAAAAGTTACCCCCTCTAAGGCGTCTTTTATAGTATTTGAAGACTTGCTGATAGTTATTCCATCTATCACCATCGTTGCATTTTGTGCAGCTACTGTTTGTGTCATATTTGCAGTACCGCCCGTAGTTGCATCGTAAGCTAACTTAGATAATCCTGCATTATCTAGATTATTACCATCATCATCACTCACTGTAATTTTTAGCGCATTATCTGTACCGGTGTCATTTGATGCGAATACTAAACGATTCCCACTTCCATCATTGACAATGCTTGCCGTAATTCCAGCATCTGCTTCATTAATCGAGTCGCGAATACTTGCCAAGTCTGTTTGATCGGATTCGATTGTTATAGTTTTGGATATTTTTGTAGGATTGCTAGTAAACGTTCCATCACCATTATAAGTACCAAACTCAATTGTCAGTGCGCCACTTCCTATTGCTGTACTAGTAGTTGCGAATGATTCAGATTTGATTTTCTGGGCCTGAGCAAGGTTCTGAACTTCTATTTGATAACTACCTACTGCTGCATTAGTAGATGCACTTGCAGTAGCTATTGTTGAATCTCCTACATTAGCCTTAATACCAGTAAATATCGATAGATTAGTTAATGTCTTAACACTACTCTGGAAAGAAGATAAAGCTCCTTTTAAACTTCCATAGGCAGAAATTTGTGCTTGCTGAGTAGCTTCTTTATTGGTAAGTAGTAAAAGTGGGCGCTGTTCAATTGCCATAAGTTGCCCAACAATTCCATTGACATCTAATCCTGAACCAAGTCCTGGTGAAGAAATCATTTTAATTTCCTTTATACAACTATTAGTTACATTTATGCCTTATCATGGAACAATAGCCCTTCAATTTTTCCTAAGGCACGTGCAATCGAAATCGCTTCCTCAGAAGGAAATTGGCGTATTACTTCCTGAGTTTGAGCATCCATGATCTTAACTACAGTTTTTCCAGTTTCTTCGTCAATCGAGAACTGCAAATTTGGAGCTAGCGTTTCTGTAAAATGCTGGATTTGGTTTACTGCTTCTTTTACATCCAGTTCAATCGTATTTTGTTTATTTACTTGACTTGATTCAGGAGTGACCGTAGCCTGAACAGGCATATGCTCATTTTTCTGTACCTTCTGCTGAGGTAATACGGGTTGCAAAAAATCTGCTATTCCCGTAGTTGAACTTATCATCATTTTAAACTCCTCTCTATAACTGGTTTAGGATAGCTCATTGATCACTGCTACCCTAAACCAAGCATTATCAATACTATTGCTTATCTTAATAAAGACAATACATTGTTAGGTATTGCATTTGCTTGAGAAAGCATTGCAACACCAGCTTGTTGTAGAATTTGTGCTCTTGTCATGCTGGCAGTTTCTGCTGCAAAATCCGCATCACGGATACGACTGCGTGAGGCAGACAAGTTCTCAGAAGAAGTTTGCAGATTGCTAATCGTGCTTTCAAGACGATTTTGAATCGCACCAAAGCGCGCACGTTGATCATTAACTGTTGTCAAGGCAGAGTCAACAATTGCGAGTGTACGAGTAGCTGCTTCCGCAGTCGTAATATCCATCGCGCTAGCCGCTTGCAATTGAGCACCATAGGTGCCTGCTGCAGCAGTGCCAGGTGTTCCAGCGTCTTGAAAAACATCAGCAACAGCAGTGGTTACAGTAAATGACTTTGCAGAATCAAGCGTTACTTTCCCGGTATACCAAGCGCCATTTCCATTTGTCCACACTCCAGTGGTCGCATCAAGACCGCCACCAGCTAATGTATCAGCTAAACTATCAGCAGTACCTGTATCGCCATCTAATACCGCAGTATCTGATACCGTAATATCCAAAGCAGTTCCGGTATTATCGTATGAATTATTCAAGAGACGAAGATCATTACCTTGCGAATTTGTCAGCTTAAGCGCCCAATAACCATCCTCGGTTAATACTGCTTCTGCTGTAAAACCTGTTTTAGCAGATGCATCATTAAAGGCTTGCACGGCAGTACTCAGATAACTACCAGAATCAACATCTGCTGTATCATCCGCACCACCGGTTTTAAATGAAACGGTCGTATATTTCGGGTCTACTGTATTTGCATTCGTTGGATCGGAATAATCGGTTGATATTGCGAACGAGTAGGTTGTATTTTGTTGGAAACCAGCACCAGCACCAGTATCTGCACCTAATACGACTTCAGTCGTTGCACTTGCATTTACACCGCTACCGGTACGGTTAATTGCGGTTGCGATTTCATTTGCGCTTGCACCAGCACGATAATAAACGTCGAAATTACCAGAACCAGTAGAGATTCTGAAGTCTCCCGCTGCAAGAGCACCATTAATGCCGGATGTATCGCCTGTTGTTCCACTTAAAAGTACGGAGTTACCGAAGGCATCGCTATTTGTTCCGATTGTTCCTGCCACTAAATCACCGGATCCGCCAGGAGTGAAAGCAGCTAGGCCACCAATACGATAATTACCAAATGCATTAGTTTGGAAATTACCTGAGGAAGCTGAAATCGTTTGATTTGCATTTGCACCGACTTGGAAATTCATTGTGCTGAATGACCCATCTAACAGGTTCAACCCGTTAAATTGAGTTTGACTAGCTACACGTTGAATTTCTGAAGTTAGCTGTGTTACCTCAGCCTGGAGTGCTGCACGATCACTTGCGGTATTAGTCGCATTGGCTGCTTGCACTGACAATTCACGAATACGCTGTAAGTTATTACCAATTTCAGTTAATGCACCTTCAGCTGTCTGAGAAAGTGATATGCCATCATTTGCGTTACGCGCAGCCTGATTAAGGCCTCTAATTTGGGTGCTCATTCTTTCAGAAATTGCGAGACCAGCTGCATCATCTTTAGCACTGTTAATACGTAAGCCAGATGATAAACGCTCTAACGCAGTATTCAGCATCCCTTGTGAACCATTTAAATTTCGTTGAGCATTCAACGAGGCAATATTAGTATTGATAATTTGTGGCATTTGTTTCTCCTTCAGAGTTTGATTACTATAGATCAGTAAAAATGCGGCGCTCGTGCCGCTCACGGTGACGTTGACTCTACCTGCAATCTATTCAGGTCATGATGAGTCGCTGTTGATGAAGGTAAACGGAATGACTAATAAAAAGTTTAATTAGTCATAGGCGACTTATATATATTTATAACAAATGAATATGAATGATTATACTTGCGATGGTGATAATGGTCGGTTATGCTGATTGCAATTCATTAATTAACAAATACTTATTGTGAGTGAGTCTCTATCTATACTCTTAGTAGGTTTTCTAAATCAGAGTGCGCAGACTATTCGTAAAATATTCACGGATGAGGATATTAATTTTGATTCTAAATTGGTGGGCACTTATGATGAGTTCTTACATGAAATACAAAAGTGTCACTGGGATATCATCATAGCAAATGAAGCTACAATGCCCACAGGTACTCATGCAATACTCACTTATTTTTCTCAAGTCAATCAATACTTGAGAATTCCAGTAATTATTATATCGAATGAAAGTAATGAGCAATCAGCTAAAGATTTTCTGAAAGCTGGAGCATATGATTTTATGCTGATTTCAAGTCTTGTTAGGCTTGCTCCAGTTATTAAAAAGTGCGCTCAAGAACTAAAAAGTATTCAAGAAAATCGTGATACTCAGATTAGCCTTCAAAAGAGTGAAGCAAGATTCCGTGCGATTGCGTCCAATTTGCCAGGTTTGGTATTTCAATTCTTAAAAAAACCCGACAAATCGATTGCTTTCCCATTTGTAAGTGAAGGGGTATTGATGCTACTGGGATTAACAGCTGAGGAGTTGACCGTACAACCTGATTTGTTTTATCAAATGATACTACCTGAAGATCAGTATTCATATAATGAGCAAATGCAAGTATCGGCTAAAAATTTTTCTACCTGGAATTGGGAAGGAAAGATTAGAGTAAAAGGGGATAGTGATATAAAGTGGATTAGTTTGCGAGCGACTCCTCGGCAATCTAATCAAGGAGGCATTCTATGGGACGGAATTGTGCTCAATATTACTCGTAATAAATTAGCAGAAATTGAACTTGCAAATTCACATGCACAGCTAGCAGAATTATCTTCCTATTTACAAAAAATTAAAGAACATGAGCGTATGCATATTGCTCGTGAAATTCATGATGACATTGGCGGAACATTAACAGCAATCAAATGTGAGCTCCAATCGTGCATTGATATCGATAAACCTAGGTTACCAGAATTTTATCAACAGAAAGCTAGATCAATTGAAGAGCTGGTTGACTATGTAATTGATAGTACTCGTAGAATCTCATTAGATCTTAGGCCAGGCGTTCTAGATGTTGGCATTGTTGCATCGGTTTACTGGCAAGCAAGGGAGTTTAGTAAACGTAATCATATTCCTTGTGAGGTGAAATGTGAGAGTGAAGATATTTCACTCAACGATGATCTGGCCGTAGCAATCTTTAGAATATTCCAGGAAACTCTGACGAATATTACAAAACATGCAAATGCATCTATTGTTAAAGTTAAACTTGCTGAGATAAATAATCATGTTTTATTAGAAGTTATTGATAATGGGAAAGGCATTACTGACCTCGAAATGAAAAAGCCAAACTCATTTGGTATTCGCGGAATCCGTGAACGTTGCCAACAATTGGGCGGTGATTTTTGTATAACGGGTACTAAAGGAAAGGGAACTAGTGCGCTGATTAAGATTCCTATAGAAACCAAGAAAATTAGTTAACCCTTGATACTCAATAGTCGCAAAGGATAAAGATGATTCGAGTAATGATTGCAGACGATCATGCGATCGTACGTCAAGGCTTAAAACAAATTTTAAGTGAAACGGGGGACATTAGCGTAACAGGGGAAGCAGAAACCGGGTTCCAAGCGGTAAAAGTCATACGCCAGCAGGAGTTTGACGTGATGCTGTTAGATATTTCTTTACCTGATCGGAATGGTATCGAAATATTAAAGCAAATTAAGAAAGACCGACCCAATTTAATGGTACTTATGCTTAGTATGCATAATGAGAATGAATTTGCATTACGTGCACTTAAGGCTGGCGCTTCCGGGTATTTAAATAAGCAAAGTGCGCCAGCGCAACTTGTAACAGCAATTCGACAAGTTTCTGAAGGGCATAAGTATATTTCTCCTGCATTGGCACAAGAATTAGCAAATGCATGGACTTCAGAAGCGGATCGACCACTTCATGAAAATCTTTCTGACCGTGAATTTCAGACTTTATGCTTGATTGCATCAGGTAAATCACTCTCTGAGATCTCTATTGAAATGTGTTTAAGTCCAAAAACGGTCAGTGTTTATCGCGCAAGAATGATGGAAAAATTAAAAATTTCCAATAATTCTGAATTAGTTCGTTATGCAATTAAACATAAATTAGTTGACTAAAACCATTGTTAAAGCAAAAACAGAATAAAGGGTCTTTTCATCCTTAGTTTCATTTCTTACTTCAACATAGATTTGCTAATCTGCTAAACGAAGAAATAAATTCTAGGTAAGTTCTCCTTCAAAAAACAATCCATACTTATCTAGAGTGGAAATTTCATTTATGAAGCCAGCTAAGAGGTCTCATCGATATGAAGAGCTTAAAAAAAGAAAAATTGCTAAGATTAATCAATACATCTGGAGTAGGTATGCGCAAGCCTGAGAATGAAGGGGGTAGCAATTCTTTAACTGCAGCGAATGAATATTACCAGCAAGTTGAGCAGTTTGCGCAAAGAATACGTAAAACTAATGATGTTGATGAAATGATCAAGATCTTAGATACACTCCTTAATGAAACAAAAGGATTACATAATAATAATGAAATACAGAACACCCGCGAGCTTCGCCATGCAGAAAATAAGATCGAGTCTTTAAAATATGAATTAGAGGAGCTCAGGGAGCTCGTTCATACAGATCAAATGACTGGTACTTATAATCGCCGGGGCCTCGACAATATTTTTATGCGTGAAGCTGCTCGCGCAGATCGTTATGAAAATGCGCTCTGTGTTGTTTTAATTGATCTGGATGATTTTAAATTCATTAATGATACTCACGGCCATTTATTTGGAGACAGTGCACTCATTCATTTCGCAACTATAGCTAAAAAAACGATACGCCCAAGCGATGTAATTGCACGCTATGGCGGAGAAGAGTTCCTGATCATATTGCCTGATACGAGACCAGAAGAAGCGATTTGGGTTATGCAGCGCTTGCAAAATAATTTATCAAAGACCCCTTTGTTAGATACTGAAGAAACACCGATTAAAATTACGTTTAGCGGTGGCATTACACTGCGTAAGTTTCAGGAAACACAGAATACTGTGATTAAACGTGCCGATAAAGCACTTTACCGTGCTAAACAGTACGGTAAAAATCGTATTGAAATAATTGCGTAATTTATTATTTTACTTTTAGCCACAATCACAAACAATTGTAGCTATTTTTCTAGTTTATACATGACGTTCAATTCTGGAGTAGCGTAATGGAGGAAGTATTTTTAGGTAGGCAACCCATATTGGATCGTAACCAGAATTTAGTGGCATTTGAATTATTATTCCGTGCTGGAGAAATTAACGAAGCTAACGTTACCAATGATGTTCATGCATCAGCCAGTGTTATGGTTAATGCTTACGGTCAATTAGGCATACAGCGAGTACTTGGTCAACAGCGAGGCTTCATTAACATTAGTACAGAATTACTGATGAGCGACGCGATACTGTTACTGCCAAGTAATCATATCGTACTCGAATTACTTGAATCAATAGAAATTACCGATCAAGTAGTTAAACGCTGTTTAGAGCTAAAGCAAATAGGTTACCACCTTGCCCTTGATGATGTAACTGAGATCAATAGTAGAACATTGCAGATGTTGCCTATTGTCAATGTTGTAAAACTCGATGTGCTTGCGATTGATGAAACCAAACTAAAAGAAATTATCAATACGTTAAGACGCTGGCCAGTTATCTTGTTAGCAGAGAAAGTTGATAGTCCTGAGTTGGCAAAGAAATGTACGGCTCTCGGTTTCGATATGTTTCAAGGTTATCATTTTGCAAAACCTGAAATTATTTCAGGTAAGCGAGTTGATGCGAATAAGCTCCCATTATTAAATTTAGGCTCTAGACTAGCAGACAAGATCTGTTAGTCTAGAAAGATGTTAAGAAATAGTAAGTTAAGTGATTATTCTGTTAAAAAAATAATTCAATGCTTTAG
>WBZL01005328.1_pt1 | contig 9983 bp, 7 predicted proteins | sample 5204291 | NCBI WGS metagenome assembly WBZL01 (sample SAMN12344345, study PRJNA552823) | activated sludge metagenome | biome: Activated sludge suspended growth; feature: Nitrification reactor; material: Wastewater; isolation source: activated sludge from nitrification reactor of wastewater treatment... | reverse complement strand
GGGCAGGAAGGGCATGAAAGGCGCTGCCGGTGCGGGCGCTGCGGCGGTGGGGCCCTCGGCGGGGGCGGCGCTGCCGGGGGGCGGCTGCAGTGCGTCCAGGTCCAGCAGGGCGGCTTCCAGCGTGACGATGTCGTTGCGGCTGGCGCCCCGGCTCAGGGCCTTGAGGGCGGCGCGGCTGACCACGTGCTCCAGCTCGCGGATGTTGCCGGGCCAGTGGTAGTGGCGCAGCGCGCTTTGCGCGTCGGCCGACAGGCGCAGGCTGCGCAGGCCCAGGCGGGCGCGGTTGAGCTCCAGAAAACGCCCGGCCAGCAGCAGCACGTCGTCGCCGCGCTCGCGCAGCGGCGGAATCGGCACCGGATAGACCGACAGGCGGTGGTACAGGTCGGCGCGAAAGCTGCCGTCGCGCACATGGTCGCGCAGGCTGCGGTTGGTGGCAGCCACCACGCGCACGTTCACGCGCCGGGGCTCGTCGGCGCCCAGGCGCTGGATTTCGCCGTTCTGCAGCGTGCGCAGCAGCTTGGCCTGCACGCTCAGGGGCAGCTCGCCCACTTCGTCCAGGAACAGCGTGCCGCCCTCGGCGGCCTCGAAGCGGCCGGGCCGGTCGGTCACCGCGCCCGAGAACGCGCCCCGGCGGTGGCCGAAGAGCTCGCTCTCGGCCAGCGATTCGGGCAGCGCCGCGCAGTTCACATGCACCAGCGGCTTGCCCCGGCGCGGTGAGTGGCGGTGCAGGAAGCGCGCAAACAGCTCCTTGCCCACGCCGGTCTCGCCCAGCAGCAGCACGGGCAGGTCGGAGCCGGCCACCACCTTGACCTCCTCCTGCAGGCGCAGCAGGGCTTCGCTCTGGCCCAGGATTTCGCTGTCGTCCAGCGCGGCGCGCAGGTGCTGCTCGTCGGCGGGTTCGCCCAGGTGCTGGCTGGAGGCGCGGCTCAGCGCGTGGACCTGCTGCTCCAGCCGGGTGACGCGCACGGCCGCCTCCACATGCACGGCGCAGCGGGCCAGCGTGGCGCGGGCGGCGGCGTCGAAGGTGCCGGTCTGCAGCGCGTCCAGCGTGAGCACGCCCCAGGGCCGCCCGTCCACGCGCAGTGCCACGCCCATGCAATCGTGCACGGGCAGCGGCTCACCCACCAGGGTGTCGAGCAGGCCGTCGTAGGGGTCGGGGAGCTGGCTGTCGTTGTCAAACACGGTGACTTCGCCGCGCGCCAGAATGGCCGCCAGCCGGGGATGCTGATGCACGGCAAAGCGCCGCCCCAGCGATTCGCTCACCAGGCCGTCCACCACCACGGGCCGCAGGTGGCCTTCCTCCAGCCGCAGCAGCGCCACGGCGCCGCAGCAGAAATGCGCGCGCAGGCCACCGATCAGGCGCTGCAGGCGCAGGTTGGAGGGCAGCTCGGTGGTCAGATCCACCAGCCAGGGATCGTCGTCGTGGGTATTCATTACCCTGTCATGGTAACAAACACCCTATTGGGTGATGGTGAAAACAACCCTTCATCGGTGTAAACCCTTGATTTTGCGTGTGCGGAAAGCTGGCCCGGTCTGTGCAAATGTTCATTCGTCATTCACTTTTGCAAGCAACACATCTATGCACAACACCCTTGCATTCCCGCGCCTGAGGGGGCGCACCGGGCAACCCTCGGCACACCGCGCCCCACGCGCCCTGGGCTGGATGGAGGTGACCCATGGGTAACTACCGCAAACACTGGTTCACGCTGATCGGCGTGATGATCGTCTGCTTCAGCCTGCTGGGCTATTACGGCGTGGAGGTCTATCGCACCGCGCCGCCCATCCCGCAACAGGTGCAAACCGAGGACGGGCGCGTGCTCTACACGCAAGAGGGCATTCTCGACGGCCAGACCGCCTGGCAATCCGTGGGTGGTATGCAACTGGGCTCCATCTGGGGCCACGGCGCCTACCAGGCGCCCGACTGGACGGCCGACTGGCTGCACCGTGAGCTGCTGGCCTGGCTGGAACTGGCCGCGCAGCAGGAGTACGGCAAGCCCTTCGAGCAGCTCGACGCCGACGGCCAGGCCGTGCTGCGTGCGCGCCTGAAAAAGGAATACCGCACCAACACCTTCGACGCCGCCACCGGCACCATGACGGTGTCCAAGCTGCGCGAGCAGGCCATTGCGCGCAACGTGGAGTACTACAGCCAGCTGTTCAGCGACGCGCCGCAGTACCAGAAGACGCGCGAGAGCTACGCCATGAAGGAAAACACCCTGCCCAGCGCCGAGCGGCGCGCGCAGATGGCCGGCTTCTTCTTCTGGACCGCCTGGGCCGCCGCCACCGAGCGCCCGGCCGATGTGGGCGGCGGCACCGGTGCCACCTACACCAACAACTGGCCGCACGAGCCGCTGATCGGCAACACGCCCACGGCGGAGAACATGATCTGGTCCATCGCCAGTGTGGTGCTGATGATTGCCGGTGTGGGCTTCCTGGTCTGGGCCTGGGCCTTCCTGGGCAAGCACGACGAGGCCGACCCCACGCCCCCGCTGCTGGACCCGCTCACGCGCGTGCCGCTCACGCCCTCGCAGCGTGCGCTGGGCAAGTACCTGGTGCTGGTGGTGGCGCTGTTCATCTTCCAGGTCATGCTGGGCGGCTTCACCGCGCACTACACGGTGGAAGGCCAGCAGTTCTACGGCATCGACGTGTCGCAGTGGTTCCCCTACGCGCTGGTGCGCACCTGGCACATCCAGAGCGCGCTGTTCTGGATCGCCACCGGCTTCCTGGCCGCAGGCCTGTTCCTCGCGCCGCTCATCAACGGCGGCAAGGACCCAAAGTACCAGAAGCTCGGCGTCGATGTGCTGTTCGGGGCGCTGTTCGTGGTGGTGGCGGGCTCGTTCATCGGCAACTACCTGGCCATTGCGCAGATCATGCCGCCCGAGTGGAACTTCTGGCTCGGCCACCAGGGCTATGAATACGTGGACCTGGGCCGCCTGTGGCAAACGGCCAAGTTCGCCGGCATCGCCTTCTGGCTGGTGCTGATGGCGCGCGGCGTGTTCCCCGCGCTGCTGGCGCCCAGCGGCCAGGACAAGAACCTGCTGGCGCTGCTGACCTTCTCCATCGTGGCCATCGGCCTGTTCTACGGCTCGGGCCTGTTCTATGGCGAGCGCACGCACCTGTCGGTGATGGAGTACTGGCGCTGGTGGGTGGTGCACCTGTGGGTGGAGGGCTTCTTCGAAGTCTTTGCCACCACGGCGCTGGCCTTCATCTTCTCGACCCTGGGCCTGGTGTCCTACCGCATGGCCACCACGGCCAGCCTGGCCTCGGCCTCGCTGTTCATGCTGGGCGGCATTCCGGGCACCTTCCACCACCTGTACTTCAGCGGCACCACCACGCCGGTGATGGCCGTGGGCGCTGCCTTCAGCGCGCTCGAAGTGGTGCCGCTGGTCGTGCTGGGCCACGAGGCCTGGGAGCACTGGCGCCTGAAGAACAAGGCCCCCTGGATGGACAACCTCAAGTGGCCGCTGATGTGCTTCATCGCCGTGGCCTTCTGGAACATGCTGGGCGCGGGCGTCTTCGGCTTCATGATCAACCCGCCGATCTCGCTCTACTACATCCAGGGCCTCAACACCACGCCGGTGCACGCGCACGCCGCGCTGTTCGGGGTGTATGGCTTCCTGGCCCTGGGCTTCACGCTGCTGGTGCTGCGCTACATCCGCCCGCAGCTCGTGTTCAGCGAGCGCCTGATGAAGACCGGCTTCTGGTGGCTCAACGCGGGCCTGGTGCTGATGATGTTCACCAGCCTGCTGCCCATCGGCCTGTTCCAGTTCCACGCCAGCGTCACGCACGGCCTGTGGTACGCGCGCAGCGAGGAGTTCCTGCAGCAGCCCTTCCTGGAAACGCTGCGTTGGGTGCGCACCTTTGGTGACGTGGTCTTCATCGTCGGCGCCCTTGCGGTGGCCTGGCAGGTGGTGAGCGGCGTGTTCGGCACGCGCGCCCCGGCGGCCCCCACGGGCGCCAGCCTGGCCGGCGCACAGCGCTGACCTTCGCGGCCTGGGGCTATGGGTTCCCGGCCTGTTTTTCATCGGAGCATTCCGTGCACATCGACCCGTTCACACCACCGTGTGCTGCGGACGTTGCATGAGCGCTAAAGCGGAATTTATCCATCCGATTTTCTGATCTCCCTTGGTATTGAGCCGGCCTTGCGCCGGCTCCTTTTTTTGCTGCGCTGAGCCGTGCCCCAACCCTCTCCCGCAAGGGGAGAGGGAGTGCGGGCTATCTGAGAGAGGAACCTCATCTGGCAAGCACACCCAAAATTCCAGGCACTCTGCCGCTGTATTCCCCTGCCGCCAGTCCGCAACGCTGAGGCCCCCCGGTTTGTGCCTGATCAAACTACCTATGGTGTTTGTTGGCTATGATGCACACTAAATGTAGTGTTCAAAGGGCCGCCATGACTCCTCCCACCACCACCGCCACCTTGCCCCGCGAGGTCCTCAAGCGCAGCGGCGAACGTGCCGCGTTCGACGCGCGCAAGATCCGCTCGGCCATCGAGCGCGCCGGGGCCGCCACGGGCGAATTCGGGGCGGACGAGGCGCAGTTGCTGGCCGCTCAGGTCGGCAAGGTGCTGATCCACCGCTTTCACGGCCAGGCGCCCAGCATCGAGCAAATCCAGGACGTGGTGGAGCACACGCTGATTGCCGCCAACCACCTGCACACCGCCCGCGCCTACATCGCCTACCGCGACCGCCGCGCCCAACTGCGTGCCGACAAGCAGACGCTGGTGGACGTGGAAAGCTCCATCAACGAATACCTCACGCGGGCCGACTGGCGCGTGAACGCCAACGCCAACCAGGGCTACTCGCTCGGTGGGCTCATCCTCAACGTGGCAGGCAAGGTCACGGCCAACTACTGGCTCTCCCACGTCTATGCGCCTGAAATCGGCGAGGCCCACCGCAATGGCGACATCCACATCCACGACCTCGACATGCTCAGCGGCTACTGCGCTGGCTGGTCGCTGCGCACGCTCTTGCACGAGGGGCTCAACGGCGTGCCCGGCAAGGTCGAGGCAGGGCCCCCGAAGCACATGAGCTCCGCCGTGGGGCAGATCGTCAACTTCTTGGGCACGCTGCAGAACGAATGGGCGGGCGCGCAGGCGTTTTCGTCCTTCGACACATACATGGCGCCCTTCGTCCGCAAGGACGGCATGGACTACGCCGCCGTGCGCCAGTGCATCCAGGAGCTGATCTACAACCTCAACGTGCCCTCGCGCTGGGGCACGCAAACGCCGTTCACCAACCTCACCTTCGACTGGACCTGCCCCGAGGATTTGCGCGAGCAGGTGCCCGTGATCGGCGGTGTGGAAATGCCCTTTTGCTACGGCGAGCTGCAGGCCGAGATGGACCTCATCAACCGCGCCTACATCGACGTGATGACCAAGGGCGACGCCAAGGGCCGCGTGTTCACCTTCCCCATCCCCACGTACAACATCACCAAAGATTTTCCGTGGGAGAGCGAGAACGCTGCCGCCCTGTTCGAGATGACGGCCAAGTACGGCCTGCCGTACTTCCAGAACTTTGTGAACTCCGAGCTGGAGCCGAACATGGTGCGCTCCATGTGCTGCCGCCTGCAGCTCGACCTGCGCGAGCTTTTGAAGCGCGGCAACGGCTTGTTCGGCAGCGCCGAGCAAACGGGCAGCGTGGGCGTGGTCACCATCAACTGCGCGCGCCTGGGCTACCAGTACGCGGGCGACGAGGCCGGCATGTACGCCGCGCTGGACCGCCTGCTGGAGCTGGGCAAGCAAAGCCTGGAGGTCAAGCGCAAGCTCATCCAGCGGCTCATGGACCAGGGCCTGTTCCCCTACACCAAGCGCTACCTGGGCACGCTGCGCAACCACTTCAGCACCCTGGGCGTCAACGGCATCAACGAAATGGTGCGCAACTTCACCGGCGACGCACACGACATCACCAGCCCCCAGGGCCACCAGTTTGCCGTGCGCCTGCTCGACCATGTGCGCGCGCGCATCGTGCAGTTCCAGGAAGAAACCGGCCACCTCTACAACCTGGAAGCCACGCCCGCCGAAGGCACCACCTACCGCTTTGCCAAAGAAGACAAAAAGCGCTGGCCCGCCATCGCCCAGGCAGGCACCGCCAGCCAGCCGTACTACACCAACTCCTCGCAACTGCCCGTGGGCTGGACGGATGACCCCTTCGAAGCCCTGGCGCGCCAGGAAGAACTGCAAACCAAATACACCGGCGGCACCGTGCTGCACCTGTACATGGGCGAGCGCGTCTCCAGCGGCGCCGCCTGCCGCGAACTGGTGCGCCGCGCACTCACGCGCTTTCGCCTGCCCTACATCACCATCACGCCCACCTTCTCCATCTGCCCCACGCACGGCTACCTGGAGGGCGAACACCCGTTCTGCCCGAAATGCGACGAAGAGCGCCTGCAGGCCAAGCGCGAGCGCCTGGCTGCATGAGGGCAGATGGACAACCCACCTCGGACAGGGCATCCGCCCATGCACCCGCAGCGGAGCCCGGTATTTGCTCCCTCTCCCCCTGCGGGAGAGGGCGGGGGAGAGGGGGCGGCGTGCGCAGCGCCTGTGCATCCCCCTCTCACCAACCCCTCTACCACCAGGGGAGAGGGGCCTGCAAGGCGCCGCGAGGCATTCTGAAAAATCAAGGTCAAATCAGCCTATGGCGCTTTTTGGATAAGCGCTACCAGCTATCAATTCAATAGCATTTTCAACCACCCCCAAGGAGATCTGCATGCATCACAACACCCCTGAACACACCGCCCTGGCCACCGCCGCCGACGTGCAACTCACCGACGCCGAACGCCAGCCCTGCGAAGTCTGGACCCGCGTCATGGGCTACCACCGCCCGGTGGCCAGCTTCAACATCGGCAAGCAAGGCGAACACAACGAGCGCCAGTTCTTTGCTGAAAAGTGAGCAACCACCTGCGCATCGGCGGCATCACACCGCTCACCACCATCGACTTCCCCGGCCGCCTGGCCGCCGTGCTCTATGGCCAGGGCTGCCCCTGGCGCTGCGGTTACTGTCACAACCCCGAACTGCTCGACGCCACCACCCCCGCCACCGTTCCGTGGGCTGAGGTGCTGGCCTTCCTGCAAAGCCGCCAGGGCCTGCTCGACGGCGTCGTCTTCTCCGGCGGCGAACCCACCCTGCAAGCCGCCTTGCCCGCCGCGCTGGCACAAGTGCGCGCCCTGGGCTTTCAAACCGCGCTGCACACCGGCGGCATGTACCCCGAACGCCTGCAAGCACTGCTGCCCCTGCTCGACTGGGTGGGCCTGGACATCAAAGGCCCGCTGCACGCCTACGACGCCATCACCCGCACCCCCGGCAGCGGCGCCAAAGCCTTTGCATCGTTGCGCCACCTGCTCGCCAGCGGCGTGCCCCATGAATGCCGCACCACCTGGCACGCGGGCCTGTTCAGTGTGGATGACCTGTTCGCCCTGGCCGACACGCTGGCCGATGCAGGTGTGGCCCACTGGGCGCTGCAGGAATGCCGCGCGCCGGGCGCGTCCACCTGGGCGCTGACCGCAGCACAGGTGGAGTGGCTGGGGGCGCGGTTTGCGGGGTTTGTGGTGCGGCGGGGGTGAGGGGGCGGGTCACCGACTTCACCGACAACTACCCTTGGGCAAGCGAGTGCGAGCGACTGTTCAAGGCTTATGTCGGAGGCTTGGTAACGACCGCTTTGCGGTATCCGAATGCAACGCAAGGACTGGTGCTGCCTTTGCCGAGGCATCGGCGAAAATGAATAAGCAACAAGGGGAGCTATGGAAAACAAGATTCCATTCACCAGCTACGATTTTTGGGCGTACCTTTCGGCAGGCTTCCTGTTCCTGTTCATTGCTGACTTGGTGGCCGGTACAGGACTGCTTGCCCGCGACAGGTGGACGGTCGTGCAAGGAGTGGTGGCTGTGTCGGCCGCGTATGCAGTGGGCCAGCTCGTCGCAAGCCTGTCTTCCTTGGTATTCGAGCGCCTCCTTGTCGGCAAGCTGCTCGGCTACCCACGGAACGTGTTGTTCGGCCAACCAAGGGCATGGAGGTGGGTGCGGGCGCTGATGCCCGGTTATTTCTCGGCTCTCCCTGACCAGACACGGCAAGCAACGCTCGATAAGTGCAAGGGAACCGGCATTACGAGCCCCGGTGAGGGCTTGTTCTGGGCAGCGTTCGCCAACGCTCGCGCAACGCCTTCCGTTATGAGCCGCCTCGATAACTTTCTAAACCTCTACGGTTTCTGTCGAAACACTGCTCTCGTCGCCTTCGTGGATGCTGGGCTACTCTATTGGTCGTACCGCTGGGGAAACGGGCCTGACGAGCGGTTGTATTGGTCGTTGGCCGCCACCGCCGTCGGCGTCGGCATGACGTTCCGCTACCTGAAGTTCTACAGGCACTACGCGGTGGAGGTGTTCACGTCCTTTGCTTACAGCAAGGAGAAGTGATGGGGCTGGTACTTCACGAGGGCGCGCTTCAAATTTTCAACGTCGAGCACGGCGCGTGCGCGCTTTTGACGATGCCACTTGCGGGCAACTTCCACCGCATCCTCATCGACTGCGGCCACAACGCATCGAAGCAATGGTATCCCGGGCCTCATCTGAAACAGTTGGGTGTCACGGAGTTGCAGTTGCTGGTTGTCACCAACTACGACGAAGACCACGTCTCTGGCTTCAGGAACTTGATTGAGCAGGGTATCAACGTCCACAAAATTCTGCGGAATCCTGCGGTGACTCCCGCGACTATCGCGCATCTAAAGAGTGAGGACGGCATGGGCCGAGGCATCGACGCACTCGTGCGAGTCCTGACGCACTTCCCGCAGCTTGATGTAGTCGGCAACCAATTACCGCTGCCCAACGGTGTCAGCATAGAGTGGTTTTGGAACCCCTATCCTTTCTTCGACGACGAGAACAACCTGAGCCTAGTCGTCGTCCTTGACGTCTACGGCTTCAAGTTCATGTTTCCGGGCGACATGGAGAAGCGTGGCTTCCGCAACCTGCTCAACACCAACGCGCGGTTCAGAGCCGTCGTCTGCGAGGTGAATGTGCTGGTCGCATCGCATCACGGAAGGGATAACGGTATCTGCGAAGAGATGTTCGACACCTGGGGATGTCGCCCCAAGCTGGTGGTCATTTCGGACGACTACAAGCAGCATGCTACGCAGGAGACGACCAACTACTACGGCAGTAAGGCACAGGGCATTTCGGGATTCCGCTTCGAACGGGGTCTTCGGCGCGTGCTGACCACCCGCAGCGATGGCGAGCTGATGTTCTCGTTTCAGAACGGGCACTGCCTCGTGAGCTAGAGCGAAATGGCGCGCCGAAGCAGGCCTCTGACAGAAGCCATCTTGCAAGAGCGTCAGGTTCGGGCTTCTAGGTCGTCCGGGACGATGAGCTTCAGGCGCCCCAAGTCGAGGTTGATGTTGCTACCTTCGATACCGCCTTGATGAGCCTATCAGCAGCGGCGACGTTGGAATGGCGGACTACCAGATACTTGGCCGTGAAGTCGAGCCTAAACAAGCGGCCCGCCTGTCACGCAGCAGGTCGCGGTATCCTTGCGCGACGAGGCCACAGGCCTCGCGGCTCTACAAAGACCGCTTCCGGGAAAGCGATTGACCTGCGTGGTTGTCTGCTCCCGCTGCGAAACCGTCATTTGGTTGCACAACCTGAACGTCACTTCAAGGTCGATTTCGATCTTTGGCCAGCCCCACGTAGCAGTCTCTTTCCATCCGAACCTCCGGCGCCAGCACCAAGGCGCCGACACGACATGCCTCCGAATTATCCGTGCGCGCAGTGGAAGAATCAGCCACCTTTCACGCGCGGAGCACATTCGGTCGAGACACACAATTAGAGCGTATAGCTAACAAATTACGCAAACAAACTGCGTTTCAGTTGCATTAATGACATAAATAATTGTGCGATTTCGACGCTTGTTTGCGTCCTGCGTTTGATCCAGATCAGTGCTTTTGCCCCCCAGCCGCCACGATCATCCGGGCTTTGCAGAACCCCCCGGAGACATCCCCATGACCCT
>WBZL01005884.1_pt1 | contig 9985 bp, 7 predicted proteins | sample 5204291 | NCBI WGS metagenome assembly WBZL01 (sample SAMN12344345, study PRJNA552823) | activated sludge metagenome | biome: Activated sludge suspended growth; feature: Nitrification reactor; material: Wastewater; isolation source: activated sludge from nitrification reactor of wastewater treatment... | reverse complement strand
CTCCTCCGCGCCCTGCGTTCACTCGGCTACTACTCGGTCAAACACGGGTGCGAAACTGGCGAATGTGGCGCGTGTACGGTGCTTCTCGACGGCCAACCCGTCAACGCCTGTCTCATGCTCGCCGCGCAAGCCGAAGGCCACCGCATCGAAACCATCGAAGACCTCGGTGAACGCACAGGCAAAGGCTGGCGGGAAACCGAAGGACTGCACCCCCTCCAACAAACCTTCGTCGAAACCGGCGCGATCCAATGCGGCTTCTGCACCCCCGCGATGCTCCTCGCCGCCCGCGAACTCCTCGCCCGCAACCCCAACCCCACCGAGGCCGACGTGCGCGAAAGCCTCTCCGGCATCCTCTGCCGGTGTACGGGCTACCTCAAACCCGTCCAGGCCATCCTGCAAGCCGCCGCCATCCTCCGCGGCGAACAACCCGCCCCCGAACAAGGCCTTCCCACCAACTGGATTCTCCCCCTCCCCACCGACCAACCCACAAGTTCCGACGAGTTCCCCCAAACTCCCACGAATTTCCCCTCCACCGCTACCCAAACCCGCACCCACCCCCTCATCGTCACCACCCCCCAAACGTCCAACTGGAAACGCGTCGGCAAACCCGACCCCAAAGTAGACGCCGTCAAACTCGCCCTCGGCAAACCCGCCTTCACCGACGATTTGGAAATGCGCGGGATGCTGTACGCCAAAGTGCTGTGGAGTCCTATCGCCCACGCCCGCATCAAACACATTGACGCCACCCGCGCCCGTGCCCTGCCCGGGGTCGCCGCGGTGCTGACGTGGCAAGACCTCCCCCGCGTCGTCTACTCCACCGCCGGACAATCCGACCCCATCCCCGGCCCGCTCGACATGTTCAGCCTCGACCACAAAGTCCGCTACGTCGGGGACCGCGTCGCCTTCGTCGCCGCCGAAACCCCCGAAATCGCCGAGGCCGCGCTCAAACTCATCGAAGTCGAATACGAAGAACTCCCCGCCCTCCTCGACTCCGCCACCGCCCTCGACAACCCCCTCCTCCTCCACGACGAACCCGAATACGTCAACTTCGCCGAATCCGACCCCGCCCGCAACCTCGCCGCCCACATCCACATTGACATCAACGACGTAAACCAGGGCTTTGCCGAGGCCGATCACATCTTTGAAGAGTGGTACGAAGTCCCCAAAGTCCAACAAGCGCACATCGAACCCCACGTCGTCATCACCTATTGGGATGAAGACGACCGGCTCACCATCCGCACCTCGACCCAAGTCCCCTTCCACGCCCGGCGGATTCTCGCGCCCGTGCTGGGTCTGCCCATCAAACGCATTCGCGTCATCAAACCCCGGATCGGGGGCGGATTTGGGGGGAAACAGGAAGTGATGGTCGAAGACGTGGCCGGACATCTCACGATTGCGACGGGGCGCCCCGTCCGGTTCGAGTACACCCGCGAGGAGGAGTTCATCGCCGCCCGGTCCCGCCACCCGATGCGGGTACGGATGAAGACCGGGGTCAAAAACGATGGGACCATCACCGCGAACGAGATGTATGCCCTGTCCGACACTGGCGCGTATGGCTGTCACGCCCTCACCGTCACCGGGAACACCGGACACAAGGCGATGGCGCTGTACGTGGGGGATGGAAAATACCGCGAAAAACCGAACATCCGCTTTGTGGCGGACATCGTGTACACCAACACGCCGCCCGCCGGGGCCTATCGGGGGTACGGCGTCCCGCAAGGATACTGGCCCGTCGAACGGCACATGGAACGCATCGCCCGCGCGTTGCACCTCGATCCCATCGAATTCCGCCTCAAAAACGCCCTCCGCCAGGGCGAACTCCAACCCTTCTCCACCGCCTGGTCCGAAGGCCGCGAACCCAGCCCCGAAACCATCGAAACCAACGGCCTCGAAGAATGTGTCGCCCAGGGCCGCGCGGCGATTGGGTGGGATCAGAAGTATGGGAATGAAGAATGGCATACGCAATACGCAATACGCAATACGCAACACGGCTCTATTCCGAATTTCGTATTGCGGAAGGGTATCGGCGTCGCGATGGTCATGCAAGGCACGGCCATCCCCTACCTCGACATGGGCGGCGCGTCGATCAAAATGAACGACGATGGCTCCTTCAACCTGCTGGTCGGCGCGACCGATCTGGGCACGGGTTCCGACACCGTGCTCGGCCAAATCGCCGCGGAAATTTTGGGGGTGGAACTGGACGACCTCATCGTTTACTCCTCAGACACCGATTTCACCCCGTTCGACGTGGGGGCGTATGCGTCGTCTACCACGTACATTTCGGGGGCGGCGGTGGCGCGGGCGGCGAACACGCTCGCGGAGCAGATTTGCGAAAGGGCGGGGAAGATGCTGAAAGTTGAATCTCACGACATCACCCTTTCCGACCGGCGTGCGTATGCCTCCGACGGGAGGTTCGTTACGATGTCAGAAATTGGACATCATTCCCTGCACAAGGAAGATCAACGGCAGTTGATGGCGGTGGGCAGTTATGTGTCCCCCGTCGCGCCGCCGCCGTTTGCCGCACAGTTCGCCGAAGTGACCGTGGATATTGAAACGGGCATGGTGACGGTGGACAAGCTGGTGATGGCGGTGGATTCTGGTGTAATCGTGAACCCGCTGACCGCCAGTGGGCAGATCGAGGGGGGGATGACGCAGGCGCTGGGGTACGCGGTCTGCGAGGAGATGCTCTACGATAACCGGGGGAATGCCCGCGAGCGTGATTTAAGGGACTATCACATCCCCCACGCCCACGAAATGCCTGATCTGACGACAATCTTCGTCGAAACCTTTGAACCTTCCCATCCCTTTGGCTTGAAAGCAGTCGCCGAAATTCCGATGGACGGCGTTGCCCCCGCAGTGGGAAATGCCATCCTCGATGCGTGCGGCGCGGATCTGAAGATCATCCCCGCGACGCCGGAACGAATCTGGCGCGCATCGAGAGAACATCATGAACATGCAAACCATTAATCCCGCCCGCGTCGATGTCAACGGCGGATATATTTGTCTTTGGTCCCATTGGAAGCCCGACCCCACCCTGCCCGATCCGGAAATGCCCGGCACGAAAGAAGACCTGCTCACCTACATGCCACAATCTTTGGAAGAACTCTGCATGTGCGGCAGTGGCAAGGCATACGGGGAGTGCTGTAAACAGGAACAATATTGGTGGCCCCTTTGCCCGGACCCGGAACTGGAGGGGTACAGTCTCTTCGCTCCCCAAGCGCTTACGTTTCGGAAGATTAATGGGGCAATCCTGCGGGAGCGTCTCATGGAGAATGATCGCTTAAATTGCACCGAAGACAGCGAAAAACAAGGAACGTGGTCATATTGGGGCGATACGTTTCTGGAAACGCCGGGGTATGGCACCGTTGAATTCGGGGAGTTAGAAATCCGGCATAACCATACGCTTTTGCTAACCGTTTCAAGCGATGCAAGGAGACAGGTGCTTTTGGCTTTTCTCAAGGAAATCGCGGGGGATTTGCTCGGCAACCCGGAGCATAAATACCTCTCTATCCAGGTCTACGACAAACACACTGGAAAAAACCGCACCCTACCGCCGCTTCAATGGCTGAACCGCCCTGTCGGAATTCCCGGATAACGCCCAAGCCATGATGCTCAACGCTCAAAAACCCCCGCTCCTCACCGCCTGCCACCTCCGCAAAGCGTTTGGGGATAAAGTCGCCGTCGAAGACGTGAGTTTTGAAGTTTTCGGCGGGGAGGTGTTTGGGTTGCTTGGCCCGAACGGGGCCGGTAAAACGACCACCATCCGCATGATTCTGAACATCTTCAAACCGGATAGGGGAGAAATCACCGTGCTCGGTGGCCCGATGAACCCGGCACGCTCCGACCGAACGGGGTACATGCCCGAGGAACGAGGTCTGTATCCGGACATGCGTGTGCTCGAATGCCTGACCTATCTCGGCACGCTCAAAGGCCTGCCCCGGAAAGAAGCCAAACAACGGGCGATTTCCTACCTCGCGCGCCTCGAACTGACCGATCAGCACAAAACCAAAATCCAAACCCTCAGCCGCGGCATGACCCAAAAAGTGCAGGTGATCGCCGCCGTCATGCACCAGCCCGACCTGCTGATCATTGACGAACCCTTCGCCAATCTCGACCCGGTGAACGCCCAACTTGTCCGGGACATCATCCTGGAACTGCGCGACCGGGGCGCGGCGATCATCATGACCAGCCACCAACTCGGGTTGGTCGAGAGTTTGTGCGACCGGATCGCACTCATCCACCAGGGGAAAGTGGTGCTGAACGGGTCGGTGCGGGAGGTGCGGCGGCAGTTCGCCGCCAATGTGCTGTACATCAGCGGGAGCGGGGAGTTGAACGGGAATCTGCCGGGGGTGGCAAATGTCGAGCGGCGCAGTACGACCGACTGGTTCCTGACGCTCGACCAGGACGCCCATCCCCAGGCCGTTTTACAAGCCTTGGCGGGGGAGAACTTCCTGGTCGATCGGTTTGAGGTCGCCCTGCCCAGCCTGGATGAAATCTTCATTCAGGTCGTCAAACCCCAAACGCCCGTTCCGCCTCTCTCGTAAATTCGTCTGCTCAGAATTTTTCCATGTCTCGAACTTTCTTGATCTTTTGGCGCACTTATTGGGGCAATATCACCCAAGGCAGTTTTTTGGCATTCACCTTTGGCTTGCCGGCTTTTTTTATTCTGATTCCGGTGGTGGGCAGTATGATTTTGCTGTGGGCGATCCGCACGGTGATTCCGCCGACGGATTTTCACCCGATCGGGGTGGTGGACCAGTCGGGGTTTTTCACCGTCCCCGCGGGGGTGGGGGACCCGGTCGAGATGCTGGCGTTTGGCACCCTGTCCGAGGCCGCCACCGCGTTGGAGACCGGGGAGATTCAGGCGTATTATCAGATCCCCGAAAATTTTCTAGCCGAGGGCGTGATCACCGCGACCTACGAAACCGCGCCCAGTCTGGAAATTGATCAGATGCTTGAAACCTGGATCGATGGGCAAATCCGGGCCAAGATTCCCGACCCGCTCGAAGAACGTTATACGAATGGGGCGTATTTTGAGCACGAGGGTGCGGAAGGGGAGGCTGGTTTTTCGACGTTGGATATTTTGAAATGGGGGGGAATTTATGTGGTGATTTATTTTGTGCAGGTGGCGGGGTCGTTTACGTCGAATTATATGTATGGCACGATTGCGAGTGAGGCGCACGACCGGACGATTGAGATTATTTTGTCGAGTGTGACGCCGCGGCAGTTTTTGATCGGGAAGTTTTTGGGCCTGCTGGCGGTCGGGCTAACGCAGTTGGGCATTTGGGGGCTTCCGGGGTTGGTGGGGGTGGGGTTGTTTGTTGCCCGGTTTGGGGAGGCGTATTTAGCGTACGTTTTTCCGTGGGAATTTTCCGGGATCGTGATCAGTACGTTGTTGGGGGCGTATGTGTTGTTTCAGGTGATGGCGGCGGCGGCGGGGTTATTGCGGCTGAGTGGGGGGGCGGGGCCGCAGTTGTTCGGGCTGTTGGAGTGGGCCGGGGGGTTGGGGATGCTGTATGCGACGTATTTTTTGCCGCGCAACCCCGATACAACGCTGGCAGTCGTGGGCAGTTTGTTCCCGCTGACTTCGCCGCTGGTGTTGTTGATCCGGTTGGTGGCGAGTGAGGTGCCGACGTGGCAAATTGTCGCCAGTCAGGTGCTGTTGTGGGGGACGATTCTGTTCGGGTTGTGGTCGCTTGGGGGGTTGTTGAAACGGAATCTGGTGTCGTATGCGCCGAAGTTTAAGTTGTTGGCGTGGGTTCGGGGGCGTCTTCCATTCCTGCGTCCCAAAAAGTCTACGTGATCTTGGTGGACTTTGCAATTTTTAATTCCGCCTCCACCATAAGTTTTACCAATTCTTCCAGCGAGGTTTTGGCCTCCCAGCCTAATTTTTCTTTCGCTTTTCCGGGATCACCTACGAGCAAATCCACTTCTGCCGGGCGCATGAATTGGGGGTCCTGCACGATGAATTTCCGGTAATCCAGCCCGACTTCTGCAAAGGCCAGTTCCGCGAACCGTTCGACGGTGTGGGTGCGCCCGTTCGCGATGACGTAATCGTCGGGGGTGTCCTGCTGGAGCATCAACCACATCGCGTAGACGTACTCCGGCGCGTAACCCCAATCCCGTTGGGCGTCCAGGTTGCCGAGGTGGAGTTCTTTGTCCAGCCCGGCTTTGATCCGCGCCGCGCCGCGGGCAATTTTCCGGCTCACAAATTCGTACCCGCGCCGGGGACTCTCGTGGTTGAAACAAATGCCCGAGCAGGCAAACAGGTTGTAACTTTCCCGGTAATTGATCGTGATCCAGTGCCCATACACCTTCGCCACCCCGTACGGACTCCGGGGATGAAAGGGCGTGGTCTCCCGCTGGGGAGTTTCGTGGACTTTGCCGAACATTTCACTGGTGCTGGCCTGATAAAAGCGGATGTCCGGGTCCACGAGGCGGATCGCATCCAGCACCCGCGTGACACCCAACCCGGTCACTTCCCCGGTTAACACGGGTTGGGTGAACGAGGTCGGGATGAACGATTGTGCCGCGAGGTTGTACACTTCCTGCGGGCGGTGGGTGTGCAGGAGGTCAATCAGCGACATCTGATCGAGCAAATCCCCCGAGACGAGCGTGATCTGCTCCTGAATGTGGGCGATCCGCTCGAAGTTGACCGTACTCGAACGCCGTACCATGCCGATCACTTCGTACCCTTTTTCGAGTAAAAATTCAGCGAGGTACGATCCGTCTTGTCCGGTAATGCCGGTGATTAATGCGCGCTTTTTCATGGGAAACTCCTTGGGTTGGGTGATTGGGTATACCGTATTCCGTATTGCGTAAACGCTTTATACGAAATACGGTATACGCAATACTTGATACGCTCCCAGTTTACCTGCCCCCATTCCCCCCGTCAGCTAACCCACTTAGCAGACTTTCCCGCCGTTTTGCGTTATCCTGTATTCACCCTTACCTCCCCGCATCCTTCGACTGCGCTGGATAAAAGTAAGTTTGAGCTTCGAGCAAATTACCGCTCCCCTGAGCGTCAGTCGAAGGGTCAGGATGCTGTCGTAATAGGGTTTCTTTAAAAAATCTGTGTAAATCCGTTTCATCTGTGCCATCCGTGTCCCATCTTGTGTCCCATCTCTCCCCCGAATCCACCGGCCAACGCATCGCCCGCCTGCGCCAACAGCACGGCTACACCCAACAAACACTCGCCGACCGTCTCGCCATCTCCCGTGTGGCGGTCTCCCACATCGAGGCGGATTTGAACATCCCGTCCGAGCGTACGATCACCCTGCTGGCGGGGCTGTTCAAATGCACCCCGCACGACCTGGTGGAGGGCACCACCTATCCCCCGGCGAAAGCGGAACGTCTCCCGTTTGTCGTTGCATGGTATACGGAGTTGGAGTTGGCATTTGAATTACTCAAAAATGATGTGGCATGGGTGGGCTTGAAGGGGAACAAACAAATCGCCGCCGAGACTCTTCGGCATTGGCAAACCCGGCTCGCGCACTGGGAAGGGGCATATTTGGACCCACACGATCAGGCGCTCCTGGCCCAAATGCGGGAAATCCTTAGGGTGTATTCCGTTTAAGTTGAACTATCCGAAAAAAGGGATGAAATGCACCCAAATCCTTAAAGGAAGAAAGAGGGAATAGGAGGTCGTTTATTAAACAAGTATACTCATAAGTACACTCACGATATTTCAGGGGGTAGGAAGGTTTATCCAACAGGGGGGTTTTACCATTCAATCTTATCAATCTTTGTTTGGAGGTCGTTATGAAAAATAAATATCTTTCGTTCGTTTTCAGTTTTGGAGGAGGCATGGTGTTTACCGCACTCGTGTTTGCGTTTGCCTGGACCACTCAGGCCGCTGTCCCCTCCCCCGACGCGGGCAGCTTGTTCGCCGCGCCTGCCGCCCCGGTCGGCACAGGTTTCACCTACCAGGGCTACCTGGATGATGGCGGAAATCCGGCCAATGGCACCTACGATTTCCAATTCATGCTCTTTGATGCAGACACGTTAGGAAATCAGGTGGGCGTTTCCGTCACCCTCGGCGATGTTCCCATCTTCGACGGACTGTTCAACGTTGAACTCGACTTCGGCGTGGGCGTGTTCGGTGGAGGGGCGCGGTGGCTGGAAATCGGCGTCCGGCCCGGGGCCAGCGGGGGCGCGTACACCCTCCTCTCCCCCCGCCAGGAATTGACCCCCGCGCCCTACGCGCAAGCCCTCCCCAATGTCTTCACCGACGAAGCCAGTAACTTCGTCGGCATTGGACGCGACTTTCGCATCTCCGGCAACGAAGTCTTTGGTATCCGGTACGACGGCGGGGCGAACGACTACGGCGGAATGTACGTCGAAACCTCTAACGCACAAGGCTGGCCTTTCTACGGGTATGCGACCAACGGTTCCTTCCGCGCCTGGACGTATTACAACGGGTCCACGGGAGACTGGCATCTGTACAACGCAGGTATCCGGCTCACCGTGCCCAACGAAGGTGGCTTGCGCATCGGCCCCAGCGCTGATTACAGTCTTGTCATCAGCAATACCACTGGCAGTGATGGCATCCGCATTTTGGACACTGGCGATGACTCAATTCAAATCGGTAGCCCGCCGGATGTCGCCAATTACGGCGTCTACATCCCCAGCCCCGGCGTCTCTACCTACGGGCTGTGGTCCAATACCGCCAACGCCAGCGGCGAGTGGGCGTTATATTCTGTGGACAACATTCAGGCGGGTAACGTGTTTGCCAGCGCGTACTCCCTCGTCGCCCGCGTCACGGGGACGGAGGCCCTCACTCCGGGCGAAATCGTCGCCGTGACCGGCATGGGCGACCCGATTCCTGGCAGTGTCAACGCCCTGCCCGAAGTTGTGCGCGCCGATGCCGAGCAATTTACAGGCGTGATCGGGGTCGTCGCCAGTCGGATGGTGTTTGAAGTCGCCCCCGGCAAAGAGGCAGAAGGTGAAAGAGCCATGCACAGCGCGGACGGTGCGGCGCAACCGGGCGAATACGTGTCTCTGATCGTGTACGGCGTCGCGCAGGTGAAAGTGGACCCGACCGCGATCATCGCTCCCGGCGACCGGCTGACCGCGTCCACCCTCTCCGGGGCTGTCCGCGCCCTGCGAACGGAAACCCTCAACGGCATGGTGGTGACCGAGGGCGCGCAAGTGATCGGCATCGCGCTCGCCGCCCCCGTGCCCGGACAGGATACCATCCCCGTCTTCATCACCCTACGCTAGGAGGTTGCCATGTCCAAAAAAGCCTGGCTTCTCCTCGTTTTGTGCCTGTTCCTGATCCTCGCGGGGACCGCCCTCGTCGCCGCCGAAGAAACGGGCGGTTTTTCTATCCCGTGGTGGACGGTGGACGGCGGCAGTGAAACCAGCACGGGCGGCTCGTTCACCCTCACCGGCACCATCGGCCAACCCGACGCGAGCCTTTGCGTTTCCGGCGGTGACTTTGCCATTCAAAGTGGCTTTTGGGGTGGTTGCCCGGGAACCCACATCTATTTGCCCATCGTGGTCCGGTAAGACGTTTCAATGCCCCGGAGATTCACAGAGAAATTCAAACCCTGTGAATCTCTGGGGCGCTGTGCAACGCTTGGGAGGTTGAGTGATATACTAAAAAAAAGCTGGACCCCATGCCTCCTCAAGCGGACACCCCACCCCTCATTCCCCTCCCCGCTCACCTCGAACCCCGCGCGGGCACCTTTGCCCTCACCGCCGAAACCGTTCTGACCGCTGATGCCGCGAACTTCCCGAACGCGCACTACCTGCAAACCTTTCTCGGTTCCCCCACCGGATTCCCGTTCCCAATTCAAGAAAACCCGCCCGAACATCTCCCGATCATCCGTCTGCAAACGGGCGGAAATGCCCACCTGGGTCGCGAGGGGTACACATTGACGATCACCCCACATACCCTCACGCTCACCGCCCCCACCCCAACCGGCGTCTTTTACGGTCTCCAAACCCTCCGCCAACTCCTCCCCCCCGAAATCGAGCGCCG
>WBZL01005883.1_pt1 | contig 9988 bp, 9 predicted proteins | sample 5204291 | NCBI WGS metagenome assembly WBZL01 (sample SAMN12344345, study PRJNA552823) | activated sludge metagenome | biome: Activated sludge suspended growth; feature: Nitrification reactor; material: Wastewater; isolation source: activated sludge from nitrification reactor of wastewater treatment... | reverse complement strand
AGCGGTTTCCGAGGAGGTGGACGCTCCGCCCGCGGCCGACGACTAGCGCAGCGCGCTGCCGCAGTGCGGCCATGACCGAGCGCCGCGGCGGAGGTACAGCAGCTTCGCCCGAGCGTCCTGCTCGGCCGGCAGGGCCGCGGCTGGATCGCCGCGACCTCCGACCGACTCCCAGGTCTGCTGGTTGAACTGGTACGCCCCGCGGTATCGGCCACTACTGCTCACGATTCGGTAGTTGCCGCCCGACTCACAGCGTCGAAGCGCCGCCCACTGCTCCTCGCTCGGCCCTCCGGGCGGGATCTCCGGAAGTGGCGCGGAAGGCTCAGTGAGCGGCACCACCTCCGTCCGACCGCGCGGAGGTGACGTGGAGGCGGGGGAGGCGACGACAGCGGTCGTCGGAGCCGACCGTTGCGCCCCGCTGGCGGCCCTGGGAGCTGTCGTTGCCCGCGCGGCTTCGGCCGCCGCCTGCCGCTCCGCTTCACGCCGCGCAGCTCGAGCCTCTGCTTCGGCGACAACGGCCCGCTCGGCGTCAGCCTCGTGCGCGCCGGCCTGGAACAAGGCGTCCCGTGCCTCAGCGACCCGACTGTTGAGCAACTCACGCCGTTCGGTCAGTGCAACCAGCTCCGGGTCGTTCGCTTCCTTGAGCTCGGCGAATCGGTCAGCTGCAGCAGCCCAGTCAGAGGTTCGGCTCGAGGCGAAGGTGTGGCGACGGGAGACCTCGGCGAGGTCCTCCCCCGCGAGCAGGTCGATGCCAGCGTGTTCCGAGCCTCCCCCGACGAACGCGGCGATCGCGCTCCGGCGCATCTGGCCTCTTGCATGTTCGAGGTCAGCTGCCAGTTCGGCGGCTCCGGCGAAACGGGCGTCGACTTCGGCCGACAGTCGATCCAGCTCTGCGGTGAGTTCAGCAAGGCGCCGTTCGGCAGCGGAGCGGGCCTGTCGGGCGTTCGCCAGAGCGTCGGGCGCCGAGGTCTGCTCCTGGGCTTGGCCCGCTGAGGCCGCGGTTGCCATGACCCCGAGCCCGAGCATCGCCGCAGCCACGCAAACCGGCCGTCGAGCAAGACTCGAGGCACGGCGAGCACGGGACCGCGGGCCCCGATGGGTACGGGCTGCGAAGTGGGACGGGCGCGGGGTCATGCCGGGAGCAGGTCGGCAGGCCCGGTCGGGACCGCGACGGCCTCCGATCTTTGTCACTGAACTGCAATAAAGCAACCGCGGCACCCCCAACGAGTCGAGGGTGAACAAATCCGCCGTCAAGTCGGGGCGTGCGCGAGGGTGCCGAGGATCTCATCGATGATCGCCTCCGACGTGCCCGGGTGCACGATTGCGAGGCGCAGGATCGGCTCACCGTCCCACCGTGACGGAAGCACGAATCCGATGCCGTCGGCGAGGAGCTGCTCTGACCAACGGGTGTAGCGCCGCTCGTCCCACCCTCGCCGACGGAACATGACCACAGAAAGATCGGGCTCCCTGACGAGCTCCAGGTAGGGCGTCGAAACGATCCGCTCCGCTGCATGAGTGGCGACATCGAGCGCGCGGTCGACGGCGTCGCGGTACGCGTCGATGCCGTGGGTGGCGAGACTGAACCACATCGCCAGTCCACGAGCTCGGCGGGTCAGGTGGTATGCGTAGTCGGTGGGGTTCCACTCGCTGTCATCGACGTGGATCGAGTCGAGGTACGACGCGTTCTGGGTGTGGACGCCTTTGGCCAGCCGGGGTTCGCGGTAGAGGAGAATCGCGCAGTCGAGTGGAGCGAAGAGCCACTTGTGCGGGTCCACGATCATCGAATCGACGCGATCGATCCCGGCGAACCGTGCGCTGATCCGCCGGGAGAGCAAGGCCGCCCCGCCGTATGCGGCATCGACGTGGAACCACAAACCATGTTTGCGGGCGACCTCACCGACGCCGACGAGGTCGTCGACGATGCCGGCGTTGGTCGTGCCCGCCGTCGCGACCACAGCGCAGAACGTCGACGGGTCCTCGTCGGACGCGATCACGCGCTCGACCTCCGCACCGACCATCCGACTATCGACTGCCGGAACGGTGACGATGTCGCAGTCGAGGATCCTCGCCGTGTTCGCCACCGACGAGTGGGTCTGCTCGCTCGCGAGGATCCGCATGCGCGCTCGATCCCCCCGCCGGTGCCGGGCGACGTCGCGGGCGACGGTCAGAGCGGAGAGGTTCCCGGCGCTCCCACCGGAAAGGAACACCCCACCCGCCGTGGCAGGAAGGCCGGCCAGGTCGGCCACCACACGGAGCACGTGGTTCTCGGCATGGATCGCCCCGGCGGACTCCAACCAGGACGTCCCGTTGAGCGACGATGCCGACACGACCATATCGAAGAGCATCGAGGCCTTCGTCGGAGCGGCAGGGATGAACGAGAGGAACCGGGGGCTGTCGACCGAAATGACGGCTGGCCCGAGAACCCGCTCGTACTGGTCGAAGACGATGTCGGGATCAGTCGGGCCGTCACCGATGAGCGACGGCGCATCACGGTCGAGTTCGGCGGCGATCCCGCGATGATCGAGCGGAACCGGGTCGATGGTGAGCCGCTCGCGGACGTACTCCGATGCCCGTCGGAGGATTCGTTCGGTCGTCTCGTCGAATCCGTGCACCGGCGCTCCGGATTCAGCGCTGGCGGACCACGATCACGATGCCAACTGCGGTGACGAGCCCAACCAGGGCGATGATTGCTCCTCGTGAGCTGAGTCCGCTCCGCGTTCGCGGCGAGGCCTCGGCCGGCAATGGGGTCGCATCGCGCTGGGACACGCCGGGGTCTGGAGCGGGCGGCGGGTCGGCGACGACGCGAAGGGGACGTTCGGGCCGATCGGTGGTCGGAGCCCGATCGGGCATCGGGCCGAGCAGGTGGTCGACCGGCGCTTCGGACTCGACGCGGACGAGCGAGGGCCGGTTCGCTTTGGGGTCATACTGCGGCATCGGTGACTCCCTCTTGGGACGTGTTCGGATCGGCGCCTTCGTCGGCGGCGCGAAGCAGATGATCGAGCACTCGGTCGAACTGAGCCGCGGCTTCGGCGGCACCCGATCGGGCGACCGCGGTGATGGGCATCGACTGGGCTGACGCTTCGGCGATCGCCGCCTTGAGTGCGATCGCCGGACGGATGGCGTCGGCGGGGTAGGTCTCGATCAGCTGCTCGTCCCAGTAGCGGGCATCGCGGGTGCGGGCCAGGCGGTTCACCACCACTCCGGCGAGGGTTGGCAGGCCGCCCCGCCGCTCGGCGATCCGGTCGAGGTTCCTCAGGATCTGGGCGACACCGTCGACCGCCCACGCGCTGGGCTCGGCTACGACGACGGCATGATCTGCGGCGAACAGACCGTTGATGGTGAGGAGCCCCAACGACGGAGGGCAGTCGATGATCACCACGTCGGCATCGATGCCGACGAGCGAACGGCGAAGACGGTCCTGCGCTCCGATCGGATCGAGCGCGAGTTGCGGCTCGAGCTGAGCGAGCGCCGGGGTGCTCGGAGCGACGCGTGGCGCCGCGTCGAAGTATGCACCCCATCCGCTCTGGGTCACAACGCCCACCAACGCCCCATCGGAGTCGGCCGTCAGAGCGTCGGCAACGGTCCGGGGGGTCGTCCAAACTGCCAGGCCGGTCGTGGCGTTGGCCTGTGGGTCGAGGTCGACGACCACCACATCGAGGTCACGGCGCGAGGCGACTGCGGCAAGCCCGAGCGCAACAGTCGTCTTGCCGACACCACCCTTCTGGTTGACCACCGCCAGCGACATCATCGGGCCCAACGCTAGCGGTCGCGGACCGAAACGCTTCGTGATCGGAGCTCCGAATCTGCCAGGCTGCGTGGGTGCCGGAGCTGCCAGAGGTCGAGACCATTCGCCGCCAGCTCGCCCCCAGGCTGGCCGGCCGGCAGATCATCGGGGCATGGGGCTTCCCGTCGCCCAAGTTCAGCGATGCGGTCGAGGCGAACGGCGCCACGATTGAGGACGTCACCAGGAGAGGCAAATACCTCATTTCGCCACTAGACGACGGCCGTGAGCTCATCGTGCACCTCGGCATGACCGGATCGCTCCGCGTCACCGACGAGTCGCCTGATGACCTCTATGTTCGTGCCTGGTGGAAGCTCGACGACGGAGGATGTCTGGTATTCCGCGACGTTCGACGATTCGGCAGGATCGCCGTCGTCGACGCCGGTTCCTACGCGGCCCTGCCCACGTTGGACAAGCTCGGCCCCGACCCGTTCGACGCAGGATTCAACGCTGGCACACTCTGGCAGGCCTGCCGTCGCAGCGATCGGCACCTCAAAACGCAGCTGCTCTCACAACGACCAGTCGCCGGCGTCGGCAACATCTACGCCGATGAGGCGTTCTGGCTCGCACGCATCAATCCGGCCGACCGTACGCTCACCCGGCGAGGTGCCGCCCTTCTCGTGGAATCCGTGCGCGAGGCATTGCAGGCCGGCCTCGACCACGGCGGCACCACGCTCCGCGACTATGTCAACGCCAACGGCGATTCAGGTGACAATCAGCACCATCTTCATTGCTACGGCCGCGCCGACGAGCCCTGCGAACGCTGCGGTACGACGCTGCGGCGAACGCAGCTCGATGCCAGGACCACGACGTGGTGCCCATCGTGTCAACCCCGACGGCGCTGACTGGGCAGGTGTTCGGACCGGTGTTACCGTTTCATGACGGTCCGTGCCCGTGCGTGGCGCTCCGACCCTTACCTCTCATGCGCTCCGCCACGACCCAAACCCCATTTCGGCGACGAGTCCGGTTCTTCGTAGCCGTCCTCGTCATCTCCGGAGCGTGGATTCCGCCGGCCGGCGCCGCGCCGACCGCCCCCAAACCGTCCGGCGACGCCAAACTCCGGGAACTTCAGTCCAAGCGCGACCAGGTCCGTGCTGCGAAAGCAAAGTCCGCGTCACAGGTCGATGCGCTGAAGGCGTCGGATGCCGAAGTGCAGAAGGCACTGGCGGACCTCTCCAACAACATCGAGGGTCAGAGCGACCTCCTTGAGGAGTCCAAGCGCGCCGTGACCGCCGCGGAGACGGAGCAGGCCGCCGCAGAAGCGTCGGTTCAGCGCTCCGTCGAGGAGCTTTCCAAGCTTCGCACGTCGATCAAACAGCAGGCGATCCAGGCGTTCGTCGACGGTCCAACCGATGAGACGCTGGAGCTGCTCTCCGCGGAGTCTCTCGCCGAGGCGGCGAGGGAGCGAACGCTCCGTTCGGTCCGAGCGAGCAGCGACCTCGATGCTGCCGACAGGTACCGCAAGGTGCAACAGGATCTCGAAATCGCCCGCGGCAAGGCGGCAGCCGCTGCCAAGAAGGCCAACGACCGACGGGCGGACGTAGCCGATCGACTGGCCCGCCTCGAAGCTGCACAGGCCGAGCAGGAGGCGTTCTCGGCTCAGGTCGAGGCTCGCATCGAGGCGTCACTTGCGGAGGCCCAGTCGCTCGCTGAGCTCGACGGAGAGCTCGCCGGACAGATCTCCAACCGCCAGTCCGAGATCGCGAAGGCGCTCGCCGCCCAGCGGGCCGCCGCGACTCGCCGAGGGCGCTCCTCGCCCGTACCCACCGGCGGGTCGGCCATCACCTACCCCAACACCGATGGCGCGGGAATCGTCGACGTGCGCGGCATCAAGGTTCACGAGTCGATGGCCAGCAATTTGGCGTCGCTACTCGCTGCGGCAGAAGCGGCGGGAGTCCAGCTTTCCGGCGGCGGATACCGCAACCCCGCCGGGCAGATCGCAGTTCGTCGGAGCAACTGCGGTTCGAGCAACTACGCGATCTACCAGGCGCCCGCGTCGTCGTGCAGCCCGCCCACCGCCCGCCCCGGACAATCGATGCACGAACGAGGCTTGGCCATCGACTTCACGAGCGGCGGCCGCACGCTGACCCGCAGCAGCGCCGCCTTCGCGTGGATGAAGGCGAACGCCGGCAACTACGGGTTCTACAACCTTCCGTCAGAACCGTGGCACTGGTCGGCCAACGGCAACTGACGTCAGACCGCCCGCTCGTCGAACACCTTCGCCGCGAGTTCCGGATCGGCGAACACCACGCGGTTGCGGCCCATGTCCTTCGCCATGAACAGCCCGGCGTCTGCGATCCGGATGATCGCGTCGACGCTGCCAGCGGATGACGAGTGCGTCACACCGAAGCTACAAGTGAAGGCCGGCAACCCGGCCTCGGCAATGGCCCGTTCGAGCGCCGAGCGGATGCGCTCGATGACCTCCATCGCCTTCTTGACCGACAACTCGGGGTACACCAGGACGAACTCCTCGCCGCCGTACCGAGCGACGACGTCGTGCCCACGCACGTTGTCCTCGAGGACCTTCGCGAACAACTGGAGCGCCCGATCACCGGTCTCGTGACCATACGTGTCGTTGAGGCGTTTGAAGTGGTCGACATCGGCGACGGCGAGAGCGAAGGAGACCTGCCCTCGGAGCAGGTCACCGAGGCGGGCCTCGAGCATGCGCCGGTTGGCCAGACCGGTGAGGCCGTCGGTGCTCGCCTGGAGCCGCGTGGTCTCCAGCGTTCGTTGCGCTCCGACGCGTCCACCGACCTGACCGCCGAGCTTGACGAGTTGACCGACGAGCTCGGGTGGCGGGGGCTCGTGCTCGGGCGCCGTGACGTGCATCACGCCGAGAAGGTGGCCGTTGACGCCGACCGGAACGCATGCAGCGGAGCACGGCGCGGCATGCGCCCGCAGTTGGGGGCACGCGTTGATGGCGCCCGGGCCGTCCCAGACCATCGCTTGGGCCCGACGCATCGCGACGCACCCCTCCGCCGTCTCGACGGGGCATCCTCCAGCACCCGCAGTCGGGTTCACTGACACCTGCCAGAGGCGCGTCGACGTCGGTTCGTTGACGAGGAGTTCGGCCGGGTTCGCTGGGGTCAACGCAGCGAAGGCCTCCTCGAGGATCCGGTACACGTCGGACTCCCGGTCGGCGAGGTCGAGCGCGTCTCCGACCATCCGTAGCTGGGAGTCCCGCTCGGCGTCGGCGTTGAGTCGAAGCACCCGTGCGCTGACCGAGTCAGCCATCGAGTTGAAGGACCTGGCGAGCGTGCCGACCTCGTCGCCGGCGATGTCAGAACGCGACCGAAGGTCGCCGTCGCCGAAACGCCGGAGCGTGCGTCCGAGCGATCGCAGCGGAGCGACGACCGACCGGCCGATGACCCGTCCCATCACCACGAGAGCGACGGACCCTACGGCGAAGAGCACCATCACCGCGGCGATCGCTGCGGTGCGTCGCGACTCGGCGCGTTCCACGGTCGTGAGCTGTACATCGCGGAGCGCTGCGTCGAGCTGCGTTCGAGCCTCGATTGCGTCGTCGAACTGAGCTGATCCGGCGTTTGTGCCGGGCTCGAGACGTGTATCGATGAAGTGCTCCGTCGCCTCGACGGCACGATCGGCGAGCTCGCCATCGACCCACGGGGCGGCCGATTCGGCCGCCTCCACCGCGAGGTCACGAATGCCCACGACCGACGAAGAGGACTCAGACGTGCTCGTCGCGTCGAAGACTCGGAGAGCAGCGATGACCTCGCTGTTCGCCTCCCGCGCGTCGGACAGCTCGGCTACCTGCCTCCCGGCATCGCTCACCAGCGCAACCCCGGCCACGGAAGCCACGGCGACGACGGCCGCCAGCAGCACGGCGCCGAGGGTCAGCAGGAGCAGCCGGCCTGAGATGCTGGTCGTGCGCAGCGAGCTCTCGTCCCGCTCGACGACGATCTCGTCGGTGACGTTCGGTCCAGGCTGCGTCACGTCGCCCGCACGCTGACGCGTCGAGCGGTCAGCACCCTTCTCGGCGTCGGTACCGACCGGAGGTTCGGCCGGATCGCCGCTGGCTACTCCGCCGAGCGTGTCGCTCATCGTTCGACCGCGGACGTTGCCCACATCTTCGACAGGCTCCGCGATGTCGGGGAAAGGGACGAACTCGATGTGGACGCTGCGCTCCGCCATGTCGCCCCCATCTTGGTCCTTACCTTCCGACACCTTCAGACACCGAGCGACGCCTTGTGGTGGCGTGCCGGATCCCGGAAGGGTAGCAAATCACGTCAAATGGTCCGATACGCGGCATAAATCCGCGTCCGTCACGCCCCTGGCAGCCACTCGGGGTGCAACGCCGACCACACCTCGTACCACTGCTGGCGCGACAGCCCGACCTCGTCGGCCCGGGCGCACTGGCGGATTCGATTCACCCGTGTCGTCCCCACCATCGGCACCACACCGGCAGGGTGGTGCAACAGCCAGGCGAGCGCCACGGCGGACGGCCGGACGCCCTGTTCCCCCGCGATGCGCCGCAGCACATTGCCGGTGGGGCCGTCGAGCACAGCGCCACCGGCGAGAGGGCTCGACGCCAGCGGAGTGATGCCGCTGCACATCGCGTGGTCGAGCGATCCGTTCGTCACCCCATCGGTGTGCAACGCGCTCAGGGGCAGTTGCAAGGACACCAGCGGCGCCTCCAGATAGTGCTGCAGGGCCTCGATCTGGCGGATTGAGTAGCCACACACTCCGACCTCGCGGACCTTGCCGGCGTTCCGGAGGCCCATCAGCGCCTCAGCGACGTCGGCCGGGTGCGCGAGCAGGTCGGCGCCGTGAACCTGGTACAGGTCGATCACCTCGACGCCGAGCCGGTAGAGCGACGCGTCGCACGCCTGAGTCAGATAGTCCGGGCTCGAATCGAGCGGCAGCGGGGGGAAGCGACCGCCCTTGGTGCACAACAGGATCTGGTCGCGTAGGCCGGGCACCTCGGCGAGCACCTCACCGAGCCGTGCCTCCGCCGCGCCGAAACCGCCGCCGTGGGCCGGGTCGTCACCGTTGGGATCGAACCCCCACACGTCCGCGGTGTCGATCAACGTCATCCCGGCCTCGACCGCCGCCTCGATCCGGTCGACGGCGTCGTCGAGGGTCGCCGACCCCAGCCCGATCGTGGAGTACCCAATCGGCCCGATCTCGACGTCCGTGCCGGCGAACGCCACGTACTCGTCGTCGGCCGCTGCCACCACTCCCGAAACGTCGCCACTCACCGGCTCGACCCCCATGGAGCAGTTACCGTACCGGTCGATGGGTGACCCCGGGGAAGAGCTGGTCGAGGAAGTCGACATCGAGGGCAACGTGTTGCGGATCGTCACCCGCGCCGACATGCGGGCCGGCCGGCTGCGACATCGCACGACCTTCATCGCGGTGGTCGATTCCGACGGCCGGTTGCTCGCGCACCAACGCAGCCCCAACAAGGACGTGTGGCCGTCGCGATGGGACATCGCCGCCGGCGGGGTGGCCGCGGTCGGCGAGGCCTGGGACGTCGGGGCGCGGAGGGAGCTCGCCGAGGAGCTGGGTATCGAGGCTCCGATCGAGCACCTCGGCGGAGGGACCTACGACGATGACGAGGTCCGCACGGTTGCCCAGGTCTTCGTGGCGCGGCACTCCGGCAAGTACCGGTTCGCCGACGGCGAGGTCGTCGACGCCCGATGGCTGACGCTCGCGGAACTGCACGCGCTCGTCGAGTCACAGCCGTGCTGCCCAGACTCCCTCGCGCTCGTCGTCCCCCTCGTGGAGCCGCTACTGCGCTGAACGCTTGCTGCCTGAGCAGCGTGCCCGCGTCCGAATCGACGCGATGTTGGAGGCGGATGGCTGGGTCGTGCATGACTACAAGGCGGTGAACCTCTACGCGGCACCGGTGTTGCCGTCCGGGAGTAGGTCACCGACGCCTACCAGACGAACGCGCCCGACGAGCACTTGAGCGCGACAAGGCTCGTCTCCGTGACGCCCAGTTCGACGCGATCACGAACCTGGAGCGGTCGTTGACGGCGAATCACTCTCGGTCGTTTGATCCAGATGACCACGGGCTCCGGCTGCTGGCCGACCTTCCGCGACTGCGAGACCCGAGACGTTCCCGGCGGGTACCTCCTGGCAGCAGACGCCGTCGATGTCGACGCCGATCGGCCGGTGGCTAGACGAATAGTTCCGAGGGGTCCGCCGTGCTCATGGTCCCGCCGTATCGGAACCGTGTGCATTTCG
>WBZL01005881.1_pt1 | contig 9990 bp, 18 predicted proteins | sample 5204291 | NCBI WGS metagenome assembly WBZL01 (sample SAMN12344345, study PRJNA552823) | activated sludge metagenome | biome: Activated sludge suspended growth; feature: Nitrification reactor; material: Wastewater; isolation source: activated sludge from nitrification reactor of wastewater treatment... | reverse complement strand
TTTCGCAGTTGTTACCGGCTTTGCGCTCGTTCGGATTACAAGCGGAGTACAAACGGCCGTTTAAGACTGAGGATATACAAGCGGCGGTTGAGGCTGGGTGGCCTTGTATGGTGCTTGTGAAATATCCCGCTTTGCCCAAACACCTTCAGGCAATGGCTTACAATGGCAGTCATTTTGTGCTAATCTCTGGATACGAAAATGGCGCGTTTCGTTTCAATGACCCGTTGGCAAATGAACCAAAATGGATTGAAGCGATAGATTTGCATACGGCAATGTCTGGTTTTGGCGTAGGTGAAAATCTGCCTTATCAGGGGATGGTGATTAGAAAGTGAAAGTTAAACCGCTAAGTTCTCATTTGAATCATTTGACAGAACAAGAATTAATTGAAGGCGAATATACTGTTATGTGGGCTTTTGAAGACAGTAAAATCAAATTCGATCCTTCTAATTGCAATCATGCTTTATCATATACAAAAGATGGAACCACACACACATATAAGGCAGAAGCAATTAATTGCCCATATTGTCTAAGACATAAAATTATTGATTTAGAAGAAAAAAGCAAATTGTTTCGTAGATTTGTTGATGTTTGGACATGGTCTGACACACCAATGACAAAAGATGATTATCAGAGAATGAGAGAAGCTTATGATGCCATAATTAAGGGCAAAGCGTTAAATGAGTAAGAAACGGCCGTTCAACTTCAACCAGTATAGCGAGGAAGATTTAGATAATCTGTCTGAAATTACAGAACAGGATATTTTAGACGCTCACCAAACGTTTGTGCAGTCGGTGGCAAAACAGTTCAGGAACCTGATTCTAGCGGTAAAGGAACTTCTTTTTAATGCCTAACGTGCCAAACATCCAACCTGACCCGTTGCTTCCAGAATATTTTTGGAATCAAGCCGCTGGAAGATATGCCAGTAGAAAGACGGGCCGTTTCATAGGCCAGCAAACCATACGAGGCGAACTAGACAAAGCACTAGATAGCGCGACTGAACGCCTTGTATCGTTGTCTCGTGATTTTCGTACAGGTGTGATTGACGGCCGTACGTTTCAGGTAGAATCCATGTCACTTATAAAGCAGGTGCATTTAATTGGCGGCGCATTGGAAAAGGGCGGATGGGCCAACATGACACAAGCGGATTTTGGCCGTATAGGGCAGATTGTACGTGGCGAGTACGCCTACTTCAACAACCTCATTAAACAAATAGAATCAGGGCAGCAAAGGCTAGATGGGACGCTAGATAGCAGAATGCGCCTGTATGGGCAAGCTGGTAGAGGAACGTATCATACTTTTGAGCGGGAATCACGCGCCATACAAGGCTATGATGAAGTAAAACGTATCTTACACGGCCGTGATAACTGTAAAGCCAGTAAACGGCCGGGATGCATTGAGGAAGCTGCAAGGGGTTTTGTGCCTTTAGACCAAATGGTAATGATAGGTGACACGACTTGTTTGGCAAATTGTAAATGCAGTCTTGTGTACAAGTCATCTAAAACAGGAGAAATAATATGATCGCCTTGTATTGGTGTGTAATCTTAATGGCGTTATCGTTTTTTGGTGGCATGGGCGTGGCTTACGTGGCGTTTAGCCCGAAATTTGAAAAATAATAGATAAACAAACAACAATCATCCATACAAGGCGATCCGACTTTATCTCATCCTGGCAATTAAACCTGGCACGGCGCATAGCTCAGATTATGACAAAACCGGGCACGTACAATTTTCAAATAGAACTGGACGAAAACGGCCGTAAGGTTTTCAAATGGTTGAATGGTGAACGGGAGAATTTAGGGAAATGAATAAAGACAATCTTAAAAAAGAAGCTGAAGAAAAAACTAACTTGATTATTGAAGGGATTAGGTTGTTAGACAAAGAATTGAATTTAGCAATTGAAAAATCAATTAAAAATCTGTTAGACATTGCAAATAATCAGATTGACAAAATTAGTTAACTAGCCGTTCGCCTTGTATGTGGTGTGGAAAAATAAAATAGAATAAACAGACACAAACCGCCAAAACAGGCGGTTTTTTGTTGTTTTATTGACAGTTTTGACAAAATTGACAAATTTTCTAAATTTAAACTTCTATGCCCGCGTGTATTGCAGGACAAATAAAGGGGTTTTGTCAATTCTGTCAATGTTGTCAAAAATAAAAAGCCCGCCGAAGCGGGCCAAGTTGGGGAGCAGCTCAAGCCTCATCTGACCTGGCTTGCTTTTGCGGGCTTTTTCTAAAAGTCAGGTTTTATGCCGTGCCGGAGCCAGATTTCAATATCCCGCACCAAGTGGTTTAAGAAGGACTTTTGAGAAGCAAGCGCAGTTTTGTAACTTTTGTCCCTGCCTGAGCCGTTTTCAAATCTTTCAGTGTGCTGAATAATTGCCTCTAAACGGGACAAGGTGAAGTCAATGATCTGGCGCTCGTCTGTTTTTTGCCTATCTGTGATTTCTACCTCAATGTTATTTAGTAACCTGCGAATCTCGTTTATCTCTTTCACTTTGTACCTCCTGTTGATAAAGTCGTTCAATTGCCAATAAAACAAGCTGCGTTTTGGTCATGCCCATTTTGGCGCATAGTTCGTCAATCTGGCGGGCCGTGTGTTCTGGTAGGTTGCGGATGTTGAATTGCTTATTCATTTTGCCCCAAAAGATATTCATAGATTTCGTTCCACTCATCACGAAGATGGCAGTATTCTGACCATCTGGTTTTTGCTTTTGTGCGGATGGCCTCATTTTCTATTCGGTCAAACGTTTCATCTTGCCCCCAATAATCAGATGGTACGTCTCCTACCCCTCCAACCTCACAAAGCAAATGCAAATCCGACATGATGATTGATTGATACTTTTCGATACCTTCGATAATTGCACGATAGGCAGTATTGCCGTATTTTTTCTTGAATTGTTTTTCATCCATAGTATTTTCCTTTGGGCCTTTTTCTGACTTGCCCAGGTTTGTTAGATTAAACTAGTTGCCAGATTGCTAATGTTTCGTCGTATTGATTCTGAATCTTGTTTACGACTACTTCTTCACCAATACTCTTGATAATCTCGTTGGCTTTGCGGGCTACTGCTGCTTTACTCTTGCCCGTTACCGTTTCTTTCCACTCTACCCGGTTAAATTTGTTGATTGATTCTACTGTGATTTGGTACATTTTCGTTTCCTTTGTTTATCTTGTTGTTTGCTTATGAACAGTAGTGTAGCAAATTACTATACACGTGTCAAGTGTTTTTTAGACCAATTTCAAAACTCGTTTGACAACTTGCCATAAAATGATTTATGATTACAACAATTAAATAAGTTCTATCACCCATATAGGACAATTGGTACTAGAAACGCTTAAGAGACATGTGTAAGAGTTGGATTGATTCCGCTTTTGCACCTTTTTTATTTATCAGTTGGTTTTCAGTAGAAAACAATTTGTAATGAGGCAATTAATAGATGACAACTCAAGGCCAGGGGCCAAACGAAGAAGGCAAGAAGCCTGAAACGGAAATTTTACAAGATAAAGGGAATCCAGAAGCACAAGAAACGTTTAGCCGGGAATATGTTCAGGAATTGCGGCAAGAGGCAGCAAAACACAGAACTGAACTAAAGAAACTGCAAGAGGCAGAAGAAGAACGCGCTAAGAAACAGAAAGAAGCTGACGAAAAGTGGCTTGAAAGTCAACAGCAATTCGAGCAGTTGGCAAGTGAACGGAAAAATGAACTTGAAAAAGTGACCGCAGAAATTACGGATTACAAGGGGAAATTGGAACGGCAAACGGCCGTACTAACTGCCTTGTATGAATCTCGTAAAGCGGCCGTTCCTGAAATGTATCAACCGCTGTTAGACAAGTTAGATTTAGTTGACCGGCTCCAATGGATTGCGGAAAACGAATCAAAACTGAAACCGGCTTCAAACGGCGCAAATGGAATCCCTCATACGCCAAACCCAAAAGGCAACGGTGAAATGACACCTGAGCAACGACGGGCAGCGGCCAAACGAACATGGTAAAGGAATTTAAAAATGGCTGATTTAACGATTACTAGCTGTACGCCTGTAAAAGTGGTGAAACAGCACACAGGCCCGGCCAATTCGGCCGTAGCTGTGGGGCAGGCAGGTTATCTTGTCGCCGCCTCTGGCTTCATGGGCTTGGCTGATGCCAATGGGGCAGCGCCAATTAATGAGCCTGAGGGCGTATTCATTAAAGCCGCGCTTCAACAGGGCGATACCGTGACAATTGTCATGGATGGCTGGGTTGATATTGGTAATGCCCTTTCTGCGTTAGATTATGGTACTCCTATCTGGCTCTCTCGCACGGCTGGAACTTTGGCTGATGCCGATGAAGGCGACGGGATTTTGATTGGTGAAGTGTGGCCAGCTTTTGGCAATACTACGGCCGATAAGATTCTGTACGTTCATCCTCGGACGTTGGCTGATGTAGCTCCTAACAGTATCACTAACACGATGCTGGCAGGTGGCTTCTTCAAGGTTAGTTTGGTTGACGGGCAAGACGAAACAAGCGGCCCTGACCTGACTTATACCCTGACTGGCGCGGCCGTAGGTGATGAGATTGCGGCCGTTGTGCATTTGTCCACTAAGGCGAGTATTGCCACCGCTGCTATCCTGACCGGCTACACCATTACTGACACTGACGAAATGTCTAGCGGTAGTGCGGTAGATTTATCCAGTGACCAACTGATGGTCTTTTGGCTGGATCTAACTTAGGAGATATGAGAAATGGCTAATAACACTGTACTTTATGGTTTTGTGGGCCTTGAATATCTCTTTAGCGAAAAGCTAGAAGATGTCAATGTTGCCACTATCTCAACTGCTATTCAGTTGACTTTGGAAGAACATAACCGGCAAATTGCGGCTGCTACTGGCGACATGTTTGCATTCACTGAGGAATACAAAGTGCGTTTCCTGCAACCGGGTGGCGGCACTTTGCAACCTCTGGATGAGTGGGGCGTACCTCTCCCGACTCGCCCGGCTGGTTACTATGACGTGGCGTTTCCAATCCGCTCTGCTGGTGATAACTTTGGCGTTAACCGTATTGCGGGCGCTTTGCAAACTGTTGCAGATGTAAACCGTCATTTGTCGGATGTTTTGATGCATGATGCTAACTGGATTCGTCGGCACATGCTGGCGGCTTTACTGGACAATACCACGTGGTCATTTGATGACCCGGCGCATGGTACTTTGACCATTCAGCCGCTTGCCAATGGCGACGCAGTGACCTATCCCAAGCGCTCTGGCACGATGGAGACTGACACTCATCACCTGGCACAAGCCGCAACGGTAGCTGATGCCACGAACCCATTCCCCAACATTTATACTGAACTTTCTGAACATCCTGTTAACGCTAATGCGCCGATTGTGGCGTACATTCCGTCAAATCTGCGTACGGCCGTTGAAGGGCTGGCAACGTTTACGGATGTTGGCGATCCTGATGTTCAGCAGGGTGCAAATACGGCCACGTTAAGCGGCCGTATTGATCGCGGCTGGGGTGATGAGGTTATCGGCAAGGTTGATAAAGTTTGGGTTGTGGAGAGCGGTGTTTTGCCCGATAACTATATCGTGGCCAATGCCCGTGGTGCTACGCCTGCTTTGTGGGCGCGTCAATATCCGGCCGCTTCTCTGAAAGGTTTGCAGCGCAAAGAACACGATGTCAACGGCAACATTATGCAAACGATGTTCTTCCGTGACCTGGGTTTTGGCGCTTACAACCGCGTAGGGGCAATGGTTTACTTTGTCGCTGCTGGCGACACCACGTACGACATCCCGACGGGTTACACTAATCCGTTGGCAGTCTAGTAATAGTTAGGTGGTGTTGGGTATCAGCTTGCCTTGTATGGTTGGCCGATACCTAGCACCACATACAAGGCGAAGCGATAGGATGAAACAAACTCAACTTGCAAGCCGTAGGCAACTAGCCATTGAAGGTATTGCGGCCGAATTGGAAAAGCTAACAGGCGTTAAAACTGACTTGGTTTCTGGTTTACGTGGTAATAGTGAACATCGGCAATTGTTCATGCTAGAACGCATTTTAGAGGCCATGCAGGGAAATTCTGTTAGTGTGGTTCAGTTGGAAGAATCAGACGGTGAACCATGCTATACACTCGCTGAAATTCTAGAAGTGGAAGGTCTTTCCAAAACTAGCCAAAAGGTTCTTCAGGCGGCATTAGATGGCAGCTCCGAGTAGTTATACCGAAACCACATTTAAGACGTATTTAGACGGCCGTTTAGGCAGTCTAGCTGATGCGCTTAAATGGACGGTTGCAGGTGGTCACTATGATGAGGCCTTGAATGATGCTTTGTTAGCTTACGGAACTGCTGACATTGCCACCGTTACTAGCGCGGCAAATATCAACTTATTACGGGCATACGGCCGTTATTTCCTCTGGAAAAGCGTAGCAGAAGCAACCGTAAACGAGATTGATTACACGCATGCTGATAGTGGCGCAACCTACAAGCATAGTCAAATTCACAAGCAAGCAAAAGACATGATGAAAGTTGCTGCTGATGACATTGCGGCTTTAGGTGGTGATGTAAGCGGCTATGAAATTGAAGCCTATTCAATTGAGTATACAGACGATATGTATACCGGGTTGGATGCCTCAATTGATGCGCCTAATGAGTGGAGCAGGTTCAGTTAATGTCTGTTACTTTTCCGGTTCGCGAAGCTGTTAAGGACTTGCTTATAGCTGGTTTAGTTGGTGCAAATCTGCCAAGTCAACCAGCCGGTACACTGACAGTTTACAACTCGCCAGACGATGACAATCCATCCGGCGCAGGCCCAATTACGTTAGTTGAGTTTCCTACGATTATCGTACAAAAAGGCCTTTATGCTGAAACTGATACTTGGCGACGGCATACACAAGCTGAAGTTTTCTATCAGTGGTGGGTTGAAATTATCGTGTATCTAGCTGAAGAAAAGTTGCCTAGCTGGGAAGCGCAAAAGCTGGTTGAAGACTGGCAAACGGCCGTAGCTAACATTATCCTGGCACAACCGACATTAAGCGGAACTGTAGAACACATCATACAAGGCGACAACGGACAATTTATGTTTAGCCGTGATGGGTTTTACGATTGGTATACGCAAAGTACTAGAAACCCTGATTCTTATTGGGGCATTGGTTTCAGATTCCAAGTTGAGCAGGCCTATAGTTTTGCCGAAATAGTAGGAGTTTCTTAAATGGATTATCAAAGACTAGTTGGTTTGGCGGGATATAGTGGCGATAAGGCGGAATACATTGCCCGTAAACTAAAGGCACGAAATGTGCCAAAAGAAAATCTAAATGGCTTAGGCTCTTACTTTCCCGGTGTAGGTGATTTGGCGGGCGAAAATCTGCACGAGTTGGGGATAGCCTTGTATGCTGCTGCTGCTGAAATGGACAAGCCGCTGCCCAAATCAAAATCTAAAAAGACGGCCGATACTGCCGTGAATGAGGAAAACGAAAATGGCAATTATTAAACGTAATCAAGCCGCTATTTGGTCTAATGCACAGAACGGCAAATTTGAAGGCTATGAACCGCTAGGGATTGGCAGTTTCGGCAGTGAAGATGCCACTATCCCCGGCGCTGGACAGGACAGCACGTATGTACAGGATGAAAATGGTAATCCGGTATTGGCCGTTTTAGCTGATACGCCTCCCGGTGGCCCGCCTTCTCTCACCCTTAATTTTTTTGAACAGTACGCTAAAAACTTTCTCCGCACGGCGCGGGCGCGTGGGCAAAAGGTTGGCGTACAAATGCGCTTCAATCAGTATGGTGTGCTTTCTAATCCCGTAGGTTGGAACAAGATTTTTCACTACGGGGAAGGCATCATCGGTGATGAGACTCGCAGCGGCGCGGCAATTGATTATTCTGGTGAGGGATTGCGGGGCAGTATGCCAGTCAATTTTAAGACAGAATTTGAATACATTCGCCCTGAATTGACGGCCGTAACACTCCCGGCCGTTGTGGCTGATGCGCTTGACGTGTATTTCATTGGCGCGGTTTTGAAGGACGTTACCGCCTATCCTGGGCCTGATCAGGTTGGTTTTGTTGCACAACAGGCGGCAAGTGGCGCAGCGGCAAAAATGCCAGTTACTGCTAATGGCGGTTCTAGTTGGTCTAATGCTGATGCAGACCCGTTTGGAACCGATGAGCATATCCAATCTGTACGGGCATTTGTTATTAATCCCAACACTGGCGGGCGTGTAGTAGCGCAGAATGGATCGGCCGCTGAAATTGCTTGGGCTGACTTTAATTGGAGTGACCCAACGGCGCTTACCTGGACCACTGTAGCCACTACTGGTAACGGTAAGGCTTTAGGCTGGCGTTACTACAAAGAACTGCTTATTGCTACGGCAAGTGGCGTGTATCTTTCAAAAGATGGCGGTGAAAGTATTGATTCAACTCTGAGTTCCAATACAAACATCACTGGTTTTGCCTTTACGCCTGACGATCCGAACCTTGAACCATATGTTTACATGTTTGGAGCTTCTAATACTTTGTTACGCAAGTTAAAGGGTAGCTCTAATGTGGAAACTCTGGTAGGGCCGTCTGGTGGCGGTGCTTTTACCGCTTTGGCCGTAGCTGCTGATGGCACTTTGTGGGCAGGCAATGGTACAACGCTTTATCGCAGTTCGGACGGTGGCACAACGGCGGCGGGTTGGACGGCCGTAAAAGCTTTTGGAACTGGTAAGCCGGTTGTTGGTATCGGGCTGATGAAGAACGATCCTGAGTTTCTTACGGTGGCGGTAGATGATAGTACACCAGGCGATGGTTCGGTTTGGATCAGCGCGGATTCAGTGACATTTGAATTAATCACCAATCTTACAAACGATGGATGGAATAAATGTTATTTCAGTCAAGTTGATCAGACAATGTATGTAGTTGGTGATGATGATTCAACTAGACCGCTTATGGCAAAACTTGCTCCATAGGCCTGTAATCAATCGTTTTAGTGGCTTTTTTCTTGTTGCAGGTAATACAAAGAGGCTGAATGTTATCAATAGAGTTTTTACCACCTTTAGATAGTGGGACTATATGATCAACAGTTAACTTCTTTCTTTTACCACAGCAAAGGCAGATATTACCGTAATGTTGGCAGAGGGTTTCGAATTCTTCTTGAGTATAAGAACCCTCTGCTTTTCTTTCTAGCGCTCTACGTTTTATATTTCTATGTCTACTATAGCCTGGATTAGCGTCATACCATTCTTTGTGTACTTTTTGGTAATACTTTTTGTTTTTCTGATAGCCTTCAGACGATCTTTTGCTTTGGCATATCTTGCAGTAAGCATAAAATCCATCACGGCTATTTTTGTTCTTATTGAATTTAGAATATGGTTTCTCTGCATTACAGGAGGCGCATATTTTAATTCCCTTTTTAGCAAGTTTAATTTTCCTTCTGTAGATATTACTACTTCTGCATTGAATACAGTAACCCATGCTAATGAAGTTTGTTACGTTTGGTCCATAAAATTCCTCGTGAGTGAATGCGCCATCACACTTTGGGCAATATTTGAGGCCAAGTTCTTTTGCATCAAATCTTTTTTTGTTGGAGCTTCTACAACGTTTGCAAATTGGCGCAACGCCATCATATCTAGCTTTGTTTTTATTGAAAGCTGTTTCAATTGGTTTTTCTTGCTTGCATTTGGGGCAATATTTGAGGATACTATTCATCGTCAGATCTCCTTATCAGATTTGGCCGCATCCCGGTTGTTTGCAGCAACGCGGGATTTTTCGTGTCAATTGCCCCTAAATTATAACATAAAATGAATCTTACTGAAATCACTTTGTCTGATGGTGAAAAGTGTCAAGTCAGAAAACTTGGCATATTTGAATTGGATCAAATCCAACCACCAGACACAAAACCATTTACATACACAGAGAAACTAGGCGGGAATGAAATTACACGGCCGTTTGACGTGAGCGCATGGGATAAACCGCCCGCAATGCCAACGCCTGAGCAAATGGCGGCACAACCCGGAACCGTTCCTTACTATTTCTATTTTGAATGGAGC
>WBZL01005880.1_pt1 | contig 9992 bp, 7 predicted proteins | sample 5204291 | NCBI WGS metagenome assembly WBZL01 (sample SAMN12344345, study PRJNA552823) | activated sludge metagenome | biome: Activated sludge suspended growth; feature: Nitrification reactor; material: Wastewater; isolation source: activated sludge from nitrification reactor of wastewater treatment... | reverse complement strand
ACCGTGGCCGGGCTCACCCCAAGGGACTCGGCCACTTCGGTGGCGGTCGCGCCTTGCGTGCTTTCCAGCACGATACGAGCCCTCAAGGCCAGAGACCGCGGCGTCTTGCTGGCTCGAAGCCAGCTCTCGAGAACCGCTCGATCGACTTTCGAAACGTGGAGCTGCTTTGCGTTCTGTGGCATGCCTGAGCATGACACCATCCAGAGCGAAAGTCAACCTAATTTTCCGCACAGGACACTAGCGCCGCGCGATTCGTAGCTTTCAAATACGTGGCAACGAAGATGTGGGAATGGGATACACCAGAAGCTTGCTCATGAAGGTCAGAAGGAAGCCGTGCGAGGCCCCGTAACCTCGGCTGAAGAAGCGGCCGCTGGGAGACCTACGCCGGAGACCGTGGTCAGCTCCCGCGGCTGGTGCAGCCAGCGCCAGCGCTGACCACGGTCCTGGCGGGGAGGACTAGGCTGTCGGAGGAAGGACCGCCGCGGTGTCCGCGGCGGAGGAGGTCGAGCCGAGTCAGCCGGCGGCCTGCATGGCGCCGTGGCACTTCTTGTACTTCTTGCCCGAACCGCAGGGGCAGGGGTCGTTGCGACCCACCTTGTCGAGCTCCTTCTTGACCACCTGAGCCTGCGGGCGTGGCGGTGCCGCGGTCTTTGGCGGCGCGGAGAACTGCACCTGTGCCGGCTGGCGGGCCGCCCGCCGCTGCTGCTCCTCGGCGAGCTTCTCCTCGCTGACCGGCTCGAGGCGGAACAGAGTCTTGACGATGGTGTCCTCGACGCGTTCCTTCATCGCCTCGAAGAGATCGTAGCTTTCCTTCTTGTACTCGTTCAGCGGATCCCGCTGGCCGTAGCCGCGCAGGCTGATGCCCTCTTTGACGTGATCGAGGGCGAGCAGGTGGTCCTTCCAGCTGTGGTCCACCACGCGCAGCATCACGTCACGCTCGAGGAGGCGGATGAGCTCGCTCCCCAGGCGCTCTTCGCGATCGGTGTACTTTGCCTCGACCGCACCGTTGAGCTTCTCCCGCAGGGGCTCGACACCCAGCTCCTCGGGGCGGACCCCTGCGGCGCGGAGGTCGATGTCGAAGTACTCGAGGAACTGTGTGGCGAGCTCGCTGAGCGTCCAGTCGCGAGGGTCGCTCTTTGCCGGGCAATGTGCCTCGATCAGGCTGTCGACGATTCCGCTGGCGATCTCCAGCAGGTAGTCCCGCCCTTCGTTGCCATCGAGGATGTCGCGGCGCAGGCGGTAGATGGCCTCGCGCTGCTTGTTCATCACGTCGTCGTACTCGAGGAGGTGCTTGCGGACCTCGAAGTTGCGGCCTTCGACCTGCTTCTGGGCACGTTCGATCGAACGCGAGACCATGCGGTTCTCGATCGCCTCGCCTTCCTCCATCCCCAGGCGCCCCATCAGGTTCTTGACTCCCTCGGTGGCCCCGAAGATGCGCATCAGATCGTCTTCGAGCGACAGGTAGAAACGGGAGGAGCCGGGGTCACCCTGGCGACCGGAGCGACCACGCAGCTGGTTGTCGATGCGGCGAGACTCATGCCGTTCCGTGCCGAGGATGTGCAGGCCGCCGGCGACGAGCACCGCCTCGCGCTCCTCGGTGCAGAGCTGGTGGTAGCGCTCGAGGGCGGCGGCGTGGGCCTCCGGCTCCTTCTCGGGATGGGCCTCCCCCAGGGCGAGGCCCTCGGGGTTGCCGCCCAAGACGATGTCGGTACCACGGCCAGCCATGTTGGTGGCGATGGTGACGGCGCCCTTGCGGCCGGCCTGAGCGACGATCGAAGCTTCTTTTTCGTGGTACTTGGCGTTGAGCACCACGTGCTTGATGCCCTTGCGCTTGAGCATCGTCGAAAGCATCTCGCTCTTCTCGATCGAGACGGTACCCACAAGGGTCGGCTGGCCGCGCTCGTGACAGTCCTGGATCTCCTCGACCACTGCGTTCCACTTCTCGGCTACGGTGCGGTAGACGAGGTCGGCGCGGTCGTCGCGGACCATCGGGCGGTTGGTGGGGATCACCACCACGTCGAGCTTGTAGATCTGCCCGAACTCGGTGGCCTCGGTGTCGGCCGTACCCGTCATGCCGGCGAGCTTCTCGTACATCCGGAAGTAGTTCTGGAAGGTGATCGTGGCGAGGGTCTGGTTCTCGCGCTCGATCTTCACGCCTTCCTTGGCCTCGACCGCCTGGTGCAGGCCGTCCGACCACCGCCGGCCGGGCATCATGCGGCCGGTGAACTCGTCGACGATCACCACCTTGCCGTCCTGGATCAGGTAATCGACGTCGCGCTTGAACAGGGCGTGGGCCCGCAGCGCCTGGTTGACCCCGTGGAGGATCTCCATGTTGGCCGGGTCGTAGAGGTTCTCGACGGCGAGGAGCTTCTCGACCTTGGCCACACCATCGTCGGTCAGCGCCGCCGAGTGTGCCTTCTCATCGACCAGGAAGTCGCCCGTCGTGTACTTCGAGCCGTCCTCCTCTTCGATCTCCTCACCGCGCTCGAGGCGGGGGATGATGCGGTCGATCTTGTAGTACTTGTCGACCGACTCCTCGGAGGGGCCCGAGATGATCAGCGGTGTGCGTGCCTCGTCGATCAGGATCGAGTCGACCTCGTCGACGATGGCGTAGAAGTGCGGCCTCTGGACCATCGAGCCGAGGTCGAACTTCATGTTGTCGCGCAGGTAGTCGAAGCCGAGCTCGTTGTTGGTTCCGTAGGTGACGTCACAGCCGTAGGCCGACTTGCGCTCGCCATCGGAGAGGTCGTGCTGGATCACCCCGACGCTCAGGCCGAGGAAGCGGTAGATGCGCCCCATCCACTCGGAGTCGCGCCGTGCCAGGTAGTCGTTGACGGTGACCACGTGCACGCCCTTGCCCGCCAGCGCGTTGAGGTAGACGGGCAGAGTCGCCATCAGCGTCTTACCCTCGCCCGTCTTCATCTCGGCGATCTTGCCTTGGTGCAGCACGATGCCGCCCATCAGTTGCACGTCGTAGGGTCGCATGCCGAGAGAGCGCCGGGCTGCCTCGCGCGCCACGGCGAAAGCCGGCACGAGAAGATCGTCGAGGGCCTTGCCGGCGGCGAGCTCCGCCTTGAACTCCAAGGTCTTGGCCCGCAGCTGTTCGTCGCTCAGCGGGCTGATCGAGGGTTCGAGAGCGTTGATGGCGGCGACGATCGGCAGCATCCGCTTGACGTCGCGCTCGTGCTGGCTGCCGATGACTTTGGTGAGGATCCAGTTGATCATCTAGGTCTCGCTTGACTTCTGCTCGAGGATGTCGGGCCTCCGGCCCTTGGGCCGGTCCAACGACATCCGCAGGTGCTGCACACTCGCTGCCGTACTTGCGCGATCAGGACAGCTGCGCGGCACGGTCACCGTGGCTCGCGTGGATGGGGTAGGGGGCATCGAGTTCCTGGGCGGTCGACTTCGATGCCAACACGGCGAGTCTAGCAAAGATTCCCCGCGCCCCTGCCCGGCAGGGGACGCTTCGGAACTGCAACCTTAGTGGGCGCCGGAGTCGAGGATGAAGCCGAGCGGGTTCACCGCGGCACCGTCGCGGTGGACCTCGTAGTGCAGGTGGTACCCGGTGGCACGACCGGTGTTGCCGACGCGCCCGATGACCTCGCCACGGCGGATCTTCTGGCCGGGCCGGACGTCGATCCGCGACAGGTGACCGTAGGTCGTCGTGATGCCGAAGCCGTGCGAGACGAAGATCGCCTTGCCGAGGCTGCCGCTCGGGCCGGCGCCGAGGACGACGCCATCGGCCGAGGCTTTGACCGGGTAGCCGGCCGGTGCCGAGATGTCGAGGGCCGGATGGAAGGCATTGCGGCCGGTCATCGGGTCCTTGCGGAGGCCGAAGCCGCTGGTGAGGATGCCGCGAACCGGAGCGATCGCTGGGGTCGAGGCGATCAGCTTGGTGCGCTCGCCCAGTTGGTTCTCCACCTGGCCGAGCTGACTCTCCAGCTGGCCGGAACGGATCTCGACGGACTCGAGGAAAGACGAGTAGCTGTCGAAGGTGGTGGAGGAGCCGCCGATGCCAGCGCTGTCGGACCCGGCCAGGCTATCGATCCCGGCCGCGATCGCCAGTCGCCGGGTGCGCTCCTCGTAGCTGCTCAGCTGCTGCTGCAGACGGCGGATGCTGGTCTCGAACGAGTGATTGAGCTCGCGCAGGCTCTCGTTGTCCGTCCGTAGTTTCTCGATCTCGCCGACCTGGTTGGGCGAGCGGGTGAGCAGCCACAGGCCCAGGCCGGCGCCGACGACGGCGGTGGCCAGGACGGAGATTCCGACCTTGAGCTGACGGGAGCTGACGCGCCACTTGCGCATCTTGGCCCGCGAGTGAGGGACCAGTATTACGGTGTGGAAGCGTTCTGACATCGCGTCGGAGGTCCGTCGTCGAGAGAGCCTTCCTTGGCCTGGCAGGATAGTTCTTAGGGTGAGACTGACTGACTACGCGATTCTAGCCATCTGCGGTCCGATGTCAACCGCAATGGCAAGAAAAACTGTTGTCTCAGAACTCTGCTTCATCCCAGAAGGTGCCGGAAATGCCGGAAAAGCATATTTCCTGCGTCTCGACCCAGCGCCGGCCTAGTTGGGCAAGTCTGGATCGCTCGCTTCGTCACTGCTCAGGCGCTCGGCCTGCTCGTCGCCATAGGCCGGAGCGGTACCGCAAGCCCGAGAACTGGCACGGCGCTTCGCCGTCGCTCGCCGAGCATGGACGTGGACGTCGACGCCCTCGACCGTGGTTCGCGCGGCGGTTCCGAGCAGAGCGTCGTAGCTCCCCAGGTCGCTGCCGGGAGGCTGCACCAGGACACGGCCGAAGCGAGAGGAGAAATGGAGCGGGCGGTCCGCAGCTCGAAGATCCATCAGCCACGGCAATGGAGCACGGTGGGGGACCTCCAGCTTGGCGTCGATCTGTTCGAGGGCGCGGGCGAGGCACTCGCAGTTGGTCCACGTCTGCTCGAAGCAGATCTCAAGCTTCTGAGTGCGTCGATCGCTGCGGCCTGCCGGGGATGTGGTGGTGAGCACGACAAACTCGACCCCATGCTCAGCGAGCACTTCCAAGATGGGTCTGGCGTTCATCGTTGCCTCCGTGTCACAGGAGATCCCGTCGTGGCGATGGGCGCGCGATGACGCGATCGTAGCGGAAAGAAAGGTTTAGCGGGGGTTGGTTTAAGAGTGGTGGGAATTGCATTTCGACTCAATTTGCTCCAGGGCTGACGTTCCCGCAGCGGCACCAAGGGACCAGAGAGCGGACGGCGAGAGGTGCTCTCGCCGCTCAAAACGGCTTGAAAGCGGGCGACGGGAAACGGGGGAGGGCATAGAGATGGTAGAACGGATAGGCGTAGGCGAAAAGGATCAGGACCACGGCGACCAGGGTCCAGAGCCCGAACCGGTCCCAGAGGCCCGTAGCCGGGGTCGGTATGAGCGGCGTGGCGAACTCTATGGGCCGGAACGAGACCTTGCGCCCCCAGATGATCGTCGCGACCACCACGGCGAGGAAGGCGGCGGCGCTGACCAGGAGAAGCGCGCCACCGGCGGCCGCCACCTGCGTCCAGGCCTGCCAGGGTGCCGCCAGGGGTGAGCACTGGAAGTCGGTGGCAAAGAGCCGCCGCGGCAAGCCGAGGACACCGGCGATGTGGCTTGGGATCGCGAACAGCATCATCCCGACGAACCATAGGTAGGGCTGCCAGCGGGCGAGGCCCGGCAGCGCCAGGGCTCGCCCGAGCAGGCGCGGCAGGAGCCAGTAGACCGTCCCCATGAAGGTGAGGGCCGTCGCCGTGCCCACCGTCAGGTGGAAGTGACCAGGGATCCAAGCCGTGTTGTGGACCAGCGAGTTCATGGCAAAAGCCGCGTTGATGGCCCCACCGAAGCCGCCGAGCATGAAGGCGAGCATCGACAGGGCCACGCTCGCGAACAGCGGCTCGTTCCACGGCAGCTTCTCCAACCAGTCGAACCAACCTTTGGCGCCCTGGCGCCGGCCGCCGAGCTCGAACGAGGCGGTCACGGTGAAGGCGGTCACGAAGCTGGGGAAGAGGATCGCGTAGGTGAGCAGGGTGTGCAGGAGCTTCCAGCCTGCGGCGATGCCCGGGTCAGAGAACTGATGGTGGAAGCCAACTGGTGTGCTGAAGAGGATGAAGAGGATGAAAACGAGCCTTGCCAAGCGGTCGGAGAACAGCTGGCCACCAGCGAGGCGGGGAGCGACCGAGTACCAGATCACGTAGGCGGGAAGGAGCCAGAAGTAGACCAACGGGTGCCCGAAATACCAGAACCAGGTGCGGGCCACCATCGGGTCGACGCGCTCGACCCAGCCGAGCGACCACGGGAGCAAGTAGCCCACGACCTCGACGGCGAGGCCGGCGGTGGCGATTAGCCAGAGGATGGCCGCGGCGACCATCCCGTGTACCGGGAGAGGCAATGGAGCCGTCGGGTGGGCCCGCCGCCACCAGCCGTGGGTCCGCAGCAGGACGACGGAGAAGCTCCAGGAACCCACCAGCCAGAGCGTGAGCCCGAGGTAGAAGGACCAATGGGCGGCGAGGGGTGGGTAGAAGGTGGGGTGGGTAGAAGGTATAGAGAACGGTGCTCGAACCGCTGAGGATTGCTGTTGTCACGAGAACGGAGCCGGCCAGCGCCACTGCGAAGCCAGCCCACGCCCAGCGTTCCCAGACGAGGCCCCCCAGGCACTCGCGAGCGAACAGGTAGCCGAGGCCCATGATGAAAAACGTGGTGAAGATGAGCCCCATCAGCACGCCGTGGGCGGTCACCGCCAGGTAGAACACCCGGTGCGTGCTCAGCACTGACGGGGTCCCCATCCGAGCCAGGCCCAGCAGCAGTGCCGTCAGGCAGCCGGCCGCGAAGGCGAGGATCGCGACGGCGAAATGGGCCAGCTCGAGCCGCCGCCCGGGCTTCATCGCATCTCTCCTTCGACCCGCAGGCGGCCCTGCATCAGGTGGTGCCCTAGCCCACAGAACTCGTTGCAAGCGATGAGGTACTCGCCGGGCCTGTCGAATCGCACGGTCAGCTGGCTGACATAGCCAGGGATGATCGCGACGTTGACGTTGGTGCCAGCGATCTGAAAGCCGTGAATCACGTCGGGGCTGGTCAGCCGGAAGGTCACCGGCCGACCAGCCGGGACGGTGATCTCCGCGGGGCGGAAGCTGAACATCTCGGCGACGCCGACGACGAGCACTGAGCCGTCCGCGCGCCGCTCGACCCGCGGCGAGGCAAAGTCCGAGCCACTGCGGACGAGGCCCGGATCGATCGTCTCGACGTGGCTTGGCGGCCGGATGGCATGGAGCGTCGACGACAGAACGACGGCAACGACGAAGCCCGCGATGAGGGCGCTCGCCAGCCAGAACCAGATGCGCTCGTAGTGCTCGACCTTCACCGCGCGGGGCCTGCTGGGGGACGCTGATCTGGGTGGCCGGGGCAGCTTGATCTGTTCCTCGAGCCGTGAAGATGGGATCTGTTCTGCCCGCCGTGGGTCATGGATGAGGGGCGCCGCGGGGAAGGAAGCCGAAGAAATAGAAGGCCAGCCAACCCAGGCCGAAGAGGAGGCCGTAGAGGAGGACGATGGCGAGCGTTCCGCGGGGGTGAGCGAGATCGCCGACGGTTCCGTGTTCTTCCGCGAGCGCTCGTGTTTCGTGCTCGGTCGTCTCGCTTGGAACCTCGCGCACGCGCTCCTCCATCGATGACCGCCTCGGTCGCCGACGCTAGCACTTGCCCCCGGTACCGACAACAGCCGCCTGCAGCGGTCGCTGCTCAAGAACTGCCCTCCGCCAACAAACGGCGGTCGAGCGCGCGGTACTGGATCGCTTCGGCGAGGTGAGGCGGCAGGATACGCTCGCTGCCACTCAGGTCGGCGATGGTCCGCGCAACCTTGAGCACCCTGGTGAGGGCCCGCGCCGAGAGCCCGAGGCGGTCGAAGGCGCGGTCCAGGAGCGCTTGCCCGGCGCCGTCGAGAGCGCAGTGCCTGCTGAGCTCGCGGGCGTCGAGGGTGGAGTTCGTCGCGGCCCCGCCACGCCCGGCGAAGCGCGCAGCCTGGACGATCCGTGCGGCTTCGACCCGGCCTCGCACCTCAGCAGTCGTTTCGCCGGCCGGGCCGCGAAGCTCCTTGAGGCTGAGTGCCGGCACCTCGACGTGAAGGTCGATGCGGTCGAGAAGGGGGCCCGAGATGCGACCGCGGTAGCGCTCGACCACCGCCGGGGGGCAGCGGCATTCGAAGCGCGGGTCCCCCAGGTGTCCGCACGGGCAGGGGTTCATCGCCGCGAGCAGGCTGAAGCGAGCGGGAAAGCGCAGCCTGGCGCGGGCTCGCTCGATGGTCACGACGCCCTCTTCGAGTGGTTGGCGGAGGGTCTCGAGGACGTCGCGGCGGAACTCGGGCAGCTCGTCCAAGAAGAGAACACCAAGGTGGGCGAGGCTCGCTTCGCCGGGCCTCGGGATCCCGCCGCCGCCGATCATGGCTGCCGCGCTGATGCCGGGGTGCGGGCTGCGGAAGGGCCGAACCTGGAGGAGGTTGGGCAGAGCGGCGTCCGTCGCCAGGCCGTGGAGCTTGGTGACCTCGATCGCCTCGGCGCGGCCGAGGGCAGGCAACAAGGCCGGCATCCGGCGGGCAAGCATCGTCTTGCCGGAACCCGGCGGGCCGATCAGGAGCAGGTTGTGCCCGCCGGCAGCGGCGACCTCGAGGGCTCGTTTGGCCGCCTCTTGGCCCCTTACCTCGGCGAGGTCGCAGCTCTCGCCGAGGTGGCTCGGCAGTGGTTGGCAGGCGATCGCGGGGGGCAGTGTGCGGGCCCCCCGCAGATGGTCGATGGCCTCCGTGAGGGAGCGCACGGGGATGACAGGCGAGCCACCGAGAGCGGCGGCCTGAGCGGCGTTCTCGGCGGGAAGGAGGAGCTCGCGGCAGCCCTGTTGCCGGGCCAGGTCGGCGATCGACAGGGCGCCACGGACCGGTCTGATGCCGCCGTCGAGCCCGAGCTCGCCGCACAGCAGGCGGGCCTCGAGCAGCTCCCGGTCCAGCTGGCCCAGAGCGGCCAAGAGGGCAAGGCCGATGGCCAGGTCCAGGTGATTGCCGTCCTTCTTGAGGTCGGCCGGCGCAAGGTTGACGACGATGGCGCGGGGTGGCAGCTCGTAGCCACAGTTCTTGATCGCGGCGCGCACCCGCTCGCGACTTTCTCTGACCGAAGCATCGGCGAGCCCCACGATCTGCATCTGGGGCAACCCGGTGCGAGCGTCCACCTCGACCTGCACCGGACGAGCCTCAATGCCCCAGGGGGTGGCGGAGAGGGAGCGAGCCAGCATCACCCAAGAAAGAGACGGCAAAGAGGCGGGAAACCTGACGCTGGGCGCTTGACGCCTATCGACGAACCTAGATACACTGCCAGGAGTCTCGCCAAGCCCTAGAACGGCCGGCCAGTCCAGGTCGAGCAAGCACCGCCGGGATCGCTCTATCCGGCCGGACGGGTCCAGGCGGCGAGCCGAGCGGGGGCGCTGGCCAAGCCCCTTGCCCGAAGCGGTTAGGTTGATTAGAATGCTGTAGAGACGATGGGTTTTGAGGAGTGGTGTTGAAACCCGTGGCCCGTGCCCAGGCAGGCGGGTCCGCCCAATTTCTGGAGGTTAGAGGATGAAACGGTCGACGGTCCTGGCGTTCACTTTGGTCTGCGTGCTGAGCACGGCTTCTGCCTTCGGAGCCTCCCTGGCGGTCAACAACGCCGCGGCGATGGACGGCACCAACTTCGGTCTGGCGATCACGATGGCGGGTGCGGGCGCCCCGGCGTATGTGCAGGACGCTACCCCGAACAACGAGGGCACCTACCGCGCTCTCATGTGGATCGACCCCAACACCTTTACCAACGGCGGCGGCGTGCAGAGCGCCCACACCGTCTTCTCCGGTCAGAACCCCGGTGACGGCGTCTCCGTGTTCCGCGTCGACCTCTACCAGATCCCGAACGGCACCTACCGGTTGCGGGTGACCTGCCGCCGCAACGACGGCACCTACGCCCGCTCGACCCTGATCACCA
>WBZL01005879.1_pt1 | contig 9992 bp, 6 predicted proteins | sample 5204291 | NCBI WGS metagenome assembly WBZL01 (sample SAMN12344345, study PRJNA552823) | activated sludge metagenome | biome: Activated sludge suspended growth; feature: Nitrification reactor; material: Wastewater; isolation source: activated sludge from nitrification reactor of wastewater treatment... | reverse complement strand
ACGAGAACTACCTCATGCCGCGGCCCACGCCGTTCCCCAGCATCGTGTCAGCAATGATCCCCTTCTTCGTCAGCCGCCAGGTGATCACCGGCGCCGGTCGGCTGGGCGTGGGCCAGGACGGGAAGATCAAGGGCTTCCAACTCACCCAACGGGCGGACTTCTTCGAGGTCGAGGTGGGTCTGGAGACGACTCTCAAACGCCCCATCATCAACACCCGCGACGAGCCGCACGCCGACCCCGAGCAGTACCGACGGCTGCATGTCATCGTCGGCGACGCCAATCTGAGCGAATACGCGACCTACCTGAAGGTCGGGATGACGTCGTTGGTGCTCAGCATGATCGAGAAGGGCTGGGATTTCAGCGGATTCGCGCTGCACAGGCCGGTCAAACAACTCCACGAGGTGTCCCACGACCCCGAACTGCGTTACGAGATCCAGACCGCCGACGGCCGTCGATTGACCGCGGTGCAGATGCAAGCAGACTTCGTGGAGCAGGCGCGCAAGTTCGTCGACGACCGGTACGGCGCAGACGCCGATCAGCCCACTCTGGACATCCTGTCCGAGTGGGAGGCGTGTGTGGACGCCCTTCGGCGCGATCCCGCGGAACTGGTCACCAGCCTGGACTGGATCGCGAAGAAGGCACTGCTCGATGGCTACCGCCGGCGCGATGGCCTCGACGATGGCGATCCCCGCCTTGACCTGATCGACCTGCAGTACGCCGATGCCGATCCCCGGCGCGGACTGTGGGCGCGCCTCGAGCACCGGGGCCGATTGCGGCGGATGACTACTGACGACCAAGTGGCGGAAGCGATCGTGCATCCACCGACCGACACCCGCGCCTACTTCCGCGGCGAATGCCTGCGGCGCTATCCGCAGCAGGTGGCCGCGGCGAGTTGGGACTCGGTGATCTTCGACCTTCCGGGACGCTCGGCGCTGCAACGGGTCCCGACGTTGGATCCGCTGCGCGGAACCCGCAGCCATGTGGACTCGCTGTTGGCTGCGAGCCCCACGGCCGCGGACCTGATCGGCGCACTGCAGTCAATGGGTTCCTGACGCCACTGCTCCGATCGGGTGATGTTCTGGCACCTCCGATCGGGTGAACAACATCCACTCCTACCACCCATGGGGTCGATCCCCACTGTGTGCGTGGATATGTAGTGGCCCTCAGCACCGCCGGGCTCCTGTTGGGGCAAGCGGTGGCGATGGGCACAGCCCAAGCCGCAGAGCCGGCCGGCAACCACCGCACGACCGCCGCCACCAACAGCGTGAGCCTGAACGTCTCCGGCGTGAAGAAGGCCCGCATCAAGGTCAAGAGCCCCGACTACAAGAAGATCGTGCGCTCCTCCACCGTGCTGTACGTGCCCGCCGGCACCTACAAGGTGCGCGCCTTCACCGTGAAGCGGGACGGCGCCTCGTACACCCCCGATCGGCGCAGTTTCCGGGTGCGCGTCACCAGCAACGAGACCTTCCTCGTGGCCGTCCAGTACAGCAAGCAGGCCGGCACGTCGAGCACCGGTGCCTCCGACAAGGCGATCGCCGCCGATCCCGTCCCGAGCGGCGACCTTGGCACGATGTTCACACTGGTCAACGAAGCCCGCACGCAGCATCAGCAATGCGGCGCGAAGACGATGCCGCCGGTCGCACCCGTCACCTACAACGCCGAGGTCGCCAAGGCCGCCCAGTTGCACGCCGAGGACATGGCCGCGAACAGCTACTTCGATCACGACTCACTCGACGGCCGCTCGTTCGTCGACCGCATCGAGGCCACTGCATACAGGGGCTCTCCGGGCGGCGAGAACATCGCCAGCGGGTTCCCCACCCCGCAGGACACCCTGCGCGGATGGCTGAACAGCCCCGGTCACTGCACCAACCTGATGGACCCCGAGTTCGACACCATGGGCCTCGGATTCGCAGAGCACAAGGACCCGCGCTACTCGACCCCGGTCACCTACTGGGTGCAGGACTTCGGGTACAACGACTGAACCGTCGGCCATCCGCGGTCGAATGACCACCCCCGTCGTCGCGGCCCCTCACCGAATGCTGCGATACCGCGCGACACGCCGGCGTGTCCCTGCAACGTCGCAGCACTCGACGGATCGGCAGCGCGAAGTCGGCCTACAGGTACTGCCCGGTGTTCGCCACGTTGTCGATGGTGCGGCCCGGCTCGTCGCCCTGCTTGCCCTGGACCAGCGTGCGGATGAAGACGATCCGCTCACCCTTCTTGCCCGAGATCCGCGCCCAGTCATCCGGATTGGTGGTGTTCGGCAGGTCCTCGTTCTCCCGGAACTCGTCAACGCACGCCGCGAGCAGGTGTTGCAGGCGGATGCCCTTCTGCCCCAGATCGAGGTAGTCCTTGATCGCGTTCTTCTTCGCCCGGGACACGATGTTCTCCAGCATCGCGCCGGAGTTGAAGTCCTTGAAGTACAGGACCTCCTTGTCGCCGTTGGCGTAGGTGACTTCCAGGAACCGGTTCTCGTCGGCCTCCGAGTACATCCGCTCCACCGTGCGCTGGATCATGGCCGCTACCGTCACCTCCGGGTCGCTGCCGTGCTCGGACAGGTCGTCGGGGTGCAGTGGCAGGTTCGGGGTCAGGTACTTGGCCATGATGTCGGCGGCCGCCTGCGCGTCCGGGCGCTCGATCTTGATCTTCACGTCCAGCCGGCCGGGGCGCAGGATCGCGGGATCGATCATGTCCTCGCGGTTGCTGGCGCCGATCACGATGACGTTCTCCAGGCCCTCCACCCCGTCGATCTCGGACAACAACTGCGGCACGATGGTGTTCTCGACATCGCTGGAGACACCAGAGCCGCGGGTGCGGAACAGCGAGTCCATCTCGTCGAAGAACACGATGACCGGCATCCCCTCGCTGGCCTTCTCGCGGGCGCGCTGGAACACCAGCCGGATGTGCCGCTCGGTCTCGCCGACGTACTTGTTCAGTAGTTCCGGGCCTTTGATGTTCAGGAAGAACGAACGGCCCTCCTCAAGACCCTCGCGCGCCGACACCTTCTTCGCCAGCGAGTTCGCCACGGCCTTGGCGATCAGGGTCTTGCCACACCCGGGAGGGCCGTACAGCAGGATCCCCTTGGGAGCCCGCAGTTCGTGCTCCCGGAAGAGGTCGGCATGCATGAACGGCAACTCCACGGCGTCGCGGATCTGCTCGATCTGCGAGCCGAGGCCCCCGATGTCCGCGTAGTCGATGTCCGGGACCTCTTCGAGCACGAGTTCCTCGACCTCGGCCTTCGGAATGCGCTCGACGGCGAAACCGGACCGGCTGTCCACCAGCAGAGAATCGCCGGCCCGCAGTCGCTGGCTGCGCAGTGGGTCCGCGAGGTGCACCACCTGCTCCTCGTCGGTGTGCGCGATGACCAGGGCCCGCGCCCCTCCCTCGAGGATCTCCTTGAGCATCACGATGTCACCGCGCTGTTCGAAACCGGCGATCTCGACGATGTTCATCGCCTCGTTGAGCATGACCTCCTGGCCAGGGACCAGTCGTGAGACGTCGACTGCCGGGGTGGCCACGACCCGCATCTTGCGGCCCCCGGTGAAGATGTTGATGGAGCCGTCGTCAAGGGTGTCGAGGTAGACGCCGTAGGCACTCGGCGGTTCAGCGAGGCGATCCACCTCGGCCTTGAGCGTGAGGATCTGGGCACGCGCTTCGCGCAGGGTGGCGGTCATGCGTTCGTTGTTGGCCCGCTGTTTCGCCAGTTCCGAGCGGAGCCGGTCGAACTCCTCGGCGCGCACATCCTCGGTCATCTGCCTGTCCTCCTCGCCGAGTACGTCACCTTCGACCCTATACGTCTTGCTGAGGATTTCCACCCTTCCGTTCCTCGGCGCCGGACGCCGCGCGAGGACCGTCGTAATCGGCCCCATATGCCCCTTTCGACGGCCGGCTGCGCTTGGCCGGCGCGGTCACACCGGGTGCCAGGCGCCGGCTGTAGACCAGGAAGCCGGTGTGCCCGACCATGCGGTGGTCGGGCCGGACAGCCAGGCCCTCGACGTGCCATCCGCGGTGCATGGTCTCCGAGGCCTTGGGCTCGGTCCAGCCCCCGGCGGCGCGCAACGTCTCCACCGTCCGGGACAGCTGCGTGGTGGTGGCGACGTACACGCACAGCACACCCCCGGGCACCAGACACCCCTCGAGCACCTCGACCATGTCCCACGGTGCGAGCATGTCCAGGACCACCCGATCGAAGGGCCCGGCCGGGGTTACCTCCTCCAGTGCGCCGGTGAGCAGCGTCCAGTTCTCCGGAGTCCCGCCGAAGAACTTCCCCACGTTGCGTGCCGCGATCTCGGCGAAGTCCTCCCGCTTCTCCACAGAGGTCACCGACCCGGTCGGGGTCACCGCACGCAGCAGCCAGCACGTGAGCGCGCCGGACCCGGCACCCGCCTCCAGCACCCGGGTGCCGGGGGCGATGTCGGCGAATCCCACGATCAGGGCGGCGTCCTTCGGGTAGACGATCGTGGCCCCGCGCGGCATGGACATCACGAAGTCGTGCAGCAGTGGGCGCAGGGCGAGGTAATCGGTGCCCTTGCTGGAGGTCACGACGACCCCCTCCTGGGCCCCGATCAACGCGTCGTGGTCGATACCGCCCTTCTCGGTGTGGAATCGCTGACCGGCCTGCAACGTGATCGTGTGCATCCGGCCCTTCGCATCCGTGAGTTGTACCTGCTCGCCCTCGGCGAACGGTCGGCCCTGCGCGCTTGTGGTCACAGTCCAGCAGGGTATCGCCGAAGGTAGGCTGCTCCCCATGGGTGAAGGCGGTCTGCGGTTCCACATCGCCGGGTTCCCGGTGGCGGTGCCTCTCGGCGGCATCCTCGGCGTCCTGCTGATCGCCTACCTGTGGACCCCGAACTTCACCGAACCGGGGCGCAGCGGGATCGTGCTCGCCGCGGTCTTCGCAGTACTGCTCTACGCAGGGGTGCTCGTGCACGAGCTGGCCCACGCCTGGGCCGCGCGCGCCTTCGGATACCCCGTGCACGGGATCACGTTGTGGCTGCTCGGCGGCTACACGGTCTACGAGCGGCGGACCAGCCGCCCCTGGCCGGAATTGGTGATCGCTGTCATCGGACCGATCTCGACGTTGCTCCTGGCAGGGCTGTGCTGGGTACTCGCCGAAGTCACCAGTGGCAGCGTTTCCCTGCTGCTCGGGGCCTTGGCGTGGACCAACGGTCTGCTCGGGGTGCTCAATCTGCTGCCCGGCGCCCCGCTGGACGGCGGTGGCGTCGTGAAGTCGGTCGCCTGGCGGTTATCGGGATCCGAGAGCACCGGCGCGAAAGCCGCAGGCTACGCAGGGCTCGTGATCGCGGCGCTGCTCGGGATCCTGGCCGTGTGGTCCTTCAGCCGAGGCGGCGGTGGCCTGCTGCTCACAGGGGTGCTTGCGGTCTTCATCGGCTTCGGGGCCTATCAGTCTCTGCGATCGGCACGCAGCAGCGGAACCCTCGATCAGATCGCCACCCGTCTGCCCCACCTGATCCGCCGGGTGCTCCCGGTGTCGGAGAGCGAGAACCTGGGCGCAGCGCTGGACCGGTGGGATCGCAGCACCCAGCCGGCCGTGGTGACCGTGGACGCCATGGGCAGGCTCCTCGCGGTGCTCTCCCCCCCGGCTGCCGAGGCGGTTCCGCTCGAGAGGCGCCACGAGGTGACCATCGGGCCCTTCACCACGGCGATCCCGAGCGATCAGCGGGTCGTTCTGGACGACGATCCGCGCGAACTCGTGCTGGCCATGGCCCGCAGTGGCGTGTCGCTGGCTTTCGTCACAGACCCCGACGGCCGCCCCCTCGGAGTACTGTTCGCCGCGGATGTGAACAACCTGCTGGAGCACCCCGGCTGATCCGGCACGCCGATGTGGACAACCCCGGGTCTGTCAGAACCCGGACGTACTGTGAGCACGTGACCGAAACGCCGCTTGATTCCCCGGCTGAATCCTCTCCCACCTCGCCGGAGGTAGGGGGGTCCCCGCGCGACGGGGTCCGTCCGCGTCAGGTGAGTGTCACCCCGGGACACCCACTGGTGGGCGCCCTATCGCCGAGCCGTGCCGGTGACTACCTCACCTGTGCACTGCTCTACAGATTCCGCACGATCGACCGCCTGCCGGAGCGACCGGGACTGGCGGCGTTCCGGGGCACGCTGGTCCACGAAGTGCTCGACCGGCTCTTCGATCTGCCGGCCCCCGACCGCACGCTGGACGAGGCCGGCCGCATCCTCCCACAGGCACTGCTCGACCTGCTCGAGGCCGAACCGGAGGCGGCATTCGCCCTCGTCGAGGACGCCGAGTGGCCAGCGGACGAGCCGCCACAGGTTCCCGACGCGGCACGTGCCCAGTTGCTCACCGACGCCGCCGCACTGCTCGACCGGTACTTCACGCTCGAGGATCCGCGCCAGATCGAGCCGACCCACCGCGAGCAGTTGGTCGAGGTGGCGCTGGACCCGGACCTGCTGCTACGCGGTTACGTCGACCGCATGGACGAGACCGATGGCCGGCTGCGGGTCGTGGACTACAAGACAGGGCGCTCGCCCGGCCAGCAGTGGGAGCAGCAGGCGATGTTCCAACTGCGGTTCTACGCCCTCGTGGTGCACCGTGCGACGGGTCGGATACCCGGTCGCCTGCAGCTGCTCTACCTCGGCAACGGCGAGGTGCTCACCTACCAGCCCGACGCGGAGGACCTCGACCGCTTCGAGCGCAAGGTGCGGGCGATGTGGAAGGCGATCACCCGTGCCGCGGATGCCGGCGACTGGCGGCCACGCGCGTCGGGGAAGTGCAAATGGTGTTCCTTCCAGCAGGTCTGTCCGGAATTCGGCGGCACCCCGCCGCCACTCCCGCCCATGCCGGACACGGAATCGTCAACTACCGTGGTGGCGTGAGTGGGACGACAGCCGCGCGTGCGGCCAGCCTGACGAAGATCTACGGCGAGGGTGAAGCACAGGTCGTCGCACTCGACGATGTCGACATCGACATCGAGCAGGGTCGCTTCACGGCGATCATGGGTCCGTCCGGATCCGGGAAGTCCACGCTCATGCACTGCCTGGCGGGTCTGGACTCCGTCTCATCCGGACAGGTATGGATCGGGGATGTCGATCTCACGTCGTTGAAGGACAAAGCCTTGACCGCCCTGCGCCGCGACAAGGTGGGTTTCGTCTTCCAGAGCTTCAATCTCATCCCGACGCTGACCGCGCAGGAGAACATCACCTTGCCCATGGACATCGCCGGCAGCAAGCCGGACCAGCAATGGGTGGACCTCATCATCGACACTGTGGGCCTGCGGTCGCGCCTGGACCACAAGCCCAGCGAGTTGTCCGGTGGGCAGCAGCAGCGCGTGGCATGCGCCCGCGCCCTGGCCAGCCGACCGGAGATCATCTTCGCCGATGAACCGACCGGCAACCTCGATTCCCGCAGCGGGGCGGAGGTCCTCGGGTTCCTGCGCCGCAGCGTCGACGAGTTCGGCCAGACAATCGTCATGGTCACCCATGATCCCAACGCCGCCTCCTACGCCCAACGTGTCGTGTTCCTCGCCGATGGCCGCATCGTCGACGAGATGGCGGACCCCACCGCCGAGCGCGTTCTGGACCGGATGAAGCGCTTCGACATCGAGGGCAACCCCGCCACCGAACCCGTCTGATGCTGCGCGCATCACTGCGCAATCTCGTCGCGCACAAGTTGCGGCTGTTCCTGACGGCGCTGTCGATCGTGCTGGCCGTGGCCTTCGTGGCCGGCACCTACGTGTTCACCGACTCGTTGCGCGCGTCACTCGACACGCTGATCCAGCAGAACCAACCGGACGTGACCATCCGGCCGACCAGCGCCGACTTCTCACCGGAGTTCCAGGGCGCGGGCGAGGTGCAGACGGTGCCCCTCGACCTGATGGATGCAGCGTCCAACGTCCCCGGCGTGGTGATGGTGGCGGCCAATGTGCTTGTGCCCAACGTGGTCATCCTGGACGAGGACGGCAAGCCGCTCGGCACCGAAGAAGGTGGGTTCACCGGAGGAACGGCGATCGGCGGGGATTGGCCCGATCCGAGCTTCAACCCCAATGTCATCGCGGCCGGCGAGGAGCCGATCAAGAGCGACGAAGTCGCCATCGACACAGGCACGGCCGACCAGCTCGGCGTCGTGCCCGGCGACACGGTGACGCTGCTGCTGCCTTCGGGTGAGCGGCGTGATTTCACCCTGGCCGGGACCACCGAGGCACGCGCAGGCAGCAATTTCGGGGTCAGTTTCGTCTACTGGTCCTTCCCGGCGGCACAGCAGCTCCTGCTGGAGCCCGGTCAGGCCACCAGCCTGCTGGTCCTGGCTGAACCCACGGCCTCACAGCAAGCCATCGCCGACCAGATCCGTCCCTTGCTGCCCCCAGGGGTGGAAGCGGTCACCGGTGACGAGATCGCATCCCAGGTCTCCGAGCAGTTGGACACGGGGCTCGGCTTCCTGAACACCTTCCTGCTCGTGTTCGCCATCGTGTCGGTGTTCGTGGCCACGTTCCTGATCTACAACACCTTCAGCATGCTCGTCGCCCAGCGCACCCGCGAACTTGCGCTTCTGCGCGCCATCGGTGCCTCGCGAAGCCAGGTGCTGCGCTCCATCCTCGCCGAGGCCGTTGTAGTGGCTGTCTTCGCGAGCATCCTGGGGATCATCGTTGGCGCCGGGGTGGCCCGCGGCCTACAGGTGTTGTTCCAGGCCGCCGGAGCGCCCTTCCCTTCCGCTGCGCTGGTGTTCCAGTCGCGCACGATCGTCGTGGCGATGTCGGTAGGCCTGCTCATCACCCTGGCCAGTGCGATCCTGCCCGCACGTCGTGCCAGCGTGATCCCCCCGATGGCGGCACTGCGCGACGAGCAACCCCGCACACGCGGTCTCGGGCGCCGCACGGTCGTCGGGGGATTCCTGCTCGGCGCGGGCATCGGCTTCGCCGTGATGGCTCCACAGCTGGCCGAATACGGCACGACGAAGGCCGCAATGATGGCCGGGGGCGCCGCGCTGTTCGTTCTGATCGGGGTCCTCGCCACCGCTCCGGAACTGGCCCGGCCCGCCGCTGCGGTGATCGGCAGCCCGTTTCGCAGTGTGGTCGGCCGGTTGGCACGCGGCAACACCCGGCGCAACCCGCGACGCACCGCCGCAACGGCCGGTGCCCTCACTATCGGCGTCGCCCTGATGTCGGCGATCAGCGTACTGGCGGCCAGCACGCAGGCCTCCGTGGCGGGCATCGTCGACGACGTGATCGGCGCGGACTTCGTGGTCACTGGATACGGTTTCCAGCCGTTCTCCGGCGATGTCTCGGCCGCCGTCCGGGACACACCGGGTGTCGCGCAGGTCGCGGTGGTAAAGCAGGCACCCGCGCGGGCACCGGGCAGCGGGGACACCCTGATCACCGGCGTGGATCCCCAAGACATCCAGAAGGCGCTGTCACTGACCGCCACGGAAGGCTCCCTGGACGACCTCACCGCAGGCAAGGTCGCCCTCGACGCCGACACCGCAGGGGAGATCGGGGCCGGCCTCGGGACCGTGGTCCAGGTGTTGAGTGTGGTCGGACCCGTGGACCTCGAGGTGGTGACCATCTACGAGGCAGCGGGAGGATTCACCGGCTATGTGGTGGACCTGCCCACCGCACGCGATCTCGGAGCCTCCGACCAGGACAACGTGGTGTACGTGATCAAGGACCCGACGGCCTCCGCACAGACCGTCGAGGCGGATCTGAACCTCGCGCTCGAGCCGTACCCGAATGTCCAGGTCCTCGATCAAGCAGCGTTCAAGCAGAGCATCGGGGATCAGATCGGGCAGTTGCTCAACTTCCTGTTCGCGCTGTTGGTCCTCGCCGTGCTCATCGCACTGCTCGGGATCGTCAACACCCTGGCGCTGAGTGTGTTCGAACGCACCCGCGAGATCGGACTTCTTCGCGCGGTGGGGATGATGCGCAAAGGCATTCGCCGCACGATCGTCCTCGAGGCGTTCATCATCGCTGTCTTCGGGGCTGTGCTGGGCATGGTGATCGGGGTGGCGTTCGGGG
>WBZL01003703.1_pt1 | contig 9992 bp, 7 predicted proteins | sample 5204291 | NCBI WGS metagenome assembly WBZL01 (sample SAMN12344345, study PRJNA552823) | activated sludge metagenome | biome: Activated sludge suspended growth; feature: Nitrification reactor; material: Wastewater; isolation source: activated sludge from nitrification reactor of wastewater treatment... | reverse complement strand
GAAGGCTTCGTATCGCTTGAGCGCCTGTTCCTGCTTCCGCTCGGCCAGGTCCAGCGCGGCCAGCCCATCGATGGCTCGAAATTTTGCAGAAGGTGACTTCGAGCGCGTAAGCGCCTCTTCATATGCCTTGCGGGCACCCGCACCGTCCTTGCGCAAGGCGGAGACGCGCGCGCGCACGAAAGAGGGCTCAGGTGATGCCGGGTCTGCCTTCTCCCAAGCCGCAACAGCACTGGCTGCCTCATCAAACTTCTTGGCCGACACCAAACTGCTCACCAACGCTGCAGAGGCGATCGGCTGGTCAGTATTGCGCGCCAAGAGCTGCAGGCTGTCCAGCCCTTGATCCAGCTTCCCCTGCGCAATGTCCAACCTGGCCAATGCGACCTTCGCGTGCACATCGTCGGGGCGCAGCGCCAGGGCATTTCGGTACATCGTGGCCGCTGCATCCATGTTGCCCATCTGCATCTCGATGCCGGCAGCTACAGACGCCAACTCGAAGTCCTGCCTCGACTCTTGGAGCAAGGGGACGATGGCAGCCCGGGACTTTTCAGCCTCTCCCAATCGGAGATAGGACTTCGCAAGCCAGATGCGCGCCGCCCGGGAACCAGGCGCAAGGCCTACGGCCCGGCCGAAGTGCGCCGCTGCATGAACGTAGGATGCTCCCAGATACTGGGACAAGCCAGCCAAGTAAAAGTACTCGGCCCGGTTCAAGTCGGCCTGGACCAGCTTGCTGGAGGCGTTAATCGCGTCATCAACATTGCGCTCGGCAAGCGCCACTCGAGTTCTCGCAACCAGTGCGGCGACTGAAGATGGGACGACTCTTGACATGGTCGTCAAGACTCGCTTGGCATCCTCGACCTGGCGCTCTCTCAGGTGGATGTCGACGAGATAGAGGTAGGCATCGGGGCGTTTGGGCTGCGCTTCGATGGCAGCACTGAACGCGGCAATGATGACCTTGGGTTCGGCAGATGTTGCAGCCAGGAGCTGGCCCTTCATCACCAAGGCGTCAACGTTGGCCGGCGACTCTTTCAGGATCGAGTCGAGTTCAGCCAAGGCAGCATTCACGGACTGCTTGGTCGCCAGCAACCTGGCTTGTACCACCCTTGCCTCGATTGACGTCGGATCGGCCTTGAGGGCTCCAGCAACTGCATCCGCAGCTCGCTCAGTCTGTCCCATGCCCAGGAATGCCAGGCCGACAGTTGCCTTGAGCTCGGCCTCGGCCTTCGAATCCGCCAATTCGACCTTTCCGAAGTCAGTCGCCACTTCTCGAAACATGCCCTTTGCCAGACGAATACTTGCAAGCAAAGGTGTGGTGACATCGGGCATATAGCCTCGGTCCACGAGGTTCTTGGCCTCGATCTCGGCCCCGGACAGGTCGTCCAATCGCCGCAGGGTTCGCGCCAGGATCAGGCGGACCGAGTCGTCGTTCGGTCGTTGCCTCAAGATGGCCTTGGCACTCACCAGCACGTCGGAAGGCTTGGCGGTCTCGACGTTGCGTTGAAGCTCGCGCGCCTGCTCGTCGATCGATTTTTCGGCACAGCCAATGGCAATCACGGCAGCGGCGACGAGCATCACCCTCGCACCGCATCTGCGCAACGGCACGGCCCATCCAACTGAGTCTGAGTTCATAGGTACTCGGGTTCCGACGCGATTCACCGGGAAACGACGCGGGTTCTGCTCTCGTTTGCGGTCGAGACGGTACACAAGGCTTGAGCCGAGCACGCGCGGCTAGAGTCCGAGGCCCGATCCCTACGTCAAAATGTCACGATCACTGCCCGGATCTGCTCTAGCCTGCCCATCGCGATGCCGGCCGCTCTCAGCAAACCCTAGTGGGGTGCCGCGCTAACCGTTCTACACCCGGCACGCCCGTCGAATTTTCTTACACAAGCGCCGCCACGAACACCGGCCGCCTACCTAAGACATTGATTTTATTGTGGTTCGCGCCCCTGGCACATCAGTTGCTCAAGCTCGTTCAAGCGTCATGCCCCGTTGCAGTTCACCTAGGCAGCGGCTGAGCGCCGGTCATCAACATGGAGTGCATCAAAAATGGCATCTAAGTTCATCAAGTCGGCGCTGGCAGCGGCGTGCGTTGCAGGTGCGGGGTCAGCCTTTGCGCTGGGTTCGGTTTCATCGGCTTTCGTCCCCGGGATTCTGAACAGCTTCTCGGACGACTTCGTCGATCTGCCGGTCGACCGCGACGGGAACGGCAAGCTGAGCGCAGGCGATTTGCTGTTCACTGCCTTGAAGGTCACCAGCTATCCCACGTCCGGAGCAGCCGAGAACTCGCTGAACGAATTCACGGTCTTTGTCGGCCTTCAGATTACCTCTGTCGCGGCCTTGCCAAGCATTGCCTGCGGCGGAGCGTTCGTTTCCCCATCCGGTGATGGATGTGGCGCCTTTGTGTTTGCACCCATCTCGGTCAACACCGTCGGCGGCGCGGGCTCGATTGCGGATTGGATGTCGTTCTTTGGCATCACGTCGACGCTCGCGACCACCGCAAATTCTGTTGCGTTGTTCTACGAAGATGCCAGCCGGAACTTCAACGCCAATGTAGATGGACCGACAGCGCTAGCCACAGCGACGGACGGAACATCGCGCTTGGTGGTTGACATGGGGCCCGCAGCGGGCGACTTCTGGACGGCCGTGGGCCCGATAAACACCGCGGACTTCGCTGCCAACACGGTTGGGGTGGGCATTGGGAGTTTCTCTGCCGATTTGACAATCACTCAGCAGAACTTTCCTGGCTGGGATCTCGGCACCGAAATGACCGTGCGGGGCAATCTCTCGCGTGACAGCAATGTCTTCTCGCAGGTCGGCGGTGACGCCACGTTCTTCGTGACTCCGCAGCGTGTGCCGGAGCCCGCGTCGATCGCCCTGACGGGTCTGGCGTTGCTTGGCCTTGGTGCATCAGCGGCCAAGCGTCGCCGCAACGGCAAGTGAGCGCATTCTTGACCCCGGCCATTGGGCCGGGATCGTGAGCACAGGGGGCCGACGGCCCCCTGTGTCTTTCTGGGTCTGCAGCCCCTGACGAAGCGGCCATCATCGTGCGATCAACAGAGTAGACTTGGGAATGCCATCTGCCGAGCCCTGACTTCTCGTGGAGCCCACTGGTGCGTCAGACAGACGTGCTGCGACGGATGAGCCCGTCGCGGTACTGACAGCTATCTCGAAGTCCTATCAGATGGATTCGGTCACTGTCCCGGTTCTCCGCGACGTTGACTTGCTCGTGCGACCTGGCTACTTCACCGTCGTCCTCGGCCCTTCCGGAAGCGGCAAGACGACGATGCTCAACTTGATCGGCTGTGTCGATCGGCCGGACAAGGGAAGCGTGATGGTCGCTGGCCAAGCCATCGATCAACTCTCTGACGACGCCCTTGCAGATTTCCGCTCGGCCAACATCGGATTCGTGTTCCAGGCCTTCAACCTGATTCCGGTCTTGACGACCTTCGAGAACGTCGAGTATCCGTTGGTGCTGGCGGGCATGGAGGCGTCGCGCCGGCAACGTAGAGTGGCCAAGTTGCTCGAGCTCGTTGGCTTGTCCGATCGCGCGAACAACCGGCCGGGTCAGCTGTCCGGCGGGCAACGTCAGCGCGTGGCCATCGCCCGCGCCTTGGCACGCAAGCCCAAGCTGGTGATTGCCGACGAGCCCACCGCCAATCTGGACAGTCAGACTGGTGCCGCCATCCTTTCGCTGATGCGCAAGATGCAGGAGCGCTATCGAATCTCGTTCGTGTTCTCGTCACACGACAGAAGTGTCATCGATGCGGCGGACGACCTGATCACACTGCGCGACGGGGTGATCCACTCCGTGCATCGAAAGGCAGTTGCCCTTGACCCGGCACTGCGAGAGGCCACGACCGACGACGTGGACGACTGATCGCGATGTGGTCGCTGGCCCTCCGCAACCTGTTGCGCAACCGGCGTCGCTCGGTCGCCACGTTGTTGGCCCTGGCCATCGGCTCGGCATCACTGCTGCTGTTCGGCGGCTACATCACGAACGTGCGCTACAGCATGCTGACCGCCTATGTCCGGGCCGGCGGGCACTTGCAGGTGCAATTCCGGGACTTCTTTCACCACGGCAGTGGCAACCCGGCAGCCTACGGGATTCCGAGCTACGAGCGCATCGCCAATGCCATCGCGGCTGACCCTCAGCTGCAGCCTGTTGTCGCCGTCATCAGCCCGACGCTCCAGTTCGGCGGCATTGCCGGCAACTACGACGCCTCGGTCTCGCGCACGGTCATCGGCACGGGATTTGTGGCAACGGACGTCAATCGCATGCGCCTTTGGAACGAGTACAGGCTGAAGGACAAGCGGCCGCACTTCGTGCTGGAAGGCGCACCCGACGATGCCGCCATCATCGGCCTTGGCGTGGCCCGCGTGTTACTGCTGTGCGACAAGCTACAGGTCGACGATTGCCCACGACCCGAGGCCAAGGCGGCCAGCGGTGGGGCGGCTCTTCCCAGCGACATCGCCGCCCTGGCGGCGGGCGAGGCCAGTCCTGCAAAGGCCGCCGCCGGTGGCGCCGCGAGAGCCCGCATCGAGTTGCTGGTGGGTAGCGCGCGTGGGGCTCCGAATGTGGCGTCGTTGGGTGTACTCGCTGCCGAGAGCCAGGGCTTCAAGGAACTGGACGAGGTGTCGGTGATCGTCCAGCTCAAGCAGGCGCAGCAACTGGTATACGGGCGCTCGGAACACAAGGCCACCGCGCTGATGGTCCAGCTTGCGCGCACGTCGCAGATTCCCGAGGCAAAGGCGCGAATCGAGGCGATCCTGAAGGAGCAGGCTCCGACATTGCCGCTGGTCGTGCATTCGTTCGAGACGTTGAACCCGTTTCACGTGCAGACCCAGCAGATGTTCGACACGATCTTTGGCTTCATCTTTGTGCTGATCGGGGGCATCGTGCTGTTCACCGTGGGCAACACGATGAACGCGGCGGTGGTGGAGCGCACCGTGGAAATCGGCACACTGCGCGCCATCGGGTTGCGACAGTCGGGTATCCGGCGCCTGTTCCTGGCCGAAGGCTTCATTCTGGGCTGCGTGGGTTCGGTGCTGGGTGTCGCCAGTGCGCTGCTGTTCGCGTATGGCTTCAACGCACTCGACCTGACCTGGATTCCCCCCGGCACGTCCGAGCGTGTGCCCTTGAGCCTGATTGTCTGGGGGCAGACGCGCATGATGATCGGCACGACGATCGGCCTGATCGTGATCGCCACGCTTTCGGCGTGGCTGCCGTCCTACCGCGCGGCACGGCTGAAGATCGTCGACGCGTTGCGGCACGCCTGAGCGTGCCGATGCTGTCCCGTTTCGACGGCGTCGAGCTCGGCTGACCACCCCTTACACTTGCACCAATCATCTGATTGGCATCGGTGGGCTCTCGGGGAGGCCTCGCATGATCATCCGACGTCGGTACCTCTGCTTGACCTTGTCGAGTCTCGCCTTCGCGTGGACGACCCCGACGCTCGCCGGTGCGGCACCCAATGCCCAGGCCTTGCTCGCCGCCAGTGACGCCGTACGCAACCCAGGCCAGCCCTTCAAGGTGACGGTCACGCTGACCGAGTTCGAGAAGGGTGTTCAGGTGGACACCAGTACATTGGTCAGTTATGCCCGTACGCTGGAGTCCACCAATCAGTTCGCCAGCCTGGTTCGTTTTGCGCTGCCGGCCCGCGACACGGGCAAGCTGATGCTGAAGAGCGGCAATGATCTATGGTTCTTCGACCCTGGCACCAAGGCCAGTGTGCGCATCTCGCCGCAGCAGCGGCTCATGGGTCAGGCGTCCAATGGCGACGTGATCACGGTGAACTTCGCACGTGACTACAAGGCCACGCTCGAAGGCGAAGAAACCATCCAGGACGGCGAGCGCCGCACGCGCAAGACGTACAAGCTGAGCCTGACGGCGTCGACCAACGACGCGGCCTACGCGGCGGCCGAGCTGTGGGTGGACGCCGAGAACAACTGGCCGCTCAAGGCCCGCTTCCTGGCCGACTCCGGCCGGCTGCTGAAGACGGCGTACTACCGGCGATTTCAGCCTGCGCTAGGGGCCAACCGACCCACTGAGACGGTGATCATCGATGGCGTCAACCCGCAAGCGGTCACGTTGGTGCGGCTGTCGGACTTCACGGCACGCAACATTCCCGCCTCATGGTTCCAGCGCGACTTCCTGCCGCGCTTTCAACCGGACTGACACCATGGCCCACCGTCGCCCCCGGCCTGTCCGCCGTCTACTGGCACTCTTCGCTGCGCCAGCCATCTCTGCGCCGGCCCTTGTTCTTGCGGCGGACGTGGATCCGCTGTCGCTGCAAAGCGCGCCGGTGCAAACCGCCGCCCCGGCGGATGCGGGGTTCAAGCTCTTTGCCGAGGGAGCGCTGGGCCGCATTGATAGACGCCATGGACTGCCTGATCAGACGCTGCGACGGGTCTCGATCGACTATGCGCAGACCTTTCGCCTGTCCAACGCCGTGCGACTGACGGTATCGGACCGGCTGGACCATGTCGAACCGGTGGACGCCGGGGCGGAACGCACGCTGAACAGCGTGCGCGAGCTTTACGCCGGCTGGCGTGATGGCGAAGGCAGCCTGTTGGTCGACCTGGGTCGCGTCAACCTGCGCCATGGTCCCGGCTACGGTTACAACCCTACGGACTTCCTGCGCGACTTCGCGGTGCGGGCAGCGACCACGGTGGATCCCTTCGCGCTGCGCGAGAACCGGCAGGGCACGGTAATGGCCCGTGCGCAGAAGCTGTGGGGCGGGGGGTCGATGTCGGTTGCATTCGCACCGCGTATTGAGCGCCATCGCAGCACAGACACGTTCAGCCTGGATCTGGGGGCCACCAACGCGCAGCATCGGCTGCTGGCCAGTGTCAGCACGCAGCACAGCGACCGTTTGGGCACCCAGGCCTTGCTGTATTGGGAAGACGGCAAAGGCACACAGGTGGGCGCCAGCTACACGGCGCTGGCGACAGATGCCCTCGTCCTACACGGCGAATGGACCTATGGCCGTGACCTGGACCTGCTGGATCAGGCCCGCGGGCTGGTGTCGCGCAAGTCAGCCCATCGCGCGGTGCTGGGAGGAACGTTCACCACGTCGTCGCGCCTGTCGCTGACCGGTGAGTTCGAGTTCAATGGCTTTGCCGCCAAGCCTGCGGCGTGGGAGGCTGCGGCCACGTCAGGCACGGCCTGGCTGGACGGCTATCTTGTCTTGACCCAGGCACGCCAGGACAATGCGGCGCGTCAGTCGGTCGTGGTGTACGCAACGCAGAAGGATGCCTTCAAGAAGAACCTCGATGTCACCGCGCTGCTGCGTATCAACACCCGAGATAGCAGCCACCTGGGGTGGGTAGAGCTTCGGCACCACTGGAACAAGCTGGATGGCGTGTTGCAGTGGCAATGGTCCGACGGCGGCCGAAACTCGGAGCATGGACGTCCAGTGGCACGTCAGACAATCCAGGCACAAGTGGCCTGGTACTTCTGATTGAGAGGCGCCTGTTGCCCGGCTGATAGGGCTGCAAACAGCTGCGTGCTACTTGATAGCCAGCCGGCTCATCAAATCGTACAGCGTCGGCCGGCTCACCCCCAGCAACTCGGATGCCTTGGCGATGTTGTTGTCGGTGCGAGCCAGCGCGGCGGTGACCGCCTGGCGCTCTGCAGCTTCGCGCACCGCGCGCAGATCCAGATCCTTGGGCGCAGCGGAGTCGGCTTCGGCTGGTCGGGGCAGGCCCAGGTCCTCGCAGGTGACCCGATTGCCGTCGGCCATGATGACGGCACGTCTCACCGCGCTGAGCAGCTGGCGGACGTTGCCCTCCCAGGCGTGACCTTCGATGGCCCGCACGGCGTCTTCGTTGAAGGCCAGCGACCCACGCTTGTTCTCCTGCGCGAAGCGGCGCAGGAAGGCGTGCGCCAGCAGCACCGCGTCGCCCACGCGCTGGCGCAGCGGCGGAATCTCGACCACGATCTCGGCCAGCCGGTAGTAAAGGTCTTCGCGGAAGCGCCCCTCGGCAATCTGGCGCTTCAAGTCCTGATGCGTCGCGCAGACGATGCGTGCATCCACCGGGATCTCGACGCGCCCGCCTAGCCGCTCGATCTTGCGCTCCTGCAGGAAGCGCAAGAGCTTGGCCTGCAGCGCCAGCGGCAGGTCGCCGATCTCGTCGAGCATCAGTGTGCCGCCGTGGGCCGTCTCGATCTTGCCCGGCGTGGTCTTGCTGGCGCCGGTGAAGGCGCCTTTCTCATAGCCGAAGAGTTCGCTCTCGAGCAGGTTCTCGGGGATCGCGGCGCAGTTGATCGCGATGAAGCGTCCGCTGCGCTTGGAAGTCTGGTGCAGTCCCTGTGCCAGCACCTCCTTACCGGTGCCGCTTTCGCCCAACAACATCACCGTGGCGTCGCTCGATGCCACGCGCTCGACGAGCCGACCGATGCGCAGCATCTCGGGGTCGCGCGTGATCAGGCCCTGCATCGCGTCGGGCTGCTTGACTGCCTGCAGGCGCCGGTTCTCGGCCTGCAGCTCTGCGAGTCGGAAGGCGCGATCGAGGGTGAGCGCCAGCACGTCGGGCTCGAAGGGCTTGGCCATGAAGTCGTACGCGCCGAGCGCGATGGCGCGCAGTGCGTTGGTCTGGTCGTTCTGGCCGGTCAGCACGATGACCTTGACGTTGGGGTCGGCGTCCAGCAGTTGCTCGAGCAAGCGGAAGCCTTCCGACACCGAGTCCGGGTCGGGCGGCAGTCCCAGGTCCATCGTGACCACCGGCGGGCGGTGGCGACGGAACTGCGCCAGCGCCGACTCGCGATCGCTGGCGGTAACCGACTCGAAACGATCGAGCGACCACTTGATCTGCTTTTGCAGCGCGAGGTCGTCTTCGACGATCAGCAGGATGGATCCGTTGGATTCGGTCATGAACGGCCGGACAGGCTCAGGTCGCTCTGGATACGGGTCTCGAACAAGGGCAGGCGGATGGTGATCAACGTGCCCTGCCCCGGTTGGCTGCGCACCTCGAGGCTCCCGCCCAGCTCACGAATGTACTGCGCGCTCTCGTAGCTGCCGATGCCCATGCCGGTTCGCTTGGTGCTCGCAAATGGCCGGAACAGCTGGTTTTGCACGAACTCCTCGGTCATGCCCTTGCCGGTGTCGCCGACCTGCACCTCCACCTGGCCGCTGTGACGAGCGACGCGCATCCACACCCGCCCTTCCAGCGGGGTGGCGTCGAGGGCGTTCTGCACCAGGTGACCCAGCACGCGCTCGAGCCGGTCTTCATGGCCGCGCGTCGACACATCGTTCTGAACGTCCACGTCGACCGTTCGCCCAGCGGCTGCTGCACTGCGTTGCAACCTCGCGACGATGCCGGGCAAGGCCACGCCGTGCGCCGTGCCCGGCGGCGTGGCCCCCTCGCGCAGCTGCAACATCAGGCGGCGCATCTTCTCGAGCGAGCTCTCGACCGTCTCGAGCATGTCCTGCTGGAACTCGGGGTTGTCGCGATGCTTCTGCGCATTCTTCATCATCAGCGAGAGCTGCGTGACGATGTTCTTGAGATCGTGCACCACGAAAGCCGACATGCGGTTGAAGGCGTCGAACTTGCGCGACTCGAGCAGCGCCTCGGTGGCGCGCATCTGCGCCAGGTAGCCGGCGGCCTGACGGCTGGCCGTCTTGAGCAGATCGCGCACCTCCCAGTTCAGCTCCACCGGCGTCCGCGGTCGTTGCAGCACCACGTAACCCAGCAGGTCTCCCTGCGCCAACAGCGGAATCACTGCCCAGGCCTGCGCATTGCCGAGCAGCCACAAGGGCAGGGCCAGCTCGCCGTAGTCGCGCGGCGAGTGCCGATACTCGTCGAGATCGATGATCCAGCCATCGCGCGCCAGGAACGCGCAGAACGGTGATGGCGCCGGCTCGGTATCGTCCACCTGCGGGGCGTTCCACCTCGCCACCTGAACGAAGACGTCGCCGTCACTGCGCCGTGTCCACAAACTGCCGGCGGGACATTCGACCACGTTGGCCAGGGCGCGGATGACCCGCTCGCCCACC
>WBZL01005878.1_pt1 | contig 9993 bp, 6 predicted proteins | sample 5204291 | NCBI WGS metagenome assembly WBZL01 (sample SAMN12344345, study PRJNA552823) | activated sludge metagenome | biome: Activated sludge suspended growth; feature: Nitrification reactor; material: Wastewater; isolation source: activated sludge from nitrification reactor of wastewater treatment... | reverse complement strand
AACGTCTGCGATCCTGGCCTGTTCTGCGCGAACGCCGAGACCGTGCCCGGCTGCACCGGCTCGCTCGGCTGCTGCTCGGAGTTCTGCGACCTCGAGTCGGCCGAGGGCGACGCCCAGTGCTCGGGTGTTGCGGGTGGCCAGGCGTGCGTGCCGTGGTCCGAGGATCCCCAGCCGGGTCTCGAGTCGGTCGGTGCCTGCGTGATCCCGGCGTAGACGAAGCAACCCTCGAGCGATGCCCCCGGGGGGCTCACGCCGCTTCCCTTCGCTCCGCTCGCGCGGGGCGCTGGGGACGGCGCGAGCCCCTCGTCTCGTTCGCCTACAGCCACACGCGCAGGCCGAGCGCCGGGCCGCCCAGCGGCACGCGCTCGACCTGCGTGTGCTCGTAGCCGGCGTACAGCTCGAAGCGCTCGCGCACCACGCCCACGGTCGCCCGCGCGCGCCAGACCGGCGTCTGATAGAGCGTGCCGCGATCGAGCCGCGCCGAGATCACGAACGGGGCGAGCGGGAAGGCGTCGAGGCTGGTGTTGAAGTTCCAGCCCAGCGCGTACTCGCGGGGGTCGGGGCCGGGCAGGTGGGCGTCCAGCATGTAGCGGGCGCCCACGCCCACCCGCCACACCACCCGCGGCTGGGCGATCGGGGCGAAGTTGACCGAGGTGTCGCCCAGGTAGAGCGCGTCGCGGTGAGGCAGGTCGGCGTAGAGCGACAGCTGCGAGTCGAGATCGACCCGCGGCGAGCCCACCCGGGCCGCGAGCCCCGTGCGCCACAGCCCCTTGTAGAGGTAGGCCCCCTCTGCTTCCAGCCTCCCGGCCGCACGCCGGTGCTCGGCCTTGGTGCCGCCGGTCCACGGGTCCACGACCCAGCCCGAGCGCTCGCCTTCGTACGGCCAGCGGTGTACGAATCGCTGGACCGGGGGCTTGGGGGGCGGGCCCTGGAGGCTCAACGGGGCGGGCTCCGGGCCCAGCGGGGCGGGTGGAGGGACCGCACGCGGGGGCACCCGGTATACGGCAACGGTGGTGGTGGTGCGGGTCGTCGTGGCCGGCGGCCGGCGGGGCGCCGGGGCCGGTCGGACGTAGACGCGGGCCGGAGACTCGGGGGGCCGCCTGGCGCTCGCACCCGCGCTCGATGGGGCGGGTCGGACGGCCGCCCGCGTGCCCTCGAGTCGGCCCCCGGCGTGGGCCGTGGCCACGGGAAGCCCAAGCACCACCATTGCGGCCAGCCAGCGTGCGCCCATCATGGAGGGAGGATCGCTCGTGCGAAGGGGTGCTGCTAGAGGTGGGCGCCGACCAAGTCGACGGGGTTGGCCCTCGTGTCGGCCCCGGAGGAATCCCGTGGACCCCGGGGCTCCCCCTGTCCGTGCAGAGGCCCGAGGCTCGAGCTCGCGGCATGTGCGCACGAGGACGACGTTTCTCTTCGAGGGTGAAATCGGAACGGGGCCTCGGGCGTTCGGCGTGCAATCGCAGGGCGGGGCGTCCGTCCCTGCCTTCGCATCGCAGTCCCTCGCGCTCCGCCGTGCGCCCAGCCGAAGCGATCCCTCGCTCGGCCGCGTCCCACCGAGACGGCTCTCAACTCGCCGAAATCACTGGGAAACGCGGGATTTGAACAATGTCGATCAATCGTCGTCGCGCGTGGAACAAAACCCAGCTTCGGTCGTCTGAAGGACCCGCCATGCCCCGAGCGCTTCGTACCGTTACTGCCCTCAGCTGCTTCACCCTGGCCGTCGCCGCTGGCATTGCCGACGCGCGCAGCAAGAGCATCTCCCCGCAGTTCCACGACGAGCAGTTCATGGGCGGCAACTTCGTGGCGCCGTTCACCCTCGAGGGCGCCCCGGTGGGCGAGGGCCAGGCCCCGGCCGCCGTCGCGGCCGCGTCCTCGCTCCAGGGCAGCAAGATCGCCTCCATCCGCGGGGGCGCCGTGGTGGTCGATCCCGACAGCGGCAAGCTCGTCCGCACCGACGCCGACGGCAAGGCCGTCGCCCAGCTCGACATCGCCCCCGAGGCCGCCCAGCTCGTGGTCGATGCCGCGGGCGAGCGCGTGTTCGTGACCGACCGCCAGAACGATCGCATCGTGGTGGCCTCGCTGGCCGATGGCACGCTGCGGCAGGTCGACAGCTTCTCCACCAAGGCCGAGCCGTTCGGGCTCGCCCTCACCCCCGACGGCAAGACCCTGCTCGTCACCACCGTCGCCGATCACACGCTCACCGCGTTCGACGTGGGCACCGGGATGGCGCGCTGGAGCCTCGAGCTCGGCCCCGAGCCGCGCGGCGTGGCGATCTCGCCCCAGGGCCACGAGGCGATGGTCACCTTCCTCACCACGGGCGCCGTGGCTCGCGTCGATCTTACCCGCCCCGAGCCCAAGATGTCGTTCGTCTCGCTCGATCCCGGCGTGCGGGCCAACGCCCAGTTCGGCGTGCAGGCTCCCGTCGATCCGCTGAGCGACGAGGGCAAGTCCTTCGCCCGCAGCGCGTTCGCGGCCGCGTACGTCGGTCACAACATCGCCGTCGTGCCGCACCAGCTCAGCTCGCCGCACCTCGCCACCGGCGACTTCGAGGTCGAGGCCTCGGGGTATGGCGGCGGCAACGGCTTCACCTCGCCCGTCAACCATCGCCTCGCGTTCCTCTCCACCCCCGACGCGGGCGAGCAGGGCGCGGTGCGCATGGCGATGGCCACCACCAACCTCCACCAGCCTCGCGCCATGGCCTACGACGGCAAGAGCGACACGCTCTACGTGGCGGGCTACGGCTCCGACGACGTGCTCGCCGTGGCCGATGTCTCGCAGCACTCGGTGCACGCCACCTGGCAGCACCGCGTGAGCAGCACCTCCGGGGCCTGCGGTCCCGAGGGCCTGGCCGTCGACCCCGACGACGGGCACGTGCTCGTGTTCTGCGGCCTCACCCGCGAGGTGGTGCGCCTGTCGGGCGATCCGCAGAGCACCAACGCGCCCACCGAGGTCGCGCACGGTGGCGAGCTCGCGGCCAGCCGATTCTCGGCCGAGGCCCAGCGCGGCCAGGAGCTGTTCCGTCGCGGCAATGCCGGTGAGATCTCCACCTTCGGTGCCATGGCGTGCGAGAGCTGCCACCCCGAGGAGCGAGCCGACGGCCTGTCGTGGCGCCTACAGGGCAAGAACCTCCAGACCCCGTTCCTCGCGGGGCGCATGGATGGCGACGACCCCCACGCGCACAAGTGGGACGGCCAGGATCCCGACCTTCGGACCAGCCTCAACAACACCATCCAGCGCCTCGGCGGTGCCGGCGTGAGCGCGCAGCAGGTGCGCGAGCTGGTGGCGTTCCTCGAGGCCGCCGCTCCGCCCCGCAGCCCCACCGTCGAGGACTCGGGTGCCGTGGCTCGCGGCAAGGAGCTGTTCGAGAGCGAGATCACCGGCTGCGCCACCTGCCACTACGGCCCGCTCTACACCGACGAGCAGCAGTACGACCTCGCCAACGACCTGCCCGAGGTCAACACGCCGTCGCTCGTGGGCCTGGCCCACAGCGCGCCCTACTACCACGACGGCAGCGCGCGCACGCTCGAGGCCATGCTCATGGACAACGCCAGCATCCACGGGATGGGCAACGTCACCAAGCTGAGCGACACGCAGATCAGCGATCTGGTGCAATACCTCGAGACCCTGTAAGAACGGGGCCGATGCACCGCCACCACGCCGCGCGCCCTGCCGGGGCGCGCGCTCGATCCCTCCTGGGCGGAGCGGCCTTGCTGGGCGTCGTGCTCGGCGCGGCTGCTTGTCCCAAGCCCGGCACGACCACCGACTCATCCACGGCTCACCCAGGGGTCACCAAGCCCGGCGAGGGCACGACCCAGGGTACGGAGTGGAGGCGCCCCGGAGCGGGGCACACGGCCAACATCGATCTCGTCGGGATCTCGAGCTCCGGCAAGGCGGCGGTCAGCCGCGATCAGATCGGCGGGACCCGGCTGTGGCCCGCCCTCGATGGGAGCCTCGAGCCGGTCGTGATCCCCGTCCAGGGGCCGCAGCAGGTCTCCGTGGAGGCGCACGGCAAGGGGGGCTTCACGGTCGCGGCCGTCGATGCGGCGGGCGGCGCCAAGATCTTCGGCGTGGAGGTTGGGGGCAAGGTCACCGAGCTCGGCTCGCTGGCGCCCTTCCAGCCGCTGTTCGGCATCCACGTGCTGCCGGGCGGAGAGCGGCTGGTGGCGATCTTTCGCGACCACAGCATCCGCGTCGTGGATCGCAGCGGCACCGAGCTCGCGAGCCTCGAGGAGCGCCGCTTCCGACCCACGTCGCTGCGGCTGGCGGCCGACGGCAAGACGCTGATTGCGTTGGTCGCCACGGCGGGCGTCACCAACAAGGCCGAGGTCCAGCTGCTGCGGCTGGTGGAGGGCGAGGGCAAGAAGGGGCTGCGCATCGAGCGGGTCGGCTCACCGCGCGTGGTGGAGACGACCAACGCGATGTCCGAGACCACGGCCGTGATGTCGCCCGACGGTAAGCGCTTCGCGGTGGTCGACAAGCCCAACGGGACGAGCTGGGAGCTCGTGGGCATCGACCTCTCCAAGGAGGGGGCCAACACGCGGGTGCAGGTGCCCATGCCGGCGCACCTCGTGCCCAGCATCGGCTTCGTGTCCTCGCACGAGCTGCTGGTGAGCGCACACGACGGCTCGCTGTCGTGGGTCGTCGATCTCGACGACGGCTCGCAGCACGCCCGCCCGTCGGCGCCGATGGACTTCGTGAGCCAGGGCCGCGCGCAGGCCCTCGCCCACGGCGTGCAGGTGGCGGGGCACGGCACGTGGCTGTTCGTTCACGACGTGATGCGTCGCTCGCATCGCTACCTGGGCTACCGCAGCTTCCAGACCCAGTCGGTGGCGATCTCTCCGTCGGGCGAGTGGGTGGCGTGGGTGTACCTGTCGGGGCCCGTGTTCGTCGAGCCGCTGGGCAAGAGCGGGGCCGAGCGCTTCGAGCTGCCCTCGGACCCCAGCTTCGGCAGCCTCAAGGTGCGCTTCTTCGACGACGACCACGTGATCGTCATCGACGGTGCAGGGGGGGTGCACCTGTACCGGTGGCGCGACGCTCACCTCGTGGGCGAGACCGGCGTGCAGGGGGCCATCCGAGCGATGCACTTCGAGCCCGAGCGCGGGGTGATGCTGATCGAGCGCCACAACAACGACGTGCAGCTGTTCGAGGTGGGCCCCAAGGGCTTCAAGGGCCCGTACGTGGTGGCCGACCAGTCGTTTCGCGCGGGCCTGCTCGCCAAGGGGGCCGAGGGGCCCCCGGACGCCATCATGTGGACGCTCGACAGCGGCAACAAGCTGCGCCACTACACCCTCGCCGAGCTGCGCAAGGATCCGGGGCAGGACGTCATCATGGCCAAGGGCGAGCCCATCCCGCCCGGCAAGGTCGCGCCGCTCGCCATCGATCGCTTCGGGCGTCACTACGGGGTGCGCTGGAACGGCTCGACGATGGAGCTGTTCGTCGACTTCGGGCGCCACCTCAAGACGAAGGTCTCGTCCACGGGGGACATCAGCGCGATCGTACCCTCGCCCTCGGGGGAGGGCTTCGTGACCATCCACCAGCGCGGGCAGAGCACGTCGCTCTCGCTGCACGACAGCGAGACCCTGGAGGAGCGGTGGAGCTACTCGACGGGCGTGTTCAACAACGAGGTGGTGTGGTCCCCCGACGGGCGCTACGTGGCGGTCGCGGCCAACACGGGCGCGGTCGTGCTCGACGCCAAGACGGGCAAGCCCGTGCAGCGTCGCTGCGGGGTGGAGTTCGAGTCCACGGCGGCCGCGCCCGCGACGGCGTTCAACGGCGTGAACCTCCGCAGCATGTGCGAGGCCGACTAGGCGCGCGTGGCGGGCCGGTGCGCCCGCCGCCGCGCGGGGACGCGACCCGAGGGCCGCGAGGCTCGCGGCGGCGGGGCGCGACCGGAAGGTGGGGAGGCTCGCAGCGGTGGGCACGAGGGCGGCATGACCGAGGGGTTCACGCGGGCGGCATGACCGAGGGGTTCACGGGGGCGGCGTGACCGAGGGGTTCACGCGGGCGTTACCGAGTCGTCACACGGTTCCGGCGCGCTGAGGTAAAAGACCGGCGGAGCCTCGATGGCCGAGCAGATCCTCATCGTGGAAGACGAGGCCGACCTCGCCAACACCGTGGCCTTCAACCTCGAGCAAGAGGGGTTTCGCCCGAAGATCGTCGGCACGGGGGCGCAGGCGCTCGAGCAGATCCGGGGCGGTGTGCCGCCCGATCTGGTGGTGCTCGACCTGATGCTGCCCGACATCGCCGGCACCGAGGTGTGCCGCCAGCTGCGGCAGGGCGCCGAGACGCGCAAGGTCCCGGTGCTCATGCTCACCGCCAAGAGCGATCCCATCGATCGCGTGGTGGGCTTCGAGGTCGGGGCCGACGACTACCTGACCAAGCCGTTCAGCGTGCGCGAGCTGGTGCTGCGGATCCGCGCGATCCTGCGGCGCACCGAGGGCGCCGCGCCGGTCGACGCCGAGCTGCTGCGCTTTGGCATCCTGCGCCTCGATACCGAGGGGCACCGCGTGTGGGTGGAGGACGAGGAGGTCATCCTCACCGCGCTCGAGTTCCGGCTGCTCAAGACGCTGGTGCAGCGGCGCGGGCGGGTGCAGACCCGCGAGGTGCTGCTCAACCACGTGTGGGAGATGAGCGGCGACGTCACCACGCGCACGGTCGACACGCACGTTCGAAGGCTTCGCAAGAAGCTGGGCACGGCGAGCGCGTACATCGAGACGCTGCGCGGCGTGGGCTATCGCTTCCAGTCGGAGCCGGGCAAGACGGGCGAGCCGTGAGCCTGGGGTTTCGCCGCCGGCTGCTGCTGGCCTCGCTGGCGCTGGTCTCCGTGGTCGACCTGGCGGTGGGGGTGTACCTGGAGGTGCGCCTGCGCGACTCGCTGGACTCGCGCATTCGTCAGGAGCTGGGGCGCGACGCGCAGACGGTGATCGAGGTGCTGGACGACACGTCGTCGGCGCCGACGAGCGCGTCGGACGATGCGCTCGCCGCCACGCGGCGGGAGCTCGATGCGGTCGCCGATCGCTTCGGGACGGCCATGGAGGCGCGGGTGTCGGTGGTCGACGTCGACGGGCGGCTGCTCGCCGACTCGGACCTCTCGCTCGACGAGCTGCCGCTGGCGGAGGATCACGGCGGGCGCCCCGAGGTGGTTGCCGCCCGTGCGGGCGAGCTGGGGGTGGCGCGGCGCAAGAGCTCGACCGTGGGCAGCGACATGCTCTACGTGGCCAAGCTGATGCAGGACGGCAGCGGTCGCGTGGTGCGGGTGAGCGTGCCGCTGTCGCAGGTCGACGAGGAGGTCTCGCAGCTGCGGTGGATCCTGGGGCTCGGGGGCGTGGCCGCGCTGGTGGCGGCCGCGATGCTCGCCCTGGTGGCGTCGCGGCTGCTGTCGCGGAGCCTGCGGACGCTGGTGGCCACCGCACAGCACGAGGCGGGCGCGCTGCCGGAGGACGATGCGCTCGAGCCCCCGAGCTCGTTCAATGCGCTCGCCGACGATCTGCGCCGCACGGTGCGGCTGCTGGGCAACGAGCGCGAGCGGTTCGAGACGGTGCTCGAGACCATGGGGCAGGCGGTGCTGGCGCTGGACGCCGAGCTGCGCATCAGCACCGTCAACCGGGCGGGGCGGCAGCTGCTGGGGCTGCCCGAGGCGGTGGAGGGGCGCTCGCTGCTCGACTTCGTGCGGGTGCCCGCGCTTTCGGAGCTCATCGAGCAGGCCGCGGCGGGCAAGCCCGCGAGCGCCGAGCTCGATCTCGGGGCGAGCCCGCGCAAGCGCATCCAGGCCCACGTGACCGCGCCGCGCCACGGGGGCGGGACGGTGGTCGTGATGCACGACGTGACGGAGCTGCGGCGGCTGGAGACGGTGCGCAAGGACTTCATCGCCAACGTGTCGCACGAGCTGCGCACGCCGGTGGCGGTGATCCAGGCCAACGCCGAGACGCTGCGGGCGGGGGCGATTCGCGATCCGGAGCGGGCCAAGGCGTTCCTCGACGCGCTGGTGCGGCACGCCGAGCGCCTGGGGCGGCTGGTGTCGGACCTGCTCGACATCTCGCGCATCGAGGCGGGGCGCTACCCGCTGCTGGTCGAGCCGGTGGACCTGGCGTCGGTGGTGCACGACACCATCGCCGCGCTGGCGCTGCAGGCGAGCGAGAAGGGCATCTCGCTGGTCTCGCGGCTGCCGGGCGAGCTGTGGGTGGCGGGCGACGACAAGGCGCTCGAGCAGGTGCTGTTCAACCTGGTGTCGAACGCCATCAAGTACACGCCGACGAACGGGCACGTGGAGGTGGACGCGGTGGTGATCGAGCGCGAGGGAGGGGAGCCTTCGCGGCTGCGGGTGGAGGTGCGGGACGACGGCCCGGGCATCGATCCGAGGCACCACGGGCGCGTGTTCGAGCGCTTCTACCGGGTGGACTCGGGGCGCACGCGCGACATGGGCGGAACGGGCCTGGGGCTGGCGATCGTCAAGCACCTGGTGGAGGCGATGGGCGGCGGGGTCGGAGTGGACGCCCGGCGGCCGCAGGGGTCGACCTTCTGGTTCACGGTGACGACCGCCGCGGCGGCGCTGGGTGGCGCGCCGTTCGAAGACGAAGATGAGGACGAGGACGAGGACGACGACGAGCCCGAGGCTCGCACCCGCGCGGACGAGCCTGCGCGGGAGACGGGCTGATCGACGTTCTCGCGGGCACGGGCGCTCGAAGGTGACGCGGCGATCGGTCGGGGTTGTCACCCGATCGTTACTGGCCCGGGCCGGGATGGGCGGCTTAGGATGGCAGTCACGCCCTTGGCCCGGGTGCCGCCCATCGGCGCCGCCCGCTGGGCTTCGTCCCGAGCCGTGGACCCATGCACGAGCACGCAGGCCCATCACCGCTGCCCAAGGGGCGCGGGACCGCTCCCTGGCGATCGCACCCCGCGACGCCGGGCGATCGGCTGGCGCAGCTGGGCCTGTTGGTGTGCGCGGCGCTGCCGGTGCTGCTGAGCACGGCGCTGGCGGTGCTGCTGGTGCGGGGCGCGTGGTCGGGGGCCGAGGGGCTGGTGCTGCCCGAGGGAGGGCTGTGGCCGCGCGTGGTGGGTACGCTGTGGGTGACGGGCCTGGCCGCGGCGCTCGCGGTGCCGCTGGGGCTCGGCGCGGCGGTGCTGCTGGCCGAGGTGGCGGGCCCGGGCCGGCGCCGCGTCCTCAAGCCGGCGCTCGAGTTGCTCGCGGGGGTACCGGCCATCGTCTATGCGTGGCTCGCCGTGGTGGTGGTGGGGCCGGCGCTGGCGCGGGTGGTGCCGGGGCTCGAGGTGCCGAGCGCCCTGGTGGCGGCGATCGTGCTCGCGCTCATGATCGTGCCGACGGTCAGCTCGCTGTCGGAGGACGCGCTGCGGGCGGTGCCCCGCGAGCTGCGAGCGGCCGCGCTGGCGCTGGGCGCCAGCCGGGCGCGGATGCTGCGGGTGGTGGTGCTGCCGGCGGCTGCGCCGGGGATCGGCGCGGCGGTGATGCTGGCGGTGTCGCGCGCGCTCGGTGAGACGATGATCATGACGCTCGCGGCGGGTCACGTGCCGCGCACGGGCCTCGATCCGCGCATGGCGATGGAGACGCTCACGGGGTACCTCGGCCGCGCTGCGCTCGAAGGCGGAGCCCGGCCTGGGATGTACACGGCGGGCGCCGCAGTGCTGGGGCTGAGCCTGGCCGCGCACGTGGTCGCGGAGCGGCTGGTGCGGCGGCGCGGGGGGAAGTGGTCGTGAGCGAGGCCGTGGCGCTGGGGACGAGCGTGGTCGCGAGCCTGTGGCTCGTGTCGCTGTGCGTCGCGCTGGCGGTGCCGCTGGGCGTGGGCGTGGCGCTGCAGCTCGAGGGCCCGCGCCGGGTGTGGCGCTCGCTCTTGGCGGTCAACGTGGCGAGCCTGGCGGCAGTGCCGTCGGTGCTCGTGGGCCTGGTGGGGCTCGAGGTGTTCGTGCGCGCGCTCCGGCTGGGCCAGGGCATGGTCGCGGCCGCGCTGACGCTGGCGCTCGTGGTGCTGCCGATCGTGGCCG
>WBZL01005876.1_pt1 | contig 9996 bp, 10 predicted proteins | sample 5204291 | NCBI WGS metagenome assembly WBZL01 (sample SAMN12344345, study PRJNA552823) | activated sludge metagenome | biome: Activated sludge suspended growth; feature: Nitrification reactor; material: Wastewater; isolation source: activated sludge from nitrification reactor of wastewater treatment... | reverse complement strand
GGCACGAGCCTGCTTGGCCTGCTCGAACTTGTACTTCCCGAAGTCCATGACGCGGACCACGGGGGGCCGAGCTGACGCAGCGACTTCCACCAGATCCAATCCCGCCTCGTCGGCGAGTGCAAGGGCCCGGTCTACCTCCATGATGCCGAGCTGACTTCCATCGGCCCCGATCACCCGAACGGGACTGATCCGAATCTGGCGATTGACGCGAATGCGCTTTGTGGTGTCCTGAATAGGTGGCGATCCTCAGGTGAAGGGGTGGGAGTCCGACATGCAACCCCCGGAAAATGAAAACGCGGGCCCTCATGGAGCCCGCGATGAACAACATTCCGGGCGCGATCCCCTCGCGCCGGAATGCCCATATCGAAGACTCAGACAGCACCGTCTCGCGGGCCGTCAGGTGAGAGCAGCGTTTCCGCTCTACTTCAGCAAATTGTAGCTAAGAACCTAGGGGACAGGGACTTATGAGGCAAGTGGGTGTGACGCAGGCCACCGTCAGCCCCAATCGCCTACCCGCGCACCCTGAAGGACTTGCCGTCGTGCTCGATTCCTGACCAGGTCACCGCGGCATCGTGTTCGAAGACCAGGAGCCACCCTTCGTCGACGGCCCTCGTCAGGAGCTTCCGCTTTGACTCCAGCGTCACAAGGGGCTCCACGTCGTAGCCCATGATCCACGGGAGCGGAAGGTGCGCAGCCGTCGGACACACGTCCCCGAGGAACAGTGCCTTCTCCCCGGCGCCACCGTCCACCAGGACGCTCTGGTGCCACGGCGTGTGGCCGCCGCTCAGCAAGGTCGAGATTCCTGGCAGGAGCTCCAGCTCCCCCTCCACCAGATGCAGGGCGCCTCGTTCCAGCAGGGGGTCCCAGTTGCGGCCGAAGTAACTCGCCGCCGTGCGCTCATTCGTGTGGGTGGCCCAGTGGTGCTCCCCATGCTGCACGAAGTACCTGGCCGCCGGAAACGCGGGAACGACCCCGCCGTCCGGCTCCACCCGGGTGTTTCCCCCAGCATGATCAAAATGGAGGTGCGTGTTGATGACGACCCGCACGTCGGACGGTGTGAACGACAGCTGGGCCAGGCCATCCTCAAGCCACGTCCCCCCGTCTGCTCCCGCGTTCTCGATCCCGTAGATGTCGCGGAATTTCTCGTTCTCCTTGTTCCCAACCCCGGTATCGATCAAGACAAGTCCGGTATCGTGCTCGATCAGCAGGCAGCGCATCCCGAGCGCGATCCGGTTGCGTTCGTCCGGTGTGATCCGCTTTTCCCAGAGGGGTTTCGGAACCACACCGAACATCGCTCCCCCGTCGAGCTTCTGCCCCGCCGCCTGGATCGCGTGGATTCGGAAGCGCCCCAGGGTCCGCGTCTCGACCGAGGGCCGCGCACTGTGATGTGTCATGCGGACGTATCGTAATCGACGAATTGAGGGAGTGCCCGTCGCCGTCGTCGTGCCTTTCCGGTTCGCCGGTCAAGGCGCGCAGTCAGGGCCGGCCAGGTATCGATCCCCTGATCCTCGGCTACCGCGAGCAACCTGGTCAGCACCGAGGCGGTGGCCAGGGCATCGCCCCATGCGCGATGCCGGCCAGGGTTCTCGATGCCGAAGTAATACGTCAGGGCGTCGAGCGACCGCCGCTTGAGTTGGGGGAGAAAGACGCGCGCGAGCTTGAGCGTACAGAGCCGATCCCCGACGAGCGATGTTCCGTTGCTGGACCTGAGCTCGTGCCCGACAAACCCCCAGTCGAAGGCCGCGTTGTGCGCGACAAACACGTGGCCACGCAACCGCTCCACCACGGCGTCAGCGACCCCCGAAAACAGGGGCGCGGTGGCCACCATGGCCGGCGTGATGCCGGTGAGCGCCACCACCCCGTGCGCCATGGGCCGCGCCGGATTCACAAGGGTGGACCACGGCTCCAAGTGCGCACCACCGACGACCGGCACGACGGCCACCTCGGTGATGCGGTGCCCGCGACTCGCCGCACCTCCCGTCGTTTCGACATCGACCACAGCAAAGCGTATGGTCCGAAGGGGTTGCGCACCATCATCGCTTGCGACTTCGCAGAGGATCCAGCGCCCGTCCGAGTCACGCGCAATCCCATCCTGCCGAGCGAAAAGCGCCTCGGCGACGCGACACGCCACCCCCGGCGGCGCTCCCGGCAAGGCGAGGGCATGGCTCAGCAGAGCGTCATCATCCAGTGGGCCGTTCGCAAGGGCGCGTCGCGCGCGAGCGATCACCTCCGAATCCCCGCGGATCGCGCGTGGACCGGGGAGTGGGGGAGCCGTATCGCGTTGACGAGAGTATCGCACCGATGAGACGTTTTGGCCGGGCCAAATATACACCGAAAGCCGTCTCATTCGTCCCCCTCCGCTTTACCACCCCACCGGAGCCGCCTACTTTGTGAATACTTTCACAAGGCTCCCGGTCCCCCGGTGAAACGCATCGCCGACAGCACGGTCCGACGTCTTTCCGTGTACCTCCGATTCCTCGAGGGGTCGTCCCAGCGCGGGCTTGCCACCATCTCGAGTGAAGAGCTGGCCCGGCGCGGCGGGACCACGTCCGCACAGGTTCGGAAGGACCTCTCGTTCTTCGGCTCGTTCGGTAAGCGGGGCCTCGGCTATTCCGTTCCGGAACTCACCAACTCCCTTCGGGACATCCTCGGCCTCGGCCGTGAGTGGAACGTCATCATCATCGGCGCGGGGAAGATCGGCACTGCCCTCGCCCAGTACCATGGATTCCGCTCGCGCGGCTTTCATGTCGCTGCCGTTTACGATGTCGACACCGGCAAGGTCGGAAGCACCTGGGACGGGCTGGTGGTACGCGACTTCTCGCAAATCCGGACCGAGGTGGCCAACCTCGGCGCCGAAATCGCGGTGCTGGCGGTTCCGGCCGACGGCGCACAAGAGGCCGCGGACCGCCTGGTGGAGGCCGGAATCAAGGCGATCCTGAACTTCGCCCCGGTGCAACTCCAGGTCCCCGCCGATGTGGCCGTCAGGTCGGTGAACATGGCGATGGAGCTGGAAGGGCTCAGCTACGAGCTGTCGACTCGCGTACGTTAGGCGACCCGCAGCTGGCATGGAGGCGCGCCAGCCCCGGGGCATCAACTGCCTCCGCGCGACAGGCAGGGTCCAGGCCGGCAGCGAGCACCGCAGCCCGGGCCTCATCCGCGCCCACGCCGGTCACGGTCCTGAGCGCACGCACCAGCTGGCGTCGGCGCTGGCCGAAGAGTGCGACGATGAAGGCGCGCACGCGGGACGCTGCCTCGAGCGGGACCACCGGATCCTCGCGGGGCCTCAGGCGCACAATGGCGGAGTTGACCCTGGGCTTCGGGAAGAAGGCTCCGGCGGGCACCGCGCCGACAAACTCGACGTGGCAAGTCAGGGCGACGTTCGCCGTCAGTGCGCCGTAGTCCGCGCTCCCGGGTGCCGCGAGGAGGCGGTCAGCCACCTCGCGCTGGACCAGAAACACCGCGCGCTGCATCCGCGCGGCGGCGATGGCCTGAAAGAGGATGGGGGTCGTGATGTAGTACGGCACGTTGCCCACCAGGACGAAGGGCTCCGCACCCGCGACGGACTCCAGGTCGGTCTCCAGGACGTCGCCCGAGACGATGCACACCTGCGGTGACGTCGCGAAACGCCTCGTCAGCTCGGCGACGAGATCCCGGTCGATCTCGATGCAGGTGAGCCGCCGGGCCACCAGCGCGAGCCGGTCGGTCAGCGCCCCGCGCCCCGGGCCGATCTCGACGACGTGCTCATCGCCGGAGAGCTGCAGCGCATCGACGATGCGGGCGAGCGCATTGGCGTCCGTGAGGAAGTTCTGGCCGAAGCGGCGGCGGATGGGCACGCTGGGAAGTCGAGGTCCCGCGAAGCTAATGCCCGGACTCAGGACCGCGCGACGAGCAGCGTCAGGTCGTCGCGCCGTGGCGCATCACCCACGTGCGACGCCACCGCCGCGAAGACCCGATCCACGATCGCCCGCGGCGTCGCGTCGCGGAGCGACCGGCACAGCTCCAGGACCTGGTGTTCCCCCAGCGGGACGTCGCCCGGATTGCGCGCGTCGGGGATGCCATCGGTGAACGCGAGCAGCACGTCCCGGTTGGGGCTCCACGAACGCTCACGCGCCGAGAGGGCGGCGCCGCACATGCCGAGCGGTGGATCCAGCGCGCCGAGCCGTTCCACACTTCCGTCCGCCCCCATCACGAAGGCATGGGGGTGCCCCGCATTGGCGTACCGGAGTCGCCCCCGCACCGGATCGATCACCACGTAACAGGCCGAGACAAACATTTCCGTGCTTTCCAGTTCGTCGGCGATGGTCGCGAGCAGGTTCGACAGCATGACGGCCGGGTCGTCGGTCGCCTGGGCGTGAATCGAGGACGCGCTCATCACCAGCGCCATCACGAGGGCGGCGCGCATGCCGTGGCTCGAGACGTCGCCGATCATCACCCCGGTCCGCCCGCCGCCGAGTCGCACGAGCTGGTAGAAGTCGCCGCCGACCGAATCGGCCGACATCACCCGGGCCGCCACGACGGCATCGGGGGCGAAGAGCCGCGCATCCGGCAGCAGCTTCTGTTGCAGGTCACTCGCGAGCGAGATCTCCTGCTGCAGGCGCTGCTGGGCGAGGGAGGATCGCACGAGGCGGGCGTTCTGTATCGCCGTGCCGATCTGCGTCGCGATCGCGCTGACGAGCTTCTCGTCCCCCGCGGAGAAGGGCTCGCCCGTCCGCCGCTCGGACAGCGTCACGACGCCCAGCGGAATCGCCGGGTGCCCCGGGTTCGTCCAGAGAATCGGCACCGCGAGCACGCCCCCCTTCCGGAAGCGCACCTCTCGCGCGCAGGGCATCACATCGTCATCGAAGATGAACCCGCGCTGCTCGCGGAAGACAAAGGCGGTGACGGCCTCGGGATCCTCCGTGGGGATCGGCGGCACGGCCTGCGCCTCGACCCCGAGCGCCGCCAGCACCTGCAAGTGATCGTTGGCGCGGTCGTGGACGAAGATCGCCGCGCGCCGTGCACCGACCGTCTCGGAGATCTCGGCCAGGATGCGCGTGGCGGCGTCGTCGAGCGAGACGGTGCGCCCGAGGATCTCGCTGGTGGTGTACAGGAGGTTGATCTCCTCGTATCGCTCCGCGAGTTCGTACGCCGAGTGCTGGATATCCTGGGCCGTCTGGAAGTAGTGCGCCACCACGGGGCCAAGGAACGACATGGCGGCCACGGCCCGATCACGGTCGCCGTCGCACAGCGGGCCGAGCCCGATCCATGCGCGGGACGCGCCAGGGGTGGCGCCGAGCACCAGCAGGCCGCCGTCGACTTCGAGTTCAGCCGGGGGAGAACCGGGGGCAAGAAGGCGCAAGATGCCCGGCGCCGTGATCGCGCTCGATCCCGCGGCGACCACCCACCCCGCACCGTCGGGCGCAGGGACCCACACCACGGCTGGCAGGCCAGTCGCGGCGGTGAATCCGCCGATGACGTCGTGGAGATCCTTCACGCACGATGGAGGGTGAGCCGGACGACGTTGCCGCCATCCGTGAAGCGCTCAACCCGATCCATCAGCGTACGCATGAGGAACAACCCGCGGCCATCTTCGCGATCCAGATGGTCGGGGCTGGTGGGATCGATCGTGCACGCTTCCAGGTCAAAGCCGGTCCCCTCATCCACCACCTCGAGCACCAGGGCCACGTCATCGAGCTGCGCCCTGAGCCGGACGGTCCGGGACCGATCCTGCTGGTTCCCGTACAGAATGGCGTTGGCGAGGGCTTCGGTGAGGGCCACCGGGACCCGCAGGTTGCAGGTGCGGGGGGGGAGCTGCCGGACGACGCACTGCCTCGTGACGAGGTCCACGAGCGGCTCGATCAGTCGTACATCGCTCGGAACCTCGACGTCGATCGGGAACCCGCTGTCGAGCGGGAGATCCACGGGGAGGGCGTCGGAGAAGGCAGTCATTCTGACCAGAATACGCGTGCGAGGCACCCCGGGTCACTTTCCGGGGTGGACACGGGCAGGGGGTGGGAGGTTAGAAGCTCGCGAGCCCGGAATCCCGGGACGTCGCGATCTGGAACAGGGTGTCCAGCTTCGTCAGCTCGAACAGGGTGCGGAGATCGTCGTTGAGGCTCGCCAGGCGGAAATCGCCCCCGGACTCCCGCACCTTCTTGGACAGGGACACCAGGACGCCAAGGCCGGACGAGTCGATGTAGCCCGTCTGGGAGAAATCGACGAGGAATCGGCGTTCGCCGCGCTCGAGTTCATCGAGGATCTTCTGCTTGAGCTCCTGTCGATTGCCGACGATCAGCTGGCCGTCGACGTCCACCACACACACATCACCATGCTTCCGGATGGTGAAACTCATGGATGCTCCGCTGGGGATTCGCGCACGATCACGCCTGCAAAGCGGTGATCGCAGCAACGGCCATAATGTCGTCAGGCGAGGCGCCTCGCGACAAGTCGCTACAGGGCCGGCGGAGTCCTTGGAGGATCGGCCCAACCGCCCGGGCCTGACCCAGGCGTTCCACGAGTTTGTAGCCGATGTTCCCCGCGTCGAGCGAAGGAAAGACCAGGACGTTCGCCTGCCCCGCCGCCGGGGAACCGGGTGCCTTTCGCTTCCCGATCGCGTCGATGAGGGCCGCGTCGACCTGCAGTTCGCCATCGACGGCAACACCGGGCTCCCGGCGGCGGAACTCCTCAACCGCCGCACGCACACGCTCCACGCTGTTCCCGGCGGCGGATCCCCGCGTCGCGAACGAGAGGAACGCCACGACGGGCGCATCGCCGACGATCCGGCACCGGTCCCGGGCCGCCGCGACGGCGATGTCAGCGAGTTGGGTCGCTGAGGGCTCGGGAACGACGGCGCAGTCGGTGAAGGTGAGAACCTCAGGCTCCGCGTGACGGAATGCCGGCACGCTCATGTAGAACGCCGATGACACCGTGGACACGCCCGGGGCAACCCCAACAATCCACAGCGCCGCACGCAGCACGTCGGCCGTTGTATACACCGCCCCGGCCACGCAGCCGTCCACCACCCCCGCCGCCACGAGTCCATCGGCGAAATACAGGGGATCGCCCATCACGCGCAGGGCCTCCTCCTCGCCCATCCCCTTGCTGCGGCGCCGCTCCACCAGGGCGGCGGCCAGGGCACCGAGGCGCGGATCGTGCCCGGGAACGACCACCTCGATCCCCGCCGCGACGAACTCGTCCGGCGCCTCTCCGGGCGCAAGCACCATCACCGGCTCTACGGTCCCCTGCGCCTTGAGCGCGAGCACGGCCGCGCGCACCCGGGCATCCCCTCCCTCGGCAAACGCGATCCGGCGTCGATCGGACGACGCCCGTGCCGCCAGCCCCTCGAGAAAACCTGACGTGCTCACGACCCCGCGAACCGCGCGCGCAATGCCTCGGCCACCCGCGGCGCCACCAGCCCTTCCAGGTTGCCGCCGAGGCGTGCGACCTCACGGACCAGGGACGACGAGATGTACGTCGTCTCGAGCGAGGGCACCATGAACACCGTCTCGAGATCCGCGTGCAGGTGGCGGTTCATCAGCGCCATCTGGTACTCGTACTCGAAGTCGGACACGGCGCGAAGCCCCCGGATGAGGAGCGACGCCCCGGCGCGTTGCGCGAAGTCCACGAGCAGGCCGTCAAAGGGCTGGACCTCCGCCCGCGGCTCGTCCGCGACCACCTGCCGGATGAGGGCGACCCGCTCTTCCACCGGGAAGAGGGGCTGCTTTGACATGTTGGTCGTGACCGCCACGATTACCCGATCGACAAACCCGAACGAGCGGCGGATGAGGTCCTCGTGTCCGCGCGTGATGGGGTCGAAGGAACCGGCGTAGATAGCGGTGCGCATGGAGTAGGGGCGGCGGCGGAGGTTCGCGAAGGTGTCACGACGCGCGCGCGTCGTCCACCTCTGCCTGTCGATAGATGGTGATGGCGGTGCCCCCATAACGCCGTGAGTCGCCGCCCTGAGGGAGGAGTTCGTGCACGTCGTGCTCGACGCCGAGCACCCGGCTGTAGGGGCGCTCGAGCCAGGCGGCGGCGAGCCGTGGGGCGATCCCGAGATTGTAGGGCGGATCCGCGAAGGCCACGTCCCAGGGCCCGTGCCGAGGATCCTGTACGTACCGCAACGCGTCTCCCCGCGCCACGCGCACCCGATCGGTGGCACCCAGCGCCGCTGCGTTCTCCCTGATGCAACGCACCGCCGCCTCCGCCACGTCCACGAAATCACATGACCGGGCGCCCCGCGAGAGCGACTCCAGGCCCAGGGCTCCCGAGCCCGCACACAGGTCGACGACGCGGGCACCGGGAATTTCGTGTTGCAGGATGCTCATCCAGGCTTCGCGGGCGCGATCCGCCGTCGGGCGGACCCGCGCATCGCGTGGTGCCCGGATGGTGCGCCCCCGCCACTCCCCGCCGACGATCCGCATCGATCAGCGCCGGATATCCTGCAGGCGCGCCACGAGCCGTGCCTCACCCTGCCAGGTATCCCGCTCGAGCTTGAACGCCACGTCGACGGTGTCACCAGCCGCAAATTCCTCGAGGCGGTCCGCCATCCCCCATCCCAGGGCCTCGATCCCTCCGGTCGGCGACGCGAGGCGCATCTTGAGCCCCCCCTGCCCCACCGTGCGAGGCGCGCCGAGGATCGTCGCCCCCCGCACGGCCAGGACCGGTGCCGGATTCCCCATGCCGTATGGTTCGAAGTGGCGAAGGAGACGCTCGAGGTCGTCGTTGATCTCGGCTGTCGTGAGTTGGAGATCGATGCGCATCTCCGGGACGAGGTCGTCGGGCGTGAGCCGCTCGCGTGCGACGGCGTTGAACCGCGCCGCGAACGCAGCCACTCGCTCCGCCCGGATCGTGATGCCGGCCGCGGCCCGATGCCCGCCATACCGCTCGAGCAGGTCGGCACACGCCGTCAGGCCGCCGTGCAGGTCGAACCGCGGCGTCGAGCGCCCCGACCCTTTGCCGATCCCGCCCTCGAGGGCGACCATCATGACCGGACGCGCCAGGTCCTCCACCAGTCGTGAGGCCACGATGCCGATCACCCCGGGGTGCCACCCCTCGCCGGCCAGCACGACTCCCCAGGTCTCCTCGAGGTCCAGGGCATCGACCTGCGTCCGCGCCTGTGCCAGCGTCTCGCGGTCGATTTCCTGGCGCGTGCGGTTCAGTTCCTCGAGCTCGCGCGCAATGCGATTACACGTCGCGGGATCCTGCGACATCAACAGCTCAACGCCACGCATCGCGCTGCCCACGCGCCCCGCGGCGTTGAGCCGCGGCGCAAGGACGAAGCCGACGCGTCCCGCCGTTGGCGCCGTCCCGGCCATCCCGGCCGCCTCGATGAGCGCGCGCAACCCCGGGTGCGCCGTCTCCGTCATCATGCGCAACCCGTAGCGCACGATCGTGCGGTTCTCGCCACGGAGCGGCGCCACGTCGGCGACCGTGGCGAGGGCGGCGAGGTCCAGATGGCGCAGGACCACGTTCTCGTTTCCGCCAAAGGCGCGAACCAGGGCCAGCGAGAGCTTGAACGCCACCCCGGCAGCGCAGAGGTCCTTGTCCGGATACTCGCAGTCGGGCTGCCTGGGATTGAGCACCGCCACGCAGGGCGGCACCTCGCGGCTCGGCAAGTGGTGGTCCGAGACGATCGCGTCGATCCCGAGCGAGGTCAGTCGCGCGATGGCGGGATGAGCGCTCGTGCCGCAGTCACAGGTCAGGACGAGCGTCGCGCCTTCCCTCACGGCGGCATCGACCCCTGCGTCGGTGAGGTCGTATCCGTCCGTCATCCGGTGCGGCAGGAAGGGCACCGCCTTGCCGCCGAGATGGCGGATCACATTGACCATGATCGTGGACGAGCAGATGCCGTCGACGTCGTAGTCACCGTGCACCAGCACCGTCTCTCCGCCACTGATCGCCCGGCCGAGGCGTTCCACCGCCTCCGCCATCCCCTTGAACAACATCGGGTCGTGCAGCTGCTCCATCCGCGGACGCAGGTAGGTGCGGGCCGCCTCGGACGTCGCAATGCCTCGCGCG
>WBZL01005874.1_pt1 | contig 9999 bp, 12 predicted proteins | sample 5204291 | NCBI WGS metagenome assembly WBZL01 (sample SAMN12344345, study PRJNA552823) | activated sludge metagenome | biome: Activated sludge suspended growth; feature: Nitrification reactor; material: Wastewater; isolation source: activated sludge from nitrification reactor of wastewater treatment... | reverse complement strand
GGCTCGACACCAGGGCCGAAGTGATCGAGGAGCCAGCCGAGTGACGCCGGACGAGATTCGTAAGATCCTGGCATCGTCACTCGAAGAGGACCTTGATAGGCAGCTGGCGAAGGAGCGGGAGAGGCTACTTGGGTACGACGGTGTTGATGTCGCTCTCAGGGACCTGATCCATTCGAGCGGCCGGGCGGACCTGTTGTACTACTTCAAGGACCTGCCCGACGAGTGCAAGACTCAGGTCTACGACATCCTACGGGAGCGGCTTCGCCAGCCGAACGCGCCGCGAGGCCTGTACGAGAGGGCCCTCTGGGAACCGGACTACGAGGTCCAGCCGATCCCAATCGAGGAGTTCTTGCAGTCCAAGTACCACATCGGAAAGTGGTACTACGAAAACATCTTCCCCAAGTGGAAGGAGGAGATCACCCAGGTCATCAACAAGGGTTGCATCGAGTGGGTGCTCGGAGGGTCGATCGGCTGTGGCAAGACCACGGCCGCCATGCTGATCACGCTATACAAGCTGTACGTGGTCTCGTGCATGAAAGACCCGTGCGCCTTCTACACGGCCACGTCGATTGTGTTCGGCTTCTTCTCGATCACCAAGGATCTGTCGAAGGATGTCGAGGCCAACATGTTGCGCACCAGGCTCATGGAGTCGGAGTACTTCAGGCGCACGGTCGGCATGACGGAGGAGGTCGACGACCCGCGCCGTCCGAACGCGATGATCTTCAAGTTCCCGAAGAACATCAAGCTCGTCTTCGGCTCCAGGGCGTTGCACGCGCTCGGCCAGGACGTGTTCGGCGGCATCATGGACGAGGTGGCCTTCGACACGTCTGCCGGCGGGCGTCAGGTGGTCGAGCTGTACAACTCGATCAAGTCGCGCATCAAGTCCCGATACATGACCCACGCCGGTCGCGTGCCTGGCATCCTGTGCATCTCGTCCTCCGCTGACAAGGAAGGCGACTTCATCGACCAGCACATGAAGGACGCGCAGTTCAAGGACAAGGTCCACATCTCGTCCTTCGCCCTGTACCAGATGAAGCCGTACAGCGGGCCAACGTTCCGGGTGCTGATCGGCGACCAGAGTCAGAAGAGCAAGCTGCTCGACCGTGTGGACATGGACATGGAGCGTGGCACCGTCGAGGTGGTGCAGCTCGAAGACCCGCCCGAGGGTTTCCGTGTCGAGAACGTCCCGGTGCACTACTGGGACGACTACGAGCTGGACATCGAGAAGGCGATCAAGGACATCTCCGGCGTACCGCTCTTCTCGGCCGCACCGTTCTTCCCGAACAGACAGAAGATCTACCAGCTCATCGACGCCAACCGGAGCCACCCGTTCTCAGTCGACGAGCCCGTGCTGTCCACGGACAACGACGACTACACGTTGGAGTCGTTGTTCAACAGGGACGCTCTCTTCGTCAAGCCAGACCCGTACGAGGACAGGTACCAGCTGCGCATCAACCCGGGCACGCCGCGCTTCTTTCACGTCGACCTGGCCAAGACCCAGGACGCTGCAGGGCTAGCGATGGTGCACCTGTTTGGGTCCAAGAAGGTGCTGCGCATCGACGAGAACGGTCGACCTGGCGAGACCTATCTGCCGTACGTCTACGTGGACTTCATGATCCGGATCAAGCCCCCTGCTGAGAAGGGGTCTGAGATCGACTTCTCGAAGATCATCAGCTTCATCTTCTACTTGCAGCAGCTTGGTGTGCCGATCGGCGAGGTCACCTTCGACCGCTACCAGTCGAGCCACTCGATCCAGCTGTTCAAGAAGCAGCACATCACGTCTCGTGAGATCAGCATGGACGTCACGCCCGCGCCGTACTTGACCCTGCAGTCCGCTTTCAACGCCGGCTGTATCTCGTACTACCGGTATCCGATCTTCTTGACCGAGGCGACGAGGCTGCAGAAGGACCCCAAGACGGGCAAGGGTGACCACCCTGTCAACGGCAGCAAGGACGTCCTGGACGCTGTGACAGGCGCCCACTACGCCTGCCTGATGTCCGAGTCGACGCAGCTGCAGATGGCCGCCCCGCACCTGATCGTGCGTGGTCTGACACCGCCGAAGCCGACCAACCCTGAGGTGCAGAACTGGGCCGCCAAGGACTACAAGGACTTCGACTCCATGATCGACATCTTCGATGACTCCTTGCGCTAAGCTGAGCTACCATGACCAAGAGGCAGGCGATCAGGGCTACGGCACGCAGGCTTGGGGTGCAGGACAGTGTGCTAGAGAGGCACATCAACGAGTTTCTGAAAGATGTGGCTGAGGCTCTGGTTGTTGGTGAAGAGGTTTGGATCTCTCCGATCGGCAAGTTGGTCGTCAAGGAGCTGAAGAAGACGAGGCGGCGTAGGTTGTGGTTGGAGCCCGCCAAGGCACTGAAGGTGACCTTGAAGAGGAATCCGATCGAAGTCCCGGACTGGTACCGGGACCTTGGCGTGGTGGTGGAGGAAGAACATGGCACAGCAGAGCAGGGGTAGGTTCCGGGATCTCGTAGCCCGGCTTTTCGCACGCGACGAGATCATCGAGCCGATCCGGCTTGACGGTGAGCCATCGTTCAACCCGATGTCCACGTACTACCGGACTCGGATGGAGCTGAGTTCCAACCGCATCAAGCGCTACAAAGACTACAGGGACATGGGCGAGGACACGCTGATCAGCGGCGCGCTCGACATGTATGCCGACGAGGCTGCCCAGTTCGACCGACAAGAGGGGGCCACGGTCTGGGTCATCTCCAACAACAAGGAAGTCGAGAAGGACATCCGCAGGATGCTCGACGCGACCGAGATGGAGGAGCAGATCCCGGGCCTCGCACGTTATCTGGCGCAGCACGGGGACAACCCTGTGCGCCCCTTGGCAGACAAGAACAAGGGCATCGTGGCCATGGAGTTCTTGGAGGCCGAGGACTTCGAGCGTCAGGTCGACAAGTACGGCCGTCTGACCGGGTTCCGCATCATCCCGCTAGGTGACCGGAGCTTCGAGCCGTGGGACGTCGTGCACTTCAGGATCATGAACCGCACGCAGACCGTGCGTCAGGGTGGCAGCATCTACGGCACCTCGGTCTTGGAGAACGCAAGAAAAACGTGGAGACAGCTCTCGCTACTAGAGGATCAGCTGGTCATCTACCGTCTTGAGGTTGGCGGTCGTCACCGAGTCTTTTACATTGACGTCGGCACCGCGTCCCACGAGCAAGCCCTGGCCATCACCAGGAAGTACGAGCGGCAGTTCGGCCGCAAGCAGTACTTCAACCCGCAGTGCTTGACGGCTGACACCAAGGTGTTCACGCTCGACGGCCGCCAGCTGCGCATGGACGAGATGGCTGCAGAGGTGGCGTCTGGCAAGCAGCAGTGGGTGTACAGCTACGATCTCAAGAAGAAGAAGGTTGTCCCAGGCAAAGTGCTGTGGGCCGGAAAGACGGGCACCTCTGCCAGGGTGTGCCGTGTCCAGCTGGACAACGACACATCTGTCATGTGTACGTTGGATCACCGGTTCCTGGTGAAGAGGGACGGCGGCAAACGCCACGAGTACGTAGAGGCCTCGAACCTGCAGCCTGGCGACTCGATCACGCCGGTCAACTTCAAGCTGTCTGATAAGGGCAAAGGGGACCTGCTGTCTGGCTACCGAATGGTGTGGCAGGACAGGTTCGACAACTATCAGTACGTGCACCGCGCCGTAGCTCACGCTGCGATTGGCACTCCAAGGAAGTCGGATGGCACTTTCCAGCCGGACTACTTGGTGCACCACCAGGACTTCAACAAGCTCAACAATGCACCTGAGAACCTGGAGTGGAAGACTCATCAGGAGCACGTTGACCACCACGAGAAGCACTCGAAGAACTTGGAGCTTGGCCGCATCAGGATGCAGGAGATCTTGAGCGGCGAGGAGAGGGGTGAGTTTCTCTCCAAGCGGGAGGCGACTAGGCAGGCAACACTCGCAGCGAACCCAGAGCTGCGGTCCAAGCTGGCAGAGGCCTCTGCCGCCACGCTGAGAGCGTGGAACAAGTCAGACAAGGCCAAGGTGCAGAGAAAGAGGTCGATGGCGTCGCGCTGGCAGGACAAGCCTGCGGAGATCACCGACTCTCTGGTGCGCGGTAAGGTGAACTCAGTTTTCGCGGAGCTGCGGCGCAGGGGTTTGCCTGTAACGGAGCAGGCTTGGGACTCAGTGGCTCGTCAGGGGCAGATCTCCTGGGCGAAGGCTAAGGCGAGGTACCCGGAGCTGTTTAACTTCAACCACAAGGTCGTCTCGGTGACTATGGGTGGGAGAGAGGACGTCTACGACATCACTGTAGAGCAGCACCACAATTTTGCTGTAGCTCTCGAAGACGAGAGTGGTGTGTTCGTGCACAACAGTGGCGAGTGGACCTCGCGTTTCACGCCGCTGCAGCTCACGTCGGAGATCTTCTGGCCCATTCGCGGTGAGTCCAACTCGCGTATCGAGTACTTGGGCACAGACCCCAACGTGCAGGGTATCGCGGACCTGGACTACTTCCGCAACAAGCTGTTCGCCTCGCTCAAGATCCCCAAGGCCTACATCGGAGGAGACGAGTACTCGTCCGCCAGGTACGGCCTTGCTCAGGTGGACATCGCCTTCGCCCGCTCCGTGCAGCGACTGCAGCGTGCCGTGATCAACGGCATCACTCGCATGGGGCAGATTCATCTCTCATTCCTTGGCAAGGATCCGACCAAGGCTGAGAACCAGTTCCAGATCATGATGAGCCCACCCTCCACGCTGGACCAAGAGCAGCGCATGGAGGCGTTGGACTTGTCGCTGACGCTGTCGATGAAGATGAAGCAGATCGGCGAAGCGCTCGGCCTCGACGATCAGGCGTTGAACGCGTACATCCAGAAGACCATGCTCGGCCTCACCCCGTATGATCTGAGCCGTATCACGGCTCAGATCCCGGGACAGGGTGGCAGCCAGGAGTACAACCAGCAGGTGATGGACAGCCTGATCCGCATGGTCAACGGTGACCCGGAGTCAGGCGGGTACCGGGGCCGTGGCGAGCGGGGTGACAACGTTTTCCCGGCGCTCGGCGACCAGGACATCCTGAACGAGTCTCTGATGGGTACGTACGAGTCTGAGGCCGGCAAGGGCTCCGGCTTCGAGCCCTTCTTCGGTGAGACCACCGAGGATGAGGTCTTGAAGATGCGCTCCAAGCTCAGGGTGTCGGACAAGGGGAAGCCGTGACCGTCAAGCTCACGAGCGAGGTGTCGGGCAAGGAGCTGGTCGAGGACGCCTTCGTCGTTGTCCCGTACGGCAGCGTGGCGAGTGTGTACGTGCCGGCGGCCAGGAAGGCCATGGCAGTCGACTGGAGCGATCAGACGTACTATGAGGCTGGCATGGGAATCAGTGCAGGGCCGCCGGCAGGCTTCAACTGGGACGAGTGGGCCAAGAGCGAGATCTCGGAGGCTGAGAGGAGGTACAAGGAGGTCTTCAACAACATCACCACAGCCAACGCCAACCTGGACTTGATTGATGCCGAACTGAAAGCGGCCCGGGTTGGCGCCCTGGTAGGGCGTCTGGAGGCCAAGGCCCCCGCTCGCGAGAGTCGCCGCAGGTGGCCAGCCAAAAACGGCGTCAACATCGACCGCATTCGAGACATCGCTGCCGAGGTCCTGAAGCCGGCTAGAAGTAGAGCGTTGCCCAAGTCCAAGGTCCGCAACATCGACATGAACCCGCGTCGAGAGATCTCACTCGAAGATGATTGACCGGCGCACCTTGGAGGAGCGTCTCGACTTCCTGCGCGAGACGCTTGACCTGGACGAGTCGAAGCACGTCGCGACTCATCGTGGTGTCCCTCACAGACAGGACTATCTCGACCTTCACTACGACCGTTACCCGAAGAAGCAGGTCGACAAGGAGGAGAAGCGCACCAAGGCGGCCGTGCTCGCTGCCGCCGGCATTGCTTCGTTGATCGGCATCTCGAAGCAGAAGATGCTGCAGCGGTTCTACCTGGCCGAGAAGTACCTCAAGCTGGCCAAGACGGCCAAGACGCCGTACGAGCGGCAGAAGGCGATGCGGCAGTTCGAGGCCATGATCCAGCTGATCAAGGCCAGCCTGAAGCAGTCGTACGCCAAGAGCTACCGTTTGGGCGTCTCTTCGAGCGGCGTGGGAGGCCCGTTCCGCACCAGAGGCTTCATCTCGCCAGAGGAGTCGCGTTGGATCGATTCGGCCTTCAGGCACGAGATGCGCTACCTGAACGGCCTGGTCAACGACGTCAAGGCCGGCAAGTCGGTCCCATCTCTGGCCAACAGGATCGGGCTCTACGCCAAGGCGCTGGCGGCCGCTTACAGCTCAGGCCAGGTCATGGCCACGAACAAGGATACGCTGATCCACTGGAGACTCAGCGACGACCCCAACGTCGCCCACTGCGACGACTGCCTCTACCTGGCCGGTCTGGGCCCGTTCGTACGCGACACGCTGCCCACGGTGCCCAAGGCGGGCATCTGCCGGTGCGGGAGCAACTGCAAGTGCGAGCTGGAGTACGAGGCGGTGAGCCAGGAGGACGCGGTGAGGGTGCGCGCAGGGAACATGAGCAAGAGCTACGTGGTCCGGAAGATCCGTGACCGACAGAGAGGTCGCTATGTCTGAGATGGAAGACGACATCCCAGTCCTGTCCCTTGAGGACCCCGGGCTCGAAGAGAACCAAGCGGAGGCCGTCGAGAACACCGTCAAGGGTTCGATCCGGTACGCCTTCATCGGATCCGGGCAGGGCGGCTCAAGGTTGGCGGCCGAGGCCTACAAGATCGGCTACAAGAAGACGATTTGCATCAACACCGCTCCTCAGGACCTGTCCTCGATTCAGATCCCAGAGGAGCAGAAGCTCTGGCTCGACATCGGCCCAGGGGGCGCTGGCAAGGACCCGGCCCGCGGCGAAGAGGCCACGACCAAGCACCAGCAGGCGATCTACAACCTGATGAAGCAGGTCTTCGGCAAGCAGATCGACCACATCATGATCTGCGCCGGTGCCGGTGGTGGTTCGGGTGGTGGTTCGGTGTTGCCGCTGATCATGATCGCCAAGAGGTATCTCCAGTTCCTCGGCCACGTCGAGGATCTTGACAAGCGAGTCGGTGTAGTGCTAACGCTGCCAACCAACAGTGAGGTTGTAGCAGTACGGGTTGCATGGAACGCGTATCAGGTGGCCTCCAAGGTGTCGGACCTGGCAGAGGCTGGCTCGATCACGCCTCTGGTCGTGGCCGACAACGACAAGATCCTGGAGCTGCGGCGCGGGCTGCCGATGATGAAGATGTGGCCCACGGTCAACTTCGACGTGATGAACCTGTTCCACATCTTCAACCTGCTATCCCTGAAACACTCCGCTTACACGTCCTTCGACCCGGCCGACTACGCGTCCGTGGTCAAGGCCGGCGGTCACACGATCATGGGTGTGACGTCGGTCAAGGAGGAGCAGGCGCAGAACGAGACCGAGATCATGAGGGTGGTCAAGTCCTCCTTGGACCGCACGCTGCTGGCTGACGGGTTTGATCTGTCGACCGCGACGCACGTGGCTGCCATCGTCATGGCAGGCCGTCAGACTCTGGAAGAGGTGCCCGGCCTGGGAGAGGTCATCGAGTACGTGTTCAGCATGCTGGGCACTCTGACAGGGGCCCAGCTCGTGCACCGCGGCGTGTACGAGGATTCCAGGCCCGGGTTGAGAATTTACACGGTCGTGAGCGGGTTGCAGCGACCGCTAACCAGGTATCGTAGACTGGAAACTCTCTCACGAGAGAGGTACCCGTTCACGGAACGGTGATGTGCGCAGCGGCGTGGCTCAGACTGGTAGAGCGTCCGGCTCATAACCGGGAGGTCGTCGGTTCAAATCCGACCGTCGCAACTCATGCGGGGTAGACTGGAGTGGCACCAGCATCGGGCTCATAACCCGGCTGACGTGGGTTCAAGCCCCACCCCCGCTACCTTCTTCCCGTTGGCCCTCCCCGGGGTCAGCGTGAGGGCAGGTGGGATCCCGAGGGCCAGGCATAGGGTCTGGCCCCCGGGACTGCCTGCTACGGGTGAGCCATGAGCGCCCTGCACTTCGTGCAGGTGGCCACGCAACGTTTTCGCGAGGTCAAGCGCGTGGTCGAGGTCGGTGACGGCAACGTGTTGGTCACCATCGACTACCGCATGAACAACAAGTACCTGCCGGTCTTCCTTGAGCAGCTAGACAACGCTGTGCGTGCGATCCACAAGGTGGCCCTGGTGACCGAGCCCTATCAAGACGACCGCGTAGCAGCAGACCCAAACTTCGAACACACACCTGGAACAGGACCGATCGTGCCCACGACGTGGGACCATGGAAGCAAGAAGGGGGAGAAGCCGTATGGCAAGCGTTGAGGCGAAGAAGTGTGATCAGTGCGGCACCGTCGAGCACGGTGACCAGCTCGCTAGCTGGATCGGCTTGGCCAAGCCGAACGGTGTGATGCTGATCGGCCCGATCGAAGAGGTCAGCATCACCGTTACACAGATCTACGCGGCTGTCGAAGCGGAGAGACGCGTCGTCAAGGAGCTGTGCAGCCAGGGGTGCTTGCACGAGATGATCTCGGCCAACCTGCAGAAGGGTGACCAGGGAGAGCGGTACGGCCGTCGGCGCTCGGTGGGCCTGATCATGGACGAGGCCGTCGGGGTCGCGTGAACGATCCGACCTACAGCCCGACCTGGGAGCAGTACCTGGCCGACGTGGCCGAGTTGTGTGAGCGGGTGCGCGCGGCTCAGCTGCCCGTCTCGGCGGTCTACGGGATCCAGCCGCACGGCGTCGTGCCGGCCTTCCTGGTGGCTCAGCAGCTCCGGGTCGAGTACACCCCTCTCTCCATACCGACCAGGCTCTCAGGCGGCTCCCTGCTGTGTGTGGAGGGCCTTTCGGACAGGGGCGAGAGCCTGGTCGCCTTCCAGAGAGACTTCAAGACGGCAGCGGTCTACGTGAGAGACCGCCCGGACACCATTCTGCAACCCCACTACTACGCTCGTGTGGTCGAAGGGCCGGTTCGGTTCCCGTACGAGCACGTCCACCTGCTTGGCAGGCGCTGACTAGGAAGCCACCAGGATTCGAGCTACGGTTGTTCCGTATGAGGTGGTTTCGTAGGAGGACGGAGATCGAGAAGAGGGATCTCCGAGCCGATCGGCTGGACAAGGCCATCAAGAGGATCGGTGGCTTCGAAGTGGTCGAGTGGAAGGCCGCTGACCATGAGGAGCGCCCTGGTGGCACAAACCGCACGGTGCGTGTGACGACGATCAAGCTCGTTGAACGCTAACGTACGGAGAGGATGTGGGGAGGTTGAGGGTGGATGGTGCGTTCCCGAGGTGTCTGAAGTGCAAGCACGGCACGATGCTGCCGCTGTCGGATTTCCATCACGGCGGAGCTTCGATGCAGTACAAGGCCTGGGTCTGCCACAACGACGAGTGCAGGGCCATGGTCAAGATCGACAAGGGGTGGGTCAGCTACGAGCGGGGTTCGTTGACCCCGCGGCCCGAGAAGGAGCGGCCATCGTACTCAGGTGGCCAGTACGACCGATAAGGCTTGCCGCCCTGGAGGAGGCCCTCAGGAGGGCTGAGCGCGACGTCTACGTGCCGGAGTGCTTCCGGGCCGTTGGCAGGCCCGAAGCCCCTCCTGAACCTTGTCGTACGCCGCCTCGGCCTGCTCCTGAGTCGTGACCACACCCTCACGTGCCTGGGTTGCGATCAGCGTGGTGACCATGAGCTGCCGGCGTTGAGCCGGGTTGGCCAGGATCGCCTTGATGTCGACGCGCCGTCGCATCAGGCGAAGAGCAGGAAGTCGCCCGACAGCTCCTCGGCCAGCGCGTCGTGGCCGTGGGCCTTGAGGTACTGGACCGTGGCGTCGCACATGCCGTAGCGGCCCTCGGTGTCGCCGAAGCCGTAGTCGTCGAAGTCGTGCAGGCTGTGGTAGATCTCGGACACCTTGCGGATCAGCTGCCGGTCGGGAAGGGCCTCGATCCTGGCCTCCTCGAAGGCGGACTGGATCGCGCTGCAGAGCTTCTCTCCGAGAGCTTTGG
>WBZL01005872.1_pt1 | contig 10000 bp, 8 predicted proteins | sample 5204291 | NCBI WGS metagenome assembly WBZL01 (sample SAMN12344345, study PRJNA552823) | activated sludge metagenome | biome: Activated sludge suspended growth; feature: Nitrification reactor; material: Wastewater; isolation source: activated sludge from nitrification reactor of wastewater treatment... | reverse complement strand
CGCACCGCCCTGCGAGCCGAGGTCGAGTCATGACCACCGCCGTTCCCCCGCCCCGTCGCGCCTGCCCAGGAGCATCGTCGTGAACCCTCCGCCCACCGCCACCGGCCGCGTCGCCCCGCCCACCCCGCTCTCCAAGATGCGCCCCAACGACGTGTGCTGGTGCGGCAGCGGACTGAAGTTCAAGCGCTGCCACAAGCCCACCACCGACCGGGTGGTGGCCGGCACCGTCAGCCCCGTGCGCACGGTGCCCGACACCATCGAACGCCCCCACTACGCCGAGTCGGGTGGCACCGACGACCGCGACGAAGCGATGGTCAAGACCCCCGAGCTGATCGAACGCATGCGGCGCACCGGCTCGGCCGCTGGCGAGATCCTCCGGCAGGTGGGCGACGCCATCGCCCCCGGGGTCACCACCGACGAGCTCGACGCCCTCTGCCACCAGCTCTGCATCGAGGCCGGCGGGTACCCGAGCCCGCTCAACTACGGCACGTCGCCGCCGTTCCCCAAGTCGATCTGCACGTCGGTGAACGAGGTGATCTGCCACGGGATCCCCGACAGCCGCGTCCTCCGAGACGGAGACATCGTCAACCTCGACGTCACCTTGTTCCGAGAGGGCGTGCACGGCGACACCAACGCCACCTGGGAGGTGGGGTCGGTCGACCCCGAGTCGCGCCGGCTCATCGAGGTCACCAAGCAGTGCACCTGGCGGGGCATCCAGGCGGTTCGCCCCGGCCGGCCGGTGTCAGACATCGGCCGGGCCATCCAGGACCATGCCGAGACCAACGGGTTCAGCGTGGTGCGGGCCTTCGTGGGCCACGGGGTGGGCACCGAGTTCCACACCCGCCCCGAGATCCTGCACTACTTCCACCCGCGCAACGACACGGTGATGGAGGTGGGCATGACCTTCACCATCGAGCCGATGATCTCGGTGGGCGCGTGGCAGCAGCAGGTCTGGGACGACGGCTGGACGGCGGTCACCGTCGACGGCAAGCGCACCGCCCAGTTCGAGCACACCATGGTGGTCACCGAGGCCGGGGCCGAGCTGCTCACGCTGCACCCCGACGGCCGGTGGTCCGGCGCCGGCGGCGACCCCGCCGCAGGCTGATCCACCCGCCCCTCGAGTCGCGCCGGGGGCGTCGCGGTCGTGGGGCGGCCTCGCCCCTTCTCGGGACGAGCGTCGGTTCGTGGGGGCCCGGGAGGGACCGGTAGCGTGCGACCACTATGACCAACCAGACCTTCATCATGTGCAAGCCCGACGCCGTGGAGCGTGGGCTGGTGGGCGAGATCGTCACCCGCTTCGAGCGCAAGGGCCTCCGCATCGTGGCCGCCGAGCTGCGCACCGCCGATCGGGCCCTGGCCGAGGCCCACTACGCCGAGCACGCCGACAAGCCCTTCTTCGGTGAGCTGGTGAGCTTCCTCACCCGGTCGCCCGTGTTCGCCATGATCGTGGAGGGCCCCTCCGACAACACCTGGGAGCTGGGTCGCATCCTGATCGGCAAGACCCAGGTGACCGATGCGCAGCCCGGTTCGATCCGGGGCGACTTCGCCACCACCACCAACGAGAACCTGGTCCACGGGTCCGACGGCACCGAGTCGGCCGCCCGCGAGATCGCCCTTTGGTTCCCCAACCGCTGAACCTGGGCACAGCTCGCTAACCGTGAGGTTCGGGCCGAGGTCCACCACTTGGAGCACACCATCTGGTAGAGGGTGATTGTTGCAATTCGTTTACGACGGCTAGCATGCGCCCGATGTCCAACGAGAACCCGCTCTCCTCGATCATGGGCAGGGACATGGCGGTCGATCTGGGCACCGCCAACACCCTGGTCTACGTGCGGGGCCGTGGCATCGTCCTGAACGAGCCGTCGGTGGTGGCGGTCAACGTCAAGGACGGCCGGCCGCTGGCCGTGGGCCTCGAGGCCAAGCGCATGATCGGGCGCACGCCGGCCCACATCCAGGCCATCCGGCCGCTGAAGGACGGCGTGATCGCCGACTTCGAGATCTGCGAGAAGATGCTGCGGTACTTCATCCACCGGGTGCACCAGCGCCGGTGGGTCAAGCCCCGCATGGTGATCTGCGTGCCGTCGGGCATCACGGGCGTGGAGCAGCGCGCCGTGCAGGAGGCCGCCGAGTACGCCGGGGCCCGCAAGCCCGCCTACATCATCGAAGAGCCCATGGCCGCCGCCATCGGGGCCGGGCTGCCCGTGCAGGAGCCCACCGGCAACATGATCGTCGACATCGGTGGCGGTACCACCGAGGTGGCGGTGATCTCGCTGGGTGGCATCGTGTCGAGCCAGTCGGTTCGGGTGGGCGGCGATGAACTGGACGACGCCATCATCCAGTTCATCAAGAAGGAGTACAGCCTCGCGTTGGGGGAGCGCACCGCCGAAGAGGTGAAGATCGCGCTGGGTTCGGCCTGGGCGCTCCAAGAGGAGCTGCACGCCGAGATCCGGGGGCGAGACCTCATCACCGGCCTGCCCAAGACCATCGTCACCACCACCGAGGAGATCCGCGAGGCCATCGAGGAACCGGTGGCGGCCATCTGCGACGCCGTGAAGGTCACGCTCGACAAGACCCCCCCGGAGCTGGCGGCCGACATCATGGAGACCGGCATCGTGCTGGCCGGCGGCGGTGCGCTCCTGCACGGCCTCGACGCCCGGCTCACCCACGAGACCGGCATGCCGATCATCATCGCGCCGAACCCGCTCGACTGCGTGGCCATCGGGTCGGGCCAGTCGCTGGAGGAGTTCGACGCCCTCAAGGGCGTGCTGTTCTCCACCAGTTCACTCCACTGATCCGGCTGCTCCGCCGAGCGTTCCGCCCCCCGGTCCCCCCTCCGCTCCCCCTGCTCCGTGGCCTTCCCCCGCCGATCGTCGAGTACGCCCCGCTCCCGCGCCACGTTCGGCCTGCTGATCCTCACCGCGGTGTCGCTCCTCGTGCTCGACCTACCCGGCACCGGGCCGCTCCGGCCCATCCGCAACGTGCTGGCCAGCGCGTTCAGTCCGATCCGCTCGGCCGGTGACGCCATCCTCGAACCGTTCTCCAACGGGTGGAAGGGTGCGTTCGGCTACGGCGACCTGAAGGCCGAGAACGACCGCCTGCGGGCCGAGTTGGCGGCCACCGCCGGCCAGGACGCCGACGTGGAGCGCCTGCAGGACAAGGTGCGCGACCTGGAGCGGCTGAACGGGATCGCGGTCGAGGACCTGCGCCTGCTCACCGCCGAGGTGGTGTCGGCGCCGCTCAACAACTTCGACCACTCGGTGGAGATCGACCAGGGCAGTGGCGACGGGGTCAAGTCCGGGATGGCGGTGGTCACCACCGGCAACGCCGTGTTCGGGCGCATCAACACCACCACCGGCGGGCGGTCCACCGTCACCCTCATCACCACGGCCGACTTCCAGGTGGGGGTCCGGCTGGCCGACGGCACCCGGGCGGTGGCCCAGGGCCAGGGCCGGGACCGGCCGCTGCTCATCGATTCGGTGGAGGTGACCCGGGCCAAGGTGGGCGACTGGGTGTACACGAGCGGGGTGGAGCAGTCGCCGTTCCCCAAGGACCTGAAGATCGGCAAGGTCACCAAGGTCGACACCATCCCCGGACAGGGCACCACCCTCGAGGTGGAGCCGCTGGCCGACCTGTCCTCGGTGTACGTCAAAGTGGTGCTCAAGGACCCGCCGAAGTGAACCCGGTCCGGCTCGGCGTGGTGGTGATCACCGCCCTGCTGCTGCAGGTGTCGCTGTTCTCGCAGTTCTCCTTCGACGGGGCACGGCCCGACGTGATGATCCTGGTGGCGGTGGCGGGCGGCTTCGTGGCCGGCGCCGAGCGGGGCGCGGTGATCGGCTTCGTGTCGGGGCTGGCCTACGACCTGGTGCTCACCACACCGCTCGGACTGTCGGCGTTCGTGTACACGCTGGTGGGCTACACGGTGGGTGCGATCGGGAGCTCGGTGGTGCGGTCGGCGGCCTGGATCGGGCCGGTGGTGGTGGCGGTGGGGTCGGCGGCGGGGATGGTGCTCTACGCGGTGGTGGCGGAGGTGCTGGGCCAGGCCGCGTTCACGGGACCGCCCCTCACCGCTATCGTCGTGGTGGTCGCGGCGGTGAACACCGCCCTGGCACCGATCGTGGTCCGGGCCGTGCGCTGGGCCCGCCTCGACGAGGCCGACGCCCGCCACCCCTTCTTCCTCAGATGACCTCTCCCGACCACCGGCACCGGCTCGGCCTCCTGGCCGTCGCAGCGTTGTCGTTGTTCGGCGCCCTGTTCGCCCGGCTGTGGTTCCTGCAGATCGTGGAGGGGAGCGACGCAGACCTGCAGGTGAGCAGCAACGCCACCCGAACGGTGATCCTGCCGGCACCCCGGGGACGCATCCTCGATCGCCACAACGTGGTGCTCGTCGACAACCGGGTGTCGGTGGTGGTGGCGATCGACTGGCAGCAGTACCGAGACATGGAGGAGGCCGACCAGCAGGCGATGCTGGAGCGGCTGTCGTCCACGCTCAGCCGAGCCCCGTCCGGCGATGGCGCCGACGATGGTTCCGATGATGGTTCCGATGACGACACCGGTGGCACCTCCACGACCACCACCGAGCCGGCCACCGACACGGCGGGCGACGACACCGAGGCCGACGACACCGAGGCCGACGACACCGGAACCGACGACGCCACCGCCGACGGCGCGCCGGCGGTCACGGTGGAGTTCCTCGAGCGGCGGCTGAACGACAGTCGCTTCAACCACTTCCGGCCGATCCCGGTCGCCGACGACATCCCGGTGGAGACCGAGATCTTCCTGCGCGAGCAGGCCCACCTGTTCCCGGCGGTCACGGTGGAGCGCCAGACGGTGCGGGCCTACCCCTACGGGTCGCTCGCCGCCCACCTGCTCGGCTACGTGGGACCGTTGTCAGACGAGCAGTGGGCGGACTTCGACCGGCAGAACGACCCGCGCAAGCCCTACGAGCAGGCCGACGAGATCGGCAAGACCGGGGTGGAGGCCACCTACGAGCAGTACCTCCGGGGCACGCCCGGCCGTCAGGTGTTCGAGGTCGACCGGGCCGGGCGCATCGTGCGGGAGGTGGTGGACCAGCGCGTGGCCCCCCAGCCGGGCGACGACGTGCACCTGTCGATAGACATCCGCATCCAGTACAAGACCGAGGAGGCGCTGGCGGCGCAGCTGGCCCGGTCGGGGTCGAAGGCCACCTCCGGTGCGGCGGTGGTGGTCGATCCTCGCAACGGCCAGGTCCGGGCCATGGCCTCCTGGCCCACCTACGATCCCGCCGAGTTGGTGGGTGGGATCAGCCAGGAACTGTGGGCCACCCTCACCGATCCGGCCACCAAGGTGCTCTCCAACCGGGCGATCCAGGAGGCCTATCCGGCCGCGTCCACCTTCAAGCTGGCGTCGAGCTACGCCGCGCTGCGCCTCGGGATCATCGAGCCGAACGTGGCGGTGGCCGACCCCGGTACCCACCAGCTGTGCAGCCCGCCCCGCACCACCGACGGCTGCCTCAAGAAGAACTCGGGTGGGGGAGCGGGCCACGGCTACATCACCCTGCCCACCGCCCTCACCGTGTCGAGCGACGTGTACTTCTACAAGATCGGTGAGGCGGCCTACTACCTCAGCACCCGGGGCGACGCCGCCGAAGACGCCTTCCAGCAGGAGATCATGCAGCTCGGCTACGGCGCCCGGACGGGCATCGACCTCACCGGCGAGAGCGGCGGTCGGGTGCCCACCCCGGAGAGCAACCGCAACCTGGCCGACTCGTTGTGGGAGCGCAGTCGCGAGAACTACGACAACGACGAGGCCCTGTGGCAGGACGCCCGTCGGTGGAAGGTGGGCTACAGCGCCGACGTCGCCATCGGCCAGTTCGACACGCTGGTCACCCCGTTGCAGACGGCGATGGCCTACAGCGCCCTGGCCAACGCCGACGGACGGCTCTACCAACCGTCGGTGTTGAGCCACGTCGCCCGGGCCAACAGCGCCACCCTGGTGAAGCCGTTCGAGGCGGTGATCACCCGGACCGTGGAGTGGAACGGATGGCGAGATGCGTTCCTGCAGGGGTTCGCCGGGGTCACCCAGAGCGGATCGGGCACGGCGTACAGCACGTTCTCGTCGTTCCCCATGTCCACCTTCGCCGTGTCGGGCAAGACCGGCACCGCCGAGGTGGGTGACGGGGCCGGCCAGAAGCGCGACAACTCGCTGTTCGTGGCCTACGGCCCGAACCCCGACAACACGCTGGTGGTGTCGGTGATGGTCGAGGGTGGCGGCTTCGGCTCGCAGTCGGCGGCGCCGGCCACCTACATGATCCTGGAACCCATCGCCAACGGTGAGATCGTGCAGGACGAGCCGGGTGGGTTCATCGTGCCCCGTCGGGGCTTCATCGACGCGGAGTCGGCAGCGGCCCGCACCGACGGCATCGGCCAGGGCGGTGCCGACTGATGACCGCCACCCGCTACCGGCCCCGCACGCCCCCGCCCCGCTCGTCGCGGCCGTCCACCACCCGGCTGCCCATGGCCAACTTCCGCACCAACCCGGGCTCACCGCTTCGCCACGTCGACTGGGTGCTCGTGGTGGCGGTGGCGCTGGTCACCTGCTTCGGCGCCCTCATGGTCTACAGCGTCACCCGGGGGCCGGTGCCGCCGTACGAGACCGGCTTCGTCAAGCGGGTGGTCATGTTCATGATCATCGGCGCCCTGCTCATGGCGGCGGCGGCGATCTTCGACTACCGACGGCTGCGCGACTACTGGCCCTTCATCTACGGCGGATCGGTCACGTTGCTGTTGCTGGTGCTGATCCCCGGCGTGGGCGAGAGCCGCAGCGGCACCCAGGGCTGGTTCCAGCTCGGTCCGTTCCAGCTCCAGCCGTCCGAGTTGGCCAAGTTGGGCATGATCATCGGCTTCGCCGGTCTGGCGTCGCAGTTCCGGGGAGATCTCGACACGCCCCGGGTGTTGATGCTGCTGGGCCTGTGCGGTCTGCCCATGGGCCTCGTGATGCTCCAGCCCGACCTGGGCACCACGCTGGTGTCGGTGGCGGTGTCGTTCGCCCTGCTGTTGGTGGCCGGTGTGCGGCCGCGGGTGCTGGGCGTGCTGGCGCTGGGTGCGGTGGTGGTCACCACGTTGGTGCTCACCTCCGGGGTCTTGAAGGAGTACCAGGTGGCCCGGCTCACCACCTACGTGCGCCAGGACCAGGAGGTCACCTCCGAGCGCGACGAGGAGACCCGGTACAACCTGGACCAGGCCAAGCTGGCCATCGGGTCGGGCGGACTCACCGGCAAGGGCCTGTTCCAGGGCACCCAGACCAACAACAGCTTCGTGCCCGAGCAGCGCACCGACTTCATCTTCTCGGCGGTGGGGGAGCAACTCGGGTTCGTCGGGTGTGCCGCGCTGCTCACCGGCCTGGGGGTGATCGTCTGGCGCGTGTGGCGCACGGCGCAGCTGGCGCGTGACGACTTCGGCATGCTGCTGTGCACGGGGATCATGGTGATGATCGTGATCCAGAGCTTCGAGAACATCGGCATGACCATCGGCATCATGCCCATCACCGGCATCCCGCTGCCGTTCATGAGCTACGGCGGCTCGGCGCTGCTCACCATGTGCATCAGCATGGGTCTGGTGCTGAGCGTGCACATGCGCCGGTTCTCCTGAGTCGGTCTTCTGACGCGACCGCCGGTCGCGCCACCATGCGTGGGCCTCACACCCGGTTCTCACGGAGCGTAGTGATGCTAGCGCGGAGGGTGCTTCCGGCGATAGGCTGCAGCGGATACCACCGTCTGGTGGTCCAGATCCCCCGGAGTTGCCTGCCATGTCGAAGAAGTCCATCAGCCTCGTCGTCGTGGCCCTGGCCGCCATCGTGTTGGCCGCCTGCCAGCCCACGTTCCCGGAGGACGCGGCCGCTACCGCCTCCCAGCAGGGCTCCAAGGTGTTGATCGACTGGCCGGCGGCCACGGCGTCCGCGCCCGAGGATCCGGTGGTGGGCTACGAGGTGTACGTCGACCAGTCCTTCGTGACCACCATCTCCCCGAGCTTCACCCGCTGCCTGCTCCAGGGCTTGTCTGCAGGCACCTCCTACGAGGTCGAGGTGCAGGCGGTGGACCTCGAGAACCACCGCTCCGCTGCGCTGCTCGCTTCCTTCACCACCCCTCTGGTGGACGACAGCGCCAACCCGCTCGACTGCAACCCGGTGGGCGACTGATCCGGTTCGCCCCCGCTGACGCCGCAGGCGTCGGGGATCACGACGAGGACGGGGGCCGGGCGACCGGCCCCCGTCTCGCGTCCGGAAGGCCACCGGCGATAGGCTCCGCCCCGTCATGACAGTCTGGAACCGGCTCGAGCCGCTGCTCGGGAAGGTCCAGAAGCCAGCCCGCTACATCGGATGCGAGGACGGGGCCCAGATCCCCGAGCATCAGCCCCAGTCGGCGGCCTGGCTGCTGGGCTACCCCGACACCTACGAGATCGGTCTCCCCAACCAGGGTCTGCAGATCCTCCGGGAGATCATCAACGAGCACCCCCTCGGCGTGGCCGAGCGCACCTACGCGCCGTGGACCGACCTCGAGGAGCTGCTGCGGGCCAACGACATCCCGCTCTTCTCGGTCGACAGCCACCGCGCCGCGGCCGACTTCGACGTGATGGCGTTCAACCTGTCGGCCGAGCTCACCTACACCAACCTGGTGAACCTGATCGACCTGGCCGGGTGTCCGATCCGCTCGGCCGACCGCGATCCCCACCACCTGCTGATCGGGGTGGGCGGCCACTGCACCTACAACCCCGAACCCATCGCCGACTTCGTCGACTTCGTGGTGCTGGGCGACGGCGAGGAGGTGGTGGGCGAGATCACCGAGGTGGTGGCGGCCTGGAAGGTGGCGGGCAAGCCCGACCGCATCAGCGTGCTGCGGGCGCTGGCCGGCATCGCCGGCGTGTACGTGCCGTCGTTGTACGAGGCGGTCCACGACGCAGACGGTCGCCTGCTGGAGACCGTGCCCATCGACCCGGCCGCGCCGCCGGTGGTGGAGAAGCGCACGGTGGCCGATCTGGCCGATTGGCCGTACCCCCGCCAGCAGCTGGTGCCGCTCACCGAGGTGGTGCACGACCGGCTGAACGTCGAGGTCTTCCGCGGCTGCACGCGGGGGTGCCGCTTCTGCCAGGCCGGCATGATCACGCGTCCGGTCCGTGAGCGGCCCGCCGACCAGGTCCGCACCATGGTCTCGGAGGGTCTCAAGCGCACCGGCTACGACGAGGTGGCCCTCACGTCGCTCTCCACCGCCGACTTCTCGGGCATCGAGCAGGTCGTCCACGACACGGTGAACGACCCCGACTGCGGTGGCCAGGTGTCGGTGTCGTTGCCGTCGCTGCGGGTCGACGCCTTCACCGTGGGCATCGCCGGTCAGATCGGCAAGGCCCGCCGCACCGGCCTCACCTTCGCCCCCGAGGCCGGCACGTGGCGCATGCGCCAGGTGATCAACAAGCTGGTGCGCGAAGAAGACCTGTACGCCGCCGTGCGCTCGGCCTACTCGCAGGGCTGGCGGCGCATGAAGCTCTACTTCCTCACGGGGCTTCCCACCGAGACCGACGAGGACACGCTGGGCATCGCCCGCCTGGCCCGCAACGTGGTGGCCATCGGCCGGGAGTACCACAAGAGCCCGTCGGTCACCATCAGCGTCGGTGGCTTCGTGCCCAAGGCGTTCACCCCGTTCCAGTGGTTCGGGCAGAACACCCGCGAGGAGCTGCACCGCAAGATCAACCTGCTGCGCGACGACCTCCGTCGCGAGCACGCCGTGAAGCTCAAGTGGCACGACCCCAAGGCCACCGTGGCCGAGGGCATCGTGAGCCGGGGAGACCGCCGGCTCAGCGCGGTGATCGAGGACGTGTGGCGTCACGGCGGCACCTTCCAGGAGTGGTCCGAGAAGTTCGACCTCCAGCTGTGGCTCGATGCCCTGGAACGCAACGGGCTCACGCTGGAGGAGTACGTCTACCGGCACCGTACCGACCCCGAGGCGCTGCCGTGGGACAACCTGTCGGCCGGG
>WBZL01005871.1_pt1 | contig 10000 bp, 10 predicted proteins | sample 5204291 | NCBI WGS metagenome assembly WBZL01 (sample SAMN12344345, study PRJNA552823) | activated sludge metagenome | biome: Activated sludge suspended growth; feature: Nitrification reactor; material: Wastewater; isolation source: activated sludge from nitrification reactor of wastewater... | reverse complement strand
CTCGCGATCGTGGGCCGGGCCCGCGTCTACATCTGCGGCATCACGCCCTACGACGCCACCCACGTGGGCCACGCCGCCACGTTCGTGTGGAGCGATGTGGCCGTGCGCTTCCTGCGCCTCGTCGGCCACGAGGTGCAGGTCACCCGCAACATCACCGATGTCGACGACAGCCTGCTCACCCGGGCCCGGGAGACCGGCACGCCGTGGCGCACGCTGGCCACCCGCCAGACCTACCAGTTCGAGGACGACATGGCCCGTCTGGGGGTGTCCACCCCCACCTTCGAGCCCCAGGCCCACAACTACGTGGGTGAGGTGATCGAGCTCACCCAGGGCCTGCTCGACCTCGGCCACGCCTACGAGCGGGGCGGCACGGTGTACGCCCGCCACCCCGGGGTGGCGGAGCAGGCCGGGCTCAGCGAGGCCGAGGCCCTCGCGCTGGCGTCCGAGCGGGGCGAGGACCCGACCGATGCCGGCAAGGACCACCCGCTCGACACCCCGCTGTGGCGGCGGGTCACCTCCGACGACGAGGGACCCGGCTGGGACAGCCCCTGGGGGCCGGGCCGGCCCGGTTGGCACGTGGAGTGCTCGGCCATGGCGCTGACCACCCTCGGGCCCGGGCTCGACCTGCACTGTGGGGGCGCCGATCTGGCGTTCCCACACCACGCCTTCGAGGCCGCCCACGCCGAGGCGGTCACCGGCGTCACGCCCTTCGCCCGGTCGTGGATCCGGGCCGGCGCCGTGCACTACCAGGGCCAGAAGATGGCCAAGTCCATCGGCAACCTGGTGATGGTGCGGGACCTCCTGGCCGACCACACCGCCGCCGCGCTCCGCCTCCTGGTGTGCGACCGCCGGTGGTGGGACGACTGGACCTTCGATGCCGCCGACCTGGCCGCGGCCGAGGATCGGGTGGCGGCCCTGCGCACCGCGGCCATCGACGGCCCCGGTGGCGACGAGGCGCGGACCCGGGTGGTGGCGGCCCTCGCCGACGACCTCGACGTGCCCACCGCGCTGGCGGTGGCCGAGGCCGAGGGCGGCGCCGCGGCCGAGGCCGTGCTCACCGTGCTGGGCCTGCACCCGTTCGAACCAACCAGTCGCACCAGCATGCTGCCCAACCCCTGATCGGGGCCCGGCCCGCAGCCACGGGTCGTCAGGATCTCGTCAGGAACTTGTCGGATTGCTGAAGCACGGGCGGCGCGCACCGGAAACCGGCCGCCCCTAGGTTGGTCGCCATGGCTCCCGTCGACCCGGGCGTGCGCCGTCCCGTGTGGGCGTCGACCGTCGAGATCCTGCGCTGGCCCGCCCAGGCCGGCCGCCGCGACGACGTGCTCGCCCACGGGCGCGCCGTGCTCTGGATGCTCGACCCCGGCGAGCTGCCCCCGGAGGTGGGTGACCGCGAAGACTGGGCCCGCACCACCGACGGCGAACGCGACGTCCACGCCCGCCTCGAACGGCTGGCCGCACTCGGACCCCGCTCGACGCTGCTGCTGCCCCACGAGGTGGTGGTGGTCGACGGTCTGCTCGTGCACGGCGGGCGGCGGTTGGTGGTGCCCCCGTCCGAGGCCGTGATCCTCGACCGGCTCGGTGAGACCCCCGACCGGGTCGTGTCCCGTGACGAACTGGCCGCCCTGGTGGGTGGTGGCGCGCCGGTCAACCCGAGCTCGCTCGGCACCCGGGTGGCCCGCCTGCGAGACCGCCTCCGCCCCGTGGGCCTGGTGATCCACACGGTCCGGGGGCGGGGCTTCCTCCTGACCACCGCACCCGGCCCCGGCGGCGGGTCATGATCCCCCTGACCCGCATGACCCGCGTGACCCGCGTGACCCGCGTGCGGCGCCGGGTGACGGTGCGGACCTGGCCCCAGATCCTCGGCCTGGTGTTCGTGGGCCTGGTCGCCTTCTTCTCGCTGCCGCTCGGGGCCCTCCCAGCCGGCTCCGGTTCCACCACCTTCCCCGCCCTGCGCTCCCCGGTCTGCGACCCCGGCCTCCGGGTCGGTCCCTCCACGGTGCACGCAGTCCGGGTGCCCGCGGAGGCCCGGCCGGCCACCAGCCGGGTCCGTCGGGTGCTGGCCGCCGCAGTCGGCCTCCAGCCGGCCGCGGTGGCGGTGACCCGGTCATCGCCACTCGTGCTCGTCGTGGCCGACACGGCCGAGCCCGAGCCGCGGGCCGTGTGCCCCGCCGCGCCCGTCCAACGGGGACCCCCCTCACCTGGTTGACCGCCGGCCACCCGAGCCGGCGCGCCCCGTCCCAGGTCCGGCCCGCCGGCTCGCCCCTCGGCGTCCCGGGCCGGTCGACCCTGCCTCGACGCGGCGTGCCCCTGTTGCTCCCGTGGCCATGGATCAGCCCTGCCGGGCCCATGCCCGGTCGATGAAAGGTGACCCCATGTCCTCCTCCGCCCCCGGCGCTCCGCCGGTGACCCTCCTCCGCTGGCCCGACGAGGCCGCCCGCCGCTCCGAGCTGGCCGCGGCCGGCCGCCCCCGGCTCCTCCTGGTCGAACCCGACGCCCCGCCCCCGCGCACGTGGGGTCAGGTCGAGGACTGGGTCCGCCTCCCGGTCGACGACCGCGAGCTCGACGCCCGCGTCGCCGCCCTCGCCCGCCGGGGCCCGGAACGCCCGTCCGGTCCGCTTCCGGTGCTCGACGGCGACGACGTGTTGCACGTGGGCAACCGCCGCGTGCCGTTGCCGCCGATCGAGGCCGCGCTGTTGAGCCTGCTCATCCACCGAGCCCCCCGGGCCGTGCCCCGTCACGAACTGGCTGCGGCCGGGTGGCCGACCGGGGCCAGCGACCGCGGCCTGCTCGACAGTCGGATGAAGCTCCTCCGCCGTCGACTCGCACCGCTCGGGGTGGAGATCGACACCGTCCGCGGCGTGGGCTACCTGCTGCCGGTCTGACCTCGACCGGGGCCGGGCCGGGCGAGGGTCCCCGGTCGGTCGGGACCTCCGGCCCTAGCCTGACAGGCATCTGACCCGGTCGACTGACAGGGTGCGCAGCGAGGGGGTACCCGTGGGCCGATCGGCCGGTGAGGGAGCGGTGGTCCTCCGTGGCGTCACCAAGCGCTTTGGTGACGTCGTCGCGGTGGACCGCCTGGATCTGGACGTGGCCGACCGGGAGTTCCTCGTGCTGCTCGGGCCGTCGGGATGCGGCAAGTCCACCGCGCTGCGCATGATCGCCGGGCTCGACGTGCCCGACGCGGGCACCGTGGCCATCGCCGGCACCGACGTCACCGACATCCAGGCCCGCGACCGAGACGTGGCCATGGTGTTCCAGAGCTACGCGCTCTACCCGCACATGACCGTGCGCCGGAACATCGAGTTCCCGCTGCGCAACCGTCGGGTCCCGAAGGACGAACGAGACGCGGCCGTGGCCGAGGCGAGCCGGGTGCTCGGCCTCGAGGAGCTCCTCGATCGTCGGCCGGCCCAGCTCTCGGGCGGACAACGCCAGCGGGTCGCGCTGGCCCGGGCCATCGTGCGTCGCCCCTCGGTGTTCTTGATGGACGAGCCCCTGTCCAACCTTGACGCCAAGCTCCGGGTGCAGACGCGTGCCGAGCTCATCGACCTGCAGCGCCGCCTCGAGACCACCGTGGTGTACGTGACCCACGATCAGGTCGAGGCCATGACCATGGGCCACCGCATCGCCGTGATGGTCGCCGGGGTGCTCCAACAGGTGGGCCCGCCCGCCGAGGTCTACGACCGGCCCGCCAACGTGTTCGTGGCGGGCTTCATCGGCAACCCGCCCATGAACCTCCTCCACGGAGACCTCGTCAGCGGCGCCAGCGACAGCGACAACAACAGCGACGGCGCGGGAGGCAGTGGAGCCACCGGGCCCGTGGTGCAGGTGGGTCCGGCCCGGCTGGCGCTGCCCGCCTCGCTGGCGGCGGCGGCTGCCCGGGCCACCGACGGGGCCGTGGTGGTGGGGGTGCGCCCCGAGCACCTCCGGCTGGACCCGAACGGGCCGCTCGCCGCCACCGTCACCGTGGTGGAGTCGCTCGGCCACGAGCGCCACGTGGTCTGCACCACGTCCGACGGCCAGGCCGTCACCGCCCGGATCGATCCCGACGTGCCGGTCCCCGCCGACGACGACGTCGTGCACCTGGCGTGGGATCCCGAGTGGGTGCACGTGTTCGACCGGGCCAGCGGGGAGCGGCTGGGCCCGTGACCGCTCCCGCTGCGCCTGCCGCGACCCCGGTGCCCGGCCCGACCACCGCTCCGGCACCGGTCGGGCGGAACCGCCGGCCTCGCACGCTCCGCAGCAGGCGCCGGCGCGACGCCCTGCTCGGCTACCTGCTGGTGTCGCCGTCGCTGGTGGTGTTCGGCGCCTTCGTGGTCTACCCGTTCGCCAAGAACATCTGGCTCGGGCTCTACCGCACGCCCCCGTTCCCCGGCCTGCCCAAGCGCTACGCCGCCTACGAGCAGTACCAGCAGATCCTCACCTCGCCGGAGTTCGTGGCCAGCCTGCGCACCACCGCGCTGTTCCTGCTGATGACCGTGCCCACCGGCCTCGCCCTGGGTCTGCTGCTGGCCGTGGCGGCCCACCAGCGACTGCGGGGCATCACCGTGTACCGCACGATCTTCTCGTCCACGGTCGCCACCTCCATCGCGGTGGCCGCGGTCATCTTCTTCACGCTGCTCAACCCCCAGGTGGGGCTGCTCACCTACTGGTTGGGGCGCGAGGGCCAACCGTCGGTGCTCGACGATCCCCAGTGGGCCCTGGTGGCGGTGGCGGGGGTGACGGTCTGGCAGAACCTCGGACTGTCGTTCATCCTCATGTCGGCCGGGCTGCAGGCCGTGCCCGACGACCTGCTCGAGGCGGCCGAGGTCGACGGCGCCGGCCCCTGGTCCCGGCTGTGGAACGTCACGCTGCCCATGCTGTCGCCCACGCTGTTCTTCTCGGCGGTGGTGGGCGGCATCCTCTCCCTGCAGGCGTTCGGCCAGATCGACCTGCTCACCGGGGGCGGGCCGCTGAAGAAGACCAACGTGTTGGTGTACGCCATGTACGACGCCGTCTTCCGCCAGAACAACGAGGGCAAGGCCGCGGTGCTGTCGATCGCCCTGTTCGGGCTCACCCTGGTGCTCACCCTGATCCAGATCCGCCTGCTCGAACGGCGGGTGTCCTATGAGCGGTGACCCCGTGGGTGCTGACGCCGAGAGCTCAGACCCCTCGGGGGTCGACGCCTCGAGCGCCGACCCCGCGGGCGTTGACGCCGTGCGCGCTGACCCCGGGGCCCGGCCCGAAGCTCCCCGGCGCAACCGGCACCGGGCCCGTCGCCGGTTGCTGCTCGCGGGGCGCTACCTGCTGCTCACCGCGCTCGCCCTGGTCATCGGGTTCCCGATCTACATCACGGTGGTGAACTCGCTGCTCCAGCCCGAACAGATCGCGTCTCGACCGCCCACGCTGTTCCCCACCGACCCCGACTGGTCGTCGTACTCCACGGCCTGGAACCAGGGGAACCTCGGGCGGTACCTGCTGAACAGCTTCGTGGTCACCACGGTGATCGTGGTGGGTCAGGTGGTCACGTCGGTCCTGGCCGCCTACGCCTTCGCCTTCCTCGAGTTCCCGTTCCGGCGGGCGCTGTTCGTGTTCTTCCTGGCCACGATGATGGTGCCCTTCGAGGTCACGTTCTTCACCAACCAGGCCACCATCGTGGAGCTGGGTTGGTACGACACCTACCTGGCGCTCACGGTGCCGTTCCTGGCCACGGGGTTCGGGGCCTTCCTCATCCGCCAGTCGTTCCTCGCCCTGCCCCCGCAGCTGCGAGACGCGGCCGAGCTCGACGGGGTGGGCCACTGGCGGTTCCTCACGCGGGTGGCGGTGCCGCTGGCCCGGCCCGGCATCGCCGCGCTGGCGCTGTTCAGCTTCTTCGGGGCCTTCAACCAGTACCTGTGGCCGCTGATCGTGACGCGCGACGAGCGGCTGCGCACGGTGCAGATCGGGCTCCGGTTCCTCCGCAACACCCAGGTCGACCAGATCAACGTGACCTTCGCCGGCACCGTGCTGGCCGCCCTCCCGCTGTTCGTGCTGCTGATCCTCTTCCAGAAGCAGCTGGTGCGGGGCCTCACCGCCGGAGCGGTCAAGGGATGAGGGGCACCCGGGTGCCCGTGTCGAGCCGGTCGGCGGCCCGAGGGCGACCTGCTGTCGTGGCGGTTGTGGTGGCCGGGCTGGTGGCCGTCCTGCTCGCGGGGTGCACGGCCGACGACCGGGTGGGCGGCACCTTCGACACCACGGTCGACCCGGCTGACTGCGGTATCGCCGCGCTGGAGGCCGCCGACGAACCGGTGGAGATCGTGTTCTGGCACACCATGGTCCGCACCAACCTCGACTGGCTGGCGGCCACCACCGACGCCTTCAACGAGTCGCAGGACGACGTCCGCGTCGTGCTCCGCCAGCAGCCCACCTACCAGGACCTCTTCACCAAGTACAAGGCCGGGCTGGCCAGCGGCGACCTGCCCGACCTGGTGCAGATGGAGGAGACGGTGGTGCAGCAGATGATCGACAGCCGCTCCACCATCCCCGCCCAGGCCTGCATCGACGCCACCGATCAGGACCTGTCCGACTTCCTGCCCCGCGCCCTCGCCTACTACGAGTCGGGCGGGGTGCAGCGGGCCATGCCGTGGGCCATCTCCAACCCGGTGCTGTTCCTCAACCGGGCGGCGTTCCGCAAGGCCGGCCTGGACCCGGACCAACCGCCCCGCACGCTCGCCGAGGTGCGGGAGGTGTCGGAGGCGATCGTGGCGGCCGGGGGCGCCAAGTACGGCATCGCCCTCAAGCCGGCGCCGTACATCTACGAGTTCCTGCTGGCCAAGAGCGGCGGCGAGTACGTCGACAACGGCAACGGTCGCCAGGCCCGGGCCCGGCACGCCAACCTCGACAGCGAGGAGTCGCTCGCCATCTGGACCTGGTGGCACGACATGGTGGCCGACGGCCTCGCCCTGGACACCGGGGCCGATCCCGCCAACATCGACCACCTGCTCGCCCTGGCCAACGAGACCGAGGGCGCGGCCATGACCATCGAGTCGTCCTCGGCCATCGGGCCGATCGACGCCATCTTGTCCTCGGGTGCCTTCCCCGGCGTGGAGCCGGCCACGGCTCCGCTGCCCGCGCTCACCACCGGAGGTGGGGTACCGGTGGGTGACGGGGCCCTGTGGTTCCCCCGGTCGTCCAGCCTGGCCGAGCGGGCGGCGGCCTGGCGGTTCGCCACGTACCTGAACGAGCCCGCCCAGCAGGCGTCGATGGCGGTGGCCGGCGGCTATGTGCCCACGGTGAAGTCGGCCACCGAGGTCCCCGAGCTGATCGCCAAGTGGGAGGCGCAGCCCATGTTCCGGACCGGCTACGACCAGCTCCTCACCGGCGACCTCAGCGATGCCAACGTGGGCACGCTGGTGGGGGAGTACCAGGGCCTGCGAAACAGCGTGCGTGACGGCATGATCCGCATGCTGCGCCAGGGGGTCCCCCCCGAGGAGGCGGCCTCGCAGGCCCGGGCCGAGGCCGACATCGCCATCCAGGAGTACAACGACCGCGTCGGCGGCTGACGCGCGGGTTTCGCTGCTGGCCAGGTGTTCGAGCTGGTCGTGGTCGGCCACGTCGTCGCCCGCCTGTCGTCGCGGACCCCGGGCAACTTGACCTCGACGGCGGGTGGCGCGCTAAGCACGTTCGATGAGCGACGCCGTCACCTGCCCGATCTGCACCATGCCCGAGCCCCTCACCACCGAGGATGGCTTCGAGTGCGGTACCTGCGGGCACGAGTGGCTGGCCGAGCTCATCGACGGCGTCGGTGACGTGCGGGATGCCAACGGCAACGTGCTCGCCGCCGGCGACGATGTGATCGTGATCAAGGACCTCAAACTCAACGGCAAGACCGGCGGGGTGAAGTCGGGGACCAAGGTCAAATCCATCCGCCTCGTGGCTGGTGATCACCCCATCGACGGCAAGGTGGACGGCCGGAGCATCCTCATCAAGGCCGAGTTCGTCCGCCGGGCCTGATCGATCCGAACCTCCGCTGAGCGCGACCGTCGCCACCGCCGAACGACGACGCCGCAGGCCATCGGTGTGGCTCCCACGGACCTGAGGTCTGCAGGACGGCAGGACGGCAGGGAACAGCAGGAACAACGGACCGGTTGAGACCGTCGTGACTCCCGAGCCGTCCCCCGTGCCTACTGCCGTGTCCGCGCCCGACCGGCTCCGCATCGACGTGTGGTCCGACGTGGTCTGCCCCTGGTGCCACCTGGGCCTCACCTACCTCCACCGGGCCCTCGCCGAGTTCGAGCACGCGGATCAGGTCGACGTGGTGCTGCGCTCGTACCAGCTCGACCCCACCGCACCGGTGCGCGACGACGTGCCGCTCGTGACCCGGCTGGCCCGCAAGTACGGCACCAGCGAGGAGCAGGTGGCCCGGTCCCAGGACCGGCTCCGCGCCCTGGGGGCCGAGGTGGGAATCGACTTCCGCTTCGACCTCACGGCCCGGGGCAACACGTTCGACGCCCATCGCCTGTTGCACCTGGCCGACCACCACCAGCTGCGGCCCGCGCTCGAGGAACGCCTGTTCCGGGCGTACTTCACCGACGGCGACGTGGTGGGCGACGCCGACACCCTGCGGCGCCTCGGCGCCGAGGTGGGGCTGCCAGCCGACGAGGTCGACCGGGTGGTGGCCGGCGACCACCATGCCGACGACGTGCGGGCCGACCTCGACGAGGCGCACCGGCGGGGGATCACCGGCGTGCCGTTCTTCCTGTTCGACGACGACCTCGGACTCCCGGGGGCCCAGGCCCCCGACCGCATGCTGCGGGTGCTGCGCACGGTGTGGGCCGATCGCCACCTGGGTCCATCGGTCGCCGAGGACGCGACCGATCCGACCGCCCAGGCCGTTGGTTCGGACCTCGATGTCTGCGGCCCGGAGGGCTGCGCCGTCTGATCACCCCGGTCGGGGGCGTTCCGGCTCCGCCGGCCCTCCTGGGCGTCCGGGGCGGTGGGTACGCTTCGACGATGCCCACGTTCGCGCCAACCAGCCGCTTGAGCCGAGCCATGCGGAAGATGGCCACCAGTCCGGCCTTCCGGAAGGTCGGCCCCAAGGTGGTGCCGCCGCTGGACCGGTTCCTGCACCGCGTCACCCGCGGCCGGGTGTCGATGAGCGGGGCGATCGTACCGAGCATGGTGCTCACCACCACGGGCCGGAAGTCCGGCCTGCCCCGGGAGTCGCCCCTGGCGTGCGTGCCGCTGGCCGAGGGTGGCTGGTTCGTGGTGGGGTCGAACTTCGGCAAGGAGAGCCACCCGGCGTGGACCGGCAACCTCCTCGCCGAGCCCACCGCCACCGTCGACTTCAAGCGCACCACCACCGAGGTCCGGGCCCGGCTCCTCGACGACGTCGAGAAGGCCGAGGTGTGGCCCGACCTCGTGGCCGTGTGGCCGGCCTTCGACGACTACGTGCGGGTGAGCGGCCGCAACCTCCGCGTCTTCCACCTGGAGCCCGTCTCCGCCTGACCCGGTTCGTCCGGTTCGTCCGGTCCGCCGGTCCGCCGCTTCGACGGGGCGGCCGGTCGGTTCGGTTGGTTGGTTCGGTTCGGTGGGCTCGGGCCCGTCGGCTCGAGAGGGCTGCCGGCGGCGGGGTCAGCTCCGTCGGGGCCGCCACACGGTGGCGGCCAGGGTGAGGTAGCGGAGCTGGCGGACGGTCTCGTCGATCAGCACCGGCTCGCGCTCGGGCGCCTCGTCGATGGCCTCGAGGATGCGCTGGGCGGTGCGCACCATGAGGTCCACGATCAGGTCGGCCAGCATCACCAGGTCTCGCACCGGCCAGTCGTTCACCACCGGCAGCCGGGCCAGGTCGGTGGCCAGCTCGGTGGAGAACAGGCGGATCTCGGTGCGGATCGCCACCCGCACGTCGGGCAGGGCGCTGTACTGCTCCCGCACCAGGAACCGGTAGTGGAGCCGGTGGTCGTGGATGTGGCGGACGAGGGCGCCCACCGAGCGCTGGGCGATGTCGTCGGCGGCCACCACGTCGTCGCGGGCATCTCGCATG
>WBZL01005870.1_pt1 | contig 10002 bp, 11 predicted proteins | sample 5204291 | NCBI WGS metagenome assembly WBZL01 (sample SAMN12344345, study PRJNA552823) | activated sludge metagenome | biome: Activated sludge suspended growth; feature: Nitrification reactor; material: Wastewater; isolation source: activated sludge from nitrification reactor of wastewater... | reverse complement strand
CAGCGAAGCGGCAGCAGCCGGGAGTGTCAGCGTGCGCCAGGCGCCGGATTGCGGGTGGTGGGCCAGGGTCATGCGCCCGCGCTTGCTCTGCTTGCCCTTGTCGGTGACGGGGTCCTTGTAGACGTCGATCCAGTGCCCGTCGATGCGCGCCGCAGAGCACTTGAGCGCGAACTTCTGGGTGTCGCGGTTGAGCTGCTGCAGCAGCGCGCCGCCCATGCCGAATGCGAGGTTGTCGGTGGCGTAACCGGCACTGGTCACCCGCTCGAGGATCGCGCGGATGCTGGTCGGGTTGATGCCGTCGCCCTGGATCACGCGCACGTGGTTGAGCACCCGGTAGCCCTTGCGGTTGAGGCTGTGGCCGAAGGCTTCGTCGAGCAGTTCCAGGCACTGGTGGACCACCGCGACCGGGTCGCCCGAGTCCGGACGGATCACCACCGTCGCGCCGGAGCGGATCACCTCCTCGCGCAGCGTGCGGCCCCAGTGCTCGCGGATCGCATGGAAGATGTCGTAGCTGTCGGAGACCACCGCGACGATCGCGCCCGGCTTGGCGAACTGCCGCAGCATGTTGCGGTAGGCGTCGGCTTCGTGCTCGCGGCCCCAGGAAGTGATCGTGCTGTGCTCGGCAGCGGGGATCGAAAAGCCGGCCATGGCCTCGCCGTAATGCGCGCGCGCCGCGAGTACCCCGGAGATGGTGTCGGTGCCCATGAAATTGACCAGGTGCGCCGCACCGCCGAGCGCCGCCGATTCCGCGCTGGAGACCCCGCGCGCGCCGAAATCGTGCAGCTTGAACGGCAACTGGCCTTCCGGATCGTCGCTGGTGCGCTCAAGGAACTGGCGGATGGTCTGCCGCGCGTGCCAGCTGATCGTGGCCACCGTGACCGGGTACCACAGCCGCAGCAGCAGGGTTTCGAGGTAGGACGGCACCCAGAAGGCCGCCGGATCGGTGGACTCGATGGTCACCAGCGCCTGGTGGGTCGGCACCACGCTGCCCTCGGGCACCGCGCGGATGCGCAGCGGCAGGCGGCCGGCGTGGGCATCGACCACGTAGCGCCAACCGGACTCGTTGAAGGGCTCGCCGTGCGCGGCGAAGAACTCGCGCGCCTCATCGACGTCGGCATGGCTGACCGGCTTGCCGAGGTATTCCTTGAGGATCGCCTGCAGGCCGAAGAACAGCGTGCGGTCGTACACGCCGCCGCGGGACTCGACGTAGAAAAACGTGGCATCGGTGCCCGGCGGGTACTGCAGCCAGTGGCTGGCCTTGTAGCTGTCGGTATTCAGCAGCAGGTTGTTGAGGCATTGCATGACGGAAGCTCCTTCGCGTCGGTGGTCCGGCGGTCTCTCCGCCGGAGGGATTCGTCAGCCGCGGCCGACGAAGTATTCGATGATGGACAAATGGTCTTCGAACAGTTGCGGGCCCATCTCCAGGGCCTCGCCCAGCGCGATCCAGCGCGCCTTGTCGGCGTCGTCGCCGCCGCGCACGGCGGGCAGCTCGCCGCTGGGGAATTCGAAGTGGAAGGCGTGCGTGATGGTGCGCCCGCGCAGGCTGCGCTCGGGGTGGTCGAACACCCGGCTCTGCTTCAACGAACCCTTGAGCACCGGCAGCGGCAGCTTCAGGCGGGTCTCTTCGCGCAGTTCGCGCAGGCAGGAGTCGAGCACGGTCTCCTGCTGGTCGACGAAACCACCTGGCAATGCCCACAGTCCCTTGCCTGGCTCGGCGCGGCGGCGCACCAACAGCACATGGCCCGAATGCACCACCACTGCGTCGGTAGTGACGAAGGTCGGCGGGTACGGCGCGTGCGCCCAGGCGGAGCGATAGTGCTCGATGAACTGGTACTCGGCTACCAGCTGGTTGAACGCCGGCGAGGCGCGCCGGAAGGCGTCCAGCATCTCGTACACCGGCCCGGGCACGGCGGCGCGGATCAGCATCAGCCCGCCGTGCGAGTTCACGTGGTTGGCGTCGAACAGATAGCGCCGCAACTCGGTGGCGGACAGCGTTTCGGTGTGCTTGACGTCCACCAGCGGCCACTGCGGGAACTCGCGCAGGTAGTAGCTGGAAGCGTCCTTGTCCTTGCCGATCAGGCCGATGCGCGGTTGCGCCGGGCGCTCGGGATCGGCTTCGATCGCCTCACCCACCAGCCGCTGCACGCTGGCGATCCACTGCGCCTCGTTGTAGAGGTGATCGCGCAGGCCGCGGATCAGCAGGCGCCGGGTGTCGTCCGGAAAAGCCGACTGGATCATCACTGCGCGCTCGGCGACGGTCCACGGGTTGCGGATGGTGCGTGGCGTGTCGGCGGAACCGACCAGCACGATGACCTTGAGTGCTCGCTGCAGCGCCAGGCGGGCAACGGCGGCGTGGCCGTTGTGGAAAGGCTCGAAACGGCCGATGAAGACCAGATAATCGAAGTCCATGAGGCTCCCTCACGGTAGTTGGCGGCTCGCGGTCTGTCCGCGAGTGGACACCAAATTACGCCGATGCCGGCGCGCGTCAAGCGCCGCGCGTGGCGCCTACAGCTGGGCTTCAGATTTCTCCTTCCACGGTCGGCGTCCGTAGCCCTTCGCGGCACTGGCAGGCGCAGTTGCGGCCCGACGCGAGCTGAACCGTTGTTGGCGACACGCTTGCCAGGGATTCGAAGCGAGATCATCATGCGTCTAAACGCTTGGACGTATTGATGAGCGATTCGCCTTCCCTCGACGCTTTCCACCGCTGCGCGCCGATATTCGCGGCGCTCGGCGACCCGCACCGCCAGGCCATCGTGCTGCTGCTGGCGGAACATGGGGCGCTCAACGTCACGCGCATCACCGACGCCCTTCCGCTGTCCCGGCCCGCGGTTTCGCACCACCTCAAGGTGCTGCTGCAGACCGGGATCGTCCGTCGCGAGCGCGTCACGCGCGAGAACTTCTACGCGCTGCAACTTGAGGCCGCCCTCGGCGAACTCCGCAACCTGGTCGCGCTGGCCGAGCAGGACTGCCTCGGCTGAGACCCACCCACCCGCGGGCTTGGTCCCGCTTCATTGGTCGATCCGTTTAAACCATTGCCATGAATAGCCCTGCTCGATCCTTTCCTTCCCTGGTCCTTGTCACGGGTGCCTCCGGCGGCATCGGCGCCGAACTCGCTGCTGAATACGCCCGGCGCGGCCATGACCTGGTGCTCACCGCACGCAGTCGGCGTGCGCTCGACGCGGTCGCCGAAACTCTGCGGGCAAGCTACGGCGTGCGTATCGACGTCTTGCCCGAGGACCTTGCCGATGCGGCGGGGGCGGCGCGCGTCGCGGCCCACGTCCTCGCGGAGGATCGGCCACTGGCGGCGGTCGTCAACAACGCCGGTTACGGCCTCTACGGCGACTTCAGCGAGAGCGACCTCGACGACACCCTGCGCATGATGCGGCTCAACATGGAGGCACCGGTGGTGCTCACGCGCCGGCTGCTGCCCAGGCTCCGCGCCACCCGCGGGCACGTGCTCAATGTGGCATCGACCGCGGCCTTCCAGCCCGGGCCAACCATGGCCGTGTACTACGCCACCAAGGCCTTCCTGCTCAGCTGGAGCGAAGCCCTCGCCGAGGAACTCGCGGGTTCCGGCATCACGGTAACGGCGCTCTGCCCCGGACCGACGGCGTCCGGCTTCCAGGAGCGCGCCGACATGCGCGATTCGGCCCTGGTGAAGGGCAGGCGTTTGCCCACAGCGGCCGCGGTCGCGGCCTTCGGCGCCCGGGCGACCTTCCGCGGCCGCCGCCTGGCGATCCACGGCGTCATGAACTGGGCCATGGCGCAGTCGGTGCGGTTCACCCCGCGCCGCGTGGTGACGGCGCTGGTCGCCTATTGGTCGCGTCGTCGCTGACGGCCCTTGGCCAAATCGCCGTGCGTCGGACCGGCGCAAGCCGCGCGGCAACGCGGCTTGCCCAAGTTCTGCCGGTGCCCGCGACTCAAAACGGGATGTCGTCCTCGAAGTCGTCTGGCGGCGGCGCTTCGTTGCGCGCCGGGGCCGGGCGGCTGCCGCCACCGGACGGCGGGCCACTGCGCTGCGGGCGATCGGACGGGCCGCGGCTGCCACCGCCCATTCCGCCACCACCGCCACCGCCCTCGCCATCGCGACCGCCGCTGCCGAGGAGTTGCATCTCGTTGGCGATGATGTCGGTGGCGTAGCGCTCGACGCCTTCCTTGTCGGTGTACTTGTCGGTGCGGATGCTGCCCTCGACGTACACCTGGCGACCCTTCTTCAGGTACTCGCCGGCGATTTCCGCCAGGCGACCGAAGAACTTGACGCGATGCCACTCGGTGCGTTCCTGCATCTCGCCGGTCTGCTTGTCCTTCCAGCTCTCGCTGGTGGCCACCTTGATGGTGCAGATCGCGCCGCCGTTGGCGGTGTAGCGGGTTTCGGGATCGGCACCCAGGTTGCCGACCAGGATGACCTTGTTGACGCCTCTTGCCATGATGCTTCCCTGCCTGTGCTGCTGATTGCGGTAAGGGTGACGATACTAGCCGCCCGGCCGCGGCCGCGTCAGGAAAGCGGGCCACCGGTTGTAGGAAAACTCCGATCTGCGGATGGCTATACTCCCGCAGATGAACCTTCTGGCCACTTCCCCGGCAACCGATCCGGCCGCCGACGCCGCGCAGCGCTTCGCCGCCATCCAGCAACTGACCGCCGCCGACATGCGGCGGGTGGACGCGCTGATCCGCGCGGAACTGCGCTCGGACGTGGTCCTGATCAACCAGATCGGCGAACACATCATCGGTGCCGGCGGCAAGCGCCTGCGGCCGCTGCTGGTGGTGCTTTGCGCGCGTACCGGGCCGTCCGCCGATGACCACCGCGGCGCGGCGCTGGCGGCGATTGTCGAGTTCATTCACACCGCCACCTTGCTGCACGACGACGTGGTCGACGAATCCGGCCTGCGCCGCGGGCGCCAGACCGCCAATGCGCTGTGGGGCAACGCGGCCAGCGTGCTGGTCGGCGATTTCCTCTACTCGCGCTCGTTCCAGATGATGGTCGGCCTGGACCGCATGACCGTGATGCGGGTGCTCGCCGACACCACCAATGCGATTGCCGAAGGTGAGGTGCTGCAACTGCTGCACATGGGCGACCCGAACCTTTCCGAAGCGCGCTATTTCGACGTGATCCGGCGCAAGACGGCGATCCTGTTCGCCGCCGCCTGCCGCCTGGGCGGCCTGGCGGCGGGCCTCGACGAGACCCAGCAGGACGCGCTGCACCGCTACGGCATGGCGCTCGGCATCGCCTTCCAGATCGCCGACGACGTGCTCGACTACATCGGCGATGCCGCGCGTATCGGCAAGCACCTGGGCGACGACCTCGCCGAAGGCAAGCCCACCCTGCCGCTCATCGTGGCCCAACGCCGCGGCAGCCCGCAGCAGGTCGAGGTGATCCGCGCAGCGATTCAGGGCGGAGACCGCGAGGCGTTGCCGGCGGTGATCGCGGCGATCCGCGAGACCGATGCCCTCGACGAAAGCATCGAGCGCGCGCGCGAATACGTGAGCGAGGCGCAGCGCGAACTCGCCTCATTGCCGGCATCGACCCATCGCGATGCGCTGCACGACCTGGCCGATTACGCGGTGATGCGTCTCAGTTGAGGTGCTGCAGCCGGGCTCGCACCGGCTAGAATCGCGATCCGTTCTCATCTCCGGAGCCGCCGATGCGCCTTGCCGCCCTGTCCTTGTCCCTCGCCCTGCTGACCGTTGCCGGCGCCGCCCAAGCGCAGGCGAAGCCGGAGGACGTGATCCGCTACCGCAAGTCGCAGTACACCGTGCTGCTGTGGAACTGGATGCCGCTGAATTCGATGGTGCGCGGCCGCATCTCCTTCGATGCCGCAGAGTTCGCACGCCGCGCCGAGCGCGTCGCCGCCGTCGCCCCGCAGTTGCTGGAAGGCTTTGCGGAAGGCTCCGGCGAGGGCGCGCCCACCGACGCCAAGCCCGAAATCTGGAAGAACTTTGCCGATTTCAGCGCAAAGATGAAGGACTTCGAGCGCGAGTCCGCCGCGCTGGCGAGCATCGCCAAGGGCGGCGACGAAGCCGCGATGCGCGAGCAGTTCGCGAAGGTTGGCGGCACCTGCAAAGCGTGTCACGACAGCTTCAAGGCCGAGTGAGTCAGCCACTACGGGGTCCGGCCCGACCCGCGAGCGATCACACCGGGTGCTGCTGAGTGGGCCGGTGTAGCGCGCAGCGCTTCACCGGCAGAGCGCCGCAGAGCCGCTTCGCGGCACTACGGCCTACGCACCCCGCCTCCGGGTTTTTCCTGGCGACCCGATAGGCGCGGGCTACCCCGCGCCCTTTTACATTTCACTTTTCACGTTTCACTGCTCCCCCATGACTTTCGTCCTGCTTGCGTGTAGGTCAAGTGGTGTTATAGTTGACTACAACACCAGCGCATCTCGCTGGGCACGCAGGAGAGAGCCATGCGAAGCCGTACCTGGACCGATGTCATTCTGGCGCTGACGATCGCGCTGTGCGTGGCCACGGTCGCCGCCGAGCGCCGTGCGCCGGTCGCCGCCGAAACCGGAACCGCCTCCACCAATGTCGCCGACGGCGCGCGCGCGGTCGCCGAAGCGGTGCTGTGGAGCGACCTCGCGATTGGCGCCGACGAGCACACGCTGGCCGCAGCCGACCAGCCCTCGCGCGCCGAGCGCGCCCTGGACAATGCCGCGAAGGCCGCCGGCGCAGCCGCCAGCGAACTGGAGATGCCGTTCTTCTCCTTCGGCAGTGCCGCGGCGGAGCAGTGAACATGGTCCAGTCCTGGAACGACTCGGTGCCGATCTATCGCCAGCTGCGCGACCGCGTGGTGGCGATGATCCTCGACGGGGATCTCAAGGAAGGCGAGGCGGTGCCGTCGGTACGCCAGGTCGCGGTGGACTACCAGATCAACCCGCTGACCGTGTCCAAGGCCTACCAGGACCTGGTCGACGAGGATCTGCTGGAGAAACGCCGGGGCCTTGGCCTGTTCGTCCGCGAGCAAGCGCGCGACCGCCTGCTGGAACTGGAGCGACAGCGTTTCCTGCGCGAGGAATGGCCGCCGCTGAAAGCGCGCCTGGCGCGACTGAACCTGGACCTGAACAAGCTGCTCACCATGGGGGATGCATGAACGCGGTGATCGAATCCACCGGACTGACCAAGCGCTACAAGGACAAGATGGCGCTGGACCACTGCGACTTCCGCGTCGAGACCGGCCGCATCGTCGGCCTGATCGGCCCGAATGGCGCCGGCAAGACCACCGCCCTGAAGGCGATCCTCGGCCTGACGTCCTATGACGGGCGGCTGTCCGTGCTGGGCCTCGACCCGTTCTCGCAGCGGCACCAGCTGATGCAGGAGGTCTGCTTCATTGCCGACGTCGCAATCCTGCCGCGCTGGATCCGCGTCAGCGATGCGATCACCTATGTCGAAGGCGTGCATCCGCGCTTCGACCGCGCCAAGTGCGAGCGCTTCCTGTCCGCCACCCAGATCAAGCCGAAGAGCCGCGTGCGCGAGCTGTCCAAGGGCATGATCGCGCAGCTGCACCTGGCGCTGGTGATGGCCATCGACGCACGCCTGCTGATCCTCGACGAGCCCACCCTCGGCCTCGACATCCTGTATCGCCGCCGCTTCTACGAGCAACTGTTGAACGACTACTTCGACGAGACCCGCACGATCCTGGTGACTACCCACCAGGTGGAAGAGATCGAGCACATCCTGACCGACCTCTTGTTCATCAAGGACGGCCGCATCGCGCTGTCGGCGACGATGGACGATGTGGCCGAGCGCTATATCCAGGTACTGGTCGGCGGCGACAAGGCCGAGACCGCGCGCATGCTGAACCCGATCGCGGAACGCAAGATGCTCGGCAAGAGCGCCTTCCTGTACGACGGACTTCCTCGCGAGCGCGCCCAGGAACTGGGCGAGGTGCATCAGGTCGGCGTGGCCGATCTGTTCGTGGCAGTGATGGGTGGAGGTGTGCAATGACCAATGTCGCAAGGACTTTTGCCACCCTGATCCAGCGCGAAATCTGGGAGCACAAGGGCGGCTTCGTCTGGACCCCGCTGATCGTCGGCGGCGTGCTCCTGGTGTTTCTGCTGCTGGGCGCCGGCAGCGCCTTCTTCTGGCAGCTCAAGATCGAAGGCGCCGACGCGATGGCCGAGGGCGCGCTGCTCCTGGCCGAAACACAAGTACCGCCGGACAAGCTGCGCCTGGGCGTGGACGCCTTCCTCTGGGGCACGGCGCTGATGTGGCAGTCGGTGATGTTCGTCGTGCTGTTCTTCTTCTGCATCGGCTGCCTGTACGACGACCGCCGCGACCGCAGCGTGCTGTTCTGGAAGTCGATGCCGGTGTCCGACCTGGAAACGGTGCTGTCGAAGCTGGTTTTCGCGGTAGCGGTGGCGCCGGCCTTCATGCTGGCGGCGATGGCGCTGTCGCAGATCGTGCTGCTGCTGGTTGCCGGCCTGATGGTGATGCTCAAGGGCGCGAGCGCCTGGAAGCTGATCTGGGCACACACCAACCCCTTCCCGGTGTGGGGCCAGCTGATTGCGATCCAGGGCGTGCAAGCCTTGTACCTGCTGCCGCTCTACGGCTGGCTGATGCTCGCCGGCAGCTTCGCCCGCGGCAAACCCTTCCTGTGGGCGGTGCTGCCGCCGGTGATCTTCGCGATCATGGAGTCCTTCATCGGCTTCACCACGAAGTTCTCGATCAGCAAAGTGATCTGGGAGTTCATCCTGCGCCGCCTGGCCGCCGGCACCGCACCAATCACCTTCAGCGCCAACTTGGGCGAGGGCTCGGTGCAGTCCGGATACGCCGGCACCCGCTTCGCCGCCAACTTCGGCGACGTGATGGGCCGCCTGGGCACGGCCGACTTGTGGATCGGGGTGGGCATCGGCGTGGCCTTCCTCGCTGGCGCGGTCTGGCTGCGGCGCTACCGGGATGAGTCGACCAGCTGAGGTGGGGCTGGGTTGTTGGTTGTTGGTTGTCGGCAGCGAAGCTTGCACAACGCGACACCGGCGGGAACTGGCTCTGTCGGCAATCTTTCCAGCGGCCGCCGGAAAGGATCGCAGCTGAAGCTGCTCCCACAGGTCTCCCGGCCGCCTGCGCTGGCTGCCAACAACCGACAACCAGCAACCGACAACCCACGACAAAATCTCTGGCACGAGCGCAATCGCCACTCTCTTGCAAACCCAAACGCCACTTCGCTATAGTGCGCGGCTCCCGCTGATGCGGGATCCCATCGGGGTGTAGCTCAGCCTGGTAGAGCGCTACTTTCGGGAGGTAGAAGTCGGAGGTTCGAATCCTCTCACCCCGACCAATTCGAGCAGCCAGGGCGCAAGCCCGAACTGCAGCAACAAGACGCCCCGCCAGCCGGGGCGTTTTTGTGTCTGCCATCAGCGCACTCGCACCAGTTCCACGATCAGCGGCCGATGGTCGGAGCCGATGTCGGGCCCGATGCGGTGGGTCTGCGTGCGCCAGGCGCTACCGTGCAGCACGTGGTCGATCGGCACCGCGAGGATCGTCGACACCAGCCCTGGACCGAACCAGGTGGGCCAAGGCCAGCCGGCGGCGTTGCTGTCGGCCAGCGCCGCCTCGTGGCGCAACTGGCGGTAGGCGGACGACCAGGGCGTGGCATTCAGATCGCCGGCCAGCACCGCATCCTCGTCACCGCGGATCAGACCCGCCGTGTAGCGCAGTTGCGCATCGCGCCAGGCGGTGGCTTCGGCGCTGATCGGCGGGAACGGGTGCACCAGCCACAGACTGCCGGGCTCCGGCGCGGCCCAGTGCAACTGCAGCGCAGGGAAGCCGAGCGGCGGCATCTCGACCAGGTCCACCTGCGAGGCCGGCAGGCGGGACCACAGGCCGATGCCGAAGGGATCGTTGCGCGGCTCGATGCGGCTCACCGGGTAGCGCCGCGCAAGCACCTCCAGGCTTTCAGCCGCATGCGGCGTGAGTTCGATGATGCCGACCGCGTCCGGCGACTCGCGCTCGATCAGGTCCAGCAGCGGCCCCAGGTCCTGGATATCGAGGTGGACATTCACCACCAGCAGT
>WBZL01005237.1_pt1 | contig 10004 bp, 12 predicted proteins | sample 5204291 | NCBI WGS metagenome assembly WBZL01 (sample SAMN12344345, study PRJNA552823) | activated sludge metagenome | biome: Activated sludge suspended growth; feature: Nitrification reactor; material: Wastewater; isolation source: activated sludge from nitrification reactor of wastewater... | reverse complement strand
TCGGCTTAATTTCCCAAGCTTATCAAGATCATTGAAAGTAAAGAATTTTTCACTTCACAAAATAAAAGTGAAAAATTCTGATCAAAATTCTCAAATTATGAAAATATAATTCAACTATTTAATTTTCACAATGAATGACGTTAGCATGATAGTTAATAAATAATTTCGTATCTTGTTTATATGCGATTACTATCAGCAATCCAGCAAAAATCACACAGCCTCAAACACACATCAACGCCAATAAATATGTTTGCAAGCAAACCCATCAAGGTACTGCATATACTCGATCACTCTCTGCCACTGCACAGTGGCTATACATTCCGCACTAGATCGATACTGGTCATTCAAAATCAGATGGGTATCAGAACAGCCATGGTAACGAGCTGCAAGCATGCAAAAATCAGTTCATGCACTGATGAAATTGAGCATGTAGATAATCTGACTTTTTATCGCACATATCCAACCTATCTCAGCAAAACTCCTATTTTAAATCAGTTAGATGTTGTTTTAACTCTGAGTCGAAGGCTTGATTCCATCATCGCCCGCGAGCAACCCGATATCCTGCACGCCCACTCACCCTGCTTAAATGGACTGGCGGCGCTCCGTGCGGGGAAAAAACATGGGATACCTATGTTATATGAAATGCGCGCATCGTGGGAGGATGCAGCTGTAAGCCATGGCACTTGTGTAGAAAATGATCTGCGCTACAAAATTTCCAGAACATTGGAAACCTATGTACTTAAACATTCCGATCATATCACTACGATATGTGAAGGATTGAAAGGGGATATACAAATACGCGGCATTTCTTCAGAGAAAATCACAGTTATTCCTAATGCAGTCGACATAGATCAGTTTCAACCGATAACCGAGAAAGATAACATGTTATTGGCAGAACTAGGGCTTGACGGTAAAAAAATCTTCGGATTTATTGGCTCTTTCTATGAATACGAAGGTCTCGAATTACTCGTCAAAGCAATGCCCGCACTGCTAAATGATTGCCCTGATCTTCATCTGCTTCTGGTCGGCGGCGGACAAACTGAGAACAAACTTAAAGCATTAGTTGGACAACTTGATCTAACCAATAGCGTTACTTTTACCGGACGTGTCAATCATAAAGAAGTAATGCGGTATTACAGCATTATAGATTTGCTTGTTTATCCTCGATTATCGATGCGATTGACCGATCTCGTTACGCCGCTCAAACCTTTGGAGGCAATGGCGATGGGTAAGCCGTGCCTGGCTTCGGATGTCGGCGGCCATAAAGAACTTATAATAGACCAGAAAGATGGTTTATTATTCAAAGCTGACAACATGGACAGTCTTACATCTCAATTAAGACTGGCATATAAAATGTGTGATTTCAGCTCGATCATTCAAAGCGGGTTAAACAAAGTGAATACAGTACGCAACTGGAGCATCAGTGCCGCACCTTACAAGTCCATTTATACTTCATTAATGACACAACACCACATACACCGATAATCATACTCAACATAACCCTAATGAATAAGCCGCGTTCATTCGAAAAATTATGGCGCAAAAGATTCGAAAAATTTGCCACACAAGCTGAAGATGACGCTGGTATTGCTGGCTGGTCGGCAACTGGTCTCGACGCACGTTTACGCAAATTCATGGAAATCTGGAATAATACCCCTGACTTGAACAAAAAAATCTGGTTGGATGCAGGATGCGGAGCGGGCACCTATACACGTTTTATCGCACAACAAGGTGTCGACATCGTAGGCCTGGATTATTCATTTCCTTCAATACAAAAAGCTAAATCCAGGAGTAACAATTCGATTACATGGTGCGTAGGAGATATCAATAAAGTCCCACTTAAACCTCATACATTTGATGGCGCCGTTTGCTTTGGCGTTACACAAGCACTGGATAATTCCGGTGGAGCTGTTCAAAGTCTAACAAAAATAATTAAACCCGGTGGATATGTGTACATAGATGCATTGAATGATCGGTGTCTGCCACATATCTGCGAACAATTCACACGCCGGATATTAAACAGGCCGATACATTTACGCTATGAAAACCAACGCAATCTATCTGATTTAATGCAGCGTGAGGGTCTAACTGATATCCAAATTTACTGGCTACCGATCCTGCCGACACGTTGGTATCGATACCAGTGGATCGTAGAAACCCGCGCTGCAAAATGGATTTGGCATCACATTCCGATCCTTGGTCAATTATTGTGTCATGCATTTATTTTATGTGGAAAACGATCCCAGGATGAAAATAATGTCTGATTTGTTAGATCGCTTAGGAGCGATTCCGGTAAATAAGCTAACATCATTGTTAACATCAGGAAGACGCGCGCGATTGTCAATCCTGATTTACCACCGAGTCCTTGAAAAACCCGATTCATTGACAGGCGATCAATGCGATAAAAAGTTTTTTGAAGTGCAAATTCGCACGCTGTCCAGATATTTCAATGTACTGCCGATGTCTGAAGCCATTCAGCGATTAAAGGAGAAGAATCTGCCAAGTAAGGCAGTCTGCATTACTTTTGATGATGGTTATGCGGACAATGCCGAGAACGCACTACCTATTTTGCAAAAATACGGGGTTCCCGCAACTTTTTTTATCGCTGCTGGATTTATTGATAACGGAGTAATGTGGAATGATAAAGTTATTGAATTCGTCAGGCATGCAACCGGCTACTGCCTAGATCTCAGTGCTGTCGGCTTAGGAAAATACGATATTGAATATCCCGAGCAGCGTCATCAGGCACTTCTTTCATTGATCAACAAAATAAAATATCTGCCGTTCGACGAAAGATACGCGTTGATCGAACAGCTATACCAGTTAAGACCAGTAACATTGCCAGCTCACATCATGATGACAACCGATCAGCTCCGGCGACTTCATCGCGCTGGAATGGAAATCGGTGGCCATACGCTCAGTCACCCGATTCTCGCGCGCGTTGAATATAAAACTGCTTATGACGAGATTGTTAACGGCAAATCAAAACTTGAAAGTATTATTCAAGCACCCGTACGCTTCTTTGCTTACCCTAATGGCAAGCCAAGACAGGATTATCTTCCTGAACATGTGAACCTACTCGAAAAAATAGGTTTCGAGGCGGCTTTTGTCACAACACCAGGCGCTGCCAATTACAAAAGTGATATTTATCAGCTGCCCAGATTCACGCCTTGGGACACCAACCGCACTCGATTTATTTTGCGTATGGCACACAACATGTTTAGGTCGGTTGATACCGTATCTGTATCGAATATAGATAATATTGCGCACTCATGCAGCCTACCGTAGTCATTAATCATCATCGCCAGACGGCGATCATCATCGCCAATCAAGGGGATAAACTGCAACTGATCAGATTGGCAAAAGGGCGATTAACTGTATCATCACTGACGGCAGTTGAAATTAGGGCCCTAGGCTATCGAGTCTGCGACTATTCACCAAGTGAAGCCGCACGCACATATCTCAAGCATGGCGCAGGTGTCAGTAGGCACGCCAGAATGCACCTGGAAAGAATCACGCAGAATCAACTTCCCGGCACTCTTAGCCTAACTAGCTACAATTCCTCAGTTGATAACGCGTTCACTGCCCTGAGTTCTGATATTCATATACCCCTGAATTAGTTTCCAGCTATGGTCATATGATCAATCAGAATGGAACCGCTTTGCTTCGAACCGCGCACAATAACATCATTTCCAATAGCCGATATGCCACGAAACATATCGCTCAGATTACTGGCGATCGTAATTTCTTCTACAGGGTAACAAATTTCCCCTCTCTCAACCCAGAAACCGGAAGCGCCCCGCGAATAATCTCCAGTAACTGAATTTACGCCATGGCCCATCATTTCAGTGACCAGCAAACCGGTACCCATGCTTTTCAACAACACTGCATAATCTACCGGATTATCGTTATAAATTATTAGATTATGTACACCACCCGCGTTACCTGTTGTTTGCATGCCTAGTTTGCGTGCTGAATAGCTACTCAGAAAATATCCCTTCACTACGCCTTGCTCAACCACATTACGTTCCAATGTCTCCACGCCTTCGTCATCAAAAACACTACTCGCCAATCCTTTTAACAAATGTGGCGATTCTTTTATAGTGATATTCCGTGGAAAAATTTGCTGTTCAATACTATCTAACAAAAATGAAGATTTACGGTAAAGATTGCCACCACTGATAGCGCCAGAAAAATGTCCGACCAGACTTGACGCAACTGGAGCCTCAAATAACACCGGAACCTCACAGGTATCAATTTTTCGGGCACCAAGACGTGAAACCGCACGCTCGCCAGCTTTGCGTCCAATATCTGCCACAGATTCCAAATCTTGTGAATCTCGCGCAACACTGTACCAATAGTCTCGCTGCTTAGAATCACCCTGTTCTGCGATGGCGGCACAACTGATACTATGTCGAGAAAAAGGATACCCCCCCACAAAACCCAGACTGTTGGCATAAACGAATTGCGATTCATTCACACTGATACTTGCCCCCTCACAATTGGTTATACGAGGGTCAACCTCAAATGCTGCTTGCTCGCAGTTTTTCGCAAGATCAATCGCTAACTCCACTGGCAAGTCCCACGGATGATACAAACTCAGATCAGGAAATGCTTTGGCCAGAAGTATTGCATCAGCAAGTCCGGAACAGTCATCTTCAGCGGTATGTCGTGCTATTGACAAAGCGGCAGCCACAGTATCCTCAATCGCTCGCTGGGAAAAATCCGAAGTACTGGCGTTTCCACGCCGTTCTCCGATATAGACTGTCACCGAAAGATTCTTGTCACGATTATACTCAATCGTTTCCACCGCACTCTTTCGTACCGTAACTGCCTGACCGAATCCATCTGAAACATGAGTTTCACAAGCACTAGCTCCACCCTTGGCCGCTAACCTTAGAATATCCTCGGCAATTTGTTGAAGCTTGGAAAATGGATAGGAAAATCGTCTTTGTGCCTCTGCTTTGGTATTAATCATATGTATTACTTAAAAATGCTCAAAAGATTTCAATAGATATTAATGTATGATGACAACGTATAGTTTTTGGGTTAAACGTATCGCGACGAAGCAAACTCTAAATCCGGACCGATACATGCAAACCAATTTTCGAATAAATTTATGAATTACTGACTTTCATGCAAATCAATTCACCCCACCACCCACATGAAGACCTAGAAATAAAATCCAGCAAAACAAAGCAAAAAAAAGCCATGCTCGCGTTGCAAAAAATTGGTGAAGATTTGGTTGAACTAACTGACAAACAGCTAATAGAACTGAATTTACCCGAACAATTATATGATGCCATCATTGAAGCAAGACGAATTAATAAATTTGGCGCAAAACAACGGCAATTACAATATATTGGCAAAATCATGCGCCGGATAGATGTTACACCTATCCAGGAAAAAATTAATGCATGGAAAAAGACCACATTGAAACATATTGCACATCAGCACAAGGCAGAACACTGGCGCGCGCAGTTACTCGCAGATCCCAACGCAGTCACCAGTTTCGCCGCAAAATTCCCCACCGCTGATATCAAACATATCCGCCTACTAATACGGAATACACTTAAAGAAAAAGAAACTGACAGTCCGGTTAAAAGTTACAGATTGCTATTTCAAGTAGTACAGAAAATATTGTTGGAGAACGAAACTTGAATTCAGTGCACATTTTGGAATCTTGCAGCATCCAGTATTGACCATAGATGTATGAAACCACCTACGATAGCCGGTATAATCAAGGCAGCAAAAAAATAATTTATACTCACAGCGATAAAAAAAAGAAACGCTTGCAACAATTTACCTTGAACCAGCTGACCTAAACCGGGTATAAGGAAACTGCATATCGCAGCCAGAACATTACCTCCAGATCCCTGACCTGTCATCACTTAAGACTCTCATTTAGCTATTAAAATGTAGTTCTCTTACAACGATCGTCCCAACGTCTGACTCATAATTACTATCCGTCATCTCATGAATACACTACTTCCTACTGCAGCCAGACTAAACATAGCGCAACCATATGTATAATAATTATTTAATACGCATAAAAATCTTCTGTATAAACCCATATGGAGAGTATTTATCAGCCATTTCTATTATTCTCAAATTTTATACACTCGGTTTCTATAAAATTTTTAAGGTGCTTCATTTCTTATCATAGAAATTTAATCAATATTGCTTTATGTCATTCTCAAATTCGACTTCTCTATTTAAAAATAAAAATAATGATCAACTAATAACGCAACAAACAGCAAAGCTAGATATAAAATTGAATATCGGAACGCTTTTCGCGCGAGTTGATCACTATAGTTTCTGTAAATTTCAATAGCATAATATAAAAATATAGCATTCAATACACCAACGCTCATAATATAAATCAATCCACTCATCTGAGTAAGATACGGAAAAATCGTAATTATGCAAAGAATGATCGTGTATAGCAAAACATGTAATTTTGTAAATTGATCCCCATGTGTTACCGGAAGCATCGGCATTCCAATGGAAGCGTATTCATTTTTTCGATAAAGCGCCAAAGCCCAGAAGTGTGGAGGTGTCCATGCGAAAATAATCAAGAACAACAACAGAGCATCAGCAGTTATCTCACCAGTAACTGCGGTCCAACCCAAAACAGGTGGCATAGCACCTGAAGCACCGCCAATCACGATGTTTTGTGGTGTCAGCGGTTTTAAAATAATCGTATAGATAATTGCATAACCAACGAAAGTGCCTAATGTTAACCACATTGTTAATGGATTGACCCATTCGTATAATAAGAACAGGCCGAAACCTCCTACAATACTGAGAAAAAATAAGGTTTCAGGTACACTGACTTTGCCTTGAGGTAGTGGCCTACCCTTTGTTCTTGCCATTACAGCATCCATTTTTTGTTCTACTAAGCAGTTAAGCGCCGCTGCTGCGCCTGCAACTAATGCGATACCGAGTGTTCCAAAGAGCAGCACTTCCAACGGCACAGCGCCAGGCACCGACAAAAACATACCAATAACCGCTGTAAATACGATCAATGACACTACACGTGGTTTCGTCAAACGATAAAACTGATTAATACGTGATGCAGTTTCATGCCACATTATGGAAGTTGCCATACTCATTTCTCCTACATTATCCGATGAGTCACAAGCTCAATCGATTATTTTCTTTGATTTGATAATTAAGTTTATAAAAAGAACTTAATGTTCCATTTGAGATACTTGCAGTAACCGCTTAATATCGTCGCTCATTTTTCTTGGTTCGAGATTTTCAGGAAAGCGCATCATCAAATTTCCCATCGGGTCTATAAGATATATATGTTTCCTTCGTGATTCCGAAGTTGGAATTTGCTCAAGCAATTCACCATCACGCGCGTTTACAAAAAGTGTTCCCTCATAATTTTTGAGTAATTCCGGATCAACTTTTTCATTGTCATCTATAAGCCACAACCGCTCAATTCGGTTCATCTCTTTATTTTGCATCGTTCTGACTTGTCTCATATAATAAAGCTTTTGCTGGCAGACCTCGTCGCACTTTCCAGAATCGATCACCAGCATGATCCATTTGCCATGCAAATCCTTTGTTCTAAGTATCTTGTTGGTATCCTGTGTTACGCCAACTGAGCCAGTCAATTTTTCAATTTCAACTAGATCACCGTAATTAAGGCTACCAGGTCTATAACCCATAAAGAACAGGGTATACGATATAACTACAGGCGAGAACAACAATACCAACAAAAGAATAAATTTGCGTCTATTGCTTTTTTTGATTATTTCTTTTGACATTTAGAATCAGAAATATAATTATTGTTATAAATGCCAGTGAAAACCACTGAACAGCATAACCGATGTTTTTCGATGCTCCAGAATCTGGTTTAATCCAATCCCGAATCAAACCATCTTGTACACTGCTATTCTGCAGAATCATTAGTGGCTGTAATACTAATCCCGTCATTTGTTGATAACGCTCGAGATTAAAACTGCTCCACACCTGCCCAGAAAAAACAGATTCTCCAATTTGAAAAGTTTTGAAGTTCGGAGATGTAGCTACACCTTGAACAACTATTTCATCCCCGGCAGTTTCTATTTCTGGAATTATGGAACGGTCATTACCCGTTGAAATCCATCCTCTATTGATAGCAAGTAGAATTTCGCTATTCTTAATTTGTAACGGCGTAATTACATGGTAACCGGCATGGCCTTGATAAGTTTTGTTATCCAGATAAATAGTATATTCAGGCAGATAACGTCCTCTGGCTTCCACTTGTCGATACTCTACATCCTCTAGCTTGACCAGATTTCCAGAAATTGTAACTACTGGCTCATTCGATAACCGCTCCAATCTTTCATATCGTGAACTTCTTTCTTCTGCACGAGATAGCTGCCACCTACCTAATTCAACAAAGATAAAAACAAAAATCACAACCAATATCGTCGCCCAAAGCTTTGGAGTGAACTGATAACCGAGGAAAGTCAATATTAGTCCTTTGTCTTCTTACTCCAAAATAATCTACATTACTTTAGCTGTAAAAGATAAGAGATTCCAATCTTTTACATTTTTTCTGGTGAGCTTGCTTTGAGCAAGCTCGTGCAGAAGCGTTCCCAGTCAAAATTGTAAAAGCCGGAATCTCGCGCAGAATCTTTCTTTCGTTTTACAGCAAATATACAAAAATGAACAAGCCTAACCAAACCACGTCAACAAAGTGCCAATACCAAGCTACACCTTCAAAACCAAAGTGACGATCCGGTGTAAAATGACCAGCCGCGCATCGGAAGTAAATCACAATTAGCATGATTGTTCCAAGTGTCACATGAAATCCATGAAAACCAGTCAACATAAAGAATGTTGAACCATACGCACCGGAATCTAATCTCAAATTCAGGTCGTCATAGGCATGCACATACTCATAAGCCTGGAATCCCAAAAACAACACGCCCAGAAGGATTGTTGCAAGCATCCACTTAGTCAGCGCATCACGGCGATTTTCTTTCAACGCCCAATGAGCATAAGTTATGGTCACGCCCGAAGTTAACAAAATTGCAGTATTTAACGCCGGCAATCCCCAAGCACCCATCGGTGTAAATTCGTCAAAATGCTCACCTGGACCTGTCGTTGGCCATCCACCTGAATAAGCGCCCCATGCTGCCTGACCCAGTACTTCGCTTTCGCCTGCCAACCAAGGTATAGACAATACACGCATATAGTACAGCGCTCCAAAGAAAGCTGCGAAGAACATGACTTCCGAGAAAATGAACCAAGTCATGCCCCAGCGAAATGATCTATCGACATCTAAACCATACTTGCCACTTTCGCTTTCTGCTGCAACTGTACCGAACCATCGGAAGCACATATAGAATAAAATTGCAAAGCCGATTGCTAGCAAACCATAGCCGAGCTCAATTTTATTCATTGTTAACGCTGCCCCGAACCCCAAAAACAATAACGCAGACGACCCGATTATTGGGTATGCTGACGGGGCCGGAACATAATAGTGACCAGATTCCTGACTCATTCTTCCCTCCTACTGATTAATTTTAAATTGCTAATTAACGATTATTTTGACTACTAACAAAATTGTAACTACAAATAGCACTCCACCGATTAAACCGCCAATAATCACCTGCGATGGTTTAATGTTTGCAGCGTCGCTTTCCAAATCACTTTTCTTTCGAATTCCAATGAATGCTGCAAGTACTGCTTTGGCAACTTGAAAAACAGAAGCATTCGACTTGTCTTGATCACTACTCATGGCACAAGCTCTTTATTTCTCACTAACAGCCTTGGAACCCACTGGAAGCTCAAAAAAAGTGTATGAAATAGTTAATGTATGCAAATGTTCCGGCAAGCTAGATTCAATAACAAACTGTACTGGCATCACCCGCGTTTCTTTTGGTTTCAATACTTGTCGCGTAAAGCAAAAGCATTCAAACTTTCGCAAGTGTTTTTCCAAAAAACGAGGACTATAACTTGGTATCGCTTGCCCGGTTATCTCTCGATCAGAATGATTTGTA
>WBZL01005119.1_pt2 | contig 10005 bp, 8 predicted proteins | sample 5204291 | NCBI WGS metagenome assembly WBZL01 (sample SAMN12344345, study PRJNA552823) | activated sludge metagenome | biome: Activated sludge suspended growth; feature: Nitrification reactor; material: Wastewater; isolation source: activated sludge from nitrification reactor of wastewater treatment... | reverse complement strand
GCGCACCGCCTCGGAGAACCTCGCCCGGCAGGTGGATGAAGCGAAACGGGCTGCGGAAAGGGCCCGGGGCCGCAACGACTCGGCCCCGGTGGATCCGGCGATGACGGCCCGCCTCCGCAACTTCTCGCTCGCTCTCGACTCGGCGAAGTCGGATGCGGAAAAGCAGACGCTGATGGAAAGCGCGCTCCAGCAGGCCGCTAGCGAAGTGGAGCGCGACCAAATCAGGTTGATCATGCAAAAGCACACAGGCGCCCCGCCCGCTGCCCCGAAAAATTGACACAGCGGGCAGTTGCGTCGGTCGTGCCATGGTGGAAAAATGCCTTTCGCGACTGCCCATCGGCGGCTGCAAACCCCTGAGGTGCCTTTGATACAAATCGGACCTTCAACCTGGTTTCACGCCCATGGCCTCCAAACGCATCCGCTGCATCTGCGGAAAGATCTACGATCCCGCGGAAAACGCCTGCTGCCCGGCGTGTGGCGTCGAGGTCCGCATCGAGAGCATTTCCGTCGTCGCTCCCCCGCCTCAGCCGGCCACCACGCCCGCATCCAGCGGCGGCGCCCCCGCCGCCGTTCCTGGAACGGCCACTCCGCCCCCGCTCCCCACACGGCCCTATGCCGGTCCCGGCCTGCGCTGGGCCCTGATCGGCGGCGGCATCTTCCTTGGGCTCGCGCTCATGGCAGGCGGCGCATTCGCGATCTACAAAATACTCGCTCCGGGACCGCACATCAACGTCGTGTCCACCGATGGCAAAGAGGATGACAAGAAACCTGCTGACGTACCGCCGGCCCCGGACAAGCAAAGGCCCGCTGCGCCCGAAGACAAGACAGTCAGTCCATCTACCGACCCCAAGCCCGCCCCAGCTGACAAGGGCCAGGACGAGCCCACCATCGTATCGAACGGCACAGGAGAAGGCAAGGCGGCCCCGGCGGACAAGCCCATGCCGGAGAAAGGTTCGCCCGCGCCCACCCCCACTCCACCTGCGGTCGCCTCAGGCAAGCAGTGGATTCTCGAGGGCAAGGGCGACGCGGAAGCCAACGGGAAGGAACTGATGGAGACCATCGAAAAGGCGGCAGAGGGCGACACCATCGTCTTGCGCGAGGCGGCGTACGCCTGCGCGCCCACCTTCGAGCAATCCGTTCGCATCGTGGCCGACAAGGGCGCCAAGCCTGTGCTCCAGGGATCGGGCACCAAGTTCATCGTGGTGGACGCCGGCGCCAAGGGTGTCGTCTTTGAAAACCTCATCATCAAGCAGCTTGGAAAGGGGATGACGCTACGGCTCATGCAGGACGCCGGGCTTCACATGGAGAACTGCACGGTGTCGACCGAAGGCGCGGTAAACGTCATGTCAAACGGAGCCGCATCCCTCACGATTGCCCGGTCCAGGTTCCACGGCGGCACCGCTCTTGTCGTCAGGGGACCGGGCAAGATGCAAATCGATGACTGCGAATTCTCCGGCTCGGTGGACTGCGTTCGACTCGACAACAAAATCATCGCGGAGTTCCACGGATGCAGGTTCTCCAACATCGGCATGACCGACGCCAATGGCGTCCTGGTGTCCGCCCGGGCGGTCGGCACCTCCGTCATCCTGGACAAGTGTGACTTCAGGGACAACCACGCCACCCTCACGGTCGACGCTGGCGCCAGCCTCACCATCAGTGGCGGCGCCTTCACGGGAAATTGCGTGGTGGGTGATCCGGAGGAATCTCTCGAGGGGCTCCTCACAGTCTCCGATGGCGCGAAGACCGTCGTGTCAGGCGTCGCCTTCAACTCCAACCGCCAGGGCCTCTTTGCCCTCCACGACGGCCATCTCGAGGTCATCGACTGCCACTTCAGCGGCAACGGTTTCAAGGTCGATGACGATGACGAGGCGCAATTCTTCAGCCATCAGTTCGGGGCCCTCGGCAAGGGTGCCTCTCTCACCATCCGCGGATCGGACATCTCCCATCCCATCTCGCGCGTCGCCAGCGTCGAAAACGGAGGTGAGATCACCATGGAGGATTGCCAGGCCTCCGGTGGCGCCATGGACATCGTCACCCTCGGCGGCGGCGACCCGTGCCGCGTGAATCTTAAGAAGTGCAAGTTCTCCCGGTTCACCCAGGGCGCCATCGTGGCGTGCGAGAAAAGCACACTCACCATGGAGGACTGCGAGGTCCGTGAAAACCATCACGGCGTGGAAGTGCGCGACGCCGGCACCCAGTTCCTCGCCTCCAACGTGAGCTTCATCGGCAACGATCAGGTCGGCTTGATCGTGTTGCAGAAGGCCCAGGCCACCGCAACGAGATGCACCTGGCAGGACAATGGCTTCGTCGGCGTGGTCGCCGGAATGCCCGGGGATGCCACCGCGGGCGGAGCCGTCGTGAACCTCGTCGAGTGCAAGCTCTACAATAGCCGCTCCAAGGATGTCCGCGCCTGCGAGCAATCTCGCGTCACGATGACGAACTGCACCTTCGCCCCAGCGGCGGTTCCGCAGGTACTGCAGGACCCTTCAGGCGTGATCGAGGCCGATCCCCCAGTCCAGACCATCGCCAGCAACACCCAGGGCAGTCCGAACGGCGCTCCCAAGGCCGTCCCCGCGCCGGTGCCCGCGCAAAAAAATTCCGCCTCGAACTCCACGGGCGGCGGCTCCACCCCGGTGCACAAACAGCCCCAGCAGCCCCAGCGCTCCGCGCCGTCGAGCCCGCCCACGAAGCTGCCGGACAAGGTCGGCGAAGTCATCGATGCGATCGACAAGATCCGCCGCCTCGTCCGGTAGGGTTGTGCCCGCCCGCGACTACTGCGAGTAGCTCGACGGCGGCGTCACCGCCTGGAATCCCTCGGGCGAGTTGTTGATCACGCCCGCCGACTTGTATGTCGGCACCGAGGCCGATGACGACTTCCGCGGAACGTACTCCGTCGTGTGATAGTAGTGATGCTCGTGGATCACCGGCGGCTCGCTGGCACAGTTCGCGAGCGACAGCGCGCACGCGGTGAGCATGGAATAGGTCAGAAGGCGTTTCATGGCGGTTGATGATGCGGGTCTCAGTGTCGGATTCGGATCGGGAAGGGAAAACGGCGGTGCAACGCCGCTCATTTCGGAGGAGCCACGGCGGGCTCGCTCGCAGGGGCCGTGAAGCCCGCGCCGTCCGCCAGCCCCGTCGGCGCGGCCGACTTCGGCGAGCCGCGGCGTCCCACCAGCACATAGTAGCTGGCCAGTCCATTGGCCCGCGCCATGTGCAGGTACACCATTGCCGTGCCGTTGTAGCTCGCGCGGAACTGCACTCCCGCAAGCTTCGCGCTCCGGCGGTCGTCCAGGATCAGGTTGCCCACTTCGTCATACACGTACACGTCCACGTCGAGCGCGCTCTGGTCCGCGCCGCACAGGAACACGTAGTCCAGCCCCTTCGTCACCGGGATCAGGAAGCGCAGCGCCTGCCCTCCTCCCAGCACCCCGGTGTTGTCGGTCGGGGCCATCGAGAAGCCCTTCGCCACGTAGCTCGTGGCCATGCGGTACGCCACGTCTTCGGCTTCGCGCGGATCTGCCTTCACGGCAGCGGTGGAGGCGAGCAAAAGCGCGCCAAGGGTGAGATTTCGGGTCAGTGTCTTCATGGCTGGATTTCAGTGGAACGGTTGAGGTTCTGACAGGTGCATGTGAGCACGCCACCCACTGTGACATCCATTTCATTTCCGCCGGTCCGGAGCGCCAGCCCACCGCCGCGGCATGAAACTACCGCCGGAACACGTCCCGGAGATCCCGCCCGCCAAGCACATTGCGCTCGATGTATTTGCGGAACTTCGTCTTCTCCGAATCGGGGGTCCGTTCATCGTCGTCATCCGACGACCGGCGCGATCCTCCCCAGTCCGCACGGTCGGGCTGGCCGTTCAGGCTCATCGCCGCAAGCGTCGCCGAATCCAGCTGCCCCGTCGGTTGCAGCGTGTGCTCCGTCTGGTACTTCTGGATCGCGCGGTAAGTTCCTTTGCCCGGCACTCCGTCCGCGCTCTCGTTCATCGCCTGCTGCGCCTTGTAAACTAGGTACTTCCGTCCCGAGTTGGAATAGCCACTGTACTCCGAGTTCGCGAAGATCTCGTCGAGCGTCCAGTAGCCCGCCGATGGCGGCGTCACTGCAGGTTGAGGAATCGGCTGCGCCGCGACACCGGCAGGAGGCGCGCTACCGGGCGCTCCCGGCGCCCCAGGCGCGGCCGGAGTCGCATCCGGAGAGGGTGGGGGACCCGGCGCACTGGGTCCGGTAGATGGCGCCGGCGCGGGTGCTGCTGGCGATGTCGGTGTCGGGTCTGTTCCCTGGCCCCCGCCCGCGAAGGAAAAGTTGGTGGACCCCGATCCCCGGCTCTGCGTCGTCCCGACCGGTGGTGCAGTGGGTTGCGGTGCGGGTGCCGCCGGAGAAGCGGATGGCGTCGCCGGGTTGGAGGCCGACGTTGGCGCCGGCTCGAAGCCATCCGCGGGGGGCGGCGGAGTGGGGCCGGAATTCGTCGGCCCCTGTCCCGCGGCAGGCGATCCCGCGCTCATCGTGGCCGGACCGAACGCCCGGACCGTCACCAGAGGTTCGTTCGGATTTGGTGCTGGCACGGAAGTGGGCAGGTCCGTGCTCGGCGCGTCGCTGGCGCCAGGCGTGCCTCGCGGAGCGATGCCGAGCGACGCCGGCGCCTCGCTCGCTCTCGCGGCAGCCGCATCCAGAGCGCCGGAGACCGCGCTGTGGGCCTCGTCGGCGGACGTTGCCGCTGCCGCCGCGACCAGCGGGGTAGGGGAGGGTGCCCCCGTGTTCGTGAAGGCGAACGACTGCCGCGCCGTCTCGTTGCGCGCGACGGTCACATCCGTTGTTTTGAGATCCTCGCCGTGCTTCATCGTCACGGAATACCGGCCCACGGGCAGCCTGAGAGTGTCCGGCGTCTTGCCCTTGTGCTTCGGTCCCACCGTTCCATCCGCCGCGGCGACTTCGTACGTCGCGCCGTCGGGATCGCTCGAAAGCAGCAGTTGTCCCGCGCTGCGCTCCAGCTTCATCACGCCAAAGTCCACCTGCTGTCCCGGCGGGACCTCGAATTCCACTTCGCGCGTCTCATATCCATCGAGCGTCACCGTCGCCTTGTGCACCCCCGGTGCCAGATGGGGCAGGGTCGCGGGCGCCACGCAGGTGTGCCCATCCATCGTCACGTGCGCCCCGGCCGGCTCCGTCTGCACCACCCACGATCCCGGCCGGTGGAACCACCACCACAGCGCCCCCGTCGCCACCACGGCGAAAAGCACCAGCACGGCCAGCAGGCCGAGCATGATCGCCAGGACAGGCGACTTCTTGTTCTTCACCACCGGGACCCGCGTGCTCACCTCGATCGGCCTCAAGCTGCTGGTCTTCGCCTTCATGGGCGCGGTCGGCTCGGTGAGCGATGTCGCAAGCCCGAGCCGCTGCGCCACCTCGCCCGCCGTCTGCGGTCGCTTCGTCGGGTCCTTGTCCAGGCACGCCGCCACCGTCTGCTCCCACTCCGCCGGAATCGCATCGTTCGCGCTGATGCAAAGCTCGTCGCGCCGCTGCCGGATCGATGGCGGAATCTTCGAGGTGATCTGCAGGCTGATGTCCCCGCTGTGGAACGGCGGCTTGCCCGTGAACAGCTCGTACAGCGTCGCGCCCAGCGAGTATACGTCGTCCGTCGGGCGCGGCAGGTCCCCCATCACCTGCTGCGGGCTCATGTAGGGCAGCGTCCCGCTGTTGGATGCCGTGTTCGTTCGGCTCAGCCGGCTCACCGCGTCATTGATGCTCCGCGCGATCCCGAAATCCGTGATCTTCAGCGCATTCTTCGCATCCAGCATCAGGTTCGCCGGCTTCAGGTCGCGGTGCACGATGCGCTTGTGCAGGTGCGCATAGTCCAGCGCGCCGCAAAGAGGGCCCAGCCACGGCGACACATCCCCGGTCGTGAACACCCCGTTCGGCCGCAGCAGGCGCCGCTCGGACAGGTTCTTCCCGTCCACGAATTCCATGCTGATTGCCGCCGTGCTGTCGTCGTTCACCAGATCGTAGATGCGCACGATGTTCGGATGCGCCAGCTCCAGCCCACGGCGCGTCTCCTCCGTCAGCTCCTGGATCGCCGCCGGGTCCGCGCCCACGATGCCCGGCAGGAACTTCAGCGCCACGGACCGGTCCAGCTTCGTGTCCATCGCCAGCCACACCACCCCCATGCCCCCGCGCCCGAGTACGCGCTCCAGCCGGTAGCGGCCGAACACGAGCGAACCCACTCCCGGCTGGCGGATCGTCGCCAGGCTCGCCAGGTCGTCGTCCAGCGGACGGTCCGTCGGCGGTCCCGGCGCCTTCTCCGGGCGCGGCAGCGTCACGTCGGCGTTTAACGTGTCGTCCAAGGGGTTCATGGCATCCTCTGGCGGGGGGATTTCGGCTGGGCGGCAAGCATACGGTCGAAGCCGCCGCTGTCACGTGGAAAGGCGGCCCTGTGAGATCGCCGCCCGCGCCGCGTAGAACTCCCATGCCGCCACGCCCCACCCGTCGCCAATGGATCGCCGCCACCTCCGCCGCCCTGCTGGGCGCGGGTTGCGAGAAGCACGAGAAGACCGAAGTCCAGGACCTGTTCAAGCCCGGCGCCGGCGAGCCCGCCATACCGCAGATCATCGACATCCACCAGCACACCAACTACCACGGCCGCAGTGACGAGGGTCTCATCGCCCACCAGGCCGCCATGGGCGTGACCACCACCATCCTCCTACCCGCCGGTTCGGATGCGCTTCGCCCCTCCACCCACAACGGAAAGTCCTTCGGCCTCGCCGCCCGCGTGCTCGGCAACAACGCCGCCTACCGCCTCGCCCAGGAGCACCCGGACAAGTTCGTCTTTTGCGCCAACGAGGTCACCGACCTCGACACCGCCGTCCCAGAGATCGAGAAGTACCTCAAGCTCGGCGCCGTCGGCATCGGCGAGCAGAAGTTCGCCGTCCAGTGCGACTCCCCGGAGAGCTACAGGCTCTACGACCTCGCCAAAGCCTACGACGTGCCCATCCTCCTCCACTTCCAGACCAACACCTACAACCTCGGCTACGAGCGCTTCTTCCAGGTCCTCGAGAAGTACCCCGCCGTGCGGTTCATCGCCCACGCCCAGGCCATCTGGGGCAACATCGACGCCAAGCACGACCAGAGCGTCAACTACCCCACCGGCAAGGTCACCCCCGGCGGCCTCACCGACCAGTGGCTCACCAAGTACCCCAACTTCTTCGCCGACCTCTCTGCGGGTTCCGGACTTAACGCGTTCACCCGCGACGAGGAGCACGGCGCCGCCTTCTTCGCCCGCCACCAGGACAAGCTCCTCTACGGCAGCGACTGCCAGGACACCCTCGGCAAGCCGGAGGACAAGAGCTGTTGCGGCAGCAAGATGCTCGCCCTCATCCAGAAACTCGTCCCGAACGCCGCCGCCCGCGCCAAGATCCTCTCGGGCAACGCGAAGCGCGTCTTCAAGCTCGCCTGAGCCCCATCACACGCTCTGCACCCCGCTTCCACGGCGCGCGCGATGATATTCTGCTTGGGGCCGGGGGACTACCGCGCCTCATCTTGTGATTTGTCGCTTTGTCTTTTGCTGCTTTTGTCCCATCCTCCATGCCTGAACTCGCCGAGGTCTCCTACTACGCTGGACGGTGGGATGGCGGGCGGAACAAGACCGTGCTCCGCGTCGAGCTCCATGCGCGTTCGCGCGTCTTCCGCGGCTGCGATGTCCGCTCCCTCGAGGCCCACCTCACCGGCGCCCGGCTCCGCCGCTCCCGCACCCATGGCAAGCAGATGCTCTTTGAGTTCTCCCAGGACTGCTGGCTTCTCGTGCATCTCGGCATGACCGGCGAACTCTCGGCCCGGCCCCAGCCCTTCGAGGCCGGACGTCACGACCATCTCGTCCTCCATCTCCGCGACCTCGCCCTCGTCTTCACCGATCCGCGACAGTTCGGCCGCATCGGCTTCCATCACGGTAGTTCGCCGCCGCCCTTCTGGTCCGCACTCCCGCCGCAACCCATGGACGCCGGCTTCACGCTCGCGCGACTGGCGGACATCTTTCAGCGTCACTCCCGCCAGCCGCTCAAGGCCCTCCTCCTCGACCAGCGTTACTTCCCCGGCATCGGCAATTGGATGGCCGACGAGGTCCTCTGGCAGACTCGACTGCACCCGGAGTCACCCGCGGGCTCACTCGCCCCGGCCCGCGTCAGGGACTTGCATCGCGCCCTCCGCAAGGTCTGCACCGTCGCCCTCAGAACCATCGGCGTGGACTGGGGCGATCCCCCGCGCTCCTGGCTCTTCCGTCATCGCTGGGAGGATGGCGGCCTCTGCCCCAGGTGCCGCGCCGCGCTCAAGCGCGCGGACGTTCGCGGCCGCACCGCATGCTGGTGCCCTGCGTGCCAGCCCAAACCCTGACGGACATCGCCTCGCCAGCTCACGGCGCATAGACCAGCATCCCGTTCTGGATCTTGAGATACTTCCTGGCCGCTTTCTGGTCCGTGCTCGACATCCCCGGCACCCCGAAATAATGGCCCGCGAAATTCCCGCTCGTCACCGTGCCGCCCTTCACGATGTTCCGGATCGTCCGGGCCACGTTCGTCTTCGTCACGAAATCCAGCCCCGCCACCTGGGCGGAGCCGCAGACCGACGCAAGCTCCTGCGCGTTCCCGCGATCCCGGGTGTCGATGGCGTTCTGGTTGATGTTCGAGAACGATGGCAGGGCAACTGCCGTCAGCACTCCCACAATCGCAACCGTCGTCATGATCTCCACCAGGGAAAATCCCTGCCTCGCACGGAGTAGAAGCTGGAGCCCGAGTGCTTTCACGACGCTTTCGCAATATTTGCAAAATTAATCGGCAATTCCCATCCAAACCGCATTTACTATACCATTAGCAATCATTTAGTCGACGCGCCTTCCATCGATTCGTCGGCCGCCGTGGGGTGCCCACTCGCCTGCTCGCATGCGTCGACCTCCCGCCTTCCGCTCGTAGGAATCCTGTTGACCGAACTTCCCATCCCAAGATTCTGCCCACCCTTCGGCGCCACTCCCACCCATGCCCTCCCTGCCGCTCCCGCACCGAGAATTTGAGGCGCTGCTGCACCGGGATGCCGAAGCCGCGAGCGGTTCAGTCCCAGTGGGAAAAGCCCACTTGAAGGAACTTCGCACCCTCGGTCACAAGGTGGTACGCTTCCTCACCGCCCGCGCCGCTTGCGCGCGGCAGCTCTCGAAGCACCACCACAGCCACCGCCCCGCCTGGCTGGACTTCACGGACCGGAGCCCTGGCCCGCCGCAGGGGGATGGCCTGTTCGCCTGTGCGGCCCGCTTGGACGCCACAGGCCTGCACCTTCCCCTGCCCGTCATCCCATCGGAATTCACCTCGCCGCTTGCCTCCCTCTGGCAGAGGGTGGACACCTCCGCGCCCGCCTCACTGCCCTCCAGCCTTCAATTGCCGGGCGATGCCAATGCCCCCCGCTGGCTCGCCCTCCTCCGTCTCCGGCCGCTTCGCGAAGTGTGGGAACGCGAACTCCGCCGCGATACCCTTCAGGCCCTCTTGAATCTCCTGCCTGACGCCTGGATGCTCGACTCCACCCCTGTGCCCGAGGGAGCCGTCCTTCCACGCCTCGAAATCGCCGCCTGGAGCGACCTGCCTTCATCCTCGTCCCCAATTCGCCGGTTCGTGATCGTGCCCGCGGACACATGGGACGATACCTCGGCGTTGGACGACACCCTTCCGCGTGCGTCATGGTCCCCCACGCTCCAGCTTGCGCTCGGCACGCCTGCCCCCCATGTCCTCGTGTCCCTTCCTGACGCCGGTCTCCCATCCCCCACCTGGATCGTCGCCTTCTGCCACAAGCACGACACGCGGGTGGACACCCTCGGGTTCCTGGCGCTCTCGCCCGATGCCGGTCGGCTCGTCCCCGCGCGCGTCGAGAGCGCCTGATGCGATTGGCCCTTGTGCTTTTCTCCCTGCTTGGCAGCATCGCAGGCATGAGCTCTTCCCCCTCCTCCCGCCGTTCCTTTCTCCAGACTGCCGCTGCTCTTGG
>WBZL01005869.1_pt1 | contig 10006 bp, 8 predicted proteins | sample 5204291 | NCBI WGS metagenome assembly WBZL01 (sample SAMN12344345, study PRJNA552823) | activated sludge metagenome | biome: Activated sludge suspended growth; feature: Nitrification reactor; material: Wastewater; isolation source: activated sludge from nitrification reactor of wastewater treatment... | reverse complement strand
AGCCGGCTGAGATACCATGAACCCAGTCACTCACCGCGTGCCGCGATCGGCCACGATCACGCTGAAATGCCGGCTACGTTCAGACTGAAACGGCCGGCTACGATCGCTGAAATACGCATGTCCTCTTCGCTTTCGGCGTTTGCGACGTTTTCGCGACTGTCCTACAATCCGGCCATGTCTTCGACCCCCTCCCCGACCCAGCTGCCCGCCCAGGCACAGCGCCGAATCGACCGGTTGGAAGAAGCGGTCATCGAGCTGGCCGGAACACTGGAGGTTGTCGTTCGCAAGGTGTCCAGCGCCGGCGTCAAGCTCGACCTCAAGCTGCCAAAGGGCCCTCTGGGCTACGCCATCCTGAAGAAGCTTGGACCGGAACGCCTGCGCGCGCTGGCTGACCAGGCCGAAGCGGCCAGGCCGCCGCAGTGGCCCGCGAAGCGGCCAGCCGCGCCGTCGAAGACGACCCCTCACGCCCATCCGAACGCGGAACTGGGCGGGCTTGCCGGTGCCACGGCGCGCGGCGAGGTCGCCAAGGTGGAGTGGGTGCGCTCGGGCGAAGTCGTTCCCGCCAAGACGCTGGCGCAGGCCTGGAACCTGACGCCGCAGGCGCTGGGCCCCGCGGCCAGGCGCGGTGAGGTGTTCGCAGTGGTCGTGAAAGGTCAGCGCCACTACCCGCGCGAGTTCCTGCTGCTCAGCCGCGACGATGTCGCAGCGGTGTGCAAGCCGCTGCAGGGACTGACACCGTCGGAGCAACTGGTCTTCTGGAAGCGCAAGCACGGCGCGCTGGGCGGCCGGACGCTGCTCGAGGCGCTCACTGCCGCGAACAACGGTCCCGCGCTGGCCCGGGCCGTCCAGCTGGCACAGTCGCGTACCGCGCAGATGCGGGCCGATGCCGCTCAGGCCGCCTGAGCCCGGCTCCTTCGAGCATCTGCTCGAAGAGGCCCTCGTCCCCGCGGACACGCTGGTTCGCCTGTCCCGCTACCCCCGCACAGAGCCCTGGTGGTCCCATGGACGGCACCGGTTCGACGGGCCACTGCCAGACACGCCTGGCAGCTTCGGCACCTGCTACGCCGCGCAGCGCCTGCAAGTGGCCTTCGCCGAATCAGTCATCCACGAGTGCGGGTGGTTTCGCAACGGCCGCTATGAGGTGCCCGAGGCAGACCTGAAGGCGCGGCACATCGTCACCCTCCAGCGCCTGGACAAGCCAAAGCTCGTGCTGGCAGACCTCACCGGCAAGGCGCTGAAGAACCTCGGACTGAACAACGACGTCTCCGCAGGGGACGACTACGAACCGACGATGGCCTGGGCCGCGGCCATTCATCACGCCAGCGTCAAATGGGACGGCATCCGCTACGTCTCGCGCCAGCACAATGACGAATACGTGGTCGCGCTGTTCGAGAGAAGCCAAGTCGGCAAGCACCGGTCCCAGCCGTTGCAAGGCAAGCAGCTGGACGACCTGTGCAACGAGTTCAAGGTGGTGTCGGTCTAGCAAGGTCGATGCGCGTGCCCGGCAGCCCAGCGCCTGCCGCGCAGCGGTTGACACACCCCCGCCTGCCCGGCTGTCAACTACCGAGCCGCTGGCTCGCAGCGCATGCACAGGGTTGCTGCGCCGCGCCCAGGTCCGCCTGAAGCGCCCCTCCCCCGCAAGCTCCCGGCCTCACCGACACCCGCCCAATGCTGCTCAGCGAAGGCCCGCGCGACCGGTCCGGCCGGTGTGGCCAGGCGTATCGAGGCACGACACGCATCCCCGTCGCAACGAACGCAGTCCGCAGGTACTCGAAGACTTCGAACAAGTGGGCCACCGCCTGGCGACGCGCACTCCTTTGCTGGCAAGGAACGTGCGCCCGGCCTCACCAGACGCCGGAGGATGAGCGCGATGGCAAGGTCGAACGGCACGGTCGACGCGCGTTCTGCGCCACCAGCCACTCGCCGGCGTGGCACGGGCCCCTGAGACAAACCTATCCCTCAGGGAGTCCCCGGGCCTTCAGTCGCCACAACTGAGCGAATTGACCCGCCCTTCGGCCCACTGTGCAGGTGCGTCACCGTTGCCCTATCGCCGCAACGCGTCTCAGCAGACACTGAGGGGAAGGAAGGCCGCCGCGTCTTCTGACTCCCTGAACACGTCCTTCCCTGATGGCACGAAAACGACCGCGTGCTCTCGCAACGCGGTCGTTGAAGACAGGACCGAGCCGAGTCGGCCGGGGGTCAGGTCAGTTGCAGCGCAGGGTGCCGATGGAGTCGGTACGACAGCTCGTGCCGTTGCTGCCGCGCGTCACGCCCAGCGAATCCGTGCGCCAGGAGTTGCCACGGTTGTCCCGCGTCACACCGATGGAGTCAGTGCGGTAGCTCGTGCCGTTGCTGCCGCGGGTCACGCCGATGGAATCGGTGCGCCAGGAGTTGCCGCGGTTGTCCCGTGTCACGCCGATGGAGTCCGTGCGGTAGCTCGTGCCGTCGCTGCAACGCGTGGTGCCGATGGAGTCCGTGCGGCAACTCAGCTGGGCCAGCGCCGCGCTCGAAATCATTGACAGGGCCAGAGCAATGAGAGCGAATTTCATGAAGAGGTTCCTGGTTTGCCCGAAATGGGGCTGATGCCTGTAGCGAACAGAACGAGCCTGATCGCAAGTGGAAACCCGCGCACCCAGGCGCGGGCCTGCTCTGCGCGCTACTTGATGCGGTTGGGGGCCAGCGCCAAGCCGCTGGCCTGCTTGCCCTGGATTTCGGTGCTCACCTTCTCCAGTGCGAGGAAGCGCTCGGAGGTCGCCGGGTGCGACGCACTGTGGCTGCCCTTGATGCTGGCCGGGTTCTCCATCGCCATGCGACGCCAGAAGTCCGCCGCCCCACGGGTGTCGTAGCCGGCAGCCGCCAGGTAGTACAGGCCCACATAGTCGGCTTCAGACTCGAAGTCCTGCGAGTAGGCGCCCGCCCCGATACCGCCGAACAGCCCGCCGGTGTTCACGCCGTAGGCGGCAGCCACGACGTCCACGACCGTGCCCAGCGCCGAGTTGAGTGTCTTCTTGGTGATGTGGCCCATGGTGTTGTGGCCCAGTTCGTGGGCCACCACCAGCGCGAGTTCGCGGTCGTCGGCCGCAAAGCGCATCATGCCCTGCGTCACGAAGATGCTCTTGCCATCGGCGTAGGCGTTGACGACACTGCCGTTCACCACCTTCAGCGGGTACTCGCAGATGCGTTGTGCCGTGGCGGTCAGGGTCACGGGCGTCCCGGCCCGCAGCACCGTGAAGGTCACCGGGCCGCTCAGGCGGCGAGCGGCATCGGTGCGGCTCTCGTTGGGCGGTGTGAGCGCCGCGGCGCTCTGGTCAGTGACGATGTCGCCCACCTGCAGCCCCGCACGCAGAGCGGGGCTGTTCTTGTACACCGCCATCACCCGCAGCTGCGAGTCCAGCCCGAGCGCTTCGCTCAGCGCGGCCCGCTCGTTCGCCGGCAGCTGGTCGCTCTTGAGCGCCAGGAAGCCCAGGCTCGGGCGCACCTGCTCACCGCATTCCGACGCGCCGCCGGCGAGCACCCCCCAGCCGACGGTTAGCAGCCTGAACTGCTGCTGGGCCATGTTGCGCAACGCCAGTTGCTGCTGCAGCTTGGCCTCGTTGGCCTGGGCCCCGGCGTCCACGCCAACCCGCGGGGTCACGGTGCCGCAGCCGGCGAGCAAGGCCCCGACCGTGAGCACCGCCGCACCGAACCAGCGCAAGCGAGACCCCGGGGAACGCAGGTGTGAGTTCATGGGCAGTTTCCTTCAGGAACAGATGCAGGCGGCACGCCGACTGCGCAGGATGCGGGCAGCTTATCCCGCCGACGGGGGGTGCAGTCGTCTGCGGCGGCGTAGCCTGCACCACTTTCGTGAAAGACTTGCTGACATCGCCCAACCCCAACCGTTCAGGCGACCCGGCGACACGAGCCGCTGGAGTCGGCTGCGTCCGAGAGTTTGCGGGACCGATGACAGCGGGCTGGCGAACAGGGATAACCCGCGGAAGGCGCCCAAGAAGGACGACTTTCGGCTGCGCCGTCAACGCTCAACGCATCTCAGCCACCTTCAAAGACCGACTCAAGCGAGTCGGGCGCCGCGTTCGGGGTGCCACGGGGAAGGAAAAAGGGCGTTTGAAAACACTATCCCCACCCGGAAGTCGAGGTGCAGCTGCAGTTGACGGTGAATCCACCGCCGCTGACAGACGATGTTTTCGATGTCTGCGTGCGTTTCGGCGCGCCGCCCGAGTCGCGGCTCGTGGCGCGCCATCTCGCTGCGAACCGGCGATTGCTGTGTGCATCGCCAAGCTACCTGGCGCGCCATGGCAACCCGAAGTCGCCTGACGATCTGCTGCGTCATCAGTGCATCACGATCCGCCAGGGTGACGAGGCGTACGGAGTGTGGCGGCTGTGCGGGCGAGGACGAAATGCGACGACAAAGTCGATCAAGGTGCGCGGCGCACTTTCCACCAACGACGGCGGCATCGCGGTCAGTTGGGCACTCGATGGACACGGGATCCTGATGCGTGCCGAGTGGGACATCGAGCGGCACCTGAAGTCCGGCCGACTGGTGCAGGTGCTGCCCCAGTTCGACACGCCGGACGCGGACATCCAAGCCGTCTACCCGCAGCGTCACCAGGCTTCGCGTCGGGTGCGCGTGTTCGTCGACTACCTGGCAACTGCCTTTGCACAGCAAGTCGGCGCCGAAGTGGCGTAGGTCGCGAGCCTCGGTCAAGGATGGATCCAACGCTAGGAACGCAACGGACACGATGAGGTATCGCTCAACCACTGCTGCACCCGTCGATCAATTGGGCTCCCGCGAAGCTGCCCGTCCCGAACGACTCTTGATGGCCGTCAGCGTGAGTACGAGGCAGTGTCAGGAACCTGACTTTCGATGCACCAGCCCGGCTGGCCAAGGTCAGCTGTCGCGAAGTCCGCGAACTGGCGCTGTCACCATAAGCGGTAGTCCAGCGGCGCTCCTCAAAGCGGTCGTCCTGTTGGAAAATGGTGCGCCTCAGGTGTGGCGAGTTACCGCACCTCCTCGACATCGCCGGGTCGCCAAGTCTTGTCGAACCACGGCTGCAGCGGGCCGTACAGGCGCAGCGCGATGTTGTAGCCCGTGCCGGGCATGGTCTGCACCCAGTTCTTTTCCTGGCCTGCCGGTGCCTTGGCGCCGAACCAGATGGTGACGCCGCCATCCGGGTTCATGCGGATGCCCGGTACCGTGCTGTCGACTCCCGCCAGCTTCTGGTCGGTCGGCAGCAGCGAACGGGTCTGGTTGTCATACACCGTGAAGGACCAGAAGTCCTTCGCGGGGATGGGCCCGGGCAACGTCACCTTGTAGGTCCGGTTCGGGTCCAGGTAGGCCCCGGTTGCGTCGCGCACGGTGATCGCGTAGGCCGAGCCGGTGCCCGGCTTCGACTCGGTCATCGCCGGCGTGATGCCCGTGGCGTAGTAGAAGAACATCATGCGCGCATCGAGCAACCGCTCCGCGCCATCGAGGAACTGATAGCTGCCGCCCACGAACGGCGTCCACCATTGCCGGTCGGTGTAGATCCGGGTCTTCGGTTCCCGCGAGGCGTAAAGGTTGGTGCGCGCAATGGCATTCGCCACCGCCACCGAGTCCGTCAGAATTCCCTTCATCCGCGCGTCGGGAGCGAACGGCTGCCCCTTTCGGATGCCGATGGCCGCGTACAGGCCCACGGTATCCGGATCGACCCAATCCGCGGGCTCGTTCTGCACCACCGCGTTCAGCTCCTCGTAGTAGCTGAAATCGTTGGCGCTGATGGTGTTGAACTTCAAGCCCGATATGTTCACCACGTTGGCGGCCGGAGGCGCGGCGGCCCGGGACAGCGGGAACACGCCTGCCTTCGCCTTGACGCCGGTCACTGCACCCGCGATGTCTCCCTTCTCCACGAACGCGCGATAGAAGACCAGCAGCCGATTGGTGCGCGGATTGGCGACGTGATAGCCCTTCGCCGGTAGCGCCCCCTTGTAGCCAGGTGGAACGAACAGGTAATCGCCGCCCGCGCCCTTGTCCGGGCCGGTGAGCCCGACATCGGTCACCCAGCGGAAATTGGCGTCGTCGACCGGGCCAAGCACCCGCGGCGGCACGCGCACGACCACCGGCCCGTCCTTCAAGTCGACGCAGAGCACGACGTAGACCGTGGTGGTGTTGGCGGTCAGGAACAGCGAGCGCGCATCGAGCAGGTCTTCGCTGATGCCGGTGCCCTGGTTGAGCTTGATGCCCGCCTGCTCGAAGCCACGGCACAGCGCATGCACCGAGGTGGCCGACATGCCCTTCATGAACGCATCGATGCCGCGGCCGAAGTCCAGCTGGTCATAGACCAACTTCGCCGTCGCGGCATCGGGGGTGCCGTCCTTGAAGCGCAGCGTGCCGATCCGCGTCGTCACCGTGTCGGGCGTGGTGATCTTTGCCGGCACGTCGGGCGCGAACTTCGGCGATCCGCCGGGTGCCTGTGCGTGAGCGCTGGCGGGAGCGATCGCGATCGCCGAGGCCAGTGCAGCGTAAAGCAGGTGATGGTGAAGTGTGCTCATCGTTTCCTCATTGCAGGGCGAAGGCCCTGTCTGTGCGCGCGCATCCTGCTCAAGGCTGCAGTTCGATCTCGCCCGGCCGCCAGGTCTTGTTGAACCAGGGCTCGAGTGCACCGTACATGCGCAGTACCGTGTTCCAGCCGCGACCCGGCACGGTCTGAACCCAGTTGTTCTCCATGCCCGGCGGCGCCTTGGGTCCAAACCAGACGTCGATCGAGCCATCGGCATTGACCTGCAGGCCCTTGGTCTGGCTGCCCACGGCCGGGGAGCGCTGGTCGGTCTGGATCATCGAGCGCGTCTGGTCGCTGTACACGATGACGGACCAGAAGTCCTTCACCGGCACGTTGGCCGGCATGCGCAGCCTGTAGGTCTTGCCGCCGTCGAGCGGGTTGCCCTTGGCATCGCGCGCGGTCCAGGCGTATTGAGAGCCCTTGCCGATCAGCTCCATCTCCATCGCCGGCGTGACGAGGATGGCGAGGAAATAGTAGAAATTGGCCGCATCGAGGTTGAGCACGCCGGGCTCGGTCTGGAACTTGAAGCCGCCGGTGAATCCCCGTTGCCAGTTGCTGTCGGCATAGTAGTAGGCGTCCTTGGCCCGGGTGTGGAAGAGGTTCGCCCGGGCCGTCGCGTCACCCACCGCTGCCGCTTCGGTGAGGATCTTCTTCATGCGTTCATCGGGCGCGAAGGGCTTGCCCTTGCGGATGCCGATCGACTGGAAGAAGCCGAGCTGCACCGGGTCGAGCGAATCGGTCGGCTCTTCCTGCACGACCTGGTTCAGGAGTTCCCAGAAGGCGTAGTCGGCGGGATAGATCGTGTTGAAGGGCTTGCCCGACATGTTCACGAAGGTCAGCGGCGGATGCGCTTTCGCCGCGTCGGCCAAGGGGTAGATCTTGGTGAACTTCTTGACCGCCTCGACGCCCGGCTTGGGGTCACCGCCCACCAGGAAGCTGCGCCAGGGAACCCACAGCCCAAAGGTCGGCGAGCGCACGACGTGGTAGCCCTTGGGCACCGCGCCTTTGTGGCCGGGCGGCAGGAACAGATACTTGCCGCCGGCGCCCTTGTCCGGCCCGGTGATGCCGACATCGACCACCCAGCGCTGCCACATATCGTTGACGGTGCCCAGCACCTTCGGCGGCACCTCCAGCACCAGCGGCCCCTTGGACACGTCGATCCAGGTCCAGCTGTAGACCGTGTCGCTGTTGCCGGTGAGCACCAGGCCGCGGCTGTCCAGCAGCTGCTCGAAGATCGGCACCACAGTGTTGGGCGGGCCGAAGCTCTTGAAGGCGTTTCGATTGGCCGCCTGGCTCACTGCCGGGATGGCCAGCAGATAGGCCTGCACCGCACGCTGGAAGTCGACGTTGTCGAACAGCTTCTCGGCCGAAGCCTTGTCGGGGAAGCCGTCGAAGAAGTTCAGCGTGCCCAGGCGCGTCTCCACCTTGTCGGGAGTGGCCACTCCCGCCGGCGCCGGTGTCGAGAACTGCAGTTGCGGGTCGGCCGGTGGGCCACTCAACGGCTGCGCAAGCGCCGCGACCGAAAGCACGGCAAGCACCGTCGGTGCCAAGATCAAATGAGCACGCATCTTCTTTCCTTCTTCGTAGGGCCCGGGCGGCGACACACCCACCGTTTCGTTTCAGGGCGAAAAGCTTCGACCCTGGGTTCAACTTGGAATTCTTGCGCCTTGGAGTGGTTCAGGCTTGACTTCCCGCGACTGCGATTTGATAGTTCCCGACAGACTTCCTGCTCCGCCGCTTCCGCCCGCCCATGCAAAGACAACCACCCGCCACATCGCCCGTCACCGGGCGTGCGCACGTCGACGAGGGCATGGTGCGCGTCGGGCCGCTCATGGCCTTGCCGGCGGTGCTGGAGTCCCTCGGCATCAGAGCCACGCCGTACCTGGCGGAGTTCGGCCTGACGAAGTCCTTCTTCGACGACCCCGAGAACACCCTGCCCATGGCCATGGGTGGTCGGCTGCTCGGGCAGGCTGCCGCCCGCACTCGCTGCGAGCACCTCGGCTTGCTGGTGGGGCAACGCGCGGGCGCATCGGCGTTGGGTGCCCTCGGCTATCTGATCCAGAGTTCGGACACCGTGGGCACTGCACTTGACGCGTTTGCCGAGCATCTTGAAGTGCAGGACCGCGCAGGCACCGTCTGGATCGAGAGCGAGGGCGGGTTCTCGACCCTCGGCTACACGGTCTTCGATGCCCACGTCGAGTCACTCGAGCAAATCCTGGCCTGTGCTTTCGCCATCGCCACCAACCTGATGGTCAGCATCTGCGACCCCCAGTGGCGACCGACCGAGGTGCTTTTTGCCTTCGCGCGCCCGCGCCAAGTGGAGCCGTACCGGAAGTTCTTCGGCGTGCGGCCGCGCTTCGATGCCGAACGCTCAGGGCTCGTGTTCCCGACCGAGTTGCTGCAGGCCCCGATACCGAGTGCCGACCCCCTGCTCAACATGCTCATGCGCGACCGCGTGCGCGAGCTTCGACAGTCCATCGGCGACGATGTCGTGGCCGTGGTGCGACGACAGCTGCGCATGATGGTGCTGACGCCGAACTGCACGGTCGCGCTGGTCGCGGCGCGCATGAACCTGCATGTTCGCGCGCTGAACCGGGAACTGGCCGCCGCTGGAACCACCTTTCTCCGATTGCGAGAAGAGGCCCGCGCCGAGCTGGCCTGCCAGTTGCTGGAGAGCACACGAACCGGTGCGAGCGAGATCGCGGCCATCCTGGGCTACACCGAGCAAGCCAGCTTCACGCGAGCGTTTCAGCGATGGACAGGGCTGCCCCCGACGCGGTGGCGTGCAGCACGCAAGCCAACTGGCCGCGAGAATAGAGGATCGTGACGGCGAGCGGCAACAAGCACGAGCCCAAGCAGATGCGGGTCGGCAGAGCCCTTAATTTGAGCCGACCTTCAATCGCCGCCTCTTCAACCCGATGCGACACGGCTGGCTTTGAAGGTCCGCTCCCGATCCACTGGGATGTCTGCAGTGGGTCGGCAGCGCCAGTTAAGCGACTGCTGACGCACCGAGTTCATCGGCTGTCGATCGGGACGGGATGCCCGTGGGCGACCGCTTTGGAGAATGGGCGCGTTTGACCGGCCGTCGGGCTATGGCGGCTGTACTTTGAAACCGGTCATCGGCGTCGCGATTTTCTGATCGCTCGGATGACCGGAAGTGGCCGAGACGAGCCAGCCAGCGGACAGCGGTGAATGGCTGGTAAGGGAGGCATTGCTGCCGGCCGGGTGGGTAGGGCGAACACTGTCTCTTGGCGGCTATCGAGGCAATCGTCGCTCTGCGAATGACATCAAGTTCGGGAGTGTCCCCGCTGCGCGGGGCCGGGCTGTTGCGCTTCGCGTCGAGCCGCTGTCAAAGGCCCAGCGTGTTGACGCCGACCGAAAATTGACCAGCAAAGCCGGGTGATGCCGACCGAAAACTGACCAGGGTGTTCAACCTACCCTGCTGCTTTTTTATGCAGCAAGGAACGAGGAGT
>WBZL01005867.1_pt1 | contig 10009 bp, 9 predicted proteins | sample 5204291 | NCBI WGS metagenome assembly WBZL01 (sample SAMN12344345, study PRJNA552823) | activated sludge metagenome | biome: Activated sludge suspended growth; feature: Nitrification reactor; material: Wastewater; isolation source: activated sludge from nitrification reactor of wastewater treatment... | reverse complement strand
GGAACATCCACAGCGGCACCATCGCCGGAAAATTGAACGGCGTGATGCCCGCGCACACGCCGAGTGGCTGTCGCAGCGACCAGCTGTCGATGCCCGCGCCCACGCTCTCGCTGAACTCGCCCTTCAGCAGCTGCGGGATGCCGCAGGCGAACTCGACGACCTCGAGCCCGCGCGTAACTTCGCCGTGCGCGTCGGAGAGCACCTTGCCGTGCTCGAGCGTGATCAGCCGCGCGAGCTCGTCGTGATGCTGCTCGATCAGCTCCTTGAAGCGGAAGAGGATGCGCGCGCGCTTGAGCGGCGGCGTGGCGGCCCATGCGGGCGCCGCAGCCTTCGCGGCCGCAATCGCGACCGCCGTTTCATCAGCGCTCGCAAAGGCGACTCGCGCGCGTACGGCGCCGGTGGCCGGGTCGTACACCGTGCCATGGCGGTCGCCGGGCGCTCCCGCTACGTGCTCACCCTCGATGAAATGCCCCAGCGCGAGCGGCGAAGGGGAGAGGCGGGGGTCGACGGCGGCAGTGCTCATGTCGCAAAGCTTATAGCCGATGGCCGATGGCTGATAGCCAGAGCTCGCGCGGCCCGCTGGGCGCGCGGGGCGGCGGCGGCGGGCAAGAAGCGTTGGCGCGTTTCGTCGAATGGTTTCGTGCCAGTCATCAAGGCCCCTCGCCGGCGATGTCAACAGGCGGACAACACTACCCGGTTGTCCGCTTGTTGACGCCGCGGGGAACCAGGACGCGCCACTGCGCACTCTGGTTCGTAGCGCTTGGCACGCAGCCCGTCGCGCGCCGCCCTGCGGCGTTTCGCCGCGCCGTGCCGTGGCGCGGTATCCTCTGCACCATGCCCCCGCGCAACCTCCGCGGCATCGCGCTCATGGTCTGCGCGGTAGCCGTGTTCGCTTCCATGGACGCGCTGCTCAAGATCCTGTCCGCGCACTACCCGCCGCTGCAGGTGAGCGCGCTGCGGGGTCTTGCTTCGCTGCCCATCATCGCGCTGCCCTACCTGCTGACCGGCCGCGCCGCGCAGCTGCTGGCGCAACGCCCCGGCATGCACCTGCTGCGCGGCCTCATGATGGTCGTCATCATGGCGGGGTTCGTCTACGCGGTGCGTGCGCTGACGCTCGCCGACGCCTACGCGATCTTCCTCTCCGCGCCGCTGATGGTGACCGCCCTTGCGGCGCTCCTGTTGCGCGAAGAGGTGGGCTGGCGACGCTGGATCGCGATCGGCGTCGGACTCGTCGGAGCGCTGACGATGCTGAAACCTTCGGGCTCGAGCCTCGCCACCTGGGGTGCCGTGGGAGCCTTCGTGTCCGCGTTCGCCTACGCCTGCAACGCGATCCTGCTGCGCGTGCTGACCCGCACCGACTCGACCGCCAGCGTCGCGCTGTGGTCCCTCGCGATCATGAGCTTCGCGTGCGCTGCACTCGCGCTGCTCACCACGGACGGCTGGCTGGCGGTGCGTGCGGGCGACTTTCCCATCATCGTCGCCATCGGCGTCGCGGGTGCCGTCGCGCAGATGCTGCTGATCGAGGCGTTCCGCTCGGCGCCCGCATCGGTGATCTCGCCGTTCGAATACACGGCGCTCTTCTGGGGCATCGCGATCGACTGGGCCGTCTGGAGCGCGCTGCCATCGCTGCGCGTACTCACGGGCGGGGCGATCGTCGTCGGCAGTGGACTCTATCTCATCTGGCGTGAGCGACAGCTTGCGCTTGCCCCACCGATCGCGGCACGCACGGCTGAAGGTAACGTGCCGCCCTGAACAGGCAGGAATAGGCCGACAACGCGGCAATGCAACATGCCTCTTGGACCTACGCGCCCAACTCGCTCAACGACCTGGTATCCCGGACGAACGCGAAGGGTCAGGTCACCGCTTTCGCCTACGACCTGCTCGGACGGATGACCTCGCGGCTCGAGCCCGAGTCGGCGACGCCGACCACCTGGACATATGGTGCGAGCGCCGCGGCTCACAACATCGGCCGGCTGCAATCGTTGTCGAAGCCCGACGGTTACGCGGAAAGCTATAGCTTCGATGCGATCGGGCGTCCGTCCGCGGCATCTTTCACGATGGACGGGTCGGCCTATCAGGTGAGCTACGCGGGCAACTCGACGCAGTTCTTCTACAACGCCAACCACCAGCGCTGGAAGCAGGTGGCGAACTACGGGGCGGTGAGCGAGACCACTTGGTACATCGGGGGGATGCTCGAGAAGGTGCTGAGGAGCGGAGTGACGGAGTTCCGCCACCTCATTCCGGCCGGGAGCAGCACGGCGCTGTACACGCGGCGCGACAACGGGACGAACGGCACTTATTACCTCACGAGCGATCACCTCGGCAGCGGCGATCTGGTGCTCGACAGCGCCGCGAGGGTACGACCCCAATGACTGAGCTCGTACTTGATTCGACGGAATCTGTTGTTGACAGTAGTTATCATATTAGATAACTATTGCGAGATGAAGTGGCAAGTCACGTTCTACAGCGCGGAGGTCGAGCAGGAAGCGCTCGCCCTGCCCGCCGGGATACTGGCCAACTTCTTGCGTGTCGTGGAACTCATACGGGAATTCGGCCCGGCATTGGGCAGACCGCATACTGCCCCGCTCGGGCAAGGACTCTTCGAGATTCGCGCCAAGGGGCGCGAAGGTATTGCCCGGTCGGTGTTCTGCACGATCAAAGGCAAAGAGATAGTGGTGCTGATTACTGTCGTCAAGAAGGGCAACAGGATTCCTGCACACCGGATGGACACGGCACGCAAACGCATGAAGGAGGTGTTGCAACGATGAGCAACCGCAGACGTACATTTGAACAGTTTCGCGAGAAGGCACTGAAGAAGCACGGCGTCAAGGCCGCGTATGAGGCGCTTGCTCCCGCTTTCGAGATGAAGCGCCGGATGATCGCCATGCGAAAAGCGGCGGGATTGACGCAAGAGCAAATGGCGGAGCGGCTGGGGACGAAGAAGAGCAATATTTCCCGGCTCGAAAGTGTGACTTCCGGGGTCTCGCCAAGGTTTTCGACGGTCGAGGACTACGCGAGAGTGCTGGGCTACCGCATCAAGGTTGATTTCGAACCGCGCGTGCGGTGAGCTGAATCGCGATCCGGTGACATGCGAGCAGGGTGCGAGCGCATTCTCTTCACCACGCCACGCTGACACCCTTCGTCTTGAGATAGGGCTCGAGCCCTTCCTTGCCGAATTCGCGGCCCCAGCCCGACTGCTTGTTGCCGCCGAAGGGCATCGCGGGGTCGAGCGCCGCGTGCATGTTGACGCTCACCTGGCCGGAGTCGATCTTGCGCACCATCTGCATCGCGAGGCCTATGTCGCGCGTCCAGACGCTGCCCGAGAGGCCATAGATAGTGCTGTTCGCCTCAGCCGCGACCCGGTCCAGGTCCGTGTCCCCAAACGATTGCACGCAGAGCACGGGGCCGAAGATCTCGCTCTTCACCGGCGTCATGTCGGCTCGCATGCGCGCGAAGACGGTCGGCTCGAAGAAATACCCGGCGCGTGACGGCGCACCGCCGCCGCACACGAGTTCACCGCCCTCCCGCTTGCCCGCCTCGACATAGCCGCGCACGCGCTCGCGCTGTTCGGCGGAAATGAGCGGCCCGAACTGCGAGGCCGGATCGAGCCCGTGGCCGAGCTGCATCGTGCGGGCAATGGCGGCGACGCCGTTGACGACCTGGTCGTGGATCTTCTCGTGCACGTAGAGGCGCGTGCCCGCCATGCAGTTCTGCCCCTGCAGGAAAAAGCACGCGCGTGCTGCACCCGGGATCACCTGTTCGAGTACGGCGTCGGCGAACACGATCACCGGCGACTTGCCGCCGAGTTCGAGCGACACTTTCTTCAGGTTGCCGACTGCGGCTTTGACGATGAGGCGCCCGACTTCGGTGGAGCCGGTGAAGGCGATCTTGTCGACGCCAGGGTGGGCCGCGAGCGCCGCGCCCGCCGTCTCGCCAAATCCGGTGACGACATTGACGACTCCCTCCGGCACGCCGGCCTCGGCGCAAAGCTCCGCCATGCGCAGCGCCGTGAGCGGCGTCAGCTCGGCGGGTTTCAGCACGAGCGTACAGCCGGTCGCGAGCGCCGGCGCGAGCTTCACCATCAGCATCGGCAGCGGCGCGTTCCACGGCGTGATCGCGCCCACGACACCGATCGGCTCGCGCAGGGTGAACGACAGCACTTCACCGGGGCGGCGGCCCTGCGGTGCGGTCGGGATCGTCGCGCCCTCGATCTTGGTCGGCCAGCCGGCGTAGTAGCGGAAAAAATCCGGTACGACGTGGCGCACGACATACTGCGCAACGGCGAGCGGCTGGCCGTTGTCGAGGATCTCGAGCTCGGTGAGTTCCTGCGCATGCTGCTCGACGAGGTCTGCAATCTTCCACAGCACTTTGCCGCGTTCGGCGGCCGTGAACTTCGCCCATGGGCCCGTGAAGGCCGCGCGTGCCGCTGCCACCGCCGCGTCGATGTCGGCTGATTCGCCCGCGGCGGCAGTCGCGATCTTCTGTCCGGTACCCGGATCGAAGACGTCGAAGCGCTTGCCGGCAAGCGGCGCGACCCAGCGGCCGCCGATGAAGAGGTCATGGGCGCGCGCGAGAAAAGCCTGGGCGGCGCTGCCTGGGGTAAGCGGAAACGCAGCATTCATGGACAACATGCTAACGCCCGCGCGCGCAAAAGGCTCCGGGCGGCGGGCCGCGGGCAACGGGCAAGACCGTTGGCTAGCCGCGTGATGGACGGCCCGTGTGCCGCGCGGGCTTCTGGCCCGGTGCCCGAAGCCCTAAGCTCGTGGCTCCCGCAATCCCAAACGAGATACGCATGTCCCCATTCTGGCGCTCGCACGCCCTGTGGCCGCTCGCGACCTACGTTGCAGCGATGGGGCTCCTCGCTGGGATGCACCTCGACCTTGCGATCGCGCAGCGCTGGTTCTACGACGCCGCGGGTGGTGGCTGGCTGGGCCGCCACGCCTTCTGGGCGGAGGAGCTGGTGCACGAGGGCGGCGGGATGCTGGTACGCGCTGTCGGGTTCGCCGCGCTCGCCGCGTGGCTCCTGAGCTGGAAGGTCGCACGCTTCGCGCCGTACCGGCGCGCGCTGCTCTACTTCGTGCTCGCCCTGGCGCTCACGAACGGGCTCACGGGTCTCGTGAAGCGGTTCTCCAACATCGACTGCCCATGGGATCTCGAGGCGTTCGGGGGCCGCTTTCCGTACATCGGCCTTTTCGCCGATCGCCCCGATACGTTGCGCCACGCGGCCTGCTTTCCCGGCGCGCACTCGGCGTCGGGTTTTGCGCTCGTCGCGCTCTATTTCATCCTGCGCGATGTCGACCGCGGCAAGGCCTGGATCGGGCTCGCGATCGGCCTCGGACTCGGAGCAGTGTTCGCCTTTGCACAGGAGGCGCGCGGCGCACACTTCCTTTCGCACGACCTGACGAGCGCGGCGATCGCCTGGTTCTCGAGTCTCGCGCTCTACGCGCTCTTTCAGAGCCGCAGCACGACCTTGCCGGCGTTGCGCCCGGCGAGCTGGTACTCCACGGCGTCCGCGGCCGCCTCGAGCCCGACGAACGGCGTCGGATCGACGAGCGCGCGCAATTCGCCGCGATAGTAGAGATCGAGGATGCGTCGTGCGGCGTCGTCGAAATACTGCGGAAACGCGGGGTTCTGGAAGGCGCGGATCGATGCCGATTTCCAGTAGAGCTTGTGGTAGGCGCGGGGGTGCGGCACATCTTCGACCGGCTTGTCGAAATCCGACGTGTGCCCGCTGACGATGAGCCGCCCGTACATCGCGAGATGGTCGAGGAAGGCGTCGAAGATCTCGCCGCCGACCGAGTCGTAGGCGATGTCGAGCCCGCGCGGGTATTCGTGCGCGAGCACGTCACGCAGCGATTCGGTGCGATAGTTCACGACCCGGTCGGCGCCCAGTTCTCGCAGCAGCGCGGCCTTGTGGTCGGTGCTGGTGAGCGCAATCACGTGGTTGCCGGCGCGCTTCGCAAGTTGCACGACGAAATTGCCGAGCCCGCCCGCCGCAGCCGACACCGCCACCGTCTCGCCGCTCTTCAGGTCGGCGATGCGCTCGAGCGCCACCATCGCCGAGACGCCGGAGGCGATCAGGGCGAGGATCTCGGCCGATGCCTCGCGTACGCGGATCACCTTCAGGGCGTCCGCGACCTGGTAGTCGCGATAGGCGCAGCCGAGTTTCACGCGCGCCACCGCGTCGCCCACGCGAAAGCCGTCGACGCGCGCGCCGATCGCAACCACCTCGCCGATCGCCTCGACGCCCATGTCGTACGGGGGCACGACGTCGACATAGCGGACCGTGTTGCGGCAGAGGTTCTGGTCGAAGATCCCGTTCACGCCCGCGAAGCGGTTGCGGATGACGATTTCGCCGGGACCCGGGTCCTGCCACGGCGTCGTGACGATCCGGATCGCGCTGCGGACCTCGCCGGTCAGGCGATGGATGACGATCTTGCGGTAAGGCTGCATCATGGGCGCGCGATCATAATCGAAAGAGGTGCGCGGCATGGCGACCGTCCTCATCACCGGTGCGAACCGCGGGCTCGGCCTCGAGTTCGCGCGGCAGTACGCCGCGCTCGGCTGGCAGGTGATCGCCTGTGCGCGACGCCCCGACACCGCCACCGCCCTCCTGGCGCTCGCGCGCGACAGCGCCGGTCGCGTGACGGTGGAACAGCTCGATGTCACCGATCATGCGAGCGTGGATGCCGCCGCGCATCGGCTCGAGGGGCAGGCAATCGATGTGCTGCTCAACAACGCGGGTACGATGGGTCGCGGTACCACGACGCATGCCGGCTTTCCGTCCAACCGCTTCGGCGAGATCGACTACGCGGACTGGGACGGAATCTTCCGCGTCAATGTCACCGGGCCCATGAAGGTGACCGAGGCGTTCGTGGCGCACGTCGCACGCTCCTCCGGCCGGAAGATCGTCGCGATTTCGAGCGACCTCGGATCGATGGCGAGCAATGCTTCGGGGAAGCTGTACGCCTATCGCGCCAGCAAGGCGGCACTCAATGCCTGCATGAAATCGCTCGCGATCGATCTCGGTCGCGACCGGGGTCTCCTCGTTGCGGTGCTGCACCCTGGCTGGGTGCGGACCGACATGGGCACGGCGCGCGCGAGCATCGGTGCACCCGAGAGCGTCGCAGGACTGATCAAGGTGATCGAGGGGCTCGATGCCGGAAAGTCTGGTCGCTTCTGGCGCTACGACGGTGCCGAAGTACCGTGGTAGCAGAGTTGCTTGAACTGGTGTTTCAGTGCATTGCGGTCGCCGCACGCTGCCGAAACAGGGCGAGGCAGGCGATGATGAAAAGCAGCAACAGGGATGACGCCGTGTATCGACTAAAGGCCATCCCGCCAGCACTGATTGGCTTGTCGAGAAAGTCGCCGACCACGGCGCCAAGCGGCCGCGTGAGGATGAATGCCGCCCAGAACAGTGTAATGCGCGAAACGCTGGTCAAATAGTATGCGGCGACAACCAGCCCCAGCAGGGTACTGAACACGGCGGCCCCGCCCATGTAACCCAAGCCACCCGTGTCGGCCACCCAGTCGCCCAGCGCGGTGCCCAGAGTCTGGGAGAACATGATGGTCACCCAATAGAACATTTCGGCCGCGGGTGAATTCACGGTGTCGACAGCCACCGACCCCAACGTGCGATGCCAGACGGCGAGGGAGGCAATCAGCAGTACGAACAGCAATGTAGCGCCGCCTGCGTAACCGATTCCCAGGGAGCGGTCCGCGAAATCTGCGAGCGTGGTTCCGACCGTCGTTGTAGCAATGATTGTCGTCCAGTAGAGGAGCGGATGAAAGCGTCGGGCAGCTATCTGCGCTGCCACAGCTGCCAAAAAGATGGCCGCGAAAATGCCGGTGGCGGCGAGGTAGCCGAAATTCATCGACATTGACACTGCGTCGCCGCCCGTTTCGCCCAGTGTGGTGGCAGCGATCTTGATGACCCAGAACAGCAAGGTGAGTTCGGGAACCTTGCTCGCATCCGGTTGCGGCTCTTGCATCGTTGCGCGACCCATTGGGAAAGGACTCAGGCAAATCCTACTGCGTGCCGACCCTCGCGACGTGTGTGCGCGAGAGCGCCGTTGGCGTCGGCACGTAGCGGTGCTCACGAAACAGGTCATAGGCCGTCTGGTAGTACGCAACGGCGAGTGAATCAAGGGCAGGATCTGCGGGCGCGGGAGCGTACGAGTCCGTCGCGGCATCGTAGCGCATGTTCTTCACCGACTTCTTGAGACCAAGTATCGCGAGCGCGCCGTCGCGGTAGATCGCGACGTCGTGATTGTGGCTGAAGAACGCGACGCGATCTTTGGCCGGGGCGTGCCGCACGTCCTGGCCAAAGAACGGCGCACTGTAAGGCAACCCGAGGAGGCCAAGCACGGTGGGTGCGACGTCGATCTGCGTCGTGAGCGTATCGACGCGGCCCGGCGCGAGATATTTCGGAGCGTAGAACAGCATCGGGATACGATAGGTCTTGAGCGGAATATCCTCGCGCCCGTACACCCGCGCGCCGTGATCCGCGACGATCACGAACAGCGTGTCGTCGAACCAGCGGTGTTTCGCCGCTTCGCGCAGCAGATAGGCCTGCGCGTAATCGGCATAGCGCACGCCTGCTTCGCGGCCGCCACCTTCCGGCTTCACGCCGGGCACGCCCGGCCGGAACGTGTAGGGCTTGTGGTTCGAGGTGTTCATGATGATCGCGAAGAAGGGCTTGCCGCTCGTCGCCAGCGTGTCGAAGCGGCGCATCGCGAGGTCATAGAGATCCTCATCGGCAACGCCCCAGATGTTCTCGAAGCGTACCGGTCCGTCGATTGCGCGGCGGTCGGCAACTTCGAAGCCGTTGCCGGCAAAAAAGGCGTTCATGTCGTCGAACTGGCCATAGCCGCCATAGAAAAAACTGGTTTCGTAACCGAGGTCCCGCATCACGCTGCCCCAGTTCGCGATGCCCGCGTTACCGGGGCGATGCAGGATCGAGGTGGACGGGATCGGCGGAATCGAGGCGGTGATCGCTTCGAGACCGCGCACGGTGCGGGTACCCGAGGCGTACATGTTCGCGAACATCAGGCCCTGCTTCGAATAGGCATCGAAGTACGGGGTCCAGTCGCGGTCGCCGCCCCAGGCACGACTGAATTCTGCGCCGAACGACTCGCTCACGACGACTACCACGTTCAGGCGCCCGAGGCCGTCGGGCCGTACCGGGAACGCGCGATCGAGTCCGGCATCGAGGAAGTGGCCGCCGCCCTGCGCGAGTGCGGTGCGCAGCATTTGCAGGTTGGCCTGCGGTTCGCGAGTCGCGTAGAAGGCGTGATAGTCGATCTCGCTCGTGCGCAGGGCATTGAAAAAACTCCCTGCGCCGTTCGCGGCGATCTCGTTCGTGACCCGATTCGTCGAGAAGGTGAAGCTGTCCTTGTCGACCAGCGCGATCGCGGTACCGAGCAGCAGCGCGTAGACAGCGAACACGGCGCTGCGGGCGCGCAGCGTTGTGCTCGCCTGCGTGCCCGCGAGCAGCGGGCGGCGGAGCAAGACCACGGTCGCGATCGAGAGCATCGCCGCAATCGTCGCAACGGTGACCACCGGATAGGCGGTCCAGATGTCGCCGACTACTTCGGTTGGATACAGCAGATAGTCGACCGACACCAGGTTGAATCGCGAATCGAATTCCTCGAAGAAGAAGTACTCGACCGCGGCGAGGAAAGTAAGTCCGAAAAGCGTGAGTCCACTCACTGCGAGCACGGTGAGGCGCATCGGGGTCGAGCGATAGACGCGGTCGGGCAGCAGCCAGGCAACGAGGACGAACGGCGCGAACAGGTACAGGCCCTGCACGACGTCCGCCGCGACGCCCGAGGCGAGCGCGCCGTACAGGCCGACGAACACCGGTGCACGCATCGGGATCGGCGGTATCAGCGGCGTGATCATGCGCCGCGGGAACACCATCGCAAAGCCGATCAGCAGGCCGAACAGGCCGCCCGAGGCGCCGACGGTGGGCGCGGTGGAGCCCAGCAAACCGGTGACCAGCAGCTGC
>WBZL01005183.1_pt2 | contig 10009 bp, 11 predicted proteins | sample 5204291 | NCBI WGS metagenome assembly WBZL01 (sample SAMN12344345, study PRJNA552823) | activated sludge metagenome | biome: Activated sludge suspended growth; feature: Nitrification reactor; material: Wastewater; isolation source: activated sludge from nitrification reactor of wastewater... | reverse complement strand
AATCCATAAAATAAACTGATTAATTTTTTTGTGTAATGTAGCAGGTATAATAGAAATGAATTGCAAAATGAATCCAACAATAAAAAGTAATATTAAAAAAATAGGTTGTTGTAATATTTCCATCTTATGTCAAATTCAAACAGTATTCAATGATATTTTTTTCCTTGGTAAATGGCTTCACAGCATTCAAACCTAAATAGTTTATTGCCTCATCTATTGATAAAGATTGGTGTGCAAATGCTTGCTTGGGAATCAAACCAATAAGCTCGCTGCCGTTTGTTTCCACATGGTGTGCGGTGCAAATATTTTTTATTGCAGTAAATACGTCAATTATCGGACTTTGATGTATGTCTGTGATGTTTGTCGATATTTGCGTACAATTATAAGCTTGCATCCACCAGCCTATTGCTTTTACATGTTGAAATAAATTAGATAATTTTGAGCCATCATTCTTTGTGCGTATATCTCTAATTTCTTTTGCTATCTTTTTTGCTAATGTTAGGTCTTTTGATTGTAAATTGATATTATAAGCAATCAGAAAGTTACGCGCACCAAGTGCCATTATACCAAATGTTGGATGGAATATTTGTGGACCAAAATCTGGCTTCCATTCTGCTTTCTTTATTTTTTCAGCAATGCCTTCGTATTCGTTTTTTCTAATGTACGACAAGTTTTGTCGTAGTGCTGTGTTTGCTGATTTTTCATATAAAAAAACAGGAATACCATCATCACCTAATCGTTTGCCTAATTTCTTAGACAGCTCAATGACTTCTACTAATGAAATATTTTGAAACGGAATTAATGGACAAACATCACAAGCGCCCATGCGTGGATGCTCGCCTTTGTGCGCGCGCATGTCTATTATTTTTTCTGCAACTTTAATTGCTCGATATGCTGCTTCTATAACGGCATCAGGTTTTCCAATAAATGTAAAAACAGTTCTATTCGCATCAACGCCAATATCGGTATGTAACAATTTTACAAATGCAACGCCACGAATAGCATTGGCAATTGCTTCAATACTTGCTTTATTTCTTCCTTCTGAAAAATTTGGAACACATTCAATGAGTTGGTCACTAGTAGTAAACATTATGCTACGAAGTTAATAAAATCAACTACATTCTTTACCCAAATTTCAGCTTATCCTAATATTGAAAATAGATAGGCGAATGCTTTATAGAAAAATTAAAGTTAAACTCTTAAATAATTGGTATGAAATTTTCCAATTTAATGCCAAAGAATTTGTATGTGCAGAAGGTCTGTATGTATAATTTAATCGTAGTCGCTTGTGTTTATGTGTCTGTAAAATATATTTCCATACATACCAAAACTCTTCTTTTACAAGCCTCGTGAATTGACCATTGTATAAAATTATCCATTTTTTGCTTAAGTTTGACTCTTGAAATATGACAAGCGAACTTACATTTTTTTTTCAGCAGTATGTGCATTTGCCAGCAGATGAATTAGACGATATTACCTCTAAATTCACACATAAAATCATTAAAAAAAATGAATTTGTATTGCAGGAAGGTGAAGTTTGTAAAGACTTGATTTTTGTCCAAAAAGGCTGTTTGCGCTTGTTTTATATGCTGAATGATGTAGAAGTGTCGGTATGGTTTGCATTAAAACATTCATCAGCAATTGAAATATATAGTTTTATAAGCGAAACGCCTACGCAATATTTTTTACAAGCTATTGAAGATACGGAAATATTGTATTTGCCAAAATCAGCATTAAACAAATTATACGAGTCGCATCCATTAATGCAAGAAATGATGCGCAAGTTTTGGGAAGATGTCATATTGCATTTGTTATCTCGCTTTACATCATTGCAGAGAGACACTGCCGAACAACGCTATCTGGAATTATTAAATAAACCAGAATTATTGCAGTCAATTCCTCAAAAATATTTAGCTTCATTTATTGGCGTAACGCCAACATCATTAAGTAGGATTAAGAAAAATATAAAAAAATAATTGGCTTGCAACCTTTTTAACAAGGACATCATCTACCAGCATATATAAAGCAAATTTTTTATTTATGTTGTTACAAATTCAAGCTGCAAGCGGATTTAATCTTATCGAAAAATTACAAAATCTTGCATTTGCTTTCGCGCCAAAACTAGTAGGTGCAATTATTGTTTATATCGTTGGTGTTTTCGTTATTAAAAGATTAGCGACTGTGTTAACCAAAATAATGCAACGCAAAAATTATGATAAATCATTACAGACATTTTTAGTTTCTTTAATTAAAGTCATGCTGACCATCTTGTTATTACTCAGTATAGCAGGCATGATAGGCATTGATATTACTTCTTTTGCGGCAATTTTAGCTGGTGCTGGCTTAGCGATTGGTGCGGCGCTGAACGGCTCATTGGGCAATTTAGCTGGTGGTGTGATGATGTTGGTATTCAAGCCTTTTAAAGTAGGTGATTTAATAGAAGCGCAAGGTGTGATGGGAAAAGTAATCGAACAAGGTGTATTTGCAACTACCATTTTAACTGGCGATAATAAAACAATTATTATTCCTAACGGACCACTCTCAACAGGTGTAATTACGAATTATAATACACATGGAAACTTACGTGTAGATTTGAATGTAGCTATTGCAATGACACAGGATATTGATGTTGCACGTGCAGTAGCAACAGAAGCAATGCTTAGTCATCCAAGAGTATTAAAAGTACCAGCACCAGAAGTGAGTGTGTTGAAAATAGCTGATGGAATGTGTTCTTTAGCGATAAGACCATATACTGTGCAGGCTGATTATTGGGACGTATATTTTGGTGTACAAGAGTTGGTAAAAAAGGCATTTGATGCTAAAGGTATTGAAGGCCCAACACCAACGAGAATCATTATTCAGAAATAAGTTTGTTTTGTAGATTTCTTTGGAAATCGTTTTAGAAGGTAGAAAAAGTGGGGTTTTCTACCTTCTTAATTTTTTAGCTAAATATGATAGCGCGGGTCGAAATCAATCATCCATTCTATGCCATATTTATCTCTAAACATTCCAAAATAGGAACCCCAAGGACTATCGCCGATAGGCATTTCTACTGCACCATCTACTGAAAGCGCATTAAATATTCTATCAGCTTCTTCTTTACTTTCTGCACTGATTGATATCTTAGATCTGTTTTCGCTTTCGTTTACTTTTCCCATAAACGCAGGAACATCATTTGCCATGAGCACATTTTTTCCAATAGGTAATGCAATATGCATTATCTTGTTTGCTTCATCTTCTTGAATTTGATTGTTGTGCTCACTCGGCATATCTTTAAAACGTATAAGCATTGCGAATTCACCTCCAAAAACGGACTTGTAAAATAGAAACGCTTCTTCTGCATTGCCATTAAAAATGATGTAAGGATTAATTTGTGCCATAGCTTTTTTATTCTAATTTAACTATAAACATTGAATAAGCCATATTATTAATCCCAAAGTAAGATTGATTTCTTGCCCTATGACAACTATTTTTTTGATGTGTTGCAGTAAATTTGCAGTATAAAATTTAAAAATAAATGTCAACAACATCGCCATCTATCGATTTTAACTTGAAGTACAAAGTTAAAGACATGTCTCTTGCAGAATGGGGCAGAAAAGAAATTACATTAGCAGAAGCGGAAATGCCAGGTTTAATGGCCTTACGTGAAGAGTTCGGTCCATCTCAACCATTAAAAGGCGCTCGCATTGCTGGTTGCTTACACATGACAATTCAAACTGCTGTATTGATTGAAACTTTAGTTGCCTTAGGAGCAGAAGTAACTTGGTCTTCTTGCAATATTTTCTCTACGCAAGATCATGCTGCTGCTGCAATTGCTGCGGCTGGTATTCCTGTTTTTGCTTGGAAAGGCATGAACGAAGAAGAATTTAATTGGTGCATCGAGCAAACTTTATTCTTCGGCTCAGAAGACAGACCATTAAACATGATTTTAGATGATGGTGGCGACTTAACAAACATGGTATTTGATAACTATCCTGAATTAGCAAAAGGAATCAAAGGCTTGTCAGAAGAAACTACAACAGGTGTTCACCGTTTATACGAAAGAATGGAAAACGGCACATTGTTGATTCCTGCGATTAACATTAATGACTCAGTTACAAAATCTAAGTTTGATAATAAATACGGTTGTCGTGAAAGTTGTGTAGATGCTATTCGTCGCGCTACAGACGTAATGATTGCTGGTAAAGTAGCTGTTGTTGCTGGTTATGGTGATGTTGGTAAAGGTTCTGCTGAATCTTTGCGTGGTGCAGGTGCTCGTGTTATTGTTACCGAAATCGATCCAATTTGTGCATTGCAAGCTGCAATGGAAGGATATGAAGTGAAAAAAATGATTGATGCTGTTAAAGAAGCAGATATTGTTGTTACGACAACGGGTTGCCGTGATATCATTACTGGTGAGCATTTTAAAGTAATGAAAGACAAAACTATTGTATGTAATATTGGCCACTTTGATATCGAAATTGATGTTGCTTGGTTAAACCAAAATTATGGTCACACAAAAAATACAATCAAACCACAAGTTGATTTATATACTATCGAAGGTAAAGACGTTATTTTATTAGCAGAAGGTCGCTTAGTGAACTTGGGTTGCGCTACAGGTCATCCATCATTTGTAATGTCTAATTCATTTTCTAATCAAGTAATTGCACAATTAGAATTATGGTCAAATGCTGATAAGTATGAAAACAAAGTGTATATGTTGCCTAAGCATTTAGATGAAAAAGTAGCTCGCTTACACTTAGCTAAAATTGGCGTAGAGTTAGATGTTTTAACAGCGGAACAAAGCTCATATTTGAATATTCCAGCTGCTGGTCCATATAAGCCAGAATACTATAGATACTAGTCTTTTAGTGTTATTACGATGCAATTTTTATTGCAACATAAAAAAGTCGAAACGTAGTTTCGGCTTTTTTCTTATAAACAATAAGATACTGTATCTTTTGATTTGTTCCTACTGTCTAATAACTACATTTTAATTGAATGAGTTAAAGTGTTTATCATTAATACAGCTAAAATTGTTATAATTCATTGCAACAATAAAAATGATGTGCATTACATATACATTAATTATTTTTTAAGTAGAATTTCTAAGTTTTGCAATTTGAAAAAATAATCTATCTTTGCATTCCAGTTCTTAAAAACTATACGGACATTGTAGCTCAGTTGGTTAGAGCATCGGATTGTGGTTCCGAGGGTCGTGGGTTCGAGCCCCATCATTGTCCCTACTTTTTTTACCGTATCAAAAGTCTTTCATACATTTTTTCAATTGCTGGTAAAATATATTTCCAATTGATAAAGGCAATCATACTGCCTAATATAATTCCAGCTAATACATCACTTGGAAAATGAACACCTACATAAATTTGTGCAAATCCTATTGCAATTGCCCAAATGATCCAACATAAATTTATCCATCTTTTGGTGAAAATATTCGCCATTACAATACTCAAAGCAATGGCAATATGGTTTGTAGCATGTGTTGATGGAAAACTCCATTTGCCACCACAATGCCCCAACAATAAATTTACTTGCAAGTATGCTGAATGACATGGGCGTAATCTTGCAACGAAAGGTTTAATGATGCCTGCTGAAATATAATCTGCTAAAGCAAAAGCAAGGACGATGTATAAAATATATTTTAGTGCTTCGATATTATATTTGTACAACAAATAAATTGCTAAGAAAATATATAATGGAATCCAATTGTTTGCGTGTCGTAAGAATGGCAGCAATACATCTAAGAAGCTATTGCTAATCGTATGATTAATAAAATGAAAAATGGAATAATCAAGTTGTAGTAAACTATCCATTAAAACTGAATTTCAAATTCATTTCTTTCCGTATATAGTTTCCAAAATTGAGTTGCGATGTTAGCAGGTGTATGTTTTTCAGCATTTGGTGAAACCAAACCACATACTGTTACGGTTCCAACAAAGATATTTTTTGATTTTAATGCTTGATGCAGAGAGGCAGCAAGATTGCGAATGCCTGCTTTTCCGATAGCTAATGAACCATAATCGGGATTAGGCTCAAGTGCAAAGCCACCACCAGTTAATAAAATAGTACCTTTCTCTTTTTTTTCCATGTCGGGCAAAACGAGATGTAAAGCAGTCATCACACTGGCGACATTTATTTTAAAATCTCGTGTAAGTCCGTCAGCAGTTTCTATCGCAATATTTACATTTTTTATTTTAGCTACATTGTAATGGATGGTGTCTATGTGTTCCCAAATTTCCCATATTTGATTAAAAGCTTCACGCATCGACTCTGGATCGCCTGCATCGCCTGTGAATGCATGCGCATCAATGCCTTCAGCAATTAGTTGCTGTTTTAAAATTTCTAATTTTTCACTTTTGCGAGCGATTAACGCAATTGAAAACCCTTGTTTTCCAAATTGTGTTGCCACAGCTTTTCCAATGCCTTGTCCTGCGCCTATTATTACAATTACCTTGCTCATAAATTATGCTTTCTTTGCCAATAAAATATATCTATTTGAAAGTTTTGGATGAAATGCTTGAAGGTTATAATCGCCAAATTCTTTCACTAATGTAAAACCAGTATTGTTTAAAAATGTATGAAAATGGTGTTGCTTTAAAGCTTGTACTTCTTCTTTAAACATCCACATGTTATCACCTTTTTCTATTTGTATATGCTTTATAATTTTGCCATTTACGACTTCTCTTCGTATATAAAAATGATGTTCATCAATGATTATGTTTTCGCGTGGAACTAAATTGTTGATGACTTTTTCTGCATTCATAAAATCAATAAGAATGTATCCTCCATCTTTCAGGCCTAAGTGCATACTTTGAAATACTTTTTCATTTTCTTTTATATCTGAAAAATATCCGATACTGGTGAAAAAATTGAAAATATAATCAAAGTAGTTTATGCGAAATGGCAAACGCATATCATGTACATAAAATTCTAAATTAGGAAGTTGGTACAATGTATTAGCATAGTTGATGCTTTCTTTCGCTAAATCTACACCAACGACATTAAAACCTTTTTCGGCTAAGTAATGTGCATGTCTGCCTTTTCCACAAGCTAAATCTAAGATGTTGCCATAGTCGATTTGCAAATGATTGATGACATTATCAATGAAAAATGCTGCTTCTTCGTTATTCCTATTTTTATATAATAAATGATATAAAGGGGAATCAAACCAAACCTCAAACCATTGTTTTTGTTGCTCCGACATACATAAATATTCGATTTACAAATTAAGCATTACGATTTGGAATAAAAAATAATAGTAGTTATTCTTTTTTAAAAATGTATTTATTTCGAAATGGAGTCGATATTTTTTATATATTTTCTCCATATTCCTGTGCTCCAGTAGGTAGTTGTAAATACCAATAATGTAAGCCAATATACGACTTCGCAGCCCCAACAAATATATAATGGACTTTGTTTTATTTGTACAAAATAATAGCAATACAGCACATAAAATAAACAGCAAAATATTTCTACAATAGTGGGTATAAAAGTTGCGCCTGTGCCAGTGATACCTAAATTCATTATCATTCCAGATGAAAAAAATAATAATGCAATCATTAGTGTGTAAAAAGGTGCGATTGTGTCTTGAATTAATTGTGTATCATTTGTAAAAATGGATAATATTTGATGTGGAAAAAGGACAATAATTAGATTTATACTTAATGAAATTCCAACTGAGAATGTCAATACTTTTTTTAATGCTGGCACCACATCGTCGATTCTGCCTTGTCCTATGATATTGCTGATGAGTGTGTTGCTTGTGCTGGCTAAACTCCACACGGGAATACCGATAAACACGAATAAACTTTTTAAAATTCCGGATATTGCTAATTCGTGCTCGCCTATTTTTTCTATAGATAGAAAGAAATACCACCAAGAACCGATGCCGATTAAATTTTGTAAAATGATAGGCGTAGAGAGTCTGATAATTGTATAAAATTGTTTAAAATAAATCTGCTTAAATGTAAATGCGTTGAATTTTTTATGATGTTTTCTATAGAGAAAATAACATAAGTACACTAAAAACAAGACGGTGTCGGCAATTGCTGTTGCAATGCCAGCGCCTTTTATGCCCATTGGAGGAAATCCGAAGTTGCCAAAGATAAAAATATAGCCACAAATGATATTGGTGATGGCCATGAAGACAGTAGCTAAAGTAATAACTTTCGTTTTGCCTATTCCAGTGTAAAATCCATTAAAACAAAAGCCTAAAACAACCGGAATTACTGCGTAATTCATCATATTGATATAAGCCATGGCTGACTCTTGTATTGCTACGGATTTGACTACAAATGCTAATACATAAGGCGTGGCATATTTAAAAAACAACATTAAAAATACAGATAAAATAAGTGCAATTAAAATTAAATGATCAAATGCAACTCCAATTTTATCGTCTCTTTTTTCACCGCTATATCGTGCTAATATTACTTGACAACCACGTGCTAATCCGCCGGCAATAAATACAAAAACGAAATAGTAAATACCTGCAAGCGTAATCGATTCTAATGCTACTTTTGATGAATGCCCTAAAAAAGCAGTGTCAATTAATTGATTGATGGAATGTGCTAAACTTCCTAAAATAATAGGATAGGAGATTTGCCAAATTTCTTGATAGGTGCCTTTTAACTGCATAATATCTTAATTTGCTATTATGAATATTTTTTAGACATAATAACAATATATAGTTCTTTTGTTTGTAATGTTTTACGTCAGTGATTCACTCCACATTTTCCATTGGTCGCCCCAGAGTCTGTTGCCAGCATCCACGTATAATGTTTCGCCACTAATGTAGGATGCCATAGGCGATGACAAAAATAAAACAGGATAAGCTACTTCATCGACTGTGCCCATTCTTTGGTTAGGTATGCTTTTTTCGATGCCTTTTATTATAGCTGGCGGATAAGTGTCCATTCCTGATGATTGAATAATTCCAGGCGCTATAGCATTGACGCGAATATTATATCGAACCCATTCAATGGCTAATGTTTTAGTCATATTGTCAACTCCAGCACGAGCAGCTCCTGTGTGCACCATGCCAGGAAATCCTCTGAAGATATTAGCAATAATATTGACAATATTGCCATCTTTTTGAGGAATGAAAAATGTTTTCGCCATAATTTGTGTGACATAGAAAGTGCCAATTAAATTATTGGTGACAACGGCACGGAAACCGTTGTACGATATGTTTTCTGCTGCCGATGGAAACTGCCCACCTGCATTGTTTACTAAAATATCTAATCTGCCAACTTCTTCTTTTATTTGATTAGCTAGATTTTCTATTTGTGCGGTTTCACGTATGTCGGCAATTGCACTTCTTACATCACCAATTTCTTTTAATTCCGTAATGGCTTTCGCAATTTTTTCAGCATTCCTAGAAGCGATATAGACCGTTGCACCTAATGCTAAATATTGTTTTGCAATGGCATAACCAATGCCACTTCCACCGCCAGTAACTAAAACTATTTTTCCTTTAAATAAATCATTCTGAAACATACATTTTTTTTTATACGACTAAAATAATCAAATCTTATTAGCTAGTGTGTGTTTGATATAAATATTCTTTTTTAATGAACCTTTTAATTTGTTACAAGGTTTACAAAAATATTACAAGTTATTCTACTACTTTATTATTCCCTTTAATACTAATCATTAAAACACCAGCTAACACTAATAAAGTACCTATCAAATGTAAAAATGTAAATTGCTCTTGTAGTATGTAATAAGATAGGAATATTGTTGCAATTGGTCCAATACTGGCAACAATTGCCATATTTGATGAGCCTATCAATTGAATGCCTTTTGACATTAAAAAAGATGGCAATACAGTGCTGATGATGGCAATCGCAAGACCAATAAAATATACTTCTTTGGCGAAATTAAAAATATCAAGACCATGAATAAAAGTAAAATGGAATAATACAGCCAAGCATGATACAATCATCGAAATACAGGTAAATCGAATAGTGCCAATGTTATTTATCAATTTATCGCTTTTTACTAAATATAA
>WBZL01005866.1_pt1 | contig 10010 bp, 9 predicted proteins | sample 5204291 | NCBI WGS metagenome assembly WBZL01 (sample SAMN12344345, study PRJNA552823) | activated sludge metagenome | biome: Activated sludge suspended growth; feature: Nitrification reactor; material: Wastewater; isolation source: activated sludge from nitrification reactor of wastewater treatment... | reverse complement strand
CTCGAGTTCGCGACCGGTCGCAAAGGTCCTCCCGCGGTCCCAGGAGAGGTCCGGCTGCAGCACCGCGTGGATGCGATGGCCGCGCTTCGCGAGCGCGCGCATCATCGCGACGCTCGAGTCCTTGTAAGCCTTGAGCGAGGGGAGCGGATCGACGACGAAGGCGATGTCCATGGGGGAAGGTTCTTCGGCTGCGGGCACCGCTCACACGGCGGCGAACTCCGCCAGCCGCCGCTGGAACGCCAGCACGTCGCCGGCGGCAGGCACGCGCGCGGCGTAATAGTGCGTGGAACCCCGTGGCCCGGTCAACGACGGGAACTTCGCCCGGAAGCGCTCCGCGTAGCGGCTCCAGTCGCGCCCGAAGTCGCCCTTCGATGCGTGCACGAGGCCGAGATCGCAGGCCACGACGAGGCGAAATCCGGCGAGATGTGCCCGGTAGCTGAAGTCGAGGTCGTAGAGGTGGAAGCCGTCGAACACGGCGGCGTCGAAACCGGTCGCCACCGCCGCGTCCCGCCGGCATGCGATGAACGCGCCGTCCAGCGCCTGGATGCCGTCGACCCGAGGACCGTCGATGCTCATCGCGGTCACCTCGTAGTCCGCGTCGCCGGGCGTCCGGTAGCTGATCCAGCCGTGGAGCCAGGGATGGCCGGCCCAGAACACCGCCGGGCCGGTGACGCGTGTCGCGCCGGCGATGCCCACGACGTCGCAGTGCGTGAGGTGGATCGCGAGCCGAGCGGCGGCGTCCGGTGCGAGCAGATCGATGTCGTCGTGGCAGAACACGACCGCCTCGCCGCTCGAGCGCGCGAGCCCCCGCTCGTAGCCTTCGCACAGCGACGCTGCATCGGCGATGCGCACGATCTCGTGCTCGACGCCAGCGAAACGCGCCGCGATCATCGCGGAGAACGCCGCGAACCCCGCTTCGTCGATGCTGCACACGACGAAGGACCAGGACGACGGTGCCGGCCCGGTTCCCGGAGCATCGAGGCGGACCGGCGCGCTCGTCGCGGCGCGCTCCGAGGCGGCGAGCGAGACCAGGAGCTGCATCGCGCCATGCGCCTCCGGGTCGCGCCGGATCAGGGACGAAAGCACCCGGGCGGCGGCCAGGGGCTCGCCGGCGCCGACGAGCGAACGGCCAAGCGAGAGCGCCCTCTGGCCCAGCACAGCGTGACCATCGGCGGCCCGGAGCCAGGCCTTCGCCGCCATCTCGCGATCTCCGGCCGCCTGCCACGCGTTGCCCGCATTGAACGCGCACACCGGTCCACCCCCGAGCGCTTCCGCGTTCTCGAAGCTCTTCGCAGCCTCGACGGTGTTGCCCATCCGCACCAGCGCCTGCCCCGCGATCTGGTAGGCCTCTCCGGAGCCGGGTTGTCGTCCGAGCCACGCGCTCGCCGCTGCAACGACATCGGGGTAACGCCCTTCGTTCCAGGCCGCGAACGCCCGCTCCCTGGGGGAGAGTGGCTCACTCATCGCCGGACGCTTGCGAAGGCGCCGGCCCCCGGGCGCCCATCGACGACGCCGCGCGCAGGCCGCGTCGGCCTGGCAGCGAAAGATGTCGAGTCGGGGTTCGGGCTATTGAGGCAATGACGGCGCATCACGAGCGGGCGGCAACGACGAAACTCGACTATAGCGTGCCGGTGCCTCCGCGGAACCGGGTCCCGAGCGCGCGGATCGGACCCTGCGTCGCCGCCCGAGCCACCCCCGCACCCGCGGCAACCGACGCCGCTGCCGCGCCTGCAACGCGCGGGGCCCCGAATGCGGCACCTCTCGCCGCTTCGACCGCGGGCCGGCCTCACGTCCGCCGCGCGAAGGCCTGCGTCGGCGGCACGCCCCATCGATGAAATTTCGCGGCGAGGCGCAGAGCAGCTTTCGCTTGTGCGGGGGTTGCCGATCGCATCAACTTCGGACCTTGCCCGCCTGCCCCGGGGGATGGCGCCGCGCGGGAGGGCGAAAGAGGCGGCGACGTTCCCGATCCGCGCCATCGCGCCCGAGTGCAGCCCCCGGCGCAGGCCGCCACCCGAGGAAACGAACGATGAACGCAGCAACGAACCCTCGCAAGACCGTGACGACGGGATATCTCGTGCTGACCGTTCTGGCCGGCATGGTGCTGTTCCTCGCCCTCGGGCAGCGCCACTCGTTCGGCCTGTACCTCGTTCCGGTCACGACCGACTGGAACTGGCCGCGCGAAACCTTCAGTCTCGCGATCGCGCTGCAGAATCTGATCTGGGGCGCGGCACAGCCGTTCAGCGGCGCCATCGCCGACCGCTTCGGCCCGAAACCGGTGATGTTCGCCGGAGGGCTGTTCTACGCGCTCGGGCTCGCCGCGATGCATTACGCGGGCTCGGGTCTCGCGTTCGCGCTCGTGGCCGGGCTCCTGATCGGGCTGGGCTTGAGCGGCACCGGCTTCGCGATCGTCTACGGCGCCGTCGGCCGGGGCGTGAGCCCGGGCGATCGGCCGAGGGCGCTCGCGCTGGTCGGCGCGCTCGGCGGCGCCGGCCAGTTCCTGATGCTGCCTGCCAACCAGCTCGCGATCGACGCCTGGGGCTGGCCGATGGCGTCCACGGCAATGGGACTCGCCTTCCTCGCGGTGATCCCTCTCGCCGCCGCGCTTCCGGCGAAACGACCGCCTGACGGCGCCGACGCCGCGGCAGCGCGCTCGGTCCAGGCGGCGCTGAAGGCGAGCTTCGGCGACAAGGACTTCTGGCTGATCACCGTCGGGTTCCTCTCCTGCGGTTTCCAGCTCGCCTTCATCGCGACGCACCTGCCCGCGTTCCTCGCCGACGCGCGCCTGCCCACGTCGGTCGCGACCACGGCGCTGGGGCTCGTCGCGCTCGCGAACATCGTCGGCACCTACCTGTTCGGCCTGTGGACCGGTCGCTGGCAGAAGAAGGTGTTGTCGTTCTGGCTCTACCTCGGACGTACGCTGGCCATCCTTGCGTTCGTATCGGTGCCGGTGTCGGCCGCGTCGGTGTACGCATTCGCGGTGGCGATGGGGTTCCTCTGGCTCGGGACCGTGCCGCTGGTGAACGGCCTGCTGACCCAGATCTACGGCCTGCGCCACCTGAGCATGCTGTTCGGCATCGTCTTCTTCTCCCACCAGGTCGGCAGCTTCCTGGGCGTGTGGCTGGGGGGCGCGATGTTCGACCGCTACCAGAGCTACGCCGGCGTCTGGTGGCTTGCCGCGGGGCTGAGCCTCCTGTCCGCGATCGTGCACCTCCCGATCCGGGAAATGCGCCCGGCCGTGCCGTCCGCCGCGTGAGCCGCGACGCGCGCGAGGGGACCGATCGCGAGCTCCGGCCGCGCGCGCAACGCCTTCGCGCGGCTCTCGCCTGGATCGCCTGCGCCGCCGCGGGCGTCACCGTCCTGCGGTACTACGCGTCGGGCGGCATGCAGTGGGCATTGGTGTCGGTCACCGCACTGTGCGGAGGCTGAGCCGAAGCCGGGACCCGCGTGCGGTGCGTGTTCCCGCAGTCGCCGGGCGAAATTTTCCGTGCGACCGTTCAGTGGCTCGCGGATTCGCCCGCCCGCCCCCGCGCGCGCCGATCGTCGGACAACTGTTGGTCGAGCCACGCGAGGAAGGCCCGCATCGGCACCCGATCGACCTGCACCTCCGAGACCACCGCGTGGTAGGTCTTCGAAGGCATCGAGTGCCCGCCCACCTGACGCAGGCGACCGTCGTCGATGAACGCCCGGGCGAACAGACCCGGAACGATCGCGACGCCCACGCCGTGGACCGCCGCGTGCAGCGCGAAATGCAGGTCGGTCGTCAGGACGCGCGGCGCGGCCGGAACGTCGCGCGATCCCGTCGACGCGAGCCACGCGCTCCACCGCATCGACGGGTGTTCGATGAGGGGCAGGCCTTGCAGCGGGTCGCCACCGGGTGGCGGAGTCCGGGATTCGAGCAGTCCCGTGCCGGCCACCGCGATCAGCCGATCGGCCAGGAGCGGCACCGACACGGCGCCTTGCGGCGTCTCGCCGCCGTAGCGCAGCGCGACGTCGACGCCATCGCCGAGGACCGAATCCATCCGGTCGGTCGTGGTCAGCAGCAGTTCGACCCGCGGGTGGCGCTGCGCGAAGTCGGCGAGCCGTGGACCGAGCCAGAGGCGGCCCATCGCGCGCGACGCCGAGATCCGCAGTTGCGTGCGCGCGACCGGGGACTGCGCGTACAACGCGTCGCGGATGCCACGCGCGAACGCCTGCGTGGCGGCGAGGTAGCGGTGGCCGGCGTCGGTCAGTTCGACGGTCGGCGAATAGCGCCTCACCAGGCGCAGCCGCAGCCGGTGCTCGAGCATGCCGATCGCGTTGCCCAGCGCCGACCGGGTCACGCCGAGTTCGTGCGCCGCGCGCGCGATCTGGCGGTTGCGCGCCACCGCCTCGAACGCGAGCAGGCAGTGCATCGGAGGCAGGGGCCCCTGGGGTTTGTCGCCTTTCGGACCGGTCATGGCAAGATTCCCGACCGCCTGTTGCACGACGGCGCCCCCCCGTGATCGCTCCCGCCCCGACCTCCCTCGACCTGCTGCCGCTGCACGAACTCGCGGCGTTCGAGGCTGCGGCCCGGCTGGGCTCGCTCGCGCGTGCCGCCGAGGAGTTGAACGTCACGGGGTCCGCGCTCAGCCACCGGCTGTCGAGTCTACAGGCCCGGCTGGGCGTCGTGCTGTTCGAGCGCAAGGGCAAGGGCATCGTGATCACGCCCGACGGCACCCGCTATCTCGGAAGCCTGCGCGGCGTTCTCCACTCGCTGCGCTCGCAGGGCGACGCGTTGCGCGAGCGCGAGCACGAGGTGGTGCGGCTCGTCGTCGCGCCCGCGATCGCCACCGCCTGGCTGCTTCCGCACCTTGCAGGGCTCCTGGCGTCGGACCCGGGGCTGCGCCTCGACGTCACCACCGCGGCGCTTCCCGACGACGCCACCGGACTGGACTTCGACCTGCTCGTGCACTACGGCGCCGGCGAAATCGAGGGCACCGAGCGCACCGTGCTGTTCGCGGACAGCGTGCTGCCGCTGTGCGCGCCGTCGCTCATGCCCGCCAACTCCACGAGCCTCGACCGCGAGGCGTTCGCCCGTCTGCCGCTCCTGCGCCACACGCTTTCCTGGTCGCGCTGGATCGAAGGCGCATTCGGGGAGCATGCGGAGGTGGAGGCGCACGCGTACTTCGACGACGCCACGACGATGCTCGAAGCGGCGGCGTCCGGCGCCGGGATTGCGCTCGGCACCGGCATCGCGTCGATGCCTTACCTTGCCGACGGATCGCTGGTAGCCGCGCATCCGTATCGCCTTCCCGACCGCGACTACTGCGCCGGACTCTCCGAGAGCGGAAGGCTCAAACCCCGCGCGCGTGCGCTCGTCTCCTGGCTCGCGGGCATCGCTGCGGCGCGGCTCCCCGCCGCCTGAGCGTCGGGCCGAGGCCCGCCACGGCGACGGGAAGGCTTCGTCTCGCCTGCAGACATGAATGCGGGCCGCGACGGCGCGCCGGAAATTCACTTGTCGCATCGCGCGCCCGCTGGCCCAATCCGCTCTCACCGGCATTCCACGGAACAGGCGCGATGCGAGGAAACGAGACCGGGGCGGCACCGGACCGGCTGCGCGCTCCACGGGGCGTGTGGGGCGAGTTCGGCTACCTGGAGGATCCCTCGGGTCCGAGCCTCGTCTACCTCTACGAAGACGGAGCGGGATCCGAGGCGCAGGCGCGGTTCACGAGGGTCGCGAAGTTCGTCGAGGATCTGCGCGCACGCGTCGGAGCCGGACGGCCGCGGATCGACGTCCACGGATTCGAACTCGTCGATGCGCCCAGCGCGGTGGGCGACTTCTGGTGCGAAGAGGAAGTGCGCGGCACCTACTATCCGGAATTGCAGGAACTGGCGCTCGAACTCACCGGAGGCCGGCGCGCGTACGTGTTCGACCATCTGTGCCGGCGCCGGGAGGCCGGACGGCCTCCGCTCACCTTCGGGCGCGCCGGCGACGGATCGCACCCCGCCGCGGTGGGCCGCGTGCACAACGACTACAGCGAGCGCTCGGGCGCCTCGCGCCTCGGCAAGGTGATCTGCGGTGAGCACGAACGCCGATCTTCCGACGCGTACTGCATCGTCAACGTCTGGCGACCCATCGTCGGTCCGATCGTCGACACTCCGCTCGCCCTGTGCGACGCGGCGACCGTCCACGCCCGCAACATGCACGCCTGCGAGATCCGCTACCCGGAACGCAATGGCGAGATCGCCGTCTTCACCGACTCGCCGCGCCACCGCTGGAGCTATGCGAGCGAGATGCGCGCGACCGAGGCCCTGGTGTTCAAGCAGTACGACTCCCGCGTCAACGGCGTGCCCCGGTTCGTGCCGCACGCGGCCTTCGACCTTCCCCTTCGCGACGACGACGCTCCGCTGCGGCAGAGCATCGAGGCTCGCTGCCTCGTCACGTTCGATTGAGGCTCGGGCACCATGAAGAGCATCGAGGTGTGGTTCGAGTTCGGAAGCAACTACAGCTACCCTGCCGTCATGCGACTGCCGGCGGCGGCGCAGAAGGCCGCCGTGTGCATCCGCTGGAAGCCGTTCCTCCTCGGTCCGATCTTCCGGTCGTTCGGCTGGACCACCTCGCCGTTCGTGACGCAGAAGGAGAAGGGAGCCTACGTGTGGCGCGATATGCAGCGTCTCTGCGCCAGGTACGGCATTCCGTGGACCCGGCCGACCGCGTTCCCGCGCCGCGCGATCCTGCCGATGCGCGTGGCGCTGCTTTGCGCCGACGCGCCATGGATCGCCGGCTTCTGCCAGCGCATGATGCTCCAGAACTTCGCCCGGGATCGCGAGATCGACACGCCGCAGGCCGTCGGCGCCGCGCTGAGCGAACTCGGACTCGACGCCGAATCGATCATCGCACAAGCACAATCGGACGGCACCCGGGCGGCGCTGCGGGCGCAGACCGACGAAGCGTGCCGCCTGGGCATCTTCGGCGCGCCCACCTTCCTGGTCGACGGCGAGATGTTCTGGGGCAACGACCGTCTCGAGGACGCCCTCGCCTGGGACGGCCGGGCCGCCTAGCGGCGGCGCGGTCCCATCCGGTGCAAATCGACGCGCGCCCGCCCGTCGGCGCGGGAGTGCACGGCCGTCGCGGGTCGCCCGTGCGCGCTCAGCGCGGCGAGCGAGGTCTGCGCGCCGGGTTCCCCCCGCGCGGAGCCGCGCGGCCCTGCCCTCCCGAAGCGCCGCGACCGGAGTGCTGCACGCGCGCGTGGGAGCCCGACCTCTCCTCGCGCTGGCCGGGCGTGCGCGCGTGCGCGACCGGACGGCCGTTGCCGCGCGGGGACGTCTTCCCGCGGGCGTGCGCGTGCGCTGCGTGTCCGCCATGGCCGCGGCCGCGCGGTTGCTTGAACACCGGCTGCGCGCGCTCGCCGGGATCCGGCTCGAAGCCCGCGACGGTCTCGCGCGGAATCGTGCGCCGGATCAGGCGCTCGATGTCGCGCAGGAAGCCGTGTTCGTCGACGCACACGAGCGAGATCGCCTCGCCGTCGGCGCCGGCGCGGCCGGTGCGCCCGATCCGGTGCACGTAGTCCTCGGGCACGTTCGGGAGGTCGTAGTTGACCACGCGCGGCAGCTCGGCGATGTCGATGCCGCGCGCGGCGATGTCGGTCGCGACCAGCACGGTCACGCCGCCGTCCTTGAACTCGGCGAGCGCGCGCGTGCGCGCGCCCTGGCTCTTGTTGCCGTGGATCGCGTGCGCGCGGATGCCGTCGCGCGAAAGCGCCTGCGCGAGCTTGTCGGCCCCGTGCTTGGTGCGCGTGAACACGAGCACCTGCTCCCAGCGATGGCGGCCGATCATCCACGACAGGAGTTCGCGCTTGCGGTCGCGCCCGACGTCGAGCACCCGCTGCCGGATCACGTCGACGGTCGAATTGGGCGGCGTCACCTCGATGGTGCGCGGCCGGTCGAGCAGGCGCCCGGCGAGCGCGCGGATCTCGTCGGGAAAGGTCGCCGAGAACAGGAGGTTCTGCCGCTTCGCGGGAAGCAGCGCGAGGATGCGGCGGATGTCCGGGAGGAAACCCATGTCGAGCATCCGGTCGGCCTCGTCGAGCACGAGGATCTCGACTGCCGAAAGGTCGAGGTTGCGCTCGCCGGCGTGGTCGAGCAGCCGGCCGGGCGTCGCGACGACGATGTCGACGCCGCGCTTAAGCTGCGCGGCCTGCGGGCCGAAGCCCACGCCGCCGAACAGCGTCATCGAGCGAAAGCGCAAGTGCCTGCCGTAGGCGCGGATCGACGCCTCGACCTGCGCGGCGAGTTCGCGCGTCGGTGCGACGATCAGCGCGCGCACCGGTGCGCGGCCGCCGCGCGCGGTCTTGGCCGCGGGCGCGGCGGACAGCCGCTCGAGCATCGGCAACACGAATCCGGCGGTCTTGCCGGTGCCGGTCTGCGCGCCGGCGAGGAGATCGCCGCCGGTGAGCACGGCGGGAATGGCCTGCTGCTGGATCGGGGTGGGCTTCGTGTAGCCCTGTTCGGCGACCGCGCGGACGAGCGCGTCGGACAGGCCGAGCGTCTGGAACGACATGACGAATCTTTCGAAAATGCGTGGCCAGTCGCTCCCGGAGGAGCGGCCAGTCATGACCAGGCGGGGTTTGCTGCGAAGGTCGGAAGCGACTGCGGCAGGAGGACTGGAACGAAAGCCGCAGTACGTATTCTAGCACGCCGGAAAGGAACTCGGCCGCCTCGGTCCGCCTCGGCCATCGGCGCGGCGCCGGGAAGCGAGACCCGCCGCGCACCCGACCCCGCTACTTGCCCAGCATGTGGAGCTGCCAGAGGTCGCGGTGGCTCATGTGCAGCATCGGCTTCAGCGCCAGAAGGCCGGTCTTGCCGATGCTGCCTTCGAGATAGTCCATTTCGGCAAACTTGTCGCGCGTCGCGTCGTCGATGGGCACCTCGAAGCCGTTTTCGCGCATCATCAGCACGCCCTTCGCGCGGAGCGCGAGTTCGGTGTGCAGCCTCAGGTAGCACAGAAGATCGGCGACCACCGGACCGCGGAAGCGACGGCGCAGCGTTTCGAGGTAGCGTCCGGTCGGCGAGTCGGCGAAGCGCCCCGAGTTGATCGATTCGAGCATTGCGGTGTCGGCGTCGAACCCGCGGCCGAGCCAGTTTCCGACCGCGCGCTCGCTGCGCTGGAAGACGAGGATCATCAGCGGCGGCAGCACCAGCAGCACCGCGAGCGTCGCGGCGCGCGGCGACGCGCCGAGGTGATTGAACGCGGAATGCAGCACGACCGCGAAGGCATAGCCGGGCGCGAACGCGGCGAACCCGGCCCGCTCGGCCTTCTCCTGCAGCGTGAGGCCCATCATCGCGAAGATCGCGGTGGCGCCTCCATGCATGATGGCGGTGCCGAAGCCGCGCACGATCCAGGTCGCAAGCCCGGCGTCGGGAAGCAGCCGCTGGTACTGCAGGTTCTCGACGATCGCGAAGCCCGCGCCGACCGAGAATCCCGCGATCGCCGCGTCGACCAGGAATCCCACGCGGTGCGCGCGTATCAGCGCGACCACGATGAGCCCCTTCGCCGCCGCCTCCACCAGCGGCCCGAGGTAGCGCGAGTAGGTCGCCACGTCGAGGCCCAGCCTTCCGACCAGCCAGCCGTTCGCGTGATAGCACGCGACGGCGGCAGCCACGCCCCCCGCCATCACCGCGAGCACGAGGCGCATCGACACGAGCTTGTAGCTGTCGAGCCACAGCAGCAGGAGCAGAAAGAGGACGACCGGCAGGAGGCCGACCAGCGCGTCCGAAACGACGTCGAGCGACATCACAGGATCTTGAGCGAGACCATCCACTCGTCGCCCGAGTACCTGCCTCCCCTGTAGCCGGCGGCATAGCCGACCGAGAACGTCATGTCGTACCAGTGCAGCACCGAGAAGTGGAAGTCGACCTGCGCGCCGGCGTTCTGGTAGTCCTGCCGGAACGACGGCCGGTCGGGGTCGGTCCACAGCCCGGAGACGAAGACCGCAGGGCGCATCCACTGCAGGTGGAACGCCGGCCCGCCGAGCGACTCGAATGCCACCGGC
>WBZL01005865.1_pt1 | contig 10010 bp, 8 predicted proteins | sample 5204291 | NCBI WGS metagenome assembly WBZL01 (sample SAMN12344345, study PRJNA552823) | activated sludge metagenome | biome: Activated sludge suspended growth; feature: Nitrification reactor; material: Wastewater; isolation source: activated sludge from nitrification reactor of wastewater treatment... | reverse complement strand
CCGGACGCCTCGGTAGTCGCGCAGGTGCTGACCCGGGTTGCGGCAGTACACGGTCACGTCCCAGCCGCGTTCGGCAAGTCCGGGCCCGATGAACTCCACGGCGGTCTCGAAGCCCCCGTGCTGGGCGGGGATTCCCCTCGTGCCGAGCAGTGCGACCCTCATCGCTGGCCCGGTTCAGCATGTGGCTTGGTCGGTGTCCTGAACACAGGCCTGTGACTCACGACAGGCGGACGGGAGACGCCGAGACCTTGATCGATGTCCCGGCTGCTGACCGCGCTCCGGACAACTTACTCACCTGCGTGATCCCCGAGGGCCGCTTGATGGTTGTCGGCTGCGATGCGTAGACCACCTTGGTCTTGCCGACGGTGCACGTGGTCACCGCCCCGGAGGTCTTGCAGCCCTTCCAGGAGCCGCTGGTCAGCCAATCCCGGGTGGTCAGGAAGGCCTTCCCCGCCTTGGTCGTGGTCCCGTCCGGGTTTATCATGGAGATCCCGAGCGTGTTGATGTCCCAGCCGTACCAGAAGGTGCGGGCAATCCCGTAGCGAGCTGAATCGAGGTACGTCCGGGAGACGTAGGCAGCTGCCTTCTTCGGCTTCGGCACGACTTGCGCCGCCGGGTTGCGCCGGTCGCCGTAGTTCACCTCGGTGTCCCAGAGCGGCTTCTGGAGGCCCACGCGGCGCATGACCTGCCGTACGGCGTTGATGCTGGCCACGCGCGCATCCGGTCCCTGACGGGGGTTGACCGGGTAGAGGTGCACTGAGATCGCGTCCACCTTGGCGTTCTGGCGTTTCACCTCGCGCAGATACCGGAAGAAGAAACTCTCCGTCTGGAACTTGGACGTGGGAATCACCGTGCTGGAGGCGGCCACGATGTTGGCCTGCGAGTCGATTCCTCGGATCGCCTTCGACGCCTTCTTCGTCAGGCTCGCGAGCTTGATCCAGCCGTCGTAGGTGCCGCCGTTGTAGAAGCTGCGGGTGTTGGCCTCGTTCCAGATCTGATAGCTCGTGATCCGGCCCTTGTAGCGCTTCGCGACGGCCTTCGCGTAGTCGAGGTAGTACTTGCTCTTCTTCGGGAAGGACGCCGTTCCCGGTCCGTACAGGTCCACCGAGGAGAACGTGGACGCCGCCCACTTGGGCGTGGAACCGAGCACGTAGAGGATCTCCTTGGCGCCGGCCGCCTCAGCATTCTTCACCGCGGCGTCCAGTGTCGCCCATTTGAACTTTCCGCGCTTTGCCTCGACCTGATCCCAGCGGGTGCCGGAGTCCCACAATCGAACGGCGCTCACATCGACCGCCGGGATCCCGCCGCCGATTGACGCCACGTGCAGTCCGAATGCAGTGGGGTCGACCGGCTTGGCCTGGGCACTGCTGGGTACCAGCACCAGGCCGGCCGCGACGAGGGCCGCCATGCGTTTCATGTGTTTCCTCCCGTAAGCCAACGTAGTGAGTCTATGGGCGCAGAAGAAGGGGGGACTGCGTGACCCGGACGGTCCGATCCAGTATCCGTTCGCACTCGCCGTCGAGTGTGCAGGCCGTACGCACGTCGAAGCGTTTGCGCGGAAGTGTCACCTGCCGGACCTTGCCCTGCGGCGCGTAGACAAGGTAGTGGATCTGTCCACCGCGCTTCACCGAGCACACGGTGACGCGCTGATCCGTGCAGGAGCCCCACTTGGAGCCCACGAGCCAATCCTGAACGGTGAAGTACGCCTCTCCCGGCAGGATGGCGGCCCCGCTGAACTCGTCTGTCGTGCTGATGCCCATGACGTGCGACTCCCACGAGTACCAGAACACCTTCTGGATTCCATAGCGCAGGCTGTCGAGGTAGGTCCTCGCCAGGTAGGCAGCACCGACCTTGGGTCCGAACACCTCCGTGGGGTGCCCATTATCGCGGCGGTTGCCGTAGTTGACTTCCGTGTCCCAGATGGGCACCTTGCCGAATCCGAGGCGGTCCATGACCTCGCGTGCGGCCGCCAGGCCCTTGAGTCGATCGATCGGGGTGCCGCCGCCAGGACCCTTGGTCGTCCACGGGTACAAGTGGACGGACACGGCGTCGAGCTTCACGTCCCGATTTCGCAGGGAACGCAGATACCGGGAGAAGAAGCTCTCTTTGGCGAACCGCTTGCTCTGGATGACGGTGCTCGACGCGCTGGCGACCTTGGCCTTGCGATCGATGGCGCGAATCTCCTCGGCGGCGATGTCGGTGAGCAACGCCATACGCTTCCAGTGCGCCGGGCGCTCGGGAGCCCAGAAGGACGCGAGGTTTGCCTCATTCCAGATTTGGTAGGTAGTGATCCTGCCCTTGTACCGTGTGGCCACAGTTCGCACCCAGGCGCGCCAGTAGGACAACTTCGCCGGCTCTGATGCCGTGCCTCCCCCGTAGTAGTACGTATCGGGGCGAACGTACTTGGCGGCCCATTCCGGCGTGGATCCGAGCACGTAGGTGATCTCTTTGGCCCCGGCTGCCTTGGCGGAGGTGACTGCGGTGTCCAGGCGGGTCCAGTCGTAGACCCCTTCTTCTTGTTCGATCTCATCCCATCGGACGCCGGCGTCCCACAGGCGGACACCGCCCAAACGTCCCGGGTAGGTACGGCCAGCGCTCAAGGACGAGACGTGCATCCCGAACAAGCTGGGGTCGACTTTCGACCACTTCTTGGTTGGTGGGGGTGTGATCGGACCCGGAGCGGCCATCGCCGGTGTCGCACCGATCAGGGCAGCGGCGAGCGCACCGCTGACGAGTACGCGCCTCATCGGCCTCCTCCGTACTTCAGCGCCAGCGTTGTAGGTCCCTCGATGGTGAAGGAGGTGCTTGCTCGGTCTGCGTCGATCGTCCATTCCCCCGTGACTGGTGTGGGCGTGCTCGGTCCGTCCACATTGACGGTCAATTTCACCGGTTTGACGAGCAGTTGATGTTCCACTCCTACCCGATATTCCAGGTTCCCATCCGTCCCGAACGTTCCGGGGGGCAGGGAGTACGCCAGCGTGATGTAACTGCTCTCTCCGGGTGGGATCCAGCGGCCCACCCTGATGGCTTCGGATCCGTCGACGTCCTTGAACACGCGGTCGTCTTCCTTGATGTCCCCGGGATTCGCCGCCAGCTTGACGTCGGTTGCGCCTTCGGGCAGGAAGACAACGTTCCAGTGGAAGGCCCACCGGGTTGTGTATCCGATGCGGTCGGACAGGGGGGAACCGCCTTCGGCGGGGGCGGCGTTGGTGACCTTCGCGGTCTGTAGAACTTGAGCTGATCCATCGGCTTCGAGCCGAACATCGTGAATGACGAGACGCTCCTGGAAGATGTCGACCTTCGATGCGTTCTGGTTCTGGGTGTAGAACGCGACACGGTCTGGTTCGTCGGAGGGCTGCGAGCCGTCGACCTGTGCCTCGCGCAAAGCTTTGCGAAGGCGATTCTCCGACAGGTAGATGCGGATGTGCTGACCCGGAGCGGTCGAGAAGATGGCGCGCCCGATGCTAAGGGCAGAGTTGCCGTCCTGCATGCGAGCCAGCATCTCGTCGATCAGTTGTTCATTGATCTGGTGCCTGGCGGCCTGTGCGGCAGCGTCCTCGTTGTATCCCTCGTAAAGCAGCTTCTGCACGAGGTTGTCGGCGTTGATCTCCCCGTAGAGAGGCGATTGGATCGGACCCGTGGTGCCCACAGCCGCCTGCAGCGCGATCGGGTCGAGCGAGATGACCCCATCCACGGGCTGTCCGCCGTTCGCCTCCCAGGACCGCAGGAGGTTCTCGCCGGTGATGCGGTAGTCCTGGTGCAAGTTGGACCACGCGAAGCCATCGGTGGCGCCGTCTGTCTCGTAGTACGGACCGCCGGCGGCGGGATCCCACGGCACTTCGGGGTTCCCAGGGAAGAAGTGACTGCTCACCGCGCCTTTGTCGACGACCTCCATCTTGCCGTTGTTGAACTCCACGACGGCGGCACTCAGGGCTGCCCCTCCACCTGGGTACAACTCCCCGGGGTTGTGGAAGACGACCAGGTATGTGGCCGGTTTGGTCTCCCCGAGCAGTTCGGGAAGGGCTGGCTCGATCATCGAGTACACACGGAGTCCGCGTTGGATCCCGTCGATTCGCGCCTGGGCCTCGTCCACGTACTCGCGTAGTCGCGGGGAGATGTCGGGCGGAATCTGATGCAGCGCGACGTTGGCTTTCGCGAGGTCCACGGAGACTTGATCGATCTGCGGCTGGACACCTTGCAGTGCCGAGGCGTTGATTCGGCCGGCATCGAAAGCCGCCTCTTGCGTTCCGTCAGCCCCGGTTAACTGCGCGTACATCTGGTTTGTCGTCTCAGCGGCGTCCAACACGTTGAGGGCAGCAGCCAAGAAATCGGAGGCCCCTTCGAGGTTTGTGTTGAAGTAGGGGATCACACGCAGGGCGGAGATCGGAAGCGAGTCGATGTCTGAGCGGGCGGCTTCTGTATTCTCGCGTGCGATATCTGCCGAGGCAGATGCCTCCTGGGTCTGGCCAGCGCCGATCTGCGCGCTCATGGCTTGGAGGGCGGAGTTGGCTCGCTTGGCGTGCAGAGCGGTGAAGGCAAGGCTTACGGCGAGCCAGAGAGCAAGGGCGCCGAGGACCAGAATCACCCACGTTGAAGGGCGGCGCCAACGAGACCTTCTGGCCTGCGGCACCCCAGCGCTGCTGGATTCAGTCACGACGCTCCTTGTTCGCCTCTCATGACAACGACGGCTGACGCGTCGCGGCGGTTCCCCTGCTTCGATGATACGGGCAGGTCCGCAGGCCGAGCCTTTCGAAGGCGTGGTTGCGCACAGCGACGAAACCGGCATCGCACGCTGTCACCGACACGTTGCGACCTGAAACGATCATGCGACCGGTGGCACAGTGGGTCAGTGGAGGATCGGAGGGTCCCGAGCGCGGAGGGGCAGGATCGTTTCCACCTCGCCGTAGATGCTCGTGCGGTTCGCAGAGCGGATGGGCGCCGACGTCGTCGCCGAGGGCATCGAGACAGAGACCGAGCAGAAGGCCCTCATGCAGATCGGGGACATGTGGGCGCAGGGATACTTGTTCGGCCGCCCCGAGATGGTCTAGGCGGCTGCCGGTGCAGGTTCCGGCGCACCCTTCGCGTAGTCCTCGACAGGTCCGCGCGCGGTGCGCCGGGCGACCACGAAGCCCCCGACCACCGCGAGGATTGAAACGGGCCACACCAGCAGGCTGAGGACGTTGACCGGCCCATCGGACGACGCCTGCACGAAGATCGACATGTCCCACAGGCCGTGCAGCGCCATGGCCCAGACCAGAGTGCCGTAGTAGCGCCGCAGGATGTAGAAGGCGCTGCCCTGCATTGCCGCTGCCAGCACCTGGACCGCGGTGGGCCCGGGGGCGGCACCGAGGAAGATGTTGACCCCGTGCATGAAACCGAACAGCACACATGTCAGCGCCCAGACCGCCACCTCGTGGAAGGTGCCGCGCAGCCCCACCAGCAGCATGCCTCGGCAGACGATCTCCTCGGCGAAGCCCACGAGGACCCCGAGCGCGAGCGCGACCAGCAGGAAGCCGGCGCTGATGTTCCCCCAGTCAGTGAACGCGAAATTGCCGAGCGCAATGACCAGGAAGACCGCCGGTGCGATGAGCGTCCAGCCCAGCCTCGTCTTGTGCTCGTCGCGCAGCGCGACTCGCCACCAGCGCATCCAGGCGGCCAGGGCAGCGATGACCAGCGAGCCGACCAGGAGCGACGGGATGACGCCTCGCCACATGTTGGCGGTCGAGTCGCCGAACTCCGTGTAGGGGATGCCGCTGGTCTTCTGCATGATGACGACGATCGCCACGTAGAGCAGCCAGATGGCAACGCCTACGAGGGCGGTGGGCTTCACGCGCATGCTCGATGATCTCTATGTCCGCAGGTGCGGGCAAGCCTGCCTCGCCGCAGGTGTGAGATCGCGCCTCGCGTCGTCAGGCGGCCGCAGGGACCGGTTCGCCGGCACCCTTGGCGTACGACTCCTTGGGTCCCTTGTCCGTGCGCAGCGCGACCACCAGGGCCGCGATCGTGGCGATGATGCCGGCCGGCCAGTCGAGCAGGGCCAGGATCGTGCCCTCGGAGCCGGAGTGGGACTGCACGAAGATGGACAGGTCGAACAGCCCGTGCAGGATCATGGCGGGAATCAACGAACCGAAGTATCGACGGAGCAGGTAGTAGGTGCTGCCGGCCAGGGCCGAGCTGATGATCTGGCCCACGGTGCCGGAGGCCGGTGCGCCCAGCAGGATGTTGGCCGTGTGCATGAGACCGAAGAACACGCAGCTCAGCGCCCACGCCACGACCTCCCGGAAACTCCCGCGAAGGCCGACCAGCAGCATGCCTCGGCATACGAACTCTTCGGCGAAACCGACAGCGATCGCCAAGGCCAGAGCGGCGAGGATGAACGCGGCGCCGACGTTGCCCCAGTCCGTGAACGCGAGGTTGCCGCCGATGGCCACCACCACCAGCACCGGTGCGATCAGCATCCACCAGGCGCGGATGCGGTGCTGGTCGTGCATGGCTGCGCCGAACCAGCCCATCCACGCCGACAGCCCGGCGATGATCAACCCGCCGATGACCAGCGACATGACAGCGCCACGAAGCAGGTTCGAGGAGGAGTCCCCGAGCTCGTCGTAGGGGACTCCGTTGATCTTGGAGACTGTGACGACGATCGCCAGGTAGAGGATCCAGATCCCGATGCCGACGAGGGCAGTTGGTTTAACGCGCATCTAGTCATCTTGATCGGCGAGGTCGCCGGCGAACAAGGACTTGCGAGGCGATTCGGCCCTGAAACCGTTACACGCGCGAGTGTGACGTTGTTGCGCCCCTGCGCCCACGACTGTTGCGTCGTTGTCGGTCTCGCCGCCGAAAACCAGCAACCAGGTCGCACTCGCGGTGGGTGTGGCCTCCGGCCAGATCAGGCAGGCAGGGCCTCAGGTGCCGACTCCGCGGCCCGTTGTGCCTCAGCCCGCCGGTAGAACGTGAAGCCTATGGCCAGGGCGATGACCAGGACGAGGGTGCCGATGAGGCTCGCCTCCAGCCCGAACGTGCCGCCGGTCACCAGGTCGTTGGAGCCCTGGGTCGGGCCGAAGTCGAACAGGCTGCTTGCGGTCGGATTGCCGCTCACCGGGATGCCGAAGATGTTGCCTTGGAAGTAGTTCCAGCCGATGTGAATACCCACGATGAGCCACAGATTGCCCTGACCGAGCGCGACGAACGAGGCGAACACGGCGTAGAGCATGATGTTCAGCCCGGCCACGGGCGTGATTCCTGGGTGGATCGCGGTGAAGATGATCGCCGCGCCCAGAGTCGCGGCCCACCAGTTGATCTCACGGCCACCGATCTGAAGCATGTATCCGCGAGTCATCGCTTCCTCCGTGCCGGCCTGGACGAAGAAGACCAAGAGCAGGACCACGATGGGCAGCAGCGCTGCGGTGCCGAGGTTGGTGTGGACGGACAAGCCCGGCCCGTATTGACCGGTCACCCAGGCCACCAGCACCCCCGTGGTCATCATCGCCGCGCCGATGACAAGACCCAGCAGCAGTTTGCCGATGGCATTGTGTCCGCGGAAGCCCACGCTGGAGAAGGGTCGCCCCTCCTTCAGACGCACCCAGAGGAACAACAACAGCAGGGTCGCGCCGAAACCGAAGAAGTCGTTGAACTGGTACAGCGTGTCCTGCTCTTGTGGGTTGCCCAGCAGCGCCGAGCCCAGGCTCTGACCACCGATGCCACCGGCCAGGATGATGACGACTGCGACGATCCAACCCAGCCACCAGCGCGTCGGCCGCTTGGCCTCGCTGGTCATCTGGACCAAGGGCGAGGTTCGAATGTTCATGGCACCTTCCATCGGGCTTGTGCGTGAACTCGGTTCCGCGTCAGAGTAGCGGCTGGAGCGGACCGTAGATCGACACCGGATGGTGTGCGGTGAGTCGCTCGGGACCCCCCAGAAACACGAGAACCTCCCCGAAGGGAGGTTCTCCATGGTGCGCGAGGGGGGAGTTGAACCCCCACGCCCTTGCGGGCACACGGACCTGAACCGTGCGCGTCTGCCTATTCCGCCACCCGCGCGCCCCTCAAGGGTACATCAGGCCTGTGGACGGTAGTTGATGTGCATCCGCAGCGGCTCGAGGGGCAGAACCTGCGGCTCTTCGCCGAGGACCTCGGTCAGTTCGGCGATCAGTTCTGCGAAGGGCTCGGACGCCCGGTGCTTGTCCTGGCCGTCGGGTCCGCTGAACCACTCGAACAGCCAGACCGCGTTCTCCTCCTGCGGATCCAGGCACATGACGAAGGCCTCGGTCTGCGGTTCGGCGTCCGCCAGTTCGTCTGCGTAGCGGTGCAACGCGTCGAGCAGCGCGGGACGTCGGCCGGGTTGGGCCATGAGCCGCACCATCAATCCCGTGCGACCGGGCAACAGGTCTTGGAGAGGGTGGCTCACGATCGCAGAGCCTACAGGCCTAGAACTCGCGCGCGGCGGGTCCGTGCCACAGGTCCGCAGGGGCGTAGACGCGCAGGTTGCCCGCTTTGCCAGGGAATGAGAACTTCCCGCTGCGCGAGGTCTGGGTGGTGTCGATCGTCTTCCAGCCCTTGCCCGCCTTGCGCTGCAGTTGCACCTCACTGGCCGCCTTGCTGGGGCTCACCCGACCGGTGATCCGCCCGCTGCGCTTGGCCGTCACGCTGGTGTCGATCCACTGCGATTCCGTGGGGCTCGCCGCGTTCCAGAATCCCGGCGCGAGCAGGGTGAACTGGTAGTGGAAAGACCACCGCAGATCGCGCACCATGAATGTGTCCGGCCCGTCGGAACTCGGGATGAACTTGCGGACCCGCTGGGCCTTGCCGCCCTGCTGGCTGGTCAACTGCAGAGGCCATCCGCCGATATAGCCGAACGTCGGCAGGCGCAGGCCCACTGAGATCTTCTGACGGCTGTTGCGCGGCACGGTCTTGGACTTCGTGAGCGTCCAGTTCAGCGGCCGGACCGTGGCGATCGCCTTGGACAGGCCGGTCGGACCCTGGGTGAAGACCGAGAACGCGTAGGCCTTCTTCGGGTCCTTGCCGGGGACGTCGACGGTGACGGGCTGCCAGTTGCCCGCACCTTCGGCCACGCGCGTGCCGCCGTAGATGCCCACCGGCGCCTTCGTGCCCTTCTTGAACTGCACGTAGTAGGTGGTGCCCGCAGGCGGGGTGAAGGTCAGCCGGGCGATCCCTTCGGGGGTGCCGGTGGCTGCGATGTCGCGCGGCATGCCAGGAGCGCGGCCGGCGCCGAGTTGCTCGAGCAGTGCCGCAGGGTCGATCAGCCCTGCACCGGTGTCGGAGTCCGACCCGGTCGCGCCGATGTCGCGGGCGGTGGCGGCGATCTGCTGGACGAGCGGCTCACCCCCGGCCCCGGGCGAGTAGCTCATCGCCAGGGCGGCGACGGCACTGGTGTAGGCCGTCGACATCGAGGTGCCGGAGGTCCAGAAGTAGGGCTTCTTCGTGTACGTGGACAGGATGCCCTGCCCCGGTGCGACCACGTCCACGTGCGGCCCACGGTTGGAGAACGAGGCGCGCTTGTTGTCGAAGTCCGTGGCGCCGACACCCAGCACGCCGGGATAGCCGGCCGGGTACATGGTCAGGCGCGCGCCCTCATTGCCGGCAGCGGCGATCAGCGTCACTCCTGCGCCGCGGGCGTAATCGATGGCCTCGGCTTCGACCCGGTTGGTGGAGTCCGCCCCGAACGACATGTTGATCACATCTGCGCCGTTGTCCGTGGCCCAGATGATGCCGCGCGCGATGTCGGAGGAATCACCGACGCCTTCGCCGTCGAGGACCTTCACGGGCAGGATCCGGGCGTTGGGTGCCAGGCCGGCGACGCCGGACCCGTTGGTCTTGCCGGCGATCATGCCTGCGAGGAAGGTGCCGTGCCCGTTGTTGTCCTTACGCGCCCCGGCCTTGCCCTTGATCGCGTTGTAACCCTTGGCGACCTTGCCCTTGAGGTCCGGGTGGGAGGACTTCACACCCGTGTCGAGGATCGCCACGGTGATGCCGGCGCCGGTGGAGCGCTG
>WBZL01005863.1_pt1 | contig 10011 bp, 6 predicted proteins | sample 5204291 | NCBI WGS metagenome assembly WBZL01 (sample SAMN12344345, study PRJNA552823) | activated sludge metagenome | biome: Activated sludge suspended growth; feature: Nitrification reactor; material: Wastewater; isolation source: activated sludge from nitrification reactor of wastewater treatment... | reverse complement strand
GGCACACGCACCTGGGGCGGCGAGATCTGGCTCAGCGCACGGCGCTGGCTCGTGGACAGCGGCATGGCCACCGCCGCCGAAACCGGGGTGTACGGGCCGGAGGGAACATGGCTCATCGAGGGCCGCGGTGTGGAGCCGGACATCACGGTGGACAACCTGCCGCACGAAACCTTCAACGGTCGCGATGCCCAGCTCGAGGCCGCGGTGAAACACCTGCAGGAGCTGATCGCAAAGGTGCCGCGTCCCCTGCCTCCCATCCCGGCGCGCCCGATCAAGCGCGGGCCGTGAATCGATCAGCGGACTTTCGTCGGATTGCGGAAGAACAACAAGAAGACGACCAGCACCGCCGCGGCACCCCACGCCGGCGTCCGCCAGATCGCCGCCCAGTCGTGCGCCAGGCCGTTCACTGGTTCCGCGAACGCGTGCTCCGCCAGCACCTTGCCGGCGAGATAGGTCCCCACGAACGCGCCGACGCCCCAAAGAATGAACGCGATGAACCCCTGGGCCGCCCCGCGAATACGCTCGTTCGCCTCGTCGTCCACGTACAACTGCCCGGCGATGAAAAGGAAATCGTAACAGCAGCCGTGGAGCAGGATCGCCGTGAAGATCAGCGCTGTTTGGGCGCCCTCGGCACCAACGCTGCCACTCAGGGCGAAGTAGCGCACAACCCAGCAGGCGATGCCCATGAAGATCGTCACCTTGTATCCAAAGCGCCTGAGAAAGACCGGCAGCAACAGGAAGAACGTGACGTCCGACACCTGGGCGAAGGACGTCTTCACCAGCATGTTCTCCCACTTCAACTCCGTGAGGTAGATGCCGAGATTCACGAAGTAGAAGTACAGCGGAATGCAGATCAGGAACATGCAGAGGATGAAAATTGCGAACGACGGCTTCTTCAGCAGCGCCAGCGCATCCAGGCCCAGGATTTCACCCAATGTCACATGTGCCCCAGTCTTCATCGGCGGCGTGTGCGGAAGCGACAGGGAGAAGATGCCGAAGACGATCGACGCGCCGCCGGCCAGATAGAACTGGATGGGCGACTCCGCGCCTTTGAGCATGTTCAGCGCCACGAGGCCCCCGATCCATCCCACCGCGGACAGCATCTTCACACGCGGAAAGTCGGCCTTGGGGTTGGCAAGATGATGGAGCGACAGCGAATTCCCCAGCGCCAGCGTCGGAACATAGAGCGCACAGTAGAAAATGAGCGCGGGATAGAAACTCCCAAATTCCCTGCACCACGGAAGCAGGCACAAGACCAATCCGCCCGCAATGCCCAGGACCGCAAGGAGCTTCTCCGAGGCAAAGTAGCGGTCGGCAATCAATCCCACGAGGAATGGGGAGATCATCGCGCCGATGGCGAACGCCCCGTAGGCCAGCCCGATCTGCGCCCCCTCGAATTTCAGCGTGTTCGCGAGGTAGGCTCCCATGCTCACATACCAGGATCCCCAGATGAAATACTGGAGAAACATGAAGATGGAGAGCTTCGTCTTTAGCGCGCCTTGCATGATCGTGAGGTGTGGTTCCCGGCGAGGCTAGCGAAGGCCCGTGCCCGGGGGAAGACCAAAGACGCAGGCGCCGCCGGGGCGACCGCCCTTACTTCACCACCACGAGATTGCGCAATCCCATGCTCCCCTCGAAGACCAGCAGGTTCATCGGCCCCTTGGGCTGCGCGATAATGTCGTGCCGGCCCTTCGCCGTCACTCCGCCGATCTGCGCCGTGACCTCGGGTCCGGCCATCGTGACGCGCAGGGTGTGCCACTGGTCGCGCTTGAGCTTCACGGCCACGCGGGCAAGGGGCTCCACCTTGTCCTGCCCTTCCCCACGATTGGGATTCTTGGCGATTTCAATCGAGCCCGGTGAAACCACGACGCGGAATGAGGTGGAGCCATCTTCGGTGCTGATGCGGAGCGAGTGCCGGTCTGCATCGCCGAAATTGATCTCGTACTGCAGCGTGCCGTCCGCGATCGGCAGCGCCACCTGCAGCCCAGCGGGGGCCTTCTGCTGTCCTCCCGGGCCCGTGCCCCAAATCGCGCCATCCTTGGCCCCCCATTTGCCGGAGGGCTTCCACGGTTTTCCTGGCACTTCGGCCAACGCCGCCTCCAGCACTTTCGTGCCCTCGAGGGGCGGCAGCTCCACCGCTTCCAGCTTCTTCTTCACCGTTACCGGAGGCACCTCACGGCTGTAGCCGCCGTCGCGATACCGTTCGAGCAACGCGGCCATCTCCTTGGCCAGGTCGGCCTTCTCGGCCAGCAGGTCCTTCGTTTCACCGGGGTCGTCATCCAGGTTGTAGAGTTGCGGATGAAACTCCTCGGCGTGCGCCTTTCGCGCGCCCGGCTTGATGTCATCCACCGGCACGCCCTCGATCCACTTCCACGGCCCCTTGCGCACGGCAAAGACCCCGTCGGAACTGTGGACGATCATGTCGCGGCGCAACGGCTCCGCATACGATTCGCCGAGGATCGCGGGCAGGATGTTGTAGCTGTCCTCGGCCCCCTTCCCCGCGTCGGGCAGGTCATCCCCGACGACGGCGGAGGTGGTGGCGAGAATGTCCGCGAGGCTGACCATCTCGTTGCACGATGTGCCCGCGGGAGCGTGCCCGGGCCAGCGTACAATGAAGGGCACGCGGAATCCGCCCTCGAACACGTGATGCTTCCCGCCGCGCCACCGGCCGTTCACCGCCAGACCGGCGTTGAGCGCCTGCGTCTGCACCGAGTCCCGCGCCGGCTCCTTCACCCCGCCGTTGTCGGCCGTGAAGATCACGAGCGTGTCCTTGGCGAAGCCCTGCTTGTCGAGGGCGTCCAGCACGCGGCCCACGCTGCGGTCGAGTTCGTGAATCCAATCACCAAAGGGACCCGCCTTGCTCTGGCCGGCGATGTCCTTGTCCGGCGTGACGGGATTGTGCACCGCGACGGGGGTAAAGTAGAGGAAGAAGGGAGTATCGCTCTCCTGCTGCCCGATCCAGTTCACCACCTTGTCCGTCAGCGTGGGCATCACGCGCTCATTCACGCGCTTCGGCGCATCCAGCTCCAGAATGGTGCTCTTTCCATTCTCCGTGTCCTCGGCAGTGTACGTCGGCTTGAAATTCGGGTCATCTGAATCCGGTCCGTGCACCTTCATGCCCTCGGGGATCTTGCCGCTGCGCAGCCCATACACGAACCGGTTCTCCACATACACGCCGGTCAGGTCGCCGTGGTTCGCCGGCACTCCGAAGTGATAGTCAAAACCGATGTCCAGCGGACCGGGTGAAAGCTCCGCGGTGTAGTCCGTGCGCCACTTGAGGCTCCCATCGGAGGTGCCGTAGCCGAGGTGCCACTTCCCGATCGCCGCGGTGTGGTAGCCGTGTTTCTTCAGGAGCGACGCCATGTTGAGCCGCGCCGGCTCGATGTGAAGCGGCGAGAACGTCCCCAGCACCTCGTGCGTCAGCGACGTGCGCCAGCAGTAGCGCCCGGTGAGCACGGAGTAGCGCGTGGGCGAGCACACGGAGGAGGTCGTGTTCGCATCCGTGAGCCGCCGCCCTTCCTTCGCCAGACGGTCGATGTTCGGCGTCTGCACGAGCTTGCCGTCCGCGCCGTAGCAGCCGGAGCTGCCGTATCCGAAGTCATCCGCGAGGATCACCACGATGTTGGGCTTCTCCGCGGCGGCGGTGGCGGTGGCGGCAATGCAGAGCAGGGCAAGGAGTCGGACGGTTTTCATGGGCGGAAGCGGCTCCGGAGATCTCTAAGTCCCCCGGGACCCCTGCCAACGAAGGCTTCGCCACGGACATTTCGCCCAAACTCACTTCAGCACCCTCAACCCGGCCTCGTCCTTCGCCCCCTCCAGGTGTTCGGGGAGCAAATCGAGCACCTGTCCGCGCTTTCGGAGGACCTCCTGCAGTTCGGTGACTGGCAACGTCTGCACCTCAAGACCTCGCTTCGCCGACAGCGCCGCGGCGACACCCGCGCTCTGGCCAAGCATCATCCAGGTGGGCTCGACCCGGATGCTGCTGAAGGCGACGTGCGACGCGGAAAGGCACACCGGCACGAGAAGGTTCACGCATTCCGAGCGCTTCGGCGTGAGGCTGCGATACGGCACCTGGTGCGGTTGCCCATACTTCGTCCCTTTCATGTGAACCGGAAAAATGGTGCCTTCGTTGACCCACCCTCCTTCGGCGCCCGCCACCCGCTGGCAGTCGTGCGAATCAATCGGGAATGAACTGATCCCCACGCTGTCCTCCTTGGTAACATTCTTTCGCACGTCCTGCTGTGTCATGACATACTCGCCCACCATCCGCCGGCCCTCGCGGATGTAGAGCACCGGCGGCCAGTTCCCGCTCTGCGTGAACTCGTCCTTCGCCAGCCCAAACCCGATCAATGGCTTCCTGACCGCTTCCGGCAGCGCTTCGTCCGTCTGCAGGAACCAGATGAACTCCAGCGCATAGTCCTTGTGACGCTGCCAGATTTTCGCGCGCTCCGCTGGCGACGCCTCTGGCCAGCGCCAGCTCTCCCCGGGCATGCCCATCGAGATCTGCCGCCCGATTCCGTTGTTCACGTCCACCTTGCCGCCGGGGATGGGGTACAAATCCAGCCCCACCATGCCCGGCTTCGCGCCCCCCTTGAGAAGCCGACGCGCCAGTTCAAATCGCTTCGGGTCGTACCCGGGGGGCTTCGTCATCGGCGCCATGCCGGCTGGATCGTTCGTCATCGTGATCCGCCAGCTGTAGGTCATGATTTTTTCGTCCGTGCCATCGGGACCGCCACCGACCGCATTGATCGAGGAAAGCAACTTCCCCTCGTCATCGCGAGGCGAATCCATGACCCGCGGTTTGGAGAACTGGTGCCCCGCGAGCGATTCGCCGTACACGTCCTTGCCTTCGCGACCCACCACGTACGAAACCTTCGCCGCTGCCATCAGGTCGCCTTCATACGTCGCATCCACGAACTGCTTCGCGCGTATCTCGCCTCCGCTCGTGTGCATGGAGACAATCGTCGTGCCCTCCTTCACCACGTCCTTGGACAGCTGCCCGAGGAGGACAAGCACACCCGCCTCCTTCAGCATCTCGTTGAACACCCGCTCGGCCACGTGCGCCTCGTAAGTCCAGTGCGAGTTGTCCTTCACCGCCACGTCATAGGGCAGCTTCACGCCACGCTTCGCATAGTCGGCGGCGATTCGCAGGTGCACCTCCTCAAAGAGCCCCTTCAAGGTGCGACGGTCGGTCTGGTTCGAATCGCTGAAGCTCAATCCGCTGCTAATCATGCCGCCGATGAGGTTCATCGGCTCCACGAGCGCGACTTTCGCGCCTTCGCGCGCGGCAGCGACGGCGGCGCACACGCCGGCGGGAGTCGCGCCATACACCACCACGTCAGCGTCACGCACTTCGCCCGCGCGCAGGGCAACGAGTGGAAGGATGCTGAAGAACAGCGCGGGGATGGCAAGGAAATGGCGGATCATGGAGGAAGTGCGATGTGCTGACATGAGTCTCCGCCGGAGCGGATTGGACATCCCTCCTTACTTTGCCGGCCCTTGCTGCCTGTGCCACGCAGGCGTTCCAAACCATGCATCCATTTCCTTGGCGAAAGGAGCCACGACCTCCGGGGGCTCGGGCACGGCGCCACGGTCGTTCGTCTCCACGATCCAGGCGTCCAGCGCAGCGCGCATCCGCAGGAGGGCGTCATGGGCCTCCTGATCGTCGGAATTCGCGAGATTGCGAATCTCATAAGGATCAACCCTCGTGTCGTACAGTTCCTCGCCAGGCCCGCGCATCTTCATCAGCGCCGCCGAGGCCCCTTCCAGCTTCCCCTCCGCCTCGAGTCGTCTCATCAGCGGAATGATCAGGAAGCACTTCTCCTTGTAGCGGTTCAACGAGGCGAAGGTCGGTGCATCGGTGAAGGTGCGGATGTAGTGGTATCTGCCATCGCTCACCGACCGGATCCGCTGAACCGTCTCGTCGATCCTGTCACGGGCAGAGAAGGCGTACTTCCGCGGGGCGTCGGCGTGCTCCCCGAGGAAAATGCGCCCCTGCATCAGCGCAGGCCGATCGACACCTGCCATGTCCAGCGTTGTGGCCGTGACGTCGATGAGGCTGAGGACCTGTTCGTCGACAGTCCCGGGCTGGAACCCTTTGGGTTCAGGGAAGCGCTTCGGCCACCGGATGATCATCGGCACACGCACGCCACTGTCATAGCACCAGTGGATCCCCCTCGGTTCCAGCCGCCCGTTGTCGGCAAAGAACACGATCACCGTGTCCTCCTCCAGGTCATCGCGGCGCAATCGCTCCAGCACCTCGCCGATCCGCCCGTCCATGGCAGTCACCGAGTTCAGGTATCGCGCCCACTCCTCGCGCACGACCGGATGGTCCGGGTAATAGGGCGGCGGATTCACGTTTCCGGGGGTGGCGATCTTCTCGTGCTCGCGCTCCCCCACCCACTCGACGCGCTCTTTCTTCGCGCTCTGCCGGTCGTAGATGTCGTATTCGCACTCCAGAGAGTTCACGACGGCAAAGAAGGGGCGCTTCCCCTCCAGTGAGGACCAGTCGTCCGACCCGAGTTCGTAAATCGGGCCCTCGTTCACGAAGTTCAGGTCCAGCTTTCCCGTCCCCACCACACGCTCCCCGATCGTCTTGATGTTCGCCGTGTAGTATCCCGCATCCTTCAGCCAGTGGGTGACCGGGCGCACTCCTGCCGGAAGGCGGAAACCATCCTCCCGATGTGATCGCATGTTCTGCGTGTCGGTCGTCGTCTGGTACATTCCCGTGAAGAAGGCCGAACGGCTCGGCGCGCAGGCCGGGTTCGTCGCGAAGACCTGGGTGTACCTCACGCCCTCGGCGGCGAGGCGATCCAGGTTCGGTGTCCGGACCTGTTTCGCTCCATAGCAGCCTAGATCGTGCGCAATGTTCTCCCCGACGAGCCAGAGAATGTTCGGCCGCTTTGCGGGCTCGGCCCCACCAGCGATTGCAGGAACCAGAAGCGCAAGAGTGAACAGCTTGCAGAGTGACATGGAAGAATGGCTGATGCCCGAGGCTAGCGGGGCGGCACTATCCGGCAAAGAGGAAAGATTCCGGAAGCGAGCCCTCAGCGCGGCGCCGTCCAGCCGTAGTCCAGATACAGGACCGCAAAGCTCCCGTCGTCGTAGAGGTCAATCAAGCCGTAGCCTTCGGGACACTCACGCAAGGGCCCCTTCCACCATGCGCCGCACACCGCACCATTGCAGACGTGACTCACCCCATTGTACTGCACCCGATCGTGCAGGTGCAGGTGACCGCTCAGGCACAGCTTCACGTTGGGGTGCCGCGCGAACAGGTCCTTCATCCGCTTCGCGTCGGTGTGCACCCATGCGCTCGGAATTACCCAGTTGCCGTCGTCGTTGTGCAACTTCTCGTTGCCGGTGGCTCCGCAGAAGAAGGCCGCCACCGACAGCATCGGGATGTGCGAGACGATGCAGACAGGCGTCTCCGTTGGCACAGCCTGCAACTCGCCCTCCAGCCACGCGAATTGCTCCTCGTCGAGCCGCCCGTGGTAGCCGAAGCTCACCGCCGCCTGGCCGCTTTGCCCCTGTTCGACGAGGAAGATGTCATCCAGAAATATGAAACGCCAGCCGGCGCGGTCGAAGCTCCGGTAAGGTGTCGCCAGGCCATAGACGTCCATCGCCCACTTGCGGCCATACAGCGCCTCTTTCCCCGTGGTGCCGCTGCGCTGCCGATTGCCTCCCCAGATGTCGTGGTTGCCAATGCAGCACTCCATCGGGAGGCTGCTCTCGGCTTTCAGCATCTTCTGCCAGAGGTCCCACTGCACCTTCGTGCGCTCCTTCCCCTCGGCGAAGCAGTCAAAGATCGCGTCGCCCCCGCAGAAGAACACGTCGGGCTTGTCCTTCAAGGACTGCGCACGCCGCAGGCAGGCAGTGAATCCCTCGACCGCGGGGCCTTCCGGTTTCAGATGAATGTCCGTGATGAATGCAATGCGCAGGGCCCGCCGTGGCGATGCCGGCGCGACGGACGCCGCGCTGAGCGGACCTCCTGTCGCAAGTGCGGTTGCGCCGGCGAGCATCCGGCGGCGGCTGACCTTGGCGTTGGTATACATAGGCGGTTGGGATGGAATCTCGTTGCCACTGCATACATCGCGCGCCGCCAGCCACCCTTTCACGCAGGCTTCAATTGCCGCCTCTCGAATGGCTTTCCCCTCCTCCTTGCCGGCCCGGCGCGAACTTCCCTGGCGCCAACCCCGAACCAAGCATCAATCGTCACGCGGCTCTGCCGGAGTTGGCAGGAGCAATTGGTAGAACTCCAGATCGAGCCACCGACCGAACTTGAACCCCGCCTGCTTGATCGAGGCACAGTGCGAGAACCCGAGGCTGCGGTGCAGCGCCACGCTCGCCGTGTTCGAGGCGTCTATGCCGCCGATCATCGTGTGATAATCCTGCGCCGTAGCCCGCGCAATCAGTTCCTTCATCAACCCCCTGCCCACGCCACGCCCCCGGAAGCGCTTGTCCACGTACACGGAGTGCTCGATGGAATACTTGTACGCAGGCCAGGTGCGGAATGGCCCATAGCTCGCAAAGCCCGCCAGCTCGCCTCCCTCGTCCTGGATTCCAATCACCGGATACCCGCCGCTGACCTTCGCCGCGAACCACGACTCCATCGTCGCCATCGTGCGCGGTTTGTAGTCATACAGCGCCGTGGAGTTGAGGATGGCGTCGTTGAAGATCGCCAGGATGGGCTCCGCGTGGGTGTCGAATTGGCAGTCGATGCGTTTCATGAGGTGAAAGGCACGTTAGGATTGCGTGATCGGCAGACGATGGCCGCGACCGCGACAGTCCGCCATCCGCCGGATGGAGATCGTTGCGCCCTGCCACGTGTATCCGCCGCGGTCAAACCGGTCTCTCGTAGATCCGCTCGAACACCTTGTCCGCCCCCTCGACCGCGCGCATGGGATCGACGATGGTGATCCCGTCCTCACCGAACCGGGCGGTCACCGGCGCCCCCTTGCCCTGCTGGGTGTACTTGAAGTTCAGGTCGCGCACCAACGCCGCCGCATGCACGATCGCGGTCGTGATGCGCGCGTCCTCGGCTGTCGGATAGATGGACGCCACGTCGTCCAGCGCCGCGCCGTGGAACTTCATGCGGCAGATCGCCGCCATGCCCACGGTGAGGCTGTCCACTCCGTAGCCGATGTACCCCTTGGTTCCGTCGGCGCGGGCCACGTCGCGAGTGAAGTGGTTGTTGCTCGTGCGGGAGCCGCCGCCCGCGTTCCAGAAGCGGAATCCACGGTATTGCTGGTCGCTCTCGACCTTGCCATCCGCACCCACAATCTCGTGCCCCTGATTCACCGGGCCCTCGAAATCCGCCGGCGTGATCCAGTTGTTGTGGTAGTTGATGCTCATGCCGTTCGCGTAATCCACGCGCACCTGAACCGCGTCGTAGGCATTGATGCCGTCGCGCAGCAGCCGGCTCTTCTGCCCGATTGCCGTGAGTGACGCCGGCTTGCTCCGGTAATAGCTATGGATCAGGTCCGTCCAATGCGGTCCCACATAGCTGAAGGGATCGCTGCTCTCGACCCACTTGAAGGTGCTCGTGCTCACCTCCAGCGGCTCCTCGAGATACGCCGTGCCGTAGAGCGGCGCCCCGATGCGGTTCTGGATGTCGTTCTTGATGCGCAGGTGGTCCGGGTCATAGCGCTTGTGCATGTCCACCGCGACCACGCAGTTCTTCTTCCGCGCGGCCTCGATGATCTCATCCGCCTCCTGGATGCTCAGGCACATCGGCTTCTCGGTGATCACATGCACGCCCTTCGCCAGCGCCGCCAGGATCGGCTGCGTGTGAAGATGGTCCGGCGTCGCGACCGCCAGGACATCCAGATCCGGAAAGTCCTTCAGGATCGCATGCCAGGGTTCGTCGCCGTGATAGGCCCGCGGCTCGTGCCCGGTCAGATCCTTGAAATTCGCCGCCGCCTTCCTCGCAGACGCCTCCGAGCGCGTGGCGACCGCCACGAGGGAGAACTGGACCGGCGCGAAGTCACGGTTCCACATGTCCAGGCCGACTCG
>WBZL01005862.1_pt1 | contig 10012 bp, 10 predicted proteins | sample 5204291 | NCBI WGS metagenome assembly WBZL01 (sample SAMN12344345, study PRJNA552823) | activated sludge metagenome | biome: Activated sludge suspended growth; feature: Nitrification reactor; material: Wastewater; isolation source: activated sludge from nitrification reactor of wastewater... | reverse complement strand
AGGGGAGGCGACATCCGTTTCTAACAGGGAGAACACCCCAATGCTCAGCAGCTACGAGTTCCTCGCTTCTTACCTCCGTGCCCGCTTCGGTGACGACGAGCGTGGCGCCTCCCTCGTGGAGTACGCCCTTCTCGTTGCCCTCATCGCCGTGGTCTGCATCGTGGCCGTGTCGTTCTTGGGTCGCAAGGCTTCCTCGAACTTCAACACCGTGGGCAGCTCCATCTCGGGCGCCAGCAACTGATCTGATCCCGATGGGAAAGTAGTCAGAGGGGCCGGGTCCTTTGGACCCGGCCCCTCTGTGCTTTTCGACATTCGTTGGGGACCAAAGTCGGAGGTAGCCCGAGTTGGGTCACCCCCATCTCGTGCTACTCGGCGAAGAAGACGTTCTTGACCTCGGTGTAGGCGTCCATGGCGTGCATTCCCAGTTCGCGTCCGAGCCCGGATCGCTTGAACCCGCCGAAGGGGGCCTCGACTCGAACCGACCGGTTGGAGTTGACCGACAGCGTGCCCGTCCGTAGCGATTTGGCCACCCGGATAGCCCTGGTCGCGGATCCGGTCCACAGCGATCCAGATAGTCCGTAATCGCTGTCATTGGCGACGGAAACCGCCTCGTCCTCGCCATCGAAGGGGATTATCGACGCTACCGGGCCGAAGATCTCCTCGCGTGCGATCCGCATCGAGTTGTCGACGTCGGCCACCACCGCTGGGGTCAAGAAGTATCCATCGACGGCGAGCGACTCACCTCCCTGCACCAGGCGGGCGCCTTCACCGGTGCCTACGCCTATGTAGTCGAGCGCGACCTGCCTCTGGCCATCAGAGATGAGAGGGCCCATCTCCGTGGCCGGGTCGAGTGGGTCTCCGACCGTAATGCTGGAGGTCCGCTGGCAGAAGGCATCAACGAAGCGGTCGTAGACGGCACGCTCAACCAGGATCCGGCTACGGGCACAGCAGTCCTGACCGGAATTGCCGAAGACCGACATGGGCAGGTCAGCGGCGGCTGCGTCCACATCGGCATCGGCGAACACGATTGCCGCCGACTTGCCGCCCAACTCCAACGAGACCCTCGCTATGTGGTCGGCCGAGGTCTTGAGGATCGAAGCCCCCGTGGAGGTCTCACCGGTGAAGGACACCTTGGCCGTCCGGGAGTCTCCGACCAGGGCATCACCGATGATCCGGCCTGGGCCGGGCAGGACGTGCACCTGCTCAGGCGGGACACCAGCGTCGACCAGAACATCACCGAGCAACAGTGCGGTCAGGGGGGTGAGCGACGCCGGCTTGAGCACAACCGGATTGCCGCACGCCAGAGCTGGTGCCATCTTCCAGCAGGCGATGAGGAGCGGGAAGTTCCAGGGAACGATGAGCGCCACCGGCCCTACAGGCTCGCGGAGTACGACGTCGAGTCCGGCATCTTGGACGGGGACCACTGAACCCATGTGCTTGTTGGCAGCGCCGGCGTAGTACTCGAAGGTCGCTGCGGCTGCACCTACCTCCCAGCGGGCGTCACCGATCGGATGACCAGCCCCGCGGGTCTCGGCGATGGCCAGTAGGTCTTCACGCTCGCGAATCAGCGCCGCGACCCGCTGGAGGACCCGTCCGCGCTCGGTAGCGCTCGTTCGTGCCCAGGTTCCCCGGCCGTCGGCGAAAGCCTGGTGCGCGGCGGCCAGGGCAAGGTCGACATCGGCCTGCCCAGCCTTGGCCACCTCGGCGAGGACCTGGCCGGTGGCCGGTTCGGTCACGTTGAACGTCTCGCCTGATTGGGCCGGGACCCGCTCGCCGGAGATGATCAGGTGTTCGGTCATTGGTGGTTGCTCCACGGTCTGGTTGCCTGAGGTGACCGGGAACCCGGCCGAGAGGGCATCATACGGAGTCCGCTCCGGCGTCTGTCCGGAGCTAGCCGGGTCAGTGAGACCCACTCATCGGAGGAACAATGGATCGCCTTTCGGGCAAAGTCGCGCTGATCACCGGAGCCGGGGGAGGGATGGGCCGCGTCGCCGCTGAGAAGTTCGCGGCAGAAGGGGCAAGGGTGGCCGTCGTCGACACCGAGGAGAAACAGGATGTCGTCGAGGCGATCCGCGCCGCGGGGGGCGAGGCGATCGCGGTGGCGGCCGACGTTCGCGACAGCGATGCCGTCCACCACGCAGTGGACCGAACCATGTCAGCGTTCGGCGCCCTGAACGTCCTCTACAACAACGCTGGCGTCAGCCTGGGCGACGACGACGATGCCGTCTCGACGCCAGAGTCCACCTGGGAGCTCACGATGGACGTGAACGTCAAGGGGCTGTGGCTGTGCTGCAAAGCCGGGATCCCGGCGATGTTGGACAGCGGTGGCGGGTCGATCATCAACGTGGCCTCCTTTGTCGCCCACCTCGGGGCGGCAACTCCACAACTCGCCTACACGACCTCGAAAGGCGCAGTTCTGTCCATGACCCGGGAGATCGCGGTCATCTACGCCCGTCAGGGAATTCGGGCAAACGCGCTGTGCCCAGGGCCGGTGCTCACCCCGCTCTTGGCGCAGTACCTCAACACCGATGAGCGCAGGAACCGACGGCTGGTCCACATCCCGATGGGGCGGTTCGGAGAGGCCGAGGAGATGGTCAACGGGGCGCTGTTCCTCGCGTCGGATGACTCCAGCTACATGACGGGTCAGTCGTTGCTGATCGATGGTGGCATCACCGCCGCCTACACCACGCCCGAGTGACGGCTGGACGTCACTGACCAGCTCCGGGCGACGGTCGCCGAGACTGTCCGATGGGAGCAATCGGCGACAGCTACACGTGTCTCACCTCCCGAGCCTGCAGCCAGACTCGGGAGGTGAGACAGCGTCGGGTCTTGCTCGTCGGCCTACAAGTTGGTCAGACCGAGGCTCTGTCTCGGCTCTGCCATGCCATGTGAGTGCGGGCAGCTCGACTATCCGCTCGCTTCCCATTGAGGGGCTGGAAGGTCGGGGTCGGGGTCGTGGTGGTCCAGGTACAGCCAAAGGGTCGAGGCCAGGACCACCAGGAAGCCGAAGTAGTCGTGCTGGAACGTGCGCGATGGGAGGACGAGTAGGAACAGGCCAACGGAGGCAGCCACCGGAACTGCGGTCAGGCGACCTGCCCGTCGGGCGATGAGTACCGGGATGGTGAACGCAGCCGCCTCGATCAGCAGGCTGGATCCTGCCAGAACCGGCCCATGGAAGACTCCGGGGGCCAGAACGGGTAGGCCGATTCCGCTGGCGGGATAGACCAGATCGGTCAGGCCGAGATTGAACAGCAGTGTGTCCTCGACAAATGCCGATGGGTCGACGACGAAGAACGGCAGGATCGTCACGGCCAGGAAGGCAGGCATGGTCCAGAGCCGTTTCAGCCCAGCAGATCCGGCACGGTCTCTGACCCACCAGCCCAACGGCAGGAGGGCGACGAGGAACAAGAACTTGAACGAAATGGCCAGGCCGAGCATCAGGCCTGCCAGACGGGGCCGGCTGATGGCGGAGAAGCACGCGAGCACGAAGAGGGTTGAGGGTATGGCGTCATTCCGTCCCCAGGACGCGAACAAGACCGTGAACGAACACCCCATAGTCAAGATTGCGGAAGCCCTGGCCCATGGAGCCTCGGGGCGGCGGGCGTAGAAGGCCATCGTCGCTGCCAGCAGGGTCAGCCCGAAAAGTCTGGGATCCCACGTCCACCCGGCCAGATCGGCCAGAGCCAGGGCAGGGATTTGGACCAGGAACGAGCCAGGCAAGTAGGGGTAATGACGTACCAGGGGGTTCACGCTGGGTTTGTCGTCCACCCCCAGGGTGCGCCACCACTCGGGCAGCTCCTCCCGATAGTCGGCGGCGTAGGGGTTACGTCCCGCCATCACCTCCCGCGCCGCAGCCCGGGTGGCGATTACTCCACCGTCGTGGGTGCGCGTCCACGGCAACTTCGTGTCATTGGTGAAGTTCTGGTGTACCTCCCGGGCCACGGGTACCGACACCAGCAAGATGGCCGCGACCACGATCCACCGACCCGGCCGCATCACCCTCAGCACTGCCGGGAGGGCGACTGCGGTAAGCAGGGCCGAACGAGCAAGGGGTTCGAACGAGAACGGCCGCCATGCGGTAGGAGCAAGGAAAAGGGCGACCGCGGTGGCGGCCAGCGCTACCAAGACGTACGGCCGGTCGCTGGGGGAGAGCTTGCGGTTGCGCGGCGCCGGGGCCGTGCCGGTGCTTTCCGGGGTTGAATTGTTGTCGATGCAGGGCCGCTCGCTGGCTTGGGACGAGTCGGACATCGGATGAACCTGTCGGTCATCGCCGGTAGATAGTGAGGATCCACCTCAGGAGGCGTGCCGATAGACGAGCCGACCCACACCGTTGGTCTCGCCGATGCGGCTGGGGTCGTAGTGTCACGTGGTCGCCAAACAGGGAGAGATGCGTTGGAACGGGTGAGAGTGACCCTCGAGGACCTTCGAGCCTCGATCGCCAATGGCACGGTGGACACCGTTCTCGTCGTGTTCCCCGACCTTCAAGGCCGACTGGTCGGCAAGCGGGTCACGGGGACCTTCTTCTTGGAGCGGGTGGCCGAGGGCTCGGTAGAGGCCTGCAACTACCTGCTGGCTGTCGACGTCGAGATGAACCCGCTCCCGGGCTACCGGGCCTTCAACTGGGAACAGGGCTATGGCGACTTCTCGGCGGTGCCCGACCTCTCCACCATCCGTATGGTGCCGTGGCTGGAGAAGACGGCACTGGTCCTGTGCGACCTGGTCGATGAGGGCAGCCGCCAACCGATCGAGGTCTCGCCTCGACGCATCCTCCAACGCATGGAGGAGATGGCGGCCAGTCGCGGGCTCACCGTCAACATCGGCGCAGAGTTGGAGTTCTTTTTGTTCAAGGACACCTACGCCGAAGCCGCGGCCAAGGGATTCAAGGGCCTGATCCCGCACTCAGACGTGGTCGAGGACTACCACATCCTCCAGACCACCAGAGACGAATACCTGATCCGCCAGATCCGTAACGGACTCGAGGGGGCAGGGGTTCCCGTCGAGTTCTCCAAGGGAGAGGCAGGCAAGGGTCAGCATGAGATCAACCTCGCCTATGCCACGGCAACGGAGATGGCCGACCGCAACACTGTCTACAAGAACGCGGCCAAGGAGATCGCCGACCAGAACGGTCGATCCATCACCTTCATGGCGAAGTACGACATGGCCGAGGTCGGATCCTCATGCCATATCCACTCCAGCGTCTGGGACGCAGACAACGCCAACAGCCTCATGTGGGATGAGTCGGGCCCTCACCACATGTCGGAAACATTCCGTCACTGGCTCGGAGGTCTCGTCCATGCATCGCGAGAGTTGAGCCTCCTGTTCGCCCCGACCGTCAACTCCTACAAGCGGTTCCAGCCCGACTCCTGGGCACCGACCGCGGTGGCGTGGGGTCTCGACAACCGCACCTGTGGTTTGCGGTTGGTCGGTCATGGCCCTGCCTATCGGGTCGAGTCCCGCATCCCTGGGGCCGATGTGAACAGCTACATCGCCTTCGCCGGAGTCATCGCTGCCGGTTTGTGGGGTCTGGAGAACAAGCTGGATCCTGGCGATGCATTCGTGGGCAACGCCTACACCGATCCCAACGTCGAGCACATTCCGTCGACGCTGGTGGAGGCGATCGAACTGTTCGCCAACTCCGAGGTGGCTCGGTGGGCCTTCGGCGAGGAGGTGCACCATCACCTGTTGAACACGGCAGAGCAGGAATGGGCTGCCTTCAATCGTGCCGTGACGGACTGGGAGCTTCGCCGCAACTTCGAACAGCTCTGATAGGTCGAGGGGCGCGGTGGCGGTGTTCGAAGATCGGAACCGGCTGGGCGGATAGCTTGCCGCCATGAACGAGCACGCCCGTATCCCCGAACGTGGACGCGATGCCGCCGAACTACTTGGTGACATCGAGGCGCGTCATTCCGAGGACATCGACTGGCGGGGAGGCCGGGCGTTCAGCCTCGTCTACAACGTTGGCGATCATGAGCATGAGCACCTGATCGAACAGGTCGGTCTGCGCTACCTGCACGACAACGCCCTCAACCCGTTCAAGTACCCGAGCGTCTTGCAGATGGAGCTCGACGTGATCGCCATGGCTGCCGATCTCATGGGCACCTCACCAGATGCCGGCTCGATGACCTCTGGCGGCACCGAGAGCATCTTCTTGGCGGTGCAGACCGCTCGGGATCATGCTCGCGCGGTACGGGGCATCGCCGAACCACAGCTCCTCACTCCTGCCACCGCACATCCCGCATTCGCCAAGGCGGCGAAGTACCTCGACATCGAGCACGTGAGGGTGCCAGTCGACCCCGGGGGAAGGGCGGACCCCGTTGCCATGGCCGATGCGATGACAGAACGGACAGGACTGGTTGTCGGCTCGGCCCCGTGCTATCCGTTCGGGGTCATCGATCCCATCGAGCAACTGGCATCGCTGGCGGCGGGGCGCGGAATCCTCTTCCACACCGACGCATGCCTCGGAGGATGGTTGCTGCCATGGTGGGAGCGGCTGGGCGAGCCGGTGCCCCCGTGGGACTTCAGAGTGCCGGGCGTCACGTCGATATCGGCCGACGTCCACAAGTACGGCTACACGTTCAAGGGTGCGTCGGTGGTGCTCTACCGCTCCCGAGACCTGCTGTCCCATCAGTTCTTCTGGTACGACGATTGGCCCGGAGGGCTCTATGCGTCGGGCACTTCGGCGGGTACACGGTCGGCGGCCCCCATTGCGGGTGCTTGGGCCGCTATCAACCACTTGGGAGTCGACGGCTACATGCGGCTGGCCGAGACCGTCAGGGATACGACGGCCCGCTTCCGGACGGGGATCGCCGCCATCGAAGGCATGCGGATCACCCATGCCCCTGACATGTCGTTGTTCGAGTTCGGTTCGGACAAGCTCGACATCGGAGCCATCGGGGATGTGATGGACGACCGAGGGTGGAACCTGGATCGGCAACAGGGAGGGTTGCACCTGATGGTTTCGCCTTACCACGCGACGGTGGTCGAGGAGTTCCTCAGCGATCTAGCCGACGCGGTTGACGACCACGGAGAGAGTCGCGGAATTGCACCCAGCTACGGCGGAGTGGTTTGACCGTTCCCGGGGTCACATCGGCTGGGGGGTCCGGGTCGGTGATCGGTGCCATCTTGGCCGGTGGTCGGAGCCAGAGGATGGGCACCAACAAGGCACTTGTGCCTCTCACCCCCCAACCCCGAGCCGACCCGATGGCTGGCGTGGTTGCCGGAGTCCTGACCCGAGCGGGGTTGGAACCGGTGATTCTGGTCGGCGGTGACCCCGAGGTGGGTACACAGCTCGGCCTCGAAGTGGTGCCTGATCGATGGCCCGGAGAAGGACCTCTGGGTGGTCTTGCGTCGGCGGTGGCATGGGGGGCCTCCTCGGCCGGGGTCGAGATCGTCGTGGTGGCCGCCTGCGACCAGCCCGCGGTGACGCCGGCGACGATCAAGGGCCTAGTGGCGGCTCTTCGGGCTGCTGCGGCGCACGAAGCCGCGTTGGGAGCCGCAGTCGTCTCTGAGGGTGGCGAAGTGAACCCGTTTCCCTCGGCCTGGCTGTCCTCGGCAGGGCCGGCGCTGGTCGCACTTGTCGATTCGGGACGTAGGCGAGCCTTCGACGCATTGACCTTGAAGACGATCGCCGTGGAGCGTCCCGGTGCGGAACTGACCGACCTCGACACGCCCGAGGATCTGGAGCGATACCGCGATAGCTGAGCCTGGACTCCGCCACAGAGGGGCTCGGCCCCCGAACCCCGCCTTGTCCTGCCGCCGTTCCTAGAGTGGACCCATCGACCCGCCGGGTCGCCGACCATGGAGAGCCAGTGACCGTTCCCGAGATCGATGTTGTCGAAGCCGCCCGGCGCCGGGCTGAGGGCTGCCCGGTGATCGACGTCCGCGAAGTCCACGAGTATGTCGAGGCCCATGTGCCCGGTGCAGTGCTCATCCCGTTGGGTGAGGTGGTGGAGCGCTCCGACGAGGTGTCCGCCACGGGTCAGGTACTGATCATCTGCCGTTCGGGGGGTCGAAGCCACAAGGCGGCCGAGCACCTGCGAACGCTGGGGATCGACGCCGTGAATGTGGCCGGCGGCACCATGGCGTGGATCGAAGCTGGTCACCCGGTGGTGGTCGGCGAAGATCCTGGCCTCTGATCGTGGGCCTGTCGCGATCAGACGGAGGGGCGGCAGGTCGGACCGGCCTACCGCCGGGGGTGCGCTGGGTTGACGACGGGGACTTGCTCGACGAGTTGGTGGACCAGTTGGTCCAAGTCGATGCGTTCGCGGTGGACACCGAGTTCCATCGGGAGAAGACCTACTTCCCTCAGCTTGCCCTGGTGCAGGTGGCGTGGGCCGATCAGCGGGTGCTCATAGACCCCTTGGCCGTCGACATGATGCCGTTCGCCCGGGCTCTGACCGGACCGGCCGTGGTCGTGATGCACGCGGCCACCCAAGACTTGGAAGTACTCGACCTGGCTTGTGGCGTAATACCGACGAGCCTTTTCGACACCCAGTTGGCGGCTGGGTTCTTGAGTCATTCCCTGCCGTCCCTGTCCTCTTTGGTCGAACGACTGCTCGGAGTTCACCTGCCCAAGGGTGATCGCCTGACCGACTGGCTGCGTCGCCCGCTGGGCACCGACCAATGCACCTATGCCGTGTCCGATGTGGATCACCTCCTGGAGTTGCGCGGCTTGCTCGTCGCGGATCTGGACGCCAAGGGCAGAAGTGAGTGGTACGAGGGTGAGTGCGAGCTGCTGCGGGCCCGCGGCAGAATCGTTCGGGAGCCGAACGATGCCTGGCGTCGGATCAAGGACGCCCGGACCCTTCGAGGTGAACAGGCCGCGGTCGCCCGTTCCGTTGCGGCATGGCGAGAACGGCGAGCGATGGAGGTCGACCAACCGGTCCGCTTCGTTCTGTCGGACATGGCCGTGATGGGGATCGCCCAGCGCAAGCCCCGAACCGCAGAGGACCTGGCCCGAGTGCGTGGGGTAGACGAGAAGCTGGCGCGAGGCCGCATTGGTGAGGCGATCCTCGCCGCGGTAGCCGAGGGCACCGGGAAGCCCGTTGCCCGAGAGCCCCATGTTCGCCACGACCTCGATCGCCACCTGAGGCCCGCAGTAGGCCTGGTTTCGGCGTGGGTGTCGCAGTTGTCGAGAGAGATGGAGATCGAGACGTCCCTGATCGCCACCCGCAACGACATCGAGACTCTCCTGGCCGGTGACCCGGCCTGCAGACTCCGGTCGGGCTGGCGCGCCGATCTGGTGGGTGACCGCATTCGTAGCCTCGTCGAAGGTCGGGCCGCGCTTGCCTTCGACGGTCACGGGAACCTGATCTTGGAGGATCGGGGCCCGTCGGACTGACCGGGGACCGTTGGTGGTCAACGGTTGGAGCCCAACGTGCATTGCAGTGGTGTCGCCCGGCTACACTTGGCAGCCGGATTGGATCGTCTCTCGGGAGTGTGGCCCAGTGAAAAAGGGTCGTCATCGCCGATTTGAAGAAGCACGCGCTCTGAAGCGGTCGTCGGAGCCGTCGTTCAACGACATCCTCGACCGAGCCGACGAGCAGTCGTGCCCTGAGTGCGGCGCTGACCCTGGCCATGACCACGCGTCCTGGTGCCTGGTCGACTCGTCGCCGTCAGAATCCGACGCCTGGGGCTGACGACCCCGCCATCACGTAGAACCCCTCCATCGGCGGGGTGTTGCTCTCCCGCCGAAAGGTTCCCCACAGTGTCGTTCGCTGCGTTACGTAACGTCGCCCTGGTTGCTCACGTCGATCATGGCAAGACCACCCTGGTCGATGCGTTGCTTCGGTCCACCGGCGTCTTCGGCGCCCACCAAGCGGTGGTCGACCGGGTCATGGACTCGAACGATCAGGAACGGGAACGAGGGATCACGATCCTGGCCAAGGCGGCATCGGTTCAGTGGGGTGACATCAAGATCAACCTCGTCGACACGCCTGGTCACGCCGACTTCGGTGGTGAGGTGGAACGTTCACTGGCGCTGGTGGACGGCGTGGTACTTCTGGTCGATGCC
>WBZL01005861.1_pt1 | contig 10012 bp, 7 predicted proteins | sample 5204291 | NCBI WGS metagenome assembly WBZL01 (sample SAMN12344345, study PRJNA552823) | activated sludge metagenome | biome: Activated sludge suspended growth; feature: Nitrification reactor; material: Wastewater; isolation source: activated sludge from nitrification reactor of wastewater treatment... | reverse complement strand
CCATTGTTGTTGGGCGGCAGGATGGTTCCCCCTGTCCCACTGCCAGATGAACCTCCTGTCCCCTGTTGGCAGCCCGCCTGATCTTCCGGCGGCAGTAATTCGCACGCGATATTCCCACTTGGATCGATATAGCGTAAGGGGTTAGCATATCCATACAACCAGCCATTATACGACATCGGCCTCCTCGCATCGCCGTCCCACGGGTCGCGGGTCATGAAACGGGCCATGCCGGGGGCGTAATAGCGTGCCCGCAGGTGAACCAGGCCAGAACTGTCCTTACATTAAGTTGACCTCCCCCGCCCTATGCAAGGCGGGCCTCCTGGAGTAATTTGGCATCCGAAACCGGACAAGTTTCATCCCAAATCCCTAGCCAGGAGGCTGACCCATGTTACCAGAAATCGAGCAGTTTCAGAAATGGCTGCGGCGCAAAGCGCCGCACGCCAGTACGCACATCCACTATGCCAGTGATTTGTGCCAGTTCTTCACCTGGGCGGAAAAACCGCCGGGTGACATTACCGTGCAAGACATTGACGCCTTCATCGAGGAATGCCAGGCCCACGGCCACGCCATCGCCACCGTCAACCGCCGGTTGGCCGCACTACGCTCGTTTTATCACTTTCTTGCCATGATGTTTGAGGACGCCCCGGAGAATCCCGTGCGTCCCAAACGCCATTTCATTCGCCAGGGGACGCGCTTGCCACGCGATGTGCAAGATGCCGCTTTAGCCCAGTTGTTTGCGGTGATCGATGCGCCCAGAGATCGGGCGATGTTTTTGCTGATGTTAAGGTGCGGCTTGCGGGTGGGGGAGGTCCGCAATTTGTCGCTGAACGACCTGTACCTGGACGCCACCCCCGGCTTGCTGCCACGGCTGTGGGTGCGCGGCAAAGGCGGGAAGGAGCGGGTAGTATACGTCTCCCATCAGGCATTAGCGGCACTAAACGCCTGGCTGGAGGTCCGGCCCGAGGGACCCGAGCAGGCGGTGTTCGTCAATCGCTTCGAGAAACGGCTGACGGTGACGGGCATCCAACTCCAACTGGCTGGGTACTGCCAGCGTGCCGGGCTGTGGATCACCTGCCATCAATTTCGCCACACCTTCGGGCGGCATCTGGCGGAAGCGCGTGTCCCGGTGACGACCATTCAGAAACTGATGGGGCACGCCCGGTTACGCACCACGCAGGTTTATCTGCACGTTGCCGATGGGCAGGTGCAGGCCGATTACGAGGCCGCCATGGAGCAGGTGATGGCCCGGTTGTCTTGGGACGGCGGTGCGAAATGACGAAAAGCACCGGCCAGCGCCGCCACCATTTCAAAAACCTTGTGCCCGAAGACCCGGCGATCACGCCCTTTGCGGAATGGCTGCCCTGCAATCAGAGTTTCCACAAAGGCTTTTACCAGTGGTTGAAACAGGGTGGATATGGCCCCACCGCCCTGAACACCTATCTGGTGGCTTCCCGGCTGGCGCTGGGGTATTTGAACCAACCCTACTGGCAACTTGACCCGGACGCCGATCTGGAAAAAGTGCGGATGTATTTGCAGACCACGACGCTCACTCCGACCACCCAACGCGAATATGGCAAAGGCCTGAAAAAACTGGCTGAATATGTATGTTTGCGCCAGAACCGGCCCAGCCGTGCCCGTCCAGTGAATTGGCCCCACCATCTGGAGAGACTGCCAGATTGGTTAGCCGAACACGTGCGGGATTTCGTCGCGCACAAACGCAAGGGCTGGCCGCCGGAAGAACACCACCGCCTCACCTGCGAAGCCCTCAGCCGCGTGTGCCTGACCTTGCGGGGCATGGTGGGCGAGACGCCACCAGATAGCTTGCGCGACCTGACCCCGGCGCGCTGGTTCGACTACCAGGAAAAACGCTTGGCCGAGAACATTCATCCCAATACGTTGAATGCTCAACTGGGGGCGTTGAAGGCGTTCTTGCATTTTCTGGACGAGGCCGGGCAGCCAGTGTGTCCGCGGCTGTTCCTGGTCGAAGCGTTCCACACCGGCCCGCGCCTGCCCAAAGATGCGCCTCCAGCCCATTTGCGCCGTTTGCTCGAAGCAATTGAACGGGAAGTGGATGCAGAACACGCCAGCCCGCGCCACATGGGGATGTTGGACCGTGCCTGGGTGCATTTGATGCTCTTCAGCGGCCTGCGGACCTGCGAAGTCCGCCGCTTGCGCTTACCTGACCTGAGCTGGGAAAGCCGCCGTGTCCGCATCGAGCAGTCCAAAGGCTTGAAAGACCGGCTGGTGTACCTGAACGCGGCGACCGTAGCAGCCTTGCAAGCCTGGCTGGAAATCCGGGGAGAAAGCGAACTCCAAAGCGACCACATCTTTCTCTATCGCCACCGCCCCCTGAGCCGCCGGTACTGCCAGGTCCGGCTGCGGACCTATGCGAAACGGACGGGGATTCACATCACGCCGCACCAGTTACGCCATTCGTGTGCGACGCTGCTTTTGAACGCCGGCGCGCCGGTGGTGACGGTGCAGACCCTGCTTGGGCACGAGAAGATTGATACCACGTTGGGCTACGCCCGGCTGTATGATGGGACGGTGGCCGCCGACTATTACCGGGCAATGGGCACGGTGGAGAAGCTCATGGTGCTGCCCGAAGACAGCCATCCGCAGCCCCAAAACCCCGGGGAACTGCTGGCTTTGGTGGAGGCGTTGGGCCAAGGGACACTCAATCCAGGGCAGCGCGAGACGCTCCAGGCACTACGCACGGGCATTCTGGCCCTGATGGAGCGGGAACAGACGTAGCTTGTTAATGTGCCAAGTCCAGGGGTATGATACAATCCTGGCACACCCCCCCAGAAAGCGAGCCGTACCGGTGTTCCACTGGTCGGTTCGTTTTCATTTTACGGCTTGCCAAAAGCACACAACTCATTAGTGCCAAAAGAAGCAAACAACATCCCATCTCCAACCGCGAAGCCAGGAATTATGGGGGTCTGGCGACCTCGTTGATCGACCACCTTTTTTCCTTGCCACTTTCCGATTTCCTCTCCGGTGTGCAAATCCAACGCCCGGATACTGGCATCAGAGAGGATAATATAAACAATCCCATCCAATCCAATAGGGTCGCCGACCACAATTAGTTGTTGTCCGTTGATTTCGGGTGTCTCGTAGCGCCAGGTTTCTATATACTTTTCGACATCAAAAGCAATAACCTGGTCATAATCACTGACCAGCATGAGGTTTTGAACGATAGCTGGTTCCCAAGTTTGGGAAAACGCAGGGATGGTTCTTTTATGTATAACTTCACCATTTTTTGTATTAATGATTTCATCCATATAAAACAACAAGCCATTGTGAATTTGTCCGCCGTTATTGTTGTAATTAAACTGGTCTTCTCTTGGCAGTCGTTGGGTCTCAAAAATCACTTGCCCGGTCTCAGGGTTAATAAGGCGGTAAGTAGCTTCGTTTAAAACCAGAAGATTGTTGAGCGCATCATAAAGCGGAGCTTGTGACCATCCTCTCCCTTGCCCGGCAATTTCCCATAATTTCTCTCCAGTTTCTAAATCGAAAGCTTGGATAAATTCTGAGCCCCCTAAGAAGATGGTTTTTTCTTTCTCTAGGGCAAAACCTCTACTCGACGGTTCTCTCTCCCAGAGTATTTCTCCACTTTGACTATTTAGAACCATAACAGATCTGGATGTGCCAATCACCATAAACCCGCGATCTATTGTCCAGAAACCAGGAAGCCCTGCTGCACCATCCGAATTATATGATTTTGCACTCCAAATATATTCCCCTTTGGTGGATCCAAACGCAGTAATAGTTACTTCCGGCTGTTTGCCATCCAGGGTAAACACCAACCCGTTTTCGTAAATGGGCTGGGAAATTGGATGTTCACCCTTCACACACCATTTGAGTGCAAGGGGAAACCCAACTTGCGAATTGGGTGTCAGGAGATTGGGCATAGAAGTTGGACTCCCAATTACCTTTGTAACTATTAGCGTTAAACCAACAAGCACAAAAACTACCGTTATGAAAAAGAGAAAAATTTTAACGTGCCTCATGGCTTACTCATTCCTGTTCCCATAACCCAACATAAAGAATACTAATAGCTAAATTTTTACCAGGGCCAGAAATAGGAGCCGAACCTAGATCTCTTAGCATATCCATCTTGGCTTGCACCCGATCTCCATTTGCATTCCTAACAAAATCCACGAGGGTGTTATTTTGGAGAGTGTAGTAGGTTAAAGTTACGGAGGCATCTATGGGTAATAATACACCCACCCCTAAACCAAGCCCTAAAGATGGCCCATAAGCAAAAGCAGTAACACCGGAAGCTGGACTTCCATTCGCATTAACAGGAAAAGCAAAAGCCCCATTTCCAGAACCTGAACCTAATCCTCGCAATATTGGTGCTCCAGCTCCTACACTGACAGACATGAAATATTCAGAATATGCATTGATTCCAGGAGGGTCATTAAAACTTGAGAAGCCACTGGTGAAACCTTCGTACACATAACCTTGCCCCCCCATAAGGGTAGACGGAACTGCGGCTAAGCCATTGTAAACAAAATCAGCTTTCTGAAGATGAGCAAAATCATATACAGTTTCACGACCAGCAACTGCTGCGTTCCATAAGAAAAATGCCGTACATGCATTATTTGGTGGGCCGATAGGTGAGTAAAGAGGATTCCCAGGCTGATTTGGACGAGGAATTCCTTGAATTATCATTGTACCTCCCCCTACTAAATACCCATCAAATACAGGCTGCGAAGGTGGAGGTGTTCCCAATGGTTGGCCAGGTGGTTGGGGCGGGCGTTCTGGTTCTGGGCATGGGGGTGAATATCCAGGTGGAGTTGGTGTTCCAGTGGGCTGCGGTCCATCACCTGCACACATACCGCTTGGATCCACCCAATTAACTGGATTGGCGTAGGTATATAACCACCCATTCAACGACAGCGGTCTGGTATAATCGCCGGGCCATACATCTTTCGTGATGAAACGTCCAGTTTCGGGGGCATAATATCGGGAGCGCAAGTAGATTAACTTAATGTAACTGTCTGTCCATTCGCCGGTATAGCCGTAGGTCGTGCTACCCGTTCCCGCGCTGGAAAGCGTTTCGCCGTAGGGCTGGAAGGCCTGGGCGAGCGTGACGGTGCCCGTTTCGTCCACGAGTTGGCGGACGGAGCCGAGGGCGTCAGAGAGGAAGTACTCGTAAAACTCTGAGAACTCGTTGGGCTTGGGTCTACCTGACTGTGAAATTATTGACTCGGATCCGCCCATAAATCAGCAGGGGTTTCGAGACAGGTGGTATTTTCGGGGTTTTTGAAGGTCTCGTAAAACTCTTCAACGGTCATTGAGGCCGCTTCTTCAATTGTTTTGTAATAGGCTGGGTTTTCAAAAAATGGGTCCCAATTGCCGCCTAAAACTTCCGGATAATCCTCATTTCCAGGGGCAAGAAGCCACAAAGTCATATGAGCATGGGTGGGACATCCAATCACGTGATCACCCACCGTGTCCAGTCCCACTTCATAATCAATAAAAATTCCTTGCGTTGGATAGAGCAGAAAGACATAAAAAGGCCACCACGGATTTGGGACGGGAACTTCAGATGAAGTTAAGATAAACACTTCCTCAGGCGGCCCATAATTCGATAAGATTTGAGGGAGCATGTAGGCCTGGAATTCCTGATTGAAGGTGGGGTTGTCATAGGTACGGCGGGACTGATCTTGTCCCTGACTGATGTCATGCGCCTCAGCATGAAAATAAATTCTTTCTATTATTCCAGTGGTATCCAAATCATAGCCTATCGTTATATTTACCTCAAGATTTTCTGTTTCCTGAACCCAAAACATAGATCCTCTTTCGCTATTAAGCGTATAGCGTCTTGCTGAACTGGTAAAGGGCATCATAAAAGTTTGTGCATTCTCTCCACTAGTATCACCAGGCGTAAGGCCCCAAAAACAAGGTAAACGGCACTTCCCATTCGTCGCTAGTAATTCAGAAATTCGCTTCATTGCTCCATCTGTAGTCAAGACCGACAATGGTGACAACGTGAGAGTAGGAGATGGCAAAACAGGGGTTGCCGTGATCAATGGCGATGCCGTGGGGGTTATTGTAGGTTCTTTATTACCCTGGGGCGTGGCTGTTAAACCTGGGGGTTCTAATAGCGGCGATTGAGATGAAACGGAGGATTGTGGACTTGTAGGGGGAGTTAGTGTTGCTCCAATTGGGTTACAACTACTAATAACTAAAGGCAAAACACCTACGAGCCATATCCAGTAATAATCCAAAGGTTTCTTTTTCAGTTTTTTCATCTTCATTGAACATTCTCCAGTTTTTAGGTGTTACCCAATTCTTTATCCCCCGGTTATCAGACCTGCCATATAATCTTCCATCCATGGCTGAAGGTCCCTTCCAGTTGGGGAATCGGTATAACAGCTAAATGTCCAGGCTAAAAAGGTATCAGCCCAGACTTCGCCTTGTGTGTCAGCTGTATTCTGTTGCCATTTTAAGACTCCATTTTCGTTGGGACATAAACCTGAGCGATCTGTTCCAAAGGCACTGTATAAGCCCGTTACCGGATTTCCACTAAAACGTCCATTGAAGGCATGACCCAACTCATGCACCGCATGGTTTCGCCCTATCACAGGGTCATCTGACATTGTAGCAAATTCGATCCAATGGGAGTTATGTGTGTAGGCCCCTCCGGGTTTACAGTTTAATGTCTCGCTCGTTGGTTTGGCTTTTTTAGGAGGTGGGCGGAATTCGTAAACCGTATGCGGATCATCAAAGCCTTGCGTTCCATCCGCATTCTTGCACTTCTCATACATGATGGCTTGGGTGTAATTTTTATCTTTATCCCCTCGACAATTTTCACACAGCACATTCCATTCAAATTTCATTTTATCAGTATCAGTAATCCCAAATACATTTCGGAAGGCACTCCAGGCTGTGCCTCCGATGCCTGGGATGGCAGCAAACCTGGCCCCCAATGCGGCGACGCCTGCCATGGCATTATTTTTGTGGATGGCTGTCCAGGCCCCCTCAGGGGTAAAATCTATTCCGAAGAGGACAGGATCTTGACTACCACCTCCCCCCCCATTCCCCGGCGCAGGCGTCCCTCCCCCCGCTCCCGGTAGACTCGGACACGGCAACGGAATACAGGGTAAGCCTTGATTTACAACAATGGGTAGACAATACGGTAGCGGCAAGGGAGGGGTAAAGGGCGGGGTCGTGGGTTGGCACGGAATCCCTGCCTGCATAATCATGGGGGAACAGGGCGGCAAGGAACCCTGCGGGGTCATGCCGGACGGGTCGGTCAGGTTGATGGGATTGGCATATACATACAGCCAGGAATTGAAGGACATGGGCTGCCTCGCGTCGCCATCCCACGGGTCGCGGGTCATGAAACGGGCCATGCCGGGGGCATAATACCGTGCCCGCAAGTGAACCAGGCCGGAACTGTCCGTCCATTCGCCGGTGAAGCCATACGCCGACGCTCCGCCGTCACTGACGCTGGAAGGTGACTCGCCAAAGGGCAGGTAGGTTTGGATAAGAACGCTGCCCTCTAGGGCTGGTCGTGTATTGCCATCGAGGTTAGTATACGTCCAATTATCCCAAACCCACGCCCTATAAAGCGGGACAGTATTCCCACTTTATCAATTAGCAATTAAAGATTAAGCTTTCTCGATTTTGCCAGTTACCATCCAATCCAGTCAATAATATGCGAATAATCCTCAAGTTTCGTTCTTACTTCAACGGGCAGTTGGATTATCTCAAAATTTCCGGTTAGTGGGTCTAAAATCCCAATATCTTGTTGGAGTGTATCTGGCTGAAATCCCAGCAAGATTAGAATTCTTTGCCCATCTGGCGTCCACGCCCACATTGTCCAGTTTGCTTGTGGTATTTCAAAATTCCTGATCAATTCCCCTTTTAGATTGAAGGCTAACAAATATTCAATAAGATCACTGTCATTTTTTCTTGCATTAAGTGCGATCAATTCACCATTCGGAGATACACGAGGGGATGATAAAACAGGCAGTGGAGATTCGGGAAGATATTCGGAAAAAAGAAGCGTTTTGGGGTTAATCAGATATAGTTTTTGCGGGCCGATTGTAAAATTCGCATGAACGTATGCGGCTCCCAGCATCAGGTCATCGATTTCCCACCTGAGTGTTTGAAGCGCGGTATCCTTTGGGAAATTGATTACCTGATCGTCATTTTCGATATCTGCGGAGGAAACTATCGTGATTCGACCTGAATTGGCAAAGGCAATTTGGCTGCCATCTGGGGACCAGGTTGCCAGGGAACCATCACCGATGATCGTTTGCTGGTCAAGGAATTGATCATATAACCAAGTTTGATTTATCCAATTGTAATCATTATCCCTCGAAGTTGTCGTATACAGAAGATAGTCTCCTGTCGGAGACCAGGCCAGGCTCTCAGCGTTAATTGCATGGACGGGAGCTTCCGCCACGATTTCTCTTTGTGCTACATCTAGAATGAGGATGTGCTGAAAATATTCAGATACAATGTCAGGACGGGACCAATTAAAAGTCTCAATAAAAGCCAGATATTTTTTGTCTGTCGAAGAAGTCAGGCCCGAGAAAACAGGGGTCAGGGTTATCTCATTAAATCCTTCAGGGTCTTGAAGGTATTCTTTTATACGATTTTGAATCTCTGGAGGCACTAGGGGGTCATTTATTGGCAATGGATCCCTTTGGTACATTAGTTCTGACGAGGCCGTCCCTAATGCCCAAATCTCGGCTCCCTCTCCCGTGTAATCAAATGTGTTTAAGGCGAGGTAGAGGGTTGGGATTTTATATTCCTCAGGGATTGGTGTATCAGAAGGGTTTGGAGCAGGTGTGCTTGTTGCTAATATGGGTGTGGCAGTCAAAGTAGGCTGTACAGCACTCTCAGAAGGTGGAACGGTTTGCTCTACCGTTGGGATTAAAGCATCGTTAGTAGGAAGGTCTGTAACTCTTCCAGTCTCAGATTGCTGGCAGGATGGAAGCAAGAGGAAAATTGTAATGCACAGCACAATCCTGCTGGGTTCAAAGGGGATGTTTTTTATTATTGACATTGGATTGGCTCTAAACAAAGCGGTGCTATTTTTGCCGTAAATAGCTTGATGCGTTGAACGGATTTGTAATCGGGTTGATAAGATCCTCAGTAACCTGGCGGGCATGACATATCCTTTACATAAAGCGTCACCAGACCTTTTCCGAGTATGTAGTTGGGGCTTGTCTCTTGTACGTCAGCACATTTTACTAATCCGAGATAAATGTTATCGCCTGGAAAGGCATCTTTATAAGTATTACCATTATCCACTAATCTATTCGTATTCGGAACACGAGCAAGTGCATAAGTTATTTTGTTTTCTGTAGTCGCAAAAAATATATCGTAGCCCTTGAGTTCGGCGGGCATAGAATTTAGGTCGCTGGCATAAATTTGTTGAGCTAATTGATAAGTCGCTCTAAACGCTGCTTTTTGATCCTGCGTATAGGGATACATCATGGCACAAAGATTTGGCGCGCTGTTTAGACAATACCAAAGTGGATCATAATCTGATATGTGATTATTGTAGTTATTGAGTACATTTCCTATTGGTTCAAATTGTCCAGGATTACCAACGGTTTCTCTATAAACATCGGTGCGTTCACCCCACCGAATTAGTGGATCGCCCACATGGCGATGACGTCCATTTGACCATCCTAACTCTACCCTTAATTTTAAGATCCACATTACATATTCTCTATCCTTGGGGCTAACATGATTTTCACCCATCGCAACTCTGGTCATGATCATAACTTCCGATTCGGACATGAAGTAGTCAGCAAGACTCCCAGCAGTGCTTACGTCTTCTCTGGTTATGACCATATCATCATCGGATAAACCGCCGCCCATTGAGCCGCCACCGCCGCCGGAACCCGCTCCCGGTAGCGGACAGGGGATAGGAATACAAGGTTTGCCCATCCTCACGACAGCCGGAATGCAGTACGGCAAGCCATTGTTGTTGGGCGGCAGGATGGTTCCCCCTGTCCCACTGCCAGATGAACCT
>WBZL01005860.1_pt1 | contig 10012 bp, 9 predicted proteins | sample 5204291 | NCBI WGS metagenome assembly WBZL01 (sample SAMN12344345, study PRJNA552823) | activated sludge metagenome | biome: Activated sludge suspended growth; feature: Nitrification reactor; material: Wastewater; isolation source: activated sludge from nitrification reactor of wastewater treatment... | reverse complement strand
GATGAGTTCGCCATCGTCAAGGCGAAGTATGACGAGGGGGTCGGCTACATCAACCAGATGCCGGTCAACGGCCAGTAGCCGAGAACGTCACGGCCCACTGCTTCGGTGGCGGGCCGCGGCATGTCCGGGTGGTGCGGGCTGTCCGCGTTCGGCATTCCGGTTGACTTGTGCGGCCCTCCCGGTGAGAGTTCGGCATTCTGGTGAGAGTTCGGCATTCTGGTGAGAGTTCGGCATTCTGGTGAGAGTTCGGCATTCCGGTGAGACTTGTGCGGCCGTGGGGGACTAACGAAGATTCCGAGGACTAACGAAGATGCCGAACTCTCACCGGAATGCTCGGGCGGCGGGGCCTCAGTCGGCAGCCCGGAAGATCTCCAACAGGTCCGGCGAGAACAGCACGAACGTGACCTCCAGCGACGTGTCCCGCGCCGTCCGCACGGCGATCTGCGCCGCTTCCTCGACCGGGTAGCCGTAGATCCCACAACTGATCGCGGGGAACGCCACAGTCCGCAGCCCGTTCTGCTCGGCGAGCGCCAGGGAACTGCGGTAGGCGGAGGCGAGCAGTTCCGCTTCGGCGTGCCCGCCCCCGTGCCACACGGGTCCGACGGTGTGGATGATGAAGCGCGCCAGCAGATCGAAGCCGGGTGTGATCCGGGCCTGCCCGGTGGGACACGGCGCGACCTCTCGGCATGCCGCCGGGAGTAGTGGCCCGGCGGCGCGGTGGATGGCGCCGTTGACACCGGAGCCGTCCGACAAGGCCTCATTGGCGGCGTTGACGATGGCGTCGCCGTCGAAGGTCGTGATGTCGCCGAGGACGAAGTTCAGCACGTTTGCAACATAGCGCTGGCCGAGCCGACCGCGCCCGCATACGGTCGTGCCATGGATGTGATCGATCGCCCAGGGTGTGTGGCCGTGATCGGTGCCGGTCCACACGGGCTGTCCGCGCTCAAGGCACTGCTGCAGGTCGGCATCCCTGCCGATGGTTTCGATCGCGCGGACGATCTCGGCGGGAACTGGAACTTCGGTGCACCCACCTCGCGCGTCTACGAGTCCACGCACCTGATCTCGAGCAAGCCTTTCACCCAGTTCCCCGATTTCCCGATGCCCGACTCCTACCCCGACTACCCGAGCCACCGGCAGGTCAAGGCGTACTTCGACGCCTACGCGGACCACTTCGGGCTGCGCGAGCGCATCACGTTCAACACCTCGGTGGTTCAGGTGGAATCCGTGGCGGACCGGTGGGAGGTGACCGTCGAACGTGATGGTCGCCGGCGGACCCTGCGATACGACGGCGTGGTGGTCGCCAACGGGCACAACTGGTTCCCGAAGATGCCGGAGTACCCCGGTCTGGACGACTTCGCCGGTGAGATCCTGCACTCCGCAGACTACAAAGGTGCCGATCAACTGCGCGACCGGCGGGTGCTGGTCGTGGGTGCGGGGAACACCGGCTGTGACATCGCGGTGGAGGCTGCCCAGAACGCCACGATGACGTTCCACTCGACCCGGCGCGGTTACTACTACAACCCCAAATTCGTGTTCGGGAAACCGTCGGACCAGATCGCCGACCAACTGCTCGCGATGCGTATCCCGTTGCCGCTACGGCGCGCGGCGTTCGGGGCGACCCTGCGCACGACCATGGGGAAGTTCGAGAAGTTCGGGCTGCAGAAGCCCGACCACGCCTTCTTCGAGACCCACCCCATCGTGAACCAGCAGTTGGTCTACTACGTCGGCCACGGTGACATCACCCCGAAGCCCGACGTGGACCACTTCGACGCCGCCGGGGCGGTGTTCGCCGACGGCACCCGGGCGGACGTCGACCTCGTCGTGTTCGCCACCGGGTACCTGGCGGTGTTCCCGTTCCTCGCCGATCCTGAGGCACTCGACGCTGCCGAGGGCCGGCCGCGGTTGGCGCTGCAGATGTCCTCCCCGAAGTACCCGACGCTGTGGCTGTCGGGCTTGATCCAGCCCGACTCGGGCCAGTGGACGATCGCCCATTGGCAGGGGATGGCGATCGCGCAGTTCCTGCGGCTGCAGCGCGACGACCCGCAGGCCGCGGCGCGCCTGCACGCGCGCATCAACGCCCACCGCCAGGAGCGATACACCGGCGGCGCCCACTACAAGGAGTCGACGCGGCACTACTACGAGATCGCTCACCAGGATTACCTTGAGGCGATCCAGGACTTCCTCGGCGAGGTGGCCGCATGAGCGCCGCGCCGAAGGTGTTGCGCCGTGCCGAATGGGCGTGGCCGACCAGCCCCGTCCACCTCGAAGTCCTTGCGCATGAGGTGCCCGACACGGACAGACCGCCGCTGTTGTTCCTGCATGGACTCGGCCACGCGGCGTGGTGCTACGCCGAGCACTGGCAGGCTGCAGCCGCTGCGCGGGGGTACAGCTCGTACGCCATGTCCTATCGCGGCCACGGCGGCTCGGGCGGGCAGAACGAGCTGCGTCGCGCCACTGTGCGCGACTACGTGCATGACGTGCTGCAGGTCATCACCACGTTGTCGCAGCCGCCCGTGGTCGTCGCCCACTCGCTGGGCACGCTCGTGGCCCAGCGCCTGCTGCAGCGCTACCCCGCGCGGGCCGGCGTGCTCATGACCCCGATCCCGGCCGCCGGGATCCCGGGCACGGTGATGCAGGGGATGCGGCGCAAGCCCGTCGACTTCACCAAGGCGGTGCTCGGCGCCACCCTGCGCTTCTCCGCCGAGGACCTGTTCGCGGATCTTCCCCCGGAGGTCGCCGCCGGTTACGTCAGCCGGATCGGCCGGGAATCGCCCTGGGCCCAGTACGCGATGCTTCGCCCGGAGCGGCTGCGGCCGCTGTTGTGTCCAGTGCTCGTGGTGGGGGCGGAGGAGGACCGACTGGTCGCCGCCGCGGATGTTGAGCGGTGCGCGCGGGCGGTGGGCACTGAGGCTGTATGGGTGCCGGCTGGACACGATGTGATGCTCGACGGGGCCTGGCAGGCGGCGCTCGACAGGGTTCTCGACTGGGTCGACGTGACCTGCCCGCCGGGAGCGCCGCTGCCCGGGGCGCGGGAGATGGCGCCGTTGCAGGTCACGTTCCCATAACGCTCCAAAATCGTTGCATCCAGAAGTGCCATTCCGGAAGAACTCCTCTGTGAACGTCCCACCACGCTCTAGGAGGAGCAATGAACATCAAGATCGCCGCGGCGGGTTTCGCCGTCGCATCGCTGGCCCTCGTGGGGTGCAGCAGCACCGAGTCCACGTCCGAGTCCACCCCGAGCCCGGCGGCCACATCGGCTGAGGCGTCGCCGACGGCGACCGCTGAGGCCGGCACCATCGTGGAGGTGGCCTCGGGCAACCCCGACTTCAGCACGTTGGTCGCCGCAGTGAGTGCTGCCGGACTGGCTGAGACGCTCGGCGCCGAGGGCCCGTACACGGTGTTCGCGCCGACCAACGAGGCCTTCGAGGCTCTGCCCGCGGGTCTGCTCGACGAGCTCCTGAAGCCGAAGAACAAAGAGGTGCTGACCCAGATCCTGACGTACCACGTGGTGGCCGGCGAGGTCATGTCGACCGACATCCAGCCCGGCGAGGTGCCCACCGTCGAGGGCGAAGATCTCGACATCCAGGTCAAGGACGGTGCGGTCACAGTGAACGGCGCGCTTGTCGAGGTCGCCGACATCGAGGCCAGCAACGGCGTCATCCACGTGATCGACGAGGTCCTGGTGCCGCCGAACGTCGATGTGGCGTCACTGACCGGCTGATCCCCTCAGCCCGACGAACCCCCGCGTCCCCCTGTGCGGGGGTTCGTTGCGTGTGCGGGCGAGTGTCGGCAAGGGCGCGACGTCGGAGGCCGAAACTGGTGGTTTCGTGGCACTCGCGGAGGCGGCGTTTGTGACGTTGTTGCGCGCCCCGCGCCACCACTGTGCCGAAGGTGCGGGGGTTCTGAGCCTGCAGACCCCGCACCTTCGTCACAAAGGCTGAGTTCGGGTCGCAACAACCTCACAAAGGGCGGAGGGTGAAGGCCCGCGCATACGAAAACCCCCCGGGTTCAGCCGGGGGGTTCGCGCATGAAGTCTCTACTTACGCGGAGCCTTCGAGTCCGGGACGAGAGCGGACTTACTCTTCACAGCTGCGGCCAAGTGGGCCTTGTACACGCTGTTGTTGATGTTCAGCTGGTTGCTGGTCTTGTCGCCTTTGTGTCCGTACATCTCTGCTCACCTCCTCGAAGTTCGGTACGTGACTCCACTATACGTATAAACGCATATAGAAGTACAGTCGGGGGTCTGTGATCCGGCTCACTTCACCCGAACGGCGGATTGCAGGGCGGCAGCATCGAACGGTCCGAAGCCCTGCCGATCCTCCACGTAGTGCAGCATCGCCACCGAGAAAATGGCGCGCATCGCACTGATCAGGACCTGCGCCAGGATGATCACGACCACGCCCAACGTCGAGATCGGGATCCCCACCGCCGGCGTTCCCGCGACCGCGATGAACCCGCCGACCACAGCGAACAGGATCCCGGGCAGGACCGCGACCAGGGCGATCAACCCTCCGATCCGGACCCCACCGGCGATCTGCATGCCCCACGTCGCGCGGATCACGCTCACCGACTCCTTGATCGCCTCAATCGGACCCTTGCCGCGCAGGATGATCAACGGCAGGACGAAGAACGTGATCACCGACCACGCCACGGCCAGCAGCGAGGCGATGATCAGCCGCAGGATCGTCACGATGATGTTGTTGTCCCCGTTGCCGCGGATCGCCGACAGCAGCCACCCCACGGCGGTCTCGATCCCGGCCCATCCCAGCAATGCGGGCAGTCGCTTCAGGGATGCGGACAGTCCGGCGCCGAATGACGAGTCGCGACCCTGCAGTTCCTCGTCGGCGCACTTCACCAGCCCGCCCATGAAGATCTGAGTGATCAGCGTCGCGAGGTAGGCCGCGATCACGAGGATGATGACGCCGATCCAGACAGTGCTGTCCGACACCTCGCCGCTGGCCGCCGTCTGTTCCACCTGGCTCAAGCCCATGGCGGCCACTCCCGCGCCGCCCACCACCAGCACCGCGAGTACGGCAAGGATCGCGCTCACCACAGGGAAGGCCAGCATGTAGGGGTTCTCCTTGATCACTCCCCATGCCTGTTTAGTGACAGCGCGGCTCTCCGACCAGCCTCGTCCCATCGTGTCCTCCTTCGAAGGTTGAGTGACAGGCTACGGGGGTCGGTAGCCTTCGGAGGTGCTCGGCGCGCTGGTGTGGGCTGTCATCGCGTTCACGTGTGTCCTGCGGATCGTGGTGATCTGGGGCAGTTTCTTCTGGCAGGACGACTACATCCACATCTGGACCGCCTGGAACGCACCGGCCCCGGACCTGATCCTGCAGAACTGGAACGGACACCGCGAGCCGGCGTCCTTCGCGGTGCAATGGGCACTCGCGCGCATGGCCCCGCAGGTGTGGTGGCCGGCGGCCATCGTGCTCTCGTTCATCGCGGTGGGCACGACGGTGGGGTTCTGGCTCATGGTGAAGCGCTGGGCCGGGGTGAGCCCGGCGACCGCATCGGCGGCGATCCTGTTCGCCGCGTGGCCCGCGACGATGATGCCGCAGGCGTGGCTGTCCGCTGGGCTCGAGACCGTGCCGCTGGTCCTGATGTTCTCCGCGGGATGGCTGCTCGCCGCACCGCGGCGATGGACACCGTGGGTCGTCGGGATCGTGGCGGTCGCGGCGTGGCTGTTCCACGAGCGCGCCGGGTACTTCCTGCCGTTCCTGCTGGCGGTCGCGCTGTTCTTCGGCGGGGTGCGTCGCAACCGGGCTTCATGGTGGGTGCTCGCGGCAGTCACGGCGCTCACGGTGGTCCTGCGTCTGGTCGACGACCTGCCGGGGCGTACGGGAGGGGCGAGTGTGCCCGGCGCACTGTGGTCGGCGGGACCCGGGTCGGTCCTGCGGTCGGTGCTCGGCTGGCTGCCGTACGACGCGCGCACACCGGTGCCGGTCAGCGCGGGGCTATGGGCGCTGGTCGTCCTTGTGGTGTGGATGGTTGTGCTGCTGATCGGGTTGTCGAACGCGCCGCGCCACACCCTGCTCGTGGTGGGGGTGGTGGCCGCCTTCCTCGTGGTGGAGGTTCTGTCGTTCGTGTGGTTGCGAGGTGGTTTCGCCGGCGGTGGCCTCGCCGCGGACCCCCGCTTCACGCTGGTCACCGGGACGGTCCTGCTCGTCGGCCTGGCCTCCTTCGACGTCACGTGGCGTCCATTGGTGGGGGTGGCAGCGGGCCTGGCGGTGCTCGGGTGCTGGAGCATGTGGCGCATCGGTTCTCCCGAGGACCCGGGTCGGGCATGGCTGGCGTCGGCGCGGCAGGCCGACGGGGACCTGGCCCCGACGCCGAGCCCACCGGCGATGCTCGCGCACTTCTTCTTCACCACCGAACCGCCGGTCTATGAGTTGGGTACCACCCGCACCCTGCTGCAGGTGGGATCGCAGCCTGCGCGGTTCCCTGAGCGCACTTCCCGGCCACTGCAGGTCGACGAGGCGGGCGTGGTGGGACCGATGGTCTTCACGCCGCTGGTGGTAGCACAGGGCCGGCAGTGCGGGCTCGTGCAGGTGCCGGAGTTCGACGCGGGAGTGCGGGTCGTGCGCGTCGGCGACCAGTTTGTGTTCCCGCCGCCGGGCCCGATCGCGGACATCGCCATCGACGGGTGTGTGGACACCGTGGAGGTCGGGATCCCGGGGCGGTGAGAGCTGTAGGGGAGAGGTTGTCGCCCGGGTGAGAGGTTCTACGGACGTGAACCGCTCACGCGGACGTGAACCTCTCACGCCGCGCCGATGGGGCCGGTGAGAGGGTGGGGGTATGAAGGGCTGGATCGCCGCCGGTGCTGCGGCAGTCGCGGCGGGGGCGTTCGCACTGCGCAAAGGGCTGCGCACGATGCCCGAACCGTTCCCGACAGTGCCGAGTGGCGACGTGCCGAGGGCGCCGTTGCCGACGGACCTCCCCGAGCCGGTGGCGCGCTACCTGGAGGTCGTGGTCGGGGACTCCCTGCCCGTGACCACGTCGGCGATCGTCACCGGCCGCATGAGCATGCGGATCGCGGGTCCGGCGATGCCAGGGCGCTTCCGCTTCGGGCACGTCGTCGGGGAGGGCTACCGCCACTACATGCAGATCATGCCGTTCGGCCGCTCCTTCGCCACGGGTCAGGAGTGGTACATAGACGGACGTGCGCGACTGGATCTCCCGGTGGGTCTTGTCGAGAACGAGCCGCGGATCGACCGTGCCGCGAACCTGAGCATGTGGGCCGAGTACGTGTGGCTGCCGTCGGCGCTCGTGGACCCACGGGTCACCTGGGAACCGATGGATGACGTGAGTGCGCGGATGGTCGTGCCGCAGACCGATGGCCCCGATTCGCTGGTGGCCTACTTCGACCCGGACACGGGACTGCTGGACCGGATGGAGGCCATGCGCTGGCGCGACGCCGGTGACGACGAGCCGCTGCGCTGGGTCACGCGCAACCACGCGTGGACGCGCATCGACGGGATCGGCGTCCCCGCGGTGTCGTCGGTGCAGTGGGGCGATCAGGATCAACCGTGGCTCAAGCTCAGCCTCGACAACGTGGCGTGGAATGTGGACCCCGACCTGCGGGGCAGCGGCGCCTGAGTGCGGTCGGGGGGCATCGGCGCGTGAGTACGGCCCTGGGGCGTTGACCCCCCGCGCGATTGTGACGAAGTTGGCCGGCGTCGGCACCCGATTGTGACGAAGGTGCGGGGTTGCGGGCCGCTGGACCCCGCACCTTCGCGACAATCGGGCCTCACGCGGCGGCACCTTCGTCACAAAGGCAGCGGGACCCCGACCTGCGGGGCAGCGGCGCCTGATCGTCAGCGGCCGTGTCCGTGCAGCACCGAGGTCACGCGGCGCACCAACTCCGTGGTGTTGGGGTGGCGGGCGAAACTGGTCAACGTCAACGGGATGCCGAAACGCTCGCGCACAGTGGACTTCGAGCGCGTGAACTCCCGCAGGCCGTCGGGCCCGTGGATGCGACCGAAGCCGGACTGTCCCACGCCGCCCCAGGGCAGCGCCGAGACGCCGGCGTACATGACCCACGAGTTCATGCTGACCATGCCGACCCGCAACCGCGACGCAGCGCGTTCCATCGTGGCGCGGCTGCCCGAGAACACCGAGGCCGCAAGACCGAAATCTGCGGCGTTCGCGCGGTCCACCGCCTCGTCCATGTCGCGGACGGGGTTGACCACCAGCGTCGGCCCGAACGTCTCCTCCATGACGGCCAACGAGTCCTCGGGAACCTGGGCCAGGACGATCGGCTCGACGACACCGTCACCCACGGACTCCGGACCACCGACGACGGCGCGGCCCCCGCGCTCGAGGGCATCGCGCACATGCTCGCGCACCACCTCGATCTGCGACGGCATCGTCATCGGGCCGTAGGAGGAGTCCGGTCCGTGGCCGGGAGTCAGCGCCCGCGCCTTCTCGGCCACGAGCCCGAGGAACTCGTCGTAGACCTCCTGGTGCACGTACACCCGCTCCACACCGACACAGGTCTGGCCGGCGTTGCTGAAGGCCCCGAAGGCGGCGGCGTCTGCGGCCTTCTCGAGATCCGCGTCCTTGTCCACGAGCACCGCGTCCTTACCGCCGCACTCCAGCAGGACCGGGGTCAATGACGCCGCACACGCGGCCATCACCTTCTTGCCGGTGGGTGTGGAGCCGGTGAAGGAGATCTTGTCGACGCCGCTCTCACACAGGGCCGCACCGGTCGCGCCCTTGCCCGTGACCAACTGCGCGACAGGCTGTTCCGGGACGACCTCGCGGATCGCATCGATGAGCCAGGCGCCGATGGCGGGGGTGAACTCCGAGGGCTTGAACACCACGGTGTTGCCCGCAGCCAGTGCGTAGGCGATCGACCCGATCGGTGTGAAGACCGGATAGTTCCACGGGCCGATGACCCCGACGACGCCGAGTGGCTGGTACTCGACGCGGGCGTCGTGGTTGATGGTGAGCAGGCCGGGCTTCACACGACGGCGGCGCAGCACCTTCTCGGCGTTCAGCGCGGCCCAGTTCACGTGCTCGACGGACAGGATGATCTCGAGCAGTGCGTCGTCGGTGGGCTTGCCGTTCTCCGCGTGGACGAGCTCGGCGAGTTCGCGCGAACGGCGGGCGAGCAGGCCCTTGAAGCGCAAGAGCCGCCGGCGTCGTTCGTCGAATCCGAGATCCGCCCACCACAGAGCGGCGATCCGAGCGCGGTCGACCACCTCCTGCACGGCGTCGGCATCCATCAGCGGGTAGGTGCCGATGACCCGGCCGTCACCGGGGGAGTGGGTCTCGAACGTCTCAGTGGTGGTCGTCATGGGGTAACGGTACCCGCGTCACGGCGTGCCGTCAGGTGGTCGCGCGGTGTCCCGTAGTCGCCACCTGGCCTACCGTTGATCCATGGCCAACCTGCTCGTCTCCAACGGCGACAACGAGTTCGTCGGCAGACTGATCGACTCACTCATCACCAAACACGGGGTCGAGGTCACGGCTCTGATCGATGCCGGCGATCTTGAGCCCGGCTCCCACAGCCACGTGCTCGTGACGATGCCCACCGACGGCGAAGCGACGATGCGCGCGAAGGCCCTCGTGGACGCGCTCGGTGACGAACATGTCCTGTTCATCGCCAACGAACTCGACCCCGAGCATCACGAGGTCATGGACCACATCAAAGCCGCCGGCAACCCGTGGACGATCGTGCATCCGGTGTCGATGATGGACTTTTCCTTCGCCGCTCTGCCACCGCAGATCCAGATGGCCGGGGTGGTGTTCGGAATCTCCGGGAACGCGCCCATCGGGTTCGTCGCCGCCTCCGACATCATGCGGGTACTGGCCACGATCATCGCCGAGGGCGGTCACGACGGGCAGGAGTACGTGTGCACCGGCCCGGAGGCGATCGACATGCCGACGGTGGTCGCGCACCTGTCGTCGGCCATCGGCCGCAGTGTCGACTACATCGACCTCGACGAGGATGAGCTGACGAAGTTGATGGTGCAGTACGGCCGGCAGGACCCGGAGGTGATCGAGC
>WBZL01005859.1_pt1 | contig 10013 bp, 9 predicted proteins | sample 5204291 | NCBI WGS metagenome assembly WBZL01 (sample SAMN12344345, study PRJNA552823) | activated sludge metagenome | biome: Activated sludge suspended growth; feature: Nitrification reactor; material: Wastewater; isolation source: activated sludge from nitrification reactor of wastewater treatment... | reverse complement strand
CCCTTCCAGGTCAAGGACATCCGGGTCGCAGGCATCCAGCGCACCGAAGCCGGCACGGTGTTCAGCTATCTCCCCGTGAAAGTGGGCGAGACCCTGACCGCCGACAAGGCTTCGGAAGCCATCAAGGCCCTCTACGCCACCGGCTTCTTCAAGGATGTGCGCCTGGAAACCATCAATGACGTGCTCATCGTCACCGTGGAGGAGCGGCAGGGCATCGCCAGCGTGGATTTCTCGGGCATGAAGGAGTTCTCGAAGGAGGACATGGTCAAGGGACTGAAGGAACTGGGCCTGGCCGAGGGCCGCATCCTGGACAAATCCCTGCTGGACAAAGCCGAGCAGGAGCTGAAACGGCAGTACTTCAACCGCGGCATGTACGCCGTCCAGATCAAGGCCGGCACCACGCCCCTGGAGCGCAACCGGGTGGCGGTGAACTTCGATGTCACCGAGGGTGAAGTGGCCAAGATCCGCGCCATCAACATCGTCGGCGCCAAGGTGTTCAAGGAAAAGGACCTGCTCAAGCTTTTCAACCTGAGCACGCCGGGCTGGATGACCTGGTGGACCAAGAACGACCAGTATTCCAAGCAGAAACTGTCCGGCGACCTGGAAACCCTGCGTTCCCACTATCTGAACCAGGGCTACCTGGAATTCGCCATCGAATCCACCCAGGTGTCCATCACGCCGGACAAGAAGGACATCTACATCACGATCAATGTCAACGAGGGGGAGAAGTACACCGTGGGCGAATACCGCCTGGCCGGCGATCTGCCGGTGCCCGAGGCGGAACTCAAGGCCCTGGTGACCCTGAAACCCGGCGATGTCTTCTCCCGGGAAAAACTCAACGAATCCACCAAGGCCATCGGCGACCGCCTGGGCAACGACGGCTACGCCTTCGCCAACGTCAACGCCGCCCCGGAACTGGACAAGGAAAAACGCAGCGCCAGCTTCACCTTCCTGGTGGATCCGGGCCGCAAGGTCTACGTGCGCCGGGTCAACGTCACCGGCAACACCAAGACCAAGGACGAGGTGGTGCGCCGGGAAATGCGCCAGATGGAAGGCGGCTGGTACGCCGCCGACAAGATCAACCGTTCCCGGGAACGGGTGGAGCGGCTGGGCTTCTTCAAGGAAACCACGGTGGAAACCCCGCCGGTGCCCGGCACCACCGATCAAGTGGACGTGAACGTCAACGTCACCGAGCAGCCCACCGGCAACATCCTGCTGGGTGCCGGCTTCTCCAGTTCAGACGGCCTCATACTGTCCGGCTCGGTGTCCCAGAACAACCTGTTCGGCAGCGGCAACCGCCTGGCCGTCCAGATCAACAGCGGCAGCGTCAATACCGTCTATTCCCTGTCCTTCACCAACCCGTACTTCACCAAGGATGGCATCAGCCTGGGCTATGACATCTACAAGAAGGACGTGGATACCTCCAGCCTGGATTCGGTGGCCGACTACACGACCTCCACGGCTGGTCTCGGCCTGCGCTTGGGCGTCCCCGTCACGGAGAAGGACACCATCCAGTTCGGCCTGTTTTATGAGCAGATCGACCTGGACCTGACGACCAACGCGCCGGATGCCTACTTCAAGTACGCCAAACAGTACGAGCCCGGTTGTCCGAACACCTTCGGCATCGCAAGCTGCTCCATGTCCGCCAACGCCCTGCGCATGGAAGCTGGCTGGGCAAGGGATACCCGGGACAGCCTGCTTTATCCCACCAAGGGCACCTATCAGCGGGTAAGCGCTGAAGTCGGCACTCCCGTCGGCGATCTGAAGTATTACAAGCTGAATTATCAGTACCAGTGGCTGAAGCCCCTTTCGCGGAGCGTCTCCCTCATGTTGAACGGCGAAGTCGGCATCGGCGGCGGCATGGGCGGCAAGGATCTGCCCATCTTCCGCAACTTCTTCGCTGGCGGCATCGGTTCGGTACGAGGCTTCGATTCCGGCGCGATCGGTCCCAAATCCTCCAATGGCGCCAGCACCTTCTCCATCGGTGGCGACAAGCGCATTGTCGGCAATGCCGAACTGCTCTTCCCCTTCCCGGGCATGGGCAACGACCGCTCCGTGCGCCTGTCCACCTTCCTGGACATCGGCGCCGTGGCCGGTCCCAGCGATTACCTGGGCCGCTACAAGACCCTGTCCACGTCCGACATGCGCTATTCCGTGGGCATGGCGGTCACCTGGTACTCGCCCATGGGCCCCATCAAGCTGTCTCTGGCCAAGCCCCTCAACGCCGCAGCCGACGACAAGGACCAGATGTTCCAGTTCCAGCTTGGCAACGTCTTCTGATCAGGAGTTCCACCTTGAAACGCGTTCTCGCCCTTCTGTTCTGTCTCGCCCTTCCCGCCGCCGCCCAGACCGCCGACCTGAAGATCGGCTTCGTCAACACCGAGAAGGTATTCCGGGATTCCCAACTGGCCATCAAGGCCCAGAAGAAGCTGGAAAAGGAGTTCCAGGGCCGGGAGCAGGACATCCAGAAGATGGTCAAGCAGGGCAAGGATCTGCAAGCCATGCTGGAAAAAGAAGGCCTGACCATGAGCGAGGCCGACCGCAACAAGAAGCAGAAGGACCTGGCCAACCTCTCCCGCGACATCCAACACGCCCAGCGCGAGTTCCGGGAGGATCTGAACCAGCGCAAGAACGAGGAATTCAGCGCGGTCCAGGACAAGGCCCGCAAGGCCATCATGGAGATCGCCGAGAAGGAGAAATTCGATCTCATCCTGGAAACCGTGGTCTACGCCAGTCCCAAGGTGGACGTCACCGACCGGGTACTGAAGGCCCTCGACCGCTGAGCCCTTCATGCCCGTCCTGACGCTGGCCGAGTTGCAGGCCCGCTTGGGCGGGACAGTTCGGGGCGACGCCGGTATCGCCCTGGCCGGGGTGGCCTCCCTGGAAACCGCCGGGCCGGACCGGCTCGGTTTCATCGTCCACGCAAAATATCTCCCCCAGGCCCGCGCCTCCATGGCCGGCGCCCTGGTGGTGCCGGATGGCATCGAAGACCTGGGCCGGCCCTGCCTGGCGGTGCCCAATCCCCACGCGACATTCGCCCGGGCCGCCGCCCTCCTCCACCCGGAGCCCGCACTTCCCTCCGGCATCCATGCCAGCGCCGTCGTGGAGGGGACCGCCAAGGTGGACGCCGAAGCCCGCATCGGTCCCGGCGTGGTCATCGGTCCCGGCGCCCAGATCGGCCCCCGCAGCGTGATCCACCCGGGCTGCGTCGTCGGTGCCGGCGCAGTGGTCGGCGCCGACTGCCTGCTGCACCCCCGGGTCACGGTCCAGCACGGTTGCGTTATTGGCGACCGGGTCATCCTGCATCCCGGCTGCGTCATCGGCGGCGACGGTTTCGGCCTGGCCTGGGAGAAGGATACGGAAGGCGGCCACTGGTCCAAGGTGCCCCAGGTGGGCCGGGCCATCCTGGAAGACGACGTGGAGGTGGGCGCCAATACCACCATCGACCGGGGCGCCCTGGACGACACCGTCATCGAGCGCGGCGCCAAGCTCGACAACCTGATCCAGATCGCCCACAACTGCCGGGTCGGTCGCCACACCGCCATCGCCGCCTGCGTGGGCATCGCCGGCAGCACCAGGATCGGCGCCTACTGCCAGATCGGTGGGGCCGCCATGATCATCGGCCATCTAGACATCTGCGACCGTGTCACCGTGTCCGCCGGCACCTTCGTCGCCAAGGACATCCGGGAGCCCGGCACCTATACGTCGGTGCAACCCCTGATGCGCCACGAGGACTGGCTCAAGAACGCGGCCCACCTGCGCCATCTGGACAAGCTCTCGGCGCGGATCAGGGCCTTGGAAAACCTGCTCAAGAAGGAAGAAGACAAATGACCGAGAACACCGGCGCCATGGACATCACCCAGATCATGAAATTCCTGCCCCACCGCTACCCCTTCCTGCTGGTGGACCGGGTACTGGAACTGGTGCCCAACGAACGGGTGGTGGCCATCAAGAACGTCACCATGAACGAGCCCCAGTTCCCCGGTCATTTCCCCCACCATCCGGTCATGCCCGGCGTCCTCATGATCGAAGCCCTGGCCCAGACCGCCGGCCTGCTGGCCTTCAAGAGCGGCGGCAAGGAGATCAACGACAACAGTGTGGTGTACTTCGTCGGCATCGACGGCGCCCGCTTCAAGCGGCCCGTGGTACCCGGCGATCAGTTGCGCATGGAAGCCACCGTGCTGCGCCAGACCCGGGGCATCTGGAAGTTCGCCACCAAGGCCACCGTGGACGGCCAATTGGCCTGCGAGGCCGAACTCATGTGCACGTTGAAGGAACTGGACTGACGCCATGGCCGCCATCCACCCCACCGCCATCGTCCATCCCGGCGCCAAGCTGGGCGCGGACGTGGAGATCGGCGCCTACAGCCTGATCGGCGAGCACGTGGAGATCGGCGCCGGCACCCGCATCGGCCCCCATGTGGTGATCAACGGCCACACCCGGATGGGCGAGGGCAACCGGGTTTTCCAGTTCTGTTCCCTGGGCGAGGAACCCCAGGACAAGAAGTACGCCGGCGAACCCACACGGCTGGAGATCGGCGACCACAACGTCATCCGCGAGTTCTGCACCTTCAATACCGGCACCGTCCAGGACGTGGGCGTCACCCGGCTGGGCTCCCACAACTGGATCATGGCCTACGTGCACATCGCCCACGATTGCCAGGTGGGCAACCACACCATCTTCGCCAACAACGCCACCCTGGCGGGCCACGTCCACATCGACGACCACGCCATCCTGGGCGGCTTCACCGGCGTGCACCAGTTCTGCCGTGTCGGCGCCCATGTCATCACCGGTATCGCCTCGGTGGTGCGCCAGGACATCCCCCCCTTCCTCATGGTGGCGGGCAATCCCCTGGCCCCCCATGGCGTCAATTCGGAAGGCCTGAAGCGGCGCGGCTTCTCCAGCGAGGCCCTGGCCGGCTTGAAACGGGCCTACAAGACCCTGTACAAGTCCGGCCTCACCCTGGCGGAAGCCCAGGCCGCCATCGCGGCGGAGGCGGACGCCCTGCCCGAACTCAAGCCCCTGGCCGACTTTCTCGCCACTTCCGGCCGCGGCATCGTGCGATGAGGACGCATGGATAGTGGTGCCCCCGGCTCGGGAAAGATCCCCGAGCCGCCCCCCGAGGGGGCCAAGCCGTTCTTGGGACGGCCGGGCGAACGGCTTGTGGAATCCCGGGTCGCCATCGTTGCCGGCGAGGCATCGGGCGACCTGCTGGGCAGCCTGCTGATCCAGGCGGTGAAGGCGGCCGACCTGCCGGCGGATTTCTTCGGCATCGCCGGGCCCAAGATGCAGGCGGCCGGTGCCCGTTCCCTGTTTCCCATGGAGACCCTGTCGGTGCGGGGCTATGTGGAAGCCCTGGGCAGCCTGGGCAAGATCCTGGGCATCCGCCGCGCCTTGAAGCGGAATCTGCGCGCCTATCCGCCCCGCCTGTTCATCGGCGTGGACGCGCCCGACTTCAACCTGGCCCTGGAGTCCGGGCTGAAGGCCGCCGGCATTCCCACCGTCCACTTCGTCAGCCCTTCGGTCTGGGCCTGGCGCCCCAAGCGCATCGAGAAAATGCGCAAGGCCGCCGTCCACGTGCTGCTCATCTTCCCCTTCGAGGAGGAGCTCTATCGTCAGGCCGGCATCCCCGCCACCTACGTGGGCCATCCCATCGCCCATGCCCTGCCCGAGCCCGACAGGCTCAAGGCCCGCGAAAAACTGGCCCTGGCGCCGGACGGTGAATACGTGGTGCTGATGCCCGGCAGCCGGCCCGGTGAACTCAAGGCCCTGGCCCGGTTGTTCATCGAGGCGGCCAAGCTGCTCCATGCCGCCCGGCCCCAGGCCCGCTTCCTGATTCCCCTGGTCAACCGGGAAACCCGGCTGAGCTTCGAGCAGGCCCTCTACCAGGCCGACGCCGGCGAACTGCCCCTGCGCATCCTGTTCGGCCACGCCCACGACGCCCTGGGGGCGGCGGACGCGGCCCTCATCGCCTCGGGCACCGCTACCCTGGAGGCCCTGCTGCTGGATTGTCCCCACGTCATCACCTACAAGGTGCCCTGGCTGACCTGGCGGATCATGAAGCGCAAGGCCTTGCTGCCCTGGATCGGCCTGCCCAACATCCTGGCCAACCGCTCCGTGGTGCCGGAAATCATCCAGGATCAGGCCCAGCCCCAGGCCCTGGCCGACGCCCTGCAACACCTGCTGGCCGACGCCGCCGCCCGCCAGGCCCAGATCGAGGAATTCCAGATCCAACGCGCCCGCTTGAAGCGGGACACCCCCCGCCTCATCGCCCGGGCACTGAGGCCCTTCCTGGCCGGAACCGCCGATGGCCGCTGAAGCGACGCTGGTCTGCGGCGTCGACGAGGCCGGGCGCGGCCCCCTGGCCGGTCCCGTTTGCGCGGCGGCGGTCATCCTCGATCCCGCCCGGCCCATCGCCGGCCTGAAGGATTCGAAGAAACTCTCGGAAGCCAGCCGCACCCGTCTGGCGGAGGAAATCCGGGAAAAAGCCCTGGCCTGGTCCGTGGCCTGGGCCACGGAAGCCGAGATCGATGAGCTCAACATCCTCCACGCCAGCCTGCTCGCCATGCGCCGCGCCGTGCTGGACCTGGCGCCCGCCGCCCGGCTGGCCCTCATCGACGGCAACCGCTGCCCGGAACTCCCCATCCCGGCCCGGGCCATCGTCAGGGGCGACGCCAGCGAACCCTGTATCTCGGCGGCCTCCATTCTGGCGAAGACCGCGCGTGATAAAGAAATGCGGCGACTGGCCGTTATCTACCCCGCCTACGGCTTCGAGCACCATGCCGGATATCCCACTCCGGAGCACCTCGCTGCCTTAGAATTGCACGGCCCGAGCCCGAGCCACCGCAAGAGTTTCGGCCCGGTGAAAAGAATCCTGCAAAAGGCCCTGATCTAAAAAGGAGAGTTGGCTCATGTTCGTGATCATCGGCTGGGTAATAGCCCTGGTAGGCGTATTCGGGGGGTTTGTCATGGCGGGGGGGCACCTGGCCGCCCTGTTCCAGCCCCTCGAACTGGTGATGATCGGCGGCGGCGCCATCGGCGCCTTTGTCGCCTCCAACAACTCCCATGGCCTCAAGCACACCCTGGCCGGCATCGCCAGTTGCTTCAAGGGTTCCAAGTACTCCAAGGCGTTCTACATGGAACTCATCGGCCTGCTCTTCGAACTGCTGGCCAAGGCCCGGAAGGAAGGCCTCATGTCCCTTGAAGGCGACGTGGAGGAGCCGGAAAAGAGCGCCATCTTCGGCAAGTATCCCAACATCACCTCGGACCACCATCTGGTGGATTTCATCACCGACTACATGCGCATGATGGTGGGCGGCAACCTCAACGCCATGGAAATCGAAAACCTCATGGACGCCGAGATCGAGACCCACCACCACGAGGAAATGCACTCCTCCCATGCGGTGTCCAAATTGGCGGACGGCATGCCCGCCTTCGGTATCGTCGCGGCGGTCATGGGCGTGGTTCACACCATGGAATCCCTGCACCTGCCGCCGTCCGAACTGGGCATTCTCATCGCCCACGCCCTGGTGGGCACCTTCCTCGGTATCCTGCTTTCCTACGGCTTCGTCGCGCCGCTGGCCACCGTGCTGGAAACCAAGGCGGCCGAATCCACCAAGGTCTACCAGGTGATCAAGGTGATCCTGCTCGCCTCCCTCAACGGTTTCGCGCCCCAGACCTGCGCCGAGTTCGGACGCAAGGTGCTGTTCTCCACCGAGCGGCCCTCGTTCCGTGAACTGGAGGACGACATCAAGGCCCGCAAGGGCAAGTAATGCGGCCACGGTTAGCGGAGACCCAGCATGGCTGACGATACCCAACGGCCCATAGTCATCAAGCGCATCAAGAAGGGGGGCGGCGGCGCCCACGGCGGCGCCTGGAAGATCGCCTACGCCGACTTCGTGACCGCCATGATGGCCTTCTTCCTCCTCATGTGGCTGCTCGGCTCCTCCTCCAAGGCCAAGCTGGAAGGGATCTCCGAGTACTTCAAGACGCCCATGAAAGTCGCCATGAGCGGCGGCAGCGGCGCTGGCGACGCCACCAGCATCATCAAGGGAGGCGGCACCGATCTCACCAAGCGCGCCGGGCAAGTCAAGAAAGGCGACGTGGAGAGCGCGAAGACCCGGGCCGAACAGGAAAAGCAGGAATCCACCCGGCTGGAGAACCTGAAGGCCAAGTTGGAGAAGGCCATCGACAGCAACGCCAAGATGGCCCAATTCAAGAAGCAGTTGAAGCTGGAGATCACCAGCGAGGGCCTGCGCATCCAGATCATCGACGACCAGAACCGGCCCATGTTCGACTCCGGCGGCGCGGTCATGAAACCCTACACCCGCGACATCCTGCGGGAGATCGGCAGGACCCTGAACGAGGTGCCCAACAAGATCAGCCTGTCCGGCCATACCGACGCGGTGGCTTATTCCGGAGGCGAAGCCGGCTACAGCAACTGGGAACTCTCCGCCGACCGGGCCAACGCCTCCCGGCGAGAACTGGTGGCCGGCGGCCTGGAAGACGGCAAGGTGCTGCGGGTGGTGGGCTTGAGTTCCGCGATCCCCTTCGACAAGGACAACCCCAACTCGCCGGTCAACCGCCGCATTTCCATCATCGTCATGAACAAGAAGGCCGAAGAGGCCATCACCAGGGAAGGCCGCCAGGTGGAAGCAACCACGGCCCAGGAAGTGGCGGAGAAACTGGATGTCAAGCGCTGACGCCCTGCCGTCTCCCTTGATCGCCCGCCTGCCCCCCGCCCTGGCCGCCCTGCTGGCCCACCTGCCCGGCCTCGCCCTGGCCGCCCTGCTGATCGCCTCGGGCCTGGATGTGGCGGCCGTCGCCTATCCCGTCCTAGTGGGCCTGTCCGCCGCCGCGCTGGCTGCTTTCTGGAAACTGCCGGTGTGGTGGCGCTGGATCAATCTGTTCTTTGTGCCCGCCTTGTACCTGGGCCTGTCCGCCGAGCTGGATTCCCGCTGGTTCCTGGCCGGCTTCCTGGTCCTGGTCCTGACTTCACTGGGCGCGGTGGGCACCCGGGTTCCCCTCTATCTCTCCAGCCGCCGGGCCGCCGAGGAGCTGGCCCAACGCCTGCCCCCGGGCGGCAGCCTGTGCGACCTGGGTTGTGGCCTGGGTGGTCCCCTGGCCCGGGTCCGAGCCCTGCGTCCGGATGCCCGCCTGTCCGGCGTCGAGGCGGCGCCCCTCAACTGGCTGGTCGCCCGCCTGCGCCTGGCCGGCCGGGCCGAAATCCGCCTCGGCAACCTGTGGGATGCCGACCTTTCCGGCCACGACCTGGTCTACGCCTACCTCTCCCCCGCCCCCATGGCGAAATTGTGGGAAAAGGCCCGGGCCGAGATGAAGCCCGGCAGCCTGTTCGTCAGCAACACCTTTCCCGTGCCCGACCTGAGCTTCGACGAGGAGATCGAATTGCGCGACCTGTCCCATTCCCGCCTTTTGATCCGGAGGATGTGATGAGCCCATGGCTGGAGCGACTGAAACCGGGCGGCCTCCCGGTCTTCCGCCATACCCGGGATGCCCTGGTGGCGTTGCTTCCCCGCCGTGAAAGCCTCACCGCCCGGGAGGTCGCCCTGGAGATCCTGGAAGATCCCCTGGCCACTCTGCTGGTCATCCACGCCATCAACGAAAAGGTCGGCCAGCGCTACGGCACCGAAGTGGCCACGGTGGAACACGCCCTGATGATGCAGGGCATCGGCGCCTTTCTCGAATCCACCCGGACCCTCCCAATATTGGAGGACACCGCCGTGGGCCGGGACCCCCGCGCCTTGGCCGCCTTCCAGGCCATCGCCCGGCGGGCCCAACACGCCGCCTGGCAGGCCCGGGACTTCGCCGTCCTGCACAGCGATATCCGTGCCGAGGAAGTCCAGGTGGCCGCCCTCCTCCACGCCGCGCCGGAACTCCTGCTCTGGCTGCGGGCCCCCGCCGCCGCAGCCTGGATGCCCCTGGAGCCCGGTCCCTGGCCGGAAGACCCCGAGGAGGAGGTGACCGAGGCCGTGGCCAAGCCGGCGCCGGAACCG
>WBZL01005855.1_pt1 | contig 10021 bp, 7 predicted proteins | sample 5204291 | NCBI WGS metagenome assembly WBZL01 (sample SAMN12344345, study PRJNA552823) | activated sludge metagenome | biome: Activated sludge suspended growth; feature: Nitrification reactor; material: Wastewater; isolation source: activated sludge from nitrification reactor of wastewater treatment... | reverse complement strand
CCCACCAAAATCAACAAGCGGTTCCATTGTAACAGGAGGAGTGCCACAATCGCAAGGACCAGGAAGCCAAATTTCTCGTTGGCTCCGCAGAGCCAGGCACGGCGTTGCACCATTCCCCCACAACAACAAAAAAGCCGTGCAAACTCTGACGAATCTGCACGGCTCAAACTGATTACTGATTACCGTTTACCGATTACTGTGCCGAGGCGTGCAACGGCCGTTCCTGACCCCCATTCCCCGAAGGCAGCGGCAGCATCCGTTCCCGTTCTGCGCCATCCTCCGGCAGCGAGATAGGCGGCTCCGTCCCTTCCAGCAGCGCCACCTTCAGCACCTCATCCAAATGCCCCACCGGAATCAGCGTCAAATCCTGACGCACCCGATCCGGCAGTTCGGGAATATCCTTGGCGTTCTCTTTCGGCAGTAGCACCGTCGTAATGCCCGCCCGGTGCGCCGCAATCGTTTTGGATTTCAGGCCGCCAATCGCCAGCACCTTGCCGCGCAGCGTCACCTCACCCGTCATTGCCACATCCCGCCGCACCGGCCGGCGCGTAAACGCCGAAATAATCGCCGTCGCCATGCTAATCCCCGCGCTCGGCCCATCCTTGGGCGTCGCCCCATCCGGCACATGGATATGGATGTTCATCTTGTCAAACACCGTTGGCGTTAGCCCCAGCAGCCGCGCATTCGACCGCGCATAGGTCAACGCCGCCTGCGCCGATTCGCGCATCACGTCCCCCAGCGACCCCGTCAGCGTAATCTTGCCGTTGCCCTCGCTCAGGCTCACCTCAATCGGCAAAATGTTGCCACCAAAGCTGTTAACCGCCAGCCCCGTCACCAGCCCAATTTCGTCCGCTTCCTCGGCCACGCCAAAGGTAAACTTCTCCGGCCCCATATGTTCCACCACATCCGCCTCGGTCAGCGTAAACGGCCCACCGTCGCCACTGGCAACCTTCACCGCAATCTTCCGCACCAGCGTGCCGATGTTGCGCTCAAGCTGGCGCACCCCCGCCTCTCGCGTATAGTTGCGAATCAGCTTCCGCAGCGCCACTTCCTCAATCGTCACCGCCACCTCGCCCGTGCCATGCCCCTCAAGCTGTTTCCGCAGCAAATAGTTTTGGGCAATTGCCAGCTTCTCATCTTCGATGTAGCCCGGCATCGTGATCGTTTCCATCCGGTCCAGCAGCGGCAGCGGAATGGTGCTGAGCTGGTTGGAAGTGGTAATAAACATCACCTGGCTCAAATCAAACGGCACTTCCAGATAATGGTCGGTAAAGCTGTGGTTTTGCTCCGGATCCAGCACTTCCAGCAGTGCCGACGACGGGTCGCCGCGCCAATCAGCACCAACTTTGTCAATCTCATCCAGCACAATCACCGGGTTGCGCGTTTGCGCGTCGCGCAGGGCGCGGATAATCCGCCCCGGAATCGCCCCGATATAGGTGCGGCGATGACCGCGAATTTCCGCCTCGTCGCGCACGCCGCCCAGGCTAATGCGCACCATCTCCCGCCCCATCGCCCGCGCCACCGAGGTGGCAATGGAGGTCTTGCCGACTCCGGGCGGGCCGTTGAGGTTGATGATGGCACCGCGCATCTTGCTGCCCGCCAGCTTGCGGACGGCCACATATTCGACAATGCGCTGCTTCACATCTTCCAGCCCATAATGGTCTTCATCTAGCACCTCGCGCACGTGGGCAATATCGAGGTTGTCTTCGGTTTCTTTCCCCCACGGCAGCTCCACCAGCCATTCCAAATAGGTGCGAATGACGCTGGCCTCGGCCGACTGCTGCCCTTGGTATTCCAGCCGCTTGAGCTGATCCAGCGCACGCTCGTGGACGATTTCGGGCATGTTGGCTTCTTCAATTTTGCGCCGCAGCTCATCGGGCAGATTTTCGCCGTCTTCGCCCAACTCCTTGCGAATGGCCCGCATTTGCTCGCGCAGCATGTAGTCGCGCTGGGCTTTGTCGGCTCCCTCGCGGGCGTCCTTCTGGATTTTGTTGCGGACTTCCGTCACCCGCAATTCACGCTCCAGATGATCCAGCACCAGCTGTAGCCGCATATCGCCATCAAGCGAGGTTAATAGCTCAATTTGGGTGTCAAAATGGAGATTAAGCAGCCCCGCTACATAGTCGGCCATGTCGCCGGGGGTACGGCGGTGGCGGGCGTTTGCCAGCACCTGCTGGTTGGCCTCGCCCAGCGCCTCGGCATACTCTTCAAGGTAGGCAATCGCTTCAATCATCCGCCCGGCATTATGGCCGACACGCAGATCCTCAATGTCGCGGTAGGTACCTTTGAGAAACGGCTCCTTGCCGGTCAGTTCTTCAAAACGGACGCGCCGCTGGAGTTCGACCAGCATTTGCACGCCTACGTGGGGCGCACGCAGCACATCGCGCACCGTTGCCAAAATCCCAACGGTCACGAGGTCGGCAGCGGTGGGGTTTTCAACTTCCGCTTTGTATTGGATGAGAACAAGCAGGTCGCCGCCATTTTCCAAAGCAGCCTGGGCAGCAGCCAGCGAACGCCGCCGGCCGATAGAGATGGTGGTGGTGACACCGGGGAACACAACGCCACCGCGCAAGGGAACGATGGGTATGGGTTGTGAAACTGTTGATTCGGTCATGGTAAAATTCCTTGGTCTAACAATACATCTGTTTTATCTATTTCCAGCTTACAACAAACAAAACAGCGTCCTGCCGACTTTGGCAGATAGTGATATTCTAATGATCAACGTTAGTATCACAATAGCGAAGTATCAGAACCGTGTTAGAAATTGGGAAAAGACCAAAATTGGACGCAGATTTAACTGATACACCTGATTTGTGTTTGTTGGCGAACCAGCCACGACAAAGAGAAAATCACAGATTTCGCAGATTTCACAGATTTGTCCGTGTTCGTCCATGTTTGTCCGCGTCCCAGTTCATCTGCCCAAAAAGCGCATGACAACGCCCACCCCCAGCAGCAGCACACTGAGGCCGCCGCAAATAAAGCCGAAAATGAGCATTTGGCCGGGAGCGGCACGAACGGCCGTTACATACCCCTCTGGATTACCGCCAAACAGCTTGCTCGCCGTGATGATCCCATTGCCCTGCCACGTTCCATCCACCGTCAGTGCCTGACCGGGCAGATAGCCGATGGTGCGGCTTGTTTCCCGGCCGGGTTCACCCTCCTCAAATCGCTGGGCTTCGAGGAAAGTTGTGCCGGGGGGAAGTTGAATGGTGAGCAAACGGCCGTTATCCGCCCGCATCTCCATTTCCCCCGCTGGCTCCGTCGTCCGGTTCCAACTGTCTCCAACCGTTTCCGTGGGGTTGCCATCAACGTCGGTGGTTTGTTTTAACGGCCGTTCCTCCACATAAAACAGAGCCAGCCCCTGCCTTCCCGCCGCTGCCTCTGGCGAAAGCTGCACCGCAAACAGTGCCCGCGTCCCCGGCGGCAAATTATCCAGATCATCCCCGCTCGGCTGGTCCAGCCCCGCCACCTCGCGCCCTTCCATAAAACTGGCTGGCACAGCACACATGGTCACACCGCATGACATCAAAATGCCCAGGATGCCAAAAATGAGCAGCACGGGCGAAAAGCCATTGCGCCGCCGCCGAAACAGCCGAAACTCGGAAATAGTTGGTAAATTGGGTTGACAGACCATGTACCCTCCTAATGTGGTTAAAATTTGTGACCCATTATACCGTTGTAAACGGCCGTTCCCTATTACCAAAAATACAGCCAGCCTTAAACCTCGGATACCAGCTCTTCCTGTGCTATCCTTAGTAAGCATCTGTTTTCAAGTTTTTGTAGCGCGATTTTCCAAATCGCGGCACGATTTGGTCTAATTGGGAGAATGGTATGAAACGTTGGTTGCTTATCTGGATAATTTTGTTGATGGCGTGTGCGGGAGCGGAAACGGCCGTTTCTCCCATTCCCGACGCGCCTCCCACCACCGAACCCGCCCCCGTAGAAGAAGCGGCTCTGCCAACAACAGCTCCGGCCGGGGAAGAAACACCCGTTGCCGAAGTGGACACCCCCCGCGACGACAGCAGCACCATCCTGCTCCCCCGCGACTACAGCTATGAAGGGGTGTCGCTGCGCTACAACGACACGCTGGCCCGCGCCATTAGCGGCGAAAAGCTGGCGGCAATGGCGGGTGTCTATGGCTTTGGCGTGGACGGCCCCCCCCTGTTTTACAACGGCGTACCCGACTTCATTCGGCTGACGCTGGCGAATGATTTAACGGCCGTTCACCCCACCCTGCTCGTCATCCAGCCCATCCGCGACAACGGCGGCCAGCTTTACAGCAGCTACGTCGAATACGACCAGGATCACTTCAACCGCCTCAGCGAGCAGCTACGCACCCAGTCTGACCCTGCCCTCGCCAACCCCGATGCCTTCTTCCCCGTTATCCAAGCCAGCTACCTGCCATTCCAAAACGGCACCGCCCTGCGCCAAGTCAGCCACATTCCCGGCAGCATGGGGCCAACCGACATCAACAACCGCAATCTTTTTTACACGGTGGAAGGGATCACGGAAAACGGCCGTTATTTCCTCTGGCTGCAAATTCCCGTCACCGCCCCCGTTCTCAGCGATGAACCCATGTCGCTGGAAGATATGGACAACCTGTACCGCAGCAACGAAGCATACGAGACCTACATTGATAACAAGTTTGCCCAGCTTGCCGAACTCGACGGCAGTGAATTTTCGCCGCCGCTGGCCGAACTCGATGCCTTTGTCCAAACCATCTTTATTGCCGACGATGCCAGCACCGTCACCTCGCTCCCGCTCAACGACCCCAACTGCGTTAATGAGGCGACGTTTGTGGCCGATGTGACGATTCCTGACGGAACGGCCGTTCCTGCCCGCAGTCAGTTTGAAAAAATCTGGCGGCTCCGCAACACGGGAAGCTGCACTTGGACGGCGGCGTATGACCTGATTCCGGCTGCGCCGTCGCCAATTGAGGTGGAATGGGAAAATAAACGGCCGTTTGGCGCCGTCGCCCCCGGCGAAGAAGTAGACCTCGCCCTCAACCTCGTCGCCCCCGCCCTCGCCGGCACCTACCTCGCCGACTGGCAGCTCCACCAGCCGTTTGACGCGCAAAGCGGCAACTTCCCCGAACCATTCGGCCCCCGCATCTACACCGAAATTGCCGTCCCCGAAAACGGCCAGCCCGACCCACCGCCACAGGGGGAATGGCAGCTCTATAGCTACGCCTACGGCCCCGTCCACGCCGTCACCGAAGAGCAAGCCAACGCCCAAATCAGCAAAAAGGCCCTCTTCACCCCCACCTCTATCACCTTTAGCGACCAAAGCTGCGATAACGTCACCTACACCGCCCGCTACGTCAACCCCGCTGACTACCTCCAGCAAACCTACCAAGCCCCACCCGAAACCATCTACCTGGGGCAAGAAAACATGGACATCATCACCACCAACTGCACCATCCCCGGCTTCAGCGACATCATCCGCCTCACCACCATCCACAACACCACCCTCATCATCAACCAGGACGGCGTTTTCTATTTCATGTACCAAAACAATTAGCTCCACGTAGGGCAAGTTTGCAAACTTGCCCTACCCCAAATATGATACATGCTTATGAAACAAGACGATGATCCGGTCATTAACCAATTAAATCAACTGATTGATGAAGTTGGAATAGATGAAAATCACCCAATGTATGAATTTCTGGATACAGTTGGCACTCTGATCCATGCCTATGAGTCAGAGCAAGGGTTTATACCAGAAGCAACTGGTGCCGAAGTTTTAAGCTACTTGATGGAAGAACATGGGCTACGCCAGACTGATTTAACAGAAGTTGGGTCACAAGGGGTGGTTTCTGAAATTCTTAACGGCAAACGTGAGCTAAACGTGCGGCAAATTCGGGCATTAGCCAAACGCTTTCACGTTTCGCCAGCCGCTTTTATTTGACGCTAGAAAAGATCATGCAACGCAAAGATGGAAAACCAAAACGCAAAGCCCTGCGTTTAATGCCAAAGTTTCAATATGGGTTTCGTGACAATCCATCAACGGCTGCGTACCGTCGAGAGCTATGGGCAGGCCTGCATACCCCCCAAAACCAGACAATTGTTTCCCTGTTTTCAGGGTGTGGTGGGCTGGATTTGGGTTTTGCCGGTGGATTCAAATTTCTTGGGGATGATTACAAACCCCTTCCTTTTGATGTTATTCAGGCAATAGATAATAGCGAAGATGCAGTAACAACATATAGCCTGAATTTAGGGTCGCACGTTTATCTCAAAGATTTAACCACCTTAAGCGTTGCCGAGATTCCCAAAGCCAATATTCTTCTCGGCGGGTTTCCGTGCCAAGATTTCTCTTCATCCGGTTCAAAAGCTGGTTTTGCAGGCAAACGAGGCCAACTCTATCAAGTCCTGACCGATTATATGGCATACCATCAACCTGAAATCGTTGTTGGCGAAAATGTGCCGCACCTTGCCCGGCTACATGGCGGTGTCTACCTGAATACCATCCTGCGAGATTTTGAGCGCGAGGGCTACAGATTTGACGTATGGGATTTATTTGCACCCGATTATGGTTTGCCGCAGAGTCGTCGGCGATTATTCTTGATTGGTGTGCGCGAGGATCTTGCAGGTTATCCTGTCAAGCCTGCACCAACTCATAGACATGCTCATATTTCCATCGCCGAAGGGCTGGGCGATCTTGAAAGCATAGCAGATGAGACAGTTGCTAATCAGAGTCAATATTTTGTTTCAACCCGTGCTACGTCAGGCGGGGGGCAAGGAGATCATACCAATAATGCAGAAAAAGTGGCTTATTGCATTCGTGCCAACGCTCGCGGCCGTATTCAATTTCACTATCAATTGCCAAGAAGGCTTACCGTCCGGGAATGCGCTCGTCTGCAATCGTTTCCCGACGAATTTGTCTTTCCGTTTTCAACGCAAAGAAATTTGACCCTAATTGGTAACGCAGTCCCTCCTATCCTCGGTTATCACGTTGCTTCTGCGATCCGCGATTTCTTAAATATGCCGCAAAAGCCGTCAACTATTCATCGGTCAGCAGAAACTGACATTGTGAAAAAACGTGTGCGCCCCATTCAGCTTGGGTTGTTTGCAAACATTCCAAAGGACATTGAGCCAGTCAAATGACCTCATTACAAGATCAAGATCATCGGTTTCGGGAGCTTTTTTTAGCCCCAATTCGTAAATGTGCTGCCTACCAGCCAGTTTTTGGACAAGGCAAGGGTAATGGGTTCAGCCTTGCCGAATTCCAGACACTGTATGGAGACGATCCATTTTATAACTGGCTTGGGCTTGATAATCCTGCTGTTTATGCGGCTCATAAAGCTGCTGGAGGGTTAACATCAGTTTACCGTCAACTTGGTGTCGGCAGCGAACGTTTATTTCGGGCTATCGTTGGCGCATCATTGGGTCTTGCTGAAAAGCAAATGGAATGGAGCTATGAATATGACCGGCCAGATGGCAAACAAGGCAGTCATACGCTTGACGTTTGCATTTGGATGAGTGATCTTGATTCAGAAGCACGGGAGCGGTTTGTCCAATGGCTGGGAAACATCAAGCAGCTTGTAGGTGGCAAAGGCAGCCGAAGTATTGTTATTGATGGCATTGTCTTTGAAGTTCGACAGGGCTACAAAAGTGCCGATTCAAAGCGTCAAAATGCTGACTTGAGATTTGGTATTCGGGCATATCAAGCAAATTTGCTGCCTGTTTTTGTTATTATGTCATCACAAATGAGCGAGCCGGTCATTAAACGCTATCGGAACGATGGGATGCTGGTGCTTACTGGGCTGCATAATGATGATCCTGCCATTTCAACTTTTGCGTTTTTTGATCAAGTTGTTGGATATAACCTGGCTGAATTTTTTACCCGCAACAGCTTTTTGATCCAGGATGAGATCCAACAAGTAGTTGAAAAGTTGCTTTCGGCGTAAAAAGGCTTGATTCATGCAATCATCAGATCTAAAACAAAGAACTTCTCCGGCAAAACGCTCTTCACATGGGCTTTCGCGCCGCGAAATGCGGGCGAGTTTGCTGCTGCCCATTGGCATTATTGTGGCGATTTGGCTGGTGGGGCTGGTGGTGGCGGCGGTGGTGCCAACGGCCGTTAATTTCACCACCACCATCAGCATCACCATCGCCCTCAGCCTCATTGTTTTCCTGCTCTACTGGACACGGGGGACAAACGGCCGTTTGCGCCTGCTTGCCCTCCTTTTCGCCCTACCCGCCCTTATCGGCATCACCAGCGGCGTTACCAATGGCAGCTTGAGCAATATTGCCATCGGTGTTGCCATCACCTTTTTACTACTCGTCGCCCAACGCTTCTTCAGCACCCCCCTCTCCTTCCGCGCCGCCCACGCCGCCTTCCAGCGCGGCGATCTCGACAGCGCCCTGCGGCTCATCAACAAATCCATTGACGCCCGCCCCACCTTTTGGGAATCCCACCAGCTACGCGCCCTCATCCGCCTCGCCCAGCTCGACTTTCGCCGCGCCGAAGCCGATGCCCGCGAAGCCATCGCCTATAGCACCAACGCCCACCAGCCCCTCAACACCCTGGGCCAAATCCATTTGGCCCAGGAGCAGTACGCCGCCGCCCAGCAGGCGTATGAACAAGCATTGGCCCTGGCTCCCGACAGTGCCATTTACCAATTTTACCTGGGGCTGTGCCATTTCCGGCAACACCAATACCGCCCCGCCGCCGAAAACCTTGCCGCCGCCACCCAGGGCACCCTCCCCACCATCCGCTACGACCTGCAGGCCCACTACTATCTTGGCCGCAGCCTCGACAAGCTGGGCGACAAAAAAACGGCGCAAGAAGCCTACGCCGCCATGCCCAACTTCAAAGATGGCCTAACCACCCTCGAAGAGCAACTAGCCCATCAGCCCGATTACCCCCACCTGGCGCAGTTACGCCGGGACGTAGCTGAAATGAAGAAAGTAATCGGCAATCAGTAATCAGTGACCTGACCGATTACCGATTACTGTTTACCGTTTACTGATTACCGATTCGTTTACTGATTACCGTTTACTCACAACTCCACCTCCGGCATGCCAAGCCACTCCCAAACCACATTTTTGCGTGAATGATCTGCTTTTTGCGTTGGTAGCAATGAGTCCACTGGCTAACCCTTGGGGAAAGATGTTATCGAATCAGCCATAATTCATCGAAAATATCTATCAAACATTCACCTGATATGCAAAAAAACTCTCGTCATTCTCTCATCGTGCTTATTGTTTTGCCTGATATAATCATGTGTGGATTGGTGTCATACTTTATCTTTTTCTAATCGCTACAAGCTAAATTTCATAATCTTGGTACAACGATACAGGTGCAAGACAGTTGACCTGTATAAATATATTCCGCTTACGAATGGCGTTTATTTCTAATGGGTAATTGCCTGTTATGCGTTTCGTTAAGGCTTTTTCAGCAAAATACCATCCTGCCAGGATGAAAGAGCCGCAAGCCAAAGCCCAATATACCGAGTTAGAACTACTAATAAACATGGAGTACATATGTTAACGTCAACAAAATGTTTTTGCCTTTGCCTGCTCATCCTGATGGTTGCTTGTATGCCAACCAATGCAAATCTGGTTCGCCCACAGGACACATCAGTCAGCACCACCCGCCTCGTATCAGCCACTGAGCCACCCTCTGACAAAACGCCAGAGATACCCTACCCCATTGATGAGTCATACCCAGTCCTAGTGCCAGTCCCGACCCACCTCCCACAACCAACGGAGACCCCGTTTTTGACTCCCACCCCACCACCCTTCCCCACGCCCTTGCCTACGCCGGAAGTCACGGTAGTGCCAACGGCCGTTCCGCCCATCATTCCTGACACCCAACCAACAGACTCCTTCAGCATTATTTATCGTGACGGCAACCTCGTTAAACAGCTAGACTCCACAAATAACGAAGCCAGGATCATACTGGACACCTTTGCTGCAACATCGCTTTATCTCGCCAATCAGAATCATGGCATAGACTGGTATGGATGGGGAAGCCTCTCGCCAGATGGGAAAACACTCGCCCTTGTTCTAAGAAACTG
>WBZL01005854.1_pt1 | contig 10025 bp, 7 predicted proteins | sample 5204291 | NCBI WGS metagenome assembly WBZL01 (sample SAMN12344345, study PRJNA552823) | activated sludge metagenome | biome: Activated sludge suspended growth; feature: Nitrification reactor; material: Wastewater; isolation source: activated sludge from nitrification reactor of wastewater treatment... | reverse complement strand
CAACCCACACCAACACTCCTGCCCACCTTTACCCCCTCACCCCAGCCCACGCCCACGCTCCTGGTACCCCCCACTGCATCCTCCACGGCAGCGTCATCACCTACCTTGCAGGCAACGGCCACTGCTTCGGCAACGGTTGAGACCACTGCTCCCACAGCGACTGAGACCACTGTTCCGGCAACGGCTGAGGCCATTACTCAGCCCACGCCAACAAGGCTGGTGGTGCTGCCGGAGCGCGGTTTGCCGCCCGCGTCGGTTCCCTGCGGTGGTGGCGGATATATTTTCCAGGGTCGCTTCCCCAGCCAGATTGCCGGCCCCGAACGCCGCTATACCGCCTATTTGCCGCCGTGCTATAGCGAAAACGGCCGTTCTTATCCCACCCTCTACCTCTTCCACGGCTCCATCCAAACCGAAAGCCACTGGCTCGACTTGGGGCTGGCACGTTATTTGGACGAGGGGATTGCCAACGGCCTTTATCCACCCCTCATCGTCATCATGCCGTTTAATGGCAACCTGGGCAACATTAGCTCCGGCGGCTCCAACAGCATCGAGGCCGTGACAGTTGATGAGCTGCTGCCGTTTGTCGAAAGCCATTTTTGTACCTGGCACGACCGCGCCGGCCGTAGCCTGGGCGGCATTTCGCGGGGTGGCTACTGGGCGTTGATGATTGCCTTTCGCCATACGGATCTGTTTACGGCCGTTTCCGGCCACAGCAGCCACCTGCGCTACGAAACCGACAGCGAAAAATACAACCCGCTTTCCACCTACGCCGCCGCCGATTTATCCCAAATGCGGATTTGGCTGGACTGGGGCGAAACCGACTTTTTGCGCACGGGGCAGCAGCAGCTTGATGCGTTGCTGACGGCGGCGGGCATTGCCCACCAAACAACGGTCAACGATGGCGGCCACAACGACGGCTACTGGCGGTTGCATCTGCCGGAATATCTGGATTGGCAAACGGCCGTTTGGCCGCGTGACCCTGCTTTTTATCCACCCTGTTCGTAACCACGGAATTGGCGATTTCTTAACTTGAGCAACGGCCGTTTTCTGCTATACTTCCCCACAACTAAACACCCAAAAACGATAGCCGGGAGTAGTAGGCGGGTCGTGGCGGAAAGAGAATAACGGCCGTTTTTCAACGTGGTGCAAGCCGTTAACCGCAAAACCCCACCCAAGTCGCCCGGCTGGTTCACTGAAGAATTCAGTAATCGGTAATCGGTAATCGGTCATCAGTTTACGCTTAACAACCAGCAATAACTGATACCTGATAACTGATAACTGATTACCGATCTAGAACAGTGCGGAGCAGCCCGTTAACGCTGAAACAAGCGTCGGTGGCACAAACCAGGCCACCGAAAGCAAGGTGGTACCGCGTGAGAATTCAACCCCTCTCGTCCTTGTAACAGGATGAGAGGGGTTTTTTGTTGTGGAGATTTGCATATTGGAGATTGGAGACTGGAGATTAGAGATTGCCATCACGCCTAATCTCCAATCTCCAATCTCAAAGGATTTTTTATGAGCGAAATGCCCAAAGCCTACGACTTTACAAGCACCGAAGAGCGACTCTATCGCTGGTGGGAAGAAAACGGCTGGTTCAAGCCCGAAGCGCGGCCAGACGATGCCGATGCCTTTGTCATCTCCATTCCCCCGCCCAACGTCACTGGCGAGCTGCACATGGGCCACGCCATGTTTGTGGCGTTGGAAGATTTGATGATCCGGCGGGCGCGGATGCAGGGGAAGGCCGCGCTGTGGGTTCCCGGCACCGACCACGCTGGCATTGCTACCCAGCTTCAGGTGGAGCGGCTGCTGCGGAACGAAGGCAGCTCCCGCCAGGAAATTGGGCGCGAGGCGTTTATTGAGCGCACCTGGGAGTGGAAGCGCAAATATGGCGGCCACATCGTTAACCAACTGCGCCGCCTGGGGGCCTCGTGCGACTGGGAGCGGGAGCGGTTTACGCTGGATGAGGGGCTTTCCAAGGCGGTGCGGGAGGCGTTTGTGCGGCTGCACCGGATGGGGCTGATTTACCAGGCGGAATATTTGGTCAACTGGTCGCCGGGGCTGCAAACGGCCGTTTCTGACCTTGAAGTTGAATACAGCGAAGAACAAGGCTTTCTCTACCACTTCAAATACCCGCTCAAAGAGGGGGGCTACCTGCCCGTTGCCACCACGCGGCCGGAAACGATTTTGGGCGACACGGCAGTGGCCGTCCATCCCGATGATGAGCGGTACAGGGAGATGGTGGGAAAAACGGCCGTTGTTCCCATCCTCGGCCGCGAAATCCCCGTCATTGCCGACGAATACGTCTCCATGACCTTTGGCTCCGGCGCCCTCAAAGTCACCCCCGGTCACGACCCCAACGACTTTGAAATTGGGCAGCGTCACGGCCTCGCCATCATCAACATCATGAACAAAGACGCCACCATGAATGCCAACGCTGGCAGCTACGCCGGGCTGGATCGTTTCGATTGCCGCAAAAAGCTGTGGGCCGACATGGAAGCCGCCGACCTCACCCTTAAAACCGAACCCCACACCCTCAGCGTGCCGCGCAGCCAGCGTGGGGGCGAAGTTATCGAACCCCTCGTCAGCCGCCAATGGTTTGTCAACATCAAACCCGCCGCCGACATGGGGCTGGATGCCGTTCATCGCGGCCGCATCAAAATCATCCCCGACCGCTTTGTCAAAGTGTGGGACAACTGGCTAGAAAACATCCGCCCTTGGTGCATCAGCCGCCAGCTTTGGTGGGGCCACCGCATCCCCGTTTGGGAGTGTGCCGACTGCGCCCACCAAACCGTTAGCACCAGCGACCCCACCGCTTGCGAAAAATGCGGCAGTGCCAACATCGAGCAAGACCCCGACGTGCTGGACACCTGGTTCAGCAGCGGCCTCTGGCCCTTCTCCACCCTCGGCTGGCCCGAAGACACCCCCGATTTGCGCCGCTTCTACCCCACCGACGTGATGGAAACCGGCTACGACATCCTCTTCTTCTGGGTTGCCCGCATGGTTATGAGCGGCCTGCTCTTCACCAACGATATCCCCTTCCACACCATCTACCTGCACGGGCTGGTGCGCGACGAAAAGGGGCGCAAGATGAGCAAAACCATCGGCAACGTCACCGACCCGCTGGTTGTGATGGGGGAATATGGCACCGATGCCCTGCGCTTCACCCTGCTCACGGGCGGCACGCCGGGCAACGACCTCAATCTGTCGCTGGAGCGGGTTGCCAGCAACCGCAACTTCGCCAACAAAATCTGGAACGCGGCGCGGTTTATTGCCACCAGCCTGGTGCGTACTCCCGCCGACCCGCCGGAAACGATTAGCTACACCGCCGCCGACCAGTGGATTTTGACGCGGCTGGCCGAAGTGACCGAAAGCACCAATCGGCTAATGGACAACTACCTCTTTGGCGAAGCCGGCCGCCAAGTGTACGATTTTCTCTGGAATGAGTTTGCCGACTGGTACGTAGAGCTGTCCAAAGTGCAGCTACAGCAGGGGGTTGCCAGTGCCTGGACAACCCTGGCCGTGCTGCGCCAGGTGCTAGACGACTGCCTGCGGCTGCTCCACCCCTACATTCCCTACGTCACCGAAGAAACGTGGCAGCAGCTTAAAGCGGCGTTTGTTGCTTCCGGGCGCGGCATTGAACCCAGCGAAGGGTGGGCCGAGGCGCTCATTGTGGCCGACTGGCCGCAGGTGGGGCAACGTTACCCGCAGGCTACCGCCGACTTTGAACGGCTGCGCGAGCTGGTGCGGCAAATTCGCGCCGTGCGGTCGGAAAACGGGGTGGAACCGGGCAAATTTGTGACGGCGACGATTGCCGCTGGAGACAAGGCAGGCTTCTATGAGTCGCAGCGGTCGGTGCTGGCCTTTTTGGCGCGGCTGGACGAGGAGCAGCTTGTGATTGCGGCCGATGTTGCTGCCCCGGACAACGCCCTGACGATTGCCCTGGGTGACGTGGCGTGCTACCTGCCGCTGGCCGGGCTGGTGGATTTGGGCAAGGAGCGGGAGCGTCTGGACAAGGAGATTGCCAATTTGACGCAGCAAATTGAGCGGGTGAGCAAGCTGCTGACAAGCCCGTTCGCCCAAAAAGCACCGGAAGCGGTGGTGCAAAAGGAGCGCGAGAAGCTGGCGGCGCTGGAAGGGAGTCGGCAGGAGCTGGTGGAACGGCTGGCGGCGTTGAATTGAGCAATGTAGGACAAGTTTGCAAACTTGTCCTACGCTACCTTATGAAATATTTTGCTTATGGTTCAAACATGTCCACGGCGTATCTTCGTCGTTACTGCCCCAGTGCCACATTTTTGCTGCGGGCGGCTTTGCCCAATTTTCGGATTGAGTTTCGACGCTATTCGACCGATTTGCAAGGGGGGATAAGCACCATTCTGGAAGCACCGGGCGAGTTGGTGCAGGGGGTTGTGTACGAAATTCCCGAAGCGGAGATTTTGGCGTTGGATGAGCTGGAGGATGTGCCGCTGGGGCTGTACCGGCGGGACAGCTTTTTGGTGCTGGGGGAGGATGGGGCGTGGCACGCGGCGGCGTTGTACCGGGTTGTGACGCCGACGGGGCCATATGCGCCAGCGGCCAGCTATGTGGAGATGATGGTGACGGGGGCGATGGAGCATGGGTTGCCGGCCGATTATGTGGCGCGGCTGGTGGCGTTGCGGCAGGGAGCGGCGGGATGATTGAAACAACGCTTTGTTTTTTGCTGGCGGGGGAGCGGATTTTGCTGGGGATGAAGAAGCGGGGGTTGGGGGTTGGCAAGTGGAATGGGTTTGGCGGGAAGGTGGAGCGAGGGGAGGATGTGGTGCAAACGGCCGTTCGTGAACTCCACGAAGAAGCTGGCATCACCGTCGTCGCCGCCGATTTAACCCAAGTGGCTTGGTTGACCTTTCACATGCCCACATGGACGATGCTGGTGCATGTGTTTGTGGCGCGGCAGTGGCAGGGGGAACCCCGCGAAAGCGAAGAAATGGAGCCGCGCTGGTTTGACGTGGCTGCTATTCCCTATGCCCAAATGTGGGCCGATGATGCGTACTGGCTCCCCTGGTTGCTGCGTGAGCAGCCCGTCCGCGCCTGGTTTCGCTATGCTGAAGATAGTGAGACGCTGGCGGCGTGGGACGTGGAAGAAGTTGGTCAGGATTAAATAAGTTACGCAAGAAGTTCAACTTCTTCTGAGAAGTTGAACTTCTGAATTCCTAACTGTAACAACTCCCATTCCAGATTGGCGCGGGCCGGCCGTTCGAGGTGGGTGAACTGGTGGTAGAGGCGGGGGCGGGTGAGGAAGCGTTGCAAAACGGCCGTTCTTCCCTCCCTGTACGCTGTTTCTGGCACAAACCCGTACTCCTGCCGAATGGCGGCCGCATAATTCGCATAATCAGCCTGGTTTGCCCCTAAAATCGCCAAATCTGCATCCAGCAAAAGCTGCGCGTCGCTGTCGCCGGCGGCCGCTTGGTGGCTTTTGGTGGCAAGGATGAGCTGGGTGATGCGGCTGAGGGTTTCCGGCGGGAGAAAGGGGCGCAAAACGGCCGTTGCGTAGGCCGCGCTCTGCTCCTCATTATCACTGGCGCGGGGGTCATAAACGATGTCGTGGTACCAAACCGCCAGTTGCAATGCCGTCCAGTCGTTGACGCGAGCGGCAAAGGGGGTGAGCAGGGTTAGAACGTGCTGGATGTGGGGGAGGGTGTGGTAAAAACGGCCGTTTTCTCCATACCGCACCACCACATCCCGCCACAATGCTTCGGCCTGGTCAGCCGTTGCCCCCAGCGGTAAGAGCGTAGAGATTAGAGATTGGAGATTAGGTTGCCTGTCATCTCCAATCTCCAATCCCCAATCCCCATCTTTGTTTACGGACACAAATCCTCAGCCCCCAGGCTGGGGTTGCCGTACCCCATTTCGTTGGTCAATGGGCCAATGGGCTGTGCCAGGTCGTTGAGTTCGTTTTCAATGCTGTTGCACAAATTGTTTAGCCCGTCGGCTCCAGCCCATTCGCGCACCAGGCGGCCAGCCCCGTTGGTAACGGCCGTTCCCGGATACGAACGCTCCAGCCACGCCAGCCGACTAGCCGCCTTTCCTGCATCACCTTGAAGCTCATCAATCAAAATCAGCCGGAAGGCCGAGAACTGGGCGACGGCAGCATAGACCGCACCGACATCGCTCACGCCGGGCGGGGTAAGCAAATTGCCGTTGTTGATCGCTTCTTCATAGTAAAACACGGCATCGCCATAATTCCCGGCGGCCATTTGGCGGTTGCCTTCGTAGACGTAGTGGTGGCGGTAGTCGCTGGGGTCATAGAGGCGGTTTTGCAGGGAAACGGCCGTTCCGTCCCACTCCCACACCTCCGTATACATCTGCGTAATTCCCGCCCCGGCCGAGCCAAGTGCCCCGCCGTGAACCGCCATATCCACCAGCCCATCCAGCTCAAAGTCATTAAAACTAACATCAGAATAGCTAATATTAATCACATCAGCTTCTGCACCTTCCACCGTTGTCGGGTTGCTGATGATGTTGGCATAGCCACCCCGAATGGTGCTGATGACCCGATAGTTGCCATAACAAGTGCTGGCACCGCAAATGACCTGGTTTGTCACCAGCTCCGGCTTGCCGTCATTGGTTAAATCCAGAACCTCTTCAATTTGCGGCGCAACCTGTTCAAAATTATCTGTACTAACAGTGTCATAAGCCCGGTAGACAACGCCATCGCCGTTGACAACCCACAAATTGCCCAAACGCCCAGGGCCAACGATAGCTGCCGGATCTGGTTCTACCAGCGACACAATCCATTCATCGCGCAGGTCGCCATTCATATCCGCCCCGCGCCAATTGTCATACCCTTCCAGCCAGCCGCTGGCACGCAGCCCGGCACGCACCGCCGCCGGGTCAGCATGAATATTCCACGCATTGGCGATCCAGCTTTCCAACCCTGACCAATCGGCAGGCGCAGCCCCTAGCTCCGGGTCGGTAGCGGTGACGGCGATGGTGCAAATATAGCCACAGCCGCCGGGGCAATTGCCATCGGGACATTCCAGCGTTTCGCCCAGGGCGCACGCAGGCGGGGTACACATCGGTGCCACCTGCGTCAGGTCAAGTTGCCCACTGCCCGTTTCGCTGCCGGGAAACAGGGAGCAAGCGGTAGTTGCAAACAACAATAGCAGGGCGACGACCGAAAAACGTCTTGGATACAATTGATCAAACTTCATGACTTTCTCCGTTTTAGGGTCGAATATGGCCGTTGCCATAGCCGATCCATTTGTAAGTGGTGAGTTCCTCCAGCCCCATTGGGCCGCGAGCGTGCAGCTTTTGCGTACTAACCGCTACCTCTGCCCCCAGCCCAAACTGTCCGCCGTCGTTAAAGCGGGTGCTGGCGTTGACAAAGACGGCCGACGAGGTGACTTCGTTGACAAACTGGTTGGCGTGCTGCCAATTTTCGGTGATGATGGCGTCGCTGTGTTCCATGCTGTGGGTCTGGATGTGGTCAATCGCTTCATCCAGCCCCGACACTTCTTTGATGCCCAAAATGAGTGCCATCCATTCGGTGTCAAAATCATCGGGACCGGCCGGAACCACCGTGGCTCCGTGTCCATTTTGTGCCAAAACGTCGTAGGCGTGGCCGGTGGCGCGGAGTTCGACCTTGCTTTTTGCCAGCCGCTGCGCCAGCCGGGGCAGCAGTTTGTCGGTGACGCTGGGGTGGGTCAGCACGGTGTCGAGAGCGTTGCAGACGCTGGGACGCTGGATTTTGGCGTTTTCGATGATGTCTATCGCCTTGTCCAAATCGGCACTTTCGTCCACATAGACGTGGCAAATGCCGATGCCGCCGGTGATGACGGGGATGGTGGCTTCGTCGCGGCACAGGCGGTGCAGCCCGGCGCCGCCGCGTGGGATGAGCATATCAATGTATTGATCGAGTCGCATCATTTGGCGCACGAGTTCGCGGTCGGGGTTGGCGAGGTATTGAACGGCCGTTTGTGGCAACCCCACCCGCTCCAATGCCCCCTGGATCACCGTCGTCAGTGCCAAATTGGAGCGCAGCGTCTCCTTGCCGCCGCGCAAAATCACGGCGTTAGACGTTTTCAGCGTCAGCGTGGCAATGTCAATCGTCACATTGGGACGCGCTTCATAGATCACCCCCAGCACCCCAATTGGAATGCGGCGGCGGCTGAGGCGCATCCCGTTGGGCAGCATCCGGCTTTCAATTTCCGACCCCACCGGGTCAGGCAAGGTCGCCACCTTGCGGGCATCATTTGCCAACCCCTCAATCCGCTTCTCCGTCAGCAGCAGCCGATCCAGCAGCGCCTCGCTCAGGCCATTGGCGCGGCCGTCTGCAATATCGAGCGCGTTTTGCGCCAGCACTGTCCCCGCCTGCGCTTCCAGCTCATCGGCAATCACCCGCAGTGCCTCATTTTTCTGCCCCGTCGTCAGCTTCACCAGCTCCCGCGCCGCCGCCTTGGCGGCTTTGCCCATGGCGTTTAAATCACTCATCTTTCACTCCATTTGTCGGTAATCGGTAATCGGTAATCGGTAATCGGTAATCGGTAGCCTCACTGATAACTGATAACTGATAGCTGTTTACTGATTACTGATAACAATCATATCATCCCGATGCACCGCCACCGGCCCATACATATAGCCCAGGCGGTCGGCAATTTGGTCAGATTGGTGGCCTTTGATTTGATCCAGGTCGCTGCTGCCGTAGCGGCTGATGCCGCGTGCAATTTCGCTGCCGCTGGGGGTGACGATACAAACGGCATCGCCACGCTCGAAGTGGCCTTGGATTTCCTTGATACCGGCGGGGAGGAGAGAACGGCCGTTTTGCACCAACGCCCTTTCCGCCCCCGCATCCACCACAATCCGGCCGGCCGGTTTCGGGCCGGCAAAAATCCACTGCTTGCGGTTTTCCAGCGGCGTTTCCAGTGCCGGGAAGCGCGTGCCAAGCGGCTCCCCATTGGCCGCCCGCATAATCACATTGGGCGCACGTCCAGCGGCAATAATCACATCTGTTCCCGCCCGCCGCGCCGAATCGGCCGCCTGCAGTTTGGTACTCATCCCCCCCACGCCCAGCCCACTGACGCTGCCCCCCGCCAGCTTCCGCAGCGAATCATCAATTTGGTGGACTTCGGCAATCAGTTCTGCGTCAGGATTGCTGCGCGGGTCGGCGGTAAACAGCCCCGGCTGGTCGGTGAGAATGAGCAGCAGGTCGGCCCCAGCCAAAATGGAAACCAGGGCCGACAGATTATCATTGTCACCCACCTTGATTTCTTCGGTGGCAACGGCATCGTTTTCGTTGATCACCGGCACAATGCGCTGCTCCAGCAGCCCGTTGAGCATGTCGCGGGCGTTGAGGAAGCGGCGGCGATTTTCGACATCGGCGCGGGTAAGCAGCATTTGGCCGACGTGGATGTCGTAAATTTCAAAGAACCGCTCCCACATAAACATGAGGCGGCTTTGGCCGACGGCAGCAAACATTTGCTTGCTGGTGACGGTAGCGGGCCAGTTGGGGTAGTTTAGCCGTTCACGGCCGGCGGCAATGGCCCCGGAGGTGCAGATGATGATTTCTTTGCCAAGCCCGTGCAAAACGGCCGATTGCCGCACGAGTTCAACCATGTGGGGCTTATCAAAATGGGGTGTGCCGCCGGTGAGGACACTGGTGCCAAGTTTAACAACAATCCGTTGATACATCTGATGACGGGTTGATTGATGAATTGGGCAAATTCACCAAAGAACAAATCCTTTTTTCTGTGTTCCTGATAACCCCTAGTATAATGCAGCCGTTGTAGATACTCAATTTTCCCACTACAATTGGCATGGATTATTATGAGAATACGGGCAAAAGATAAACGGTTTTGCCTTTTATTGTTACATTACCATAAGCAAACAAGTAGCCGAGGATTCCAATCCTCGTTTTTTGGGTTTTTCAGGAATGCGTGAGGTCGCCCCAAATTGTAGTAGTGGCGAGGCACGCCTCGCCACTACAATTTGTTCTGTCAATCCCATAAGATCCCAAAGAACCAGCGAGGTTAAGAAACCTGGGCTAATCTCGG
>WBZL01005853.1_pt1 | contig 10026 bp, 10 predicted proteins | sample 5204291 | NCBI WGS metagenome assembly WBZL01 (sample SAMN12344345, study PRJNA552823) | activated sludge metagenome | biome: Activated sludge suspended growth; feature: Nitrification reactor; material: Wastewater; isolation source: activated sludge from nitrification reactor of wastewater... | reverse complement strand
CCACGTCGCCGAGGCTGAACACCGGCAGCGCGGTGGGCGCCGGCAACGCAGCCGGGTCGTCGGTCGCCACTGCGGCCACGATCACCAGACCGCTCACGAGCGCTTGGTAGTACGTGGGCACCTGAAGCAGCCCGAGCATCGTCGACGTCACCGTGAGCAGCAGCACGCCTCCCAGCGCGCCCAGCAATGCGCCTCGCCCGCCGAACAGGCCCGTTCCGAGCGACTGCTGCTCAATATCCTGCCCAGTCCGATCGCCGAGCGCCTCAAACAATCGGATCAGCCAATCGCGGACGGTTTCGCCGACGTGACCGTGATGTTCGCCGACATTGTCAATTTCACCCAGGTGGCGGCGCATATGTCGCCCAATCAGGTTTTCTCGATGCTGAACCGGATCTTCTACGCGTTTGACGAACTGGCCGAACAGTTCGGTCTGGAAAAGATCAAGACCATTGGCGACGCCTATATGGTGGCGGGTGGCCTCAACCAGCTACGCAGCGACTACTGCGGCGCGATCGCGGACATGGCCATCGCCATGCGCGACCTGCTGAAACGGGACTTCGCGGTCAACGCCGCCCATCTCGAAATGCGTATCGGCATCGGCACCGGGCCCGTGGTCGCCGGCGTGGTCGGCAAGAAGAAATTCATCTACGACCTGTGGGGCGACACGGTCAATATCGCCAGCCGCATTACCGCCGAGGGCGTGCCCGGCATGATCCAGGTGGATACCACCACCCACCACCGTCTGGCCGGCCAGTTCGAGTTCCACGAACCGCAGACGATCTACCTCAAAGGCAAGGGCGACATGACGGTGTATCGACTCATCGGCCGCCGGCGGAACGCGACGCCGAATTAGCCGCGAATGCTGGCCACCAGCGCCAGACGGAAGCAAACCCGTCCCGTCTGGTTCGACGCCAGGCTGATCCCGAAACCGCTTTGCTCCAGCAGGCGGCTGGCTTGGAAGAGGCCGATGCCCATGCCGGTTTCCGAAGGTACCGGCCCGTGGAAGATGTCGGCCGCCAGCGCCGCGGGGACCGGGGCGCCGTCGTCGCAGACGTCCAGTCTCGGGCGCTGGCCGGCGGTGTGCAAGGTCACGGTGATCCGCAATCCCGGCTGGACGGTGCGTTTGTCGAGCGCATTGGCCAACAGATTCTCGATGACGTGATTGAACAGTGCCGCCGGCACCATCGCCGTTGGGGAAATATCGCCATCGGCGACGAATTGGATATCGGACATCGCATAGCGCGATATCAGTTCGTCCCACCACCGCCTGATCGGTAACTGTTCGGCACTTTCCAGACTGGGCGCCTGAAGCTTGTCGAGCGTCTGCTCCAGCCTGACTGTTATGGCTGGCAGTTGCCGACGCAGCAAGGCTACGAATGCCGGCGAGACCTCATCCTCTTCCCCCTGCGCGGCAGTACACAGGCCGCGCAGGCTCTGCAGCAGGTTTTTGATATCGTGAGTCAGACGGGCACCGGTCTCGTGAATCGCCTCGACATAGGTCAGGCGCTTCAGTTGGGCGGCACGCAGCTTGTCGGCGCGGAACTCGGCGATCAGTTGCGCCAACAGGTTGAAGTGCCAGGCCAAAGAGGGACTCAGCGGGTAACGCGTGTGGATGCGCAGCGTCAACGCGTCGAAGGCAAACTCGCTGGAGCGCCCGTCGGCAACGCCTCGGCTGCCACGCTCGTTATCGACCTGCCACTGTACGCCAGTCACCCAAGGCAAGCGGCGCACCATCTCGCTGCACGCTTCGGCGACGAACTCGTTGGGGTCCTGCTGTCGCTGGGCGAGATCGGCCAGCGTGTGCAGCCATTGTTCGACGGGCAGTCCGACAGAGAGGAGGTAACGCGAAAATACCGTGCCCACCCCGGCCATGCCTACATGGGGATTCCATATCCATCCCAGGATGAGCAAGCCCATGCCCATCACGATCAGGGTTTCGAGCAATGCCACGACATATTCGTGGCCGAGCAGCAACATGATGGCTAGACTGCCCAGGACCAAGACCGCGAGCAGCAACACTACGATCACGCTGTAGACGAAATCGACCGCTTCGATCTGGCTATCGGCTTCGCGCTTCTCCGGCAGCATCAGCATCAGGGCAAAAACGACCGGGGACCCTAACTGACCAATGGTTCGCACCGTCGCGCCGGTATCGATACCATCCGGCATTGCCGCCGGCAAGGCCAGCAGCAACATCGCCGCCACTAGCCAGAACAGTGCCAGGAGAAAAAAGAACTTGGTCCACGGCACCTCGAACAGGAACACCTTGCCGCCGACCACGCCCCCCAGCAAGCCTATCCAGAGCGTCAGCAGCCAGCCGTTGAGCCCGAATGCCGCCGCCGCGACGATGGCCACAATCAATGCCAACAAGGGCAGCGCGACACGCTGATCGGCCCGGACAAATGGCTGCCAGAGCATGAACAGTCCCAGATGAGCGACAAACAAGGTCTTTGCCAGCGGTTTGTCCACGCCCAGCAGCAGCACCACGTACAGCAGCACCAGTACCGCGACCAGCAAGAGGCGCCGCCAACGAAGGGCCAGCCGCGTGACAAGATCGGTAACCGGATGCAAAGCGCTCATGCGGCATTATCGTCCCAAGTCGTTCGAATCTGAATGGAGCCGCTACCGGCGCGGGCGGACAGTCGGCACTTCGACATAGACGTCGATTTTTCGACGCCATTAACGGCTCAATGCGCCGAATAGGTTGGAAATCCGCCTTGGCATCGTAATTGCTTGAAACTGCACAGCCAATCCTAAGAAGGTAGGAGTATCTCCATGCGCAACCAACAATCCGGCTTCACTCTGGTCGAAATTGCCATCGTCCTGGTCATCATCGGGCTCTTGCTCGGCGGTGTGCTCAAGGGCCAGGAGTTGATCACGCAGGCCAAAATCAAGAACGTCGCCAACGACTTCAATGGTCTGACCGCGGCGGTCTATTCCTATCAGGATCGGTACAAGCGTCTGCCGGGCGATGATCCTGGCGCCACCCGGTGGACGATCATCCCGGCGGCCACCGCCACGCAGGCCAATATTGGTAATAGCATCGTCAACGGTGTTTACGAAAGCACCACCAACACCGATGAATCCAGACTCTTCTGGGCCGACTTGCGCGCTGCCGGCTTCGTGGCCGGCGATGCCTCGACACTGGCAAGCGCGGTCGTGCAGCCGCTCAACGCCGCTGGGGGTATCGTCGGTGCGCAGAATGGCGCCTTTGGCCTGACCGGACTGGTCATCTGCTCGGGAAGTCTTCCGGCCAAGATCGCCCAATCCATCGACAGTCAATTCGACGACGGCAACGCCATGACCGGCAACGTGCGTGCCCTTATCGAGGGCGCAACGCCGCCAACCGCCGCAACAGCCGCGGTACCAGCGGCAAATTACGTCGACAACGGCACCAACGTGTATGTGCTTTGCAAGAATATCTAGTCCGTTGCCTGCCTATTGACGAACGAAGCCCGCTCCGGCGGGCTTTGTTTTGTCTACCCCCGCAACAGTCTCGCCTCGCCGGCCATCACTGCCGCGGCCGTGCCCAGCAGCACCGCCACGTCACCAGGGGCCAGGACAACCGCGCCATCCGGCTCCAGGCCGCGCAGGCCATGCCGGCGGAGCGCCGAGACGGTGACACCTAGTTCGTTCAGACCTAACTCGCCCAGGCGGCAGCCGATGCTCGGGCTGTCTTCGACCAGAACCACAGAATGCAGGCGCGGCAGGTCCGCCTCGTCGATGCGGTCGCCGACATCGGTGGCCCCGTGGAAGAAACCGCGCAGCAGGCCATAGTGCTGCTCGCGCAGGTCGCGCAGGCGCTTGACGATGCGATGCAGCGGCACGCCGAGGAACGCCAGCGCATGGGTGGCCAGCATCACCGACGATTCCAGCGCCTCGGGCACCACTTCGGCTGCGCCGGCGGCCAACAGTTCCTCGGCATCGTCCTGTTCCCGTGCCCGCACCACCACCGGCACACCCGGTGCCGACTCGCGGACTCGATGCAAGGTGCGCAGCGTGTCGCCACGCTCGGCGAAGGTGACGATCACGACGCTGGCCCGCACCAGGCCCGCAGCCAGCAAGGTTTCGCGCCGCGTGCAGTCGCCATAGACCACCGGCTCGCCGGCACTGGCAGCCTCGCGCACCCGTTCCGGGTCGAGGTCCAGCGCCACGTAGCCAATGCCCTCCTGCTCGAGAAAGCGCGCCAGATGCTGGCCCGTGCGGCCATAGCCGCAGAGGATCGCGTGCTTGTCGGCCTCCATGGAATGGGCGGCCAACTGGGTCAGCTGCATCGAACGTTGCAACCATTCCGACGCCACCAGGCGCAACACCACGCGATCGGAGAAGTGGACGATCAGCGGTGCCAGCATCAAGGACAACACCAGGGCAGCCAGTACCGGCTGCAACGGACCGCTGGCCAGCAACCCGACGCCTTCGCCGCGTGCCAACAACACAAAACCGAACTCGCCGCCGGCGCATAGCCACAGCCCGGTGCGCAACGCCGTGCCCGGCGGGGCGCCGAACAATCGCGAGAGCCCCCAGGTCACGGCCAGCTTGCCGATCAACAGCCCGGCCAGCACGCCGAGCACACGCGGCCATTCCCGCCCGATCTCCGCCAGATTGAGCATCATGCCCATGGAGATGAAGAACAGGCCGAGCAGGACGTCGCGGAACGGCTTGATGTCCTCTTCCACCATGTAGCGGTACTCGGTTTCCGAAATCAGCATGCCGGCGACGAAGGCGCCCAGCGCCAGCGACAGCCCGGCCCATTCGGTCAGCCAGGCGAGGCCAAGGGTAATCAGCAGCACGTTGAGCATGAACAGCTCGGGCGATTTGCGCCGCGCCACCAATTGGAACCAGCCGCGCGTCAGCTTCTGGCCGAAGAACAGCACGAGGGTCAGCAACACCACCGCCTTCACCGACGCCAGCGCCAGCGCCCCGGCCAGCTCGGCCATCGGCCGCGTCAGGGCGGGAATGATGACCAGCAGCGGCACCACGGCCAAATCCTGGAACAGCAGCACCCCCATGACCTCGCGGCCATGCCGGGCGTCCAGCTCCCGTCGATCGGCCAGCAGCTTGGAAAGTATCGCGGTGGACGACATCGCCAGCGCGCCGCCGAGACCGACGCCGACCAGCCAGGTAACGCCGGCCGCAATCACCGCCAAGGCGCCGATGGCGACGGCCGTGAGCAGCACCTGCGCAAAACCGAGCCCGAAGACGATACGCTTCATGGCGAACAGGCGCGGCAGCGAAAACTCCAGGCCGATGGAAAACATCAGGAAGACCACGCCGAATTCGGCGAGCTGGCTGGCCCCCTCGGCATCCGGTAGCAGATCGAGCGCGTGCGGGCCGACCACGACGCCGACCAGCAGATAACCGAGAATCGGTGGCAAGTTGGCAGCCCGGCAGGCCGTCACCACCAGTACGGACGCGCCAAGCAGCAGCAGGACCAGTTGCAGGGTATTCACGGCATCTCCGGTCGGGGAGCGGGGCGGTGGGTATAATTTGACTGAATCATATCGGACTCTCCAACCATGTCCCAAGAATCGAGCGCGGCCGGCAGTTCCGAGCGTACTCTGGCCCTGGCCCGGCAGGTACTGCGCATCGAAGCGGAAGCCGTGAACGCCCTCGCCGACCGGCTGGGTGCGGAGTTTTCGAAGGCCGTGGCACTCATCCTGGATTGTCGCGGTCGTGTCATCGTCAGCGGCATCGGCAAGTCCGGACACATCGGGCGCAAGATCGCCGCCACCATGGCCAGCACCGGCACACCGGCCTATTTCGTTCATGCCGCCGAGGCGGTGCATGGCGACCTGGGCATGATCACCAGCGACGATGTGCTGATCGCGCTGTCGAATTCCGGCGAAAACGACGAACTGCTCACCGTGGTACCCCTGGTCAAACGCCAGGGCGGCCGTTTGATCGCCATTACCGGCAATGCCGACTCGTCGCTGGCGCGCGAGGCCGATGCGCACCTCGATGCCCGCGTCCGGGAGGAAGCCTGTCCGCTCAACCTGGCGCCGACCGCCAGCACCACGGCGGCGCTGGCGCTGGGTGATGCGCTCGCCGTGGCCCTGCTCGACGCGCGCGGCTTCGGGGCCGAGGATTTTGCCCGCTCCCACCCCGGCGGCGCGCTGGGCCGCAAGCTGCTCACTCACGTCGGCGACGTGATGCGACCGGCGACCGAAGTGCCCGTTGTTGGCGAGACCACACCGGTACCGACCGCGCTACTAGCCATGACCCGCGGCGGTCTGGGCATGGTCGCCGTCCAGGACGACAGCCGGCGCCTGCTCGGCATCTTCACCGATGGCGACCTGCGTCGGGCCATGGAAAGAACGGGCGATCTGCGCACCGTCCTGGTCGGCGCCGTCGCCACCCGCGCGCCGCGCACCATCGGCCCGGAACAGCTGGCCGTCGAAGCGGTGGAGATGATGGAACGGCACAAGATCAACCAGCTGCTGGTGGTCGGAACCGCAGGCGAACTCATGGGAGCACTCAACATGCACGATCTCTTCCGGGCCAAGGTCGTATGAGCCAGTACCTGGACAAGGCCCGCGCCATCCGCCTGATGGGGTTCGACATCGACGGCGTGATGACCGATGGCCATCTGTATTTCAGCCCGGCTGGCGACGAGATGAAGGCCTTCTTCAGCCGCGACGGCCTCGGCCTGAAGATGCTGGCGCGCTCGGGCGTCAAGCTGGCCATCATCACCGGCCGCGATTCGCCCATCGTCACGCGGCGGGCCGAGAACCTCGGCATCGGCCTGGTCATGCAGGGTGTCGAGAACAAGCGCGCCGCCATGGCCAGCCTGCTGGCCGGCGAAGGCCTGAGCTTCGCCGAGGCCGGCTACATGGGCGACGACGTGATTGACCTGGCCGTGATGGCCGCCTGCGCCTTCTCCGCCACGGTTCCCGATGGTCACGCGCTGGCCCGCCAGCAGGCCGACTATGTCGCCAAGGCCAGTGCCGGCGCCGGCGCGGTGCGCGAAGTGTGCGAGCTGATCCTCCAGGCCCAGGGCAACTGGCAGCAGGCGCTGGCGGGTTATCAATCGTGAGCGGTCGATGAGGGCCACCGGCTCCGCCCTGCTGCCGCTGGTGGTGCTCGGCATGCTGGCCGGCTTTACCTTCTGGCTGGAACAGGCGACGCAGGAAGAGGGCGGCGGCCGCACCAAGTTGCGTCACGACCCGGATTTCTGGGTCGAGCGATTCACGCTACGCCGCTTCGGCACCGATGGCGCCATCCAGCATCTGCTGACCGCCCAGCGGATGGAGCATTTTCCGGACGACGAAAGCACCGAGGTCGAATCGCCCTATCTGGCCTACTTCAAGGGCCGCAAGACCGTCGCCACCGCCCGGACCGCCTGGCTGGACAAGGAAGGCAAGCATGTGCGGCTGAACGACGACGTGCGCATCGTCCGGCCGGGCATCGATGGCGGTGCCGATACCATCGTCACCACCAGCGTTCTGAACATCGTACCGGACGACGAATATGCCCAGACCGACGCACCGGTCACCCTGAGCCAGGGGCGGACGGTTGTCCACGGCGTGGGCATCGAAGTGAGCAACAAGACCCAGATCGCCGTGCTCTCGGGACCGGTCCGAGGCACCATCCAGAGGAAGGAAAAATGAACATCCTCCGCCACAAGTACTCGGCACCGCTCTGGCTGTCCATTGCGATCGCGGCACCGGCGCTGACGGCGACCTCCGTCCTGGCCGACCGGGGCGACCGGGACAAGCCGGTCAATCTGGAGGCCAACCGTCTGACGGTGGACGAAGGCAAGAAAGTCCAAGTACTGGAGGGCAACGTCCAACTGGTACAGGGCACCCTGACCATCCGGGCGGAGAAGCTGGTCGTCACCCAGGATGCCAGCGGCTTCCAGAAGGGTGTCGCCTATAGCGGCGGCGGTCGGCTGGCGACCTTCCGCCAAAAGCGGGAAGGCAAGGACGAATACATCGATGGCGAAGCGGAGCGCATCGAGTACGACAGCAAGGCGGAGAAGACCGAGCTCTTCGACAAGGCCTACATCAAGAGCGGCCTCGACGAAGTTCGCGGCCAATACATCTCTTACGACGCCAAGACCGAAAACTATCTGGTCACCGGCGGCTCATCGCCCGCCGGGGCCGGCAAGGGCGGTCGGCAGGAGCGCGTCCATGCGGTAATCCAACCCAAGAACCGCGATTCCGCCAAACCAGCCATCGCCGCCCCCTCCGGCCCGGCCAAACCGGGCGAATAAATAGCGACAGAAGGGTGTGGCTGGCGGACGCCAGCGAATACGATTTCCTCGTATTCAGCATGGCGCATTGCAATAGACCGATCTCCAGGAGTGGGTCAGTTACTTCATAAGTAACTGAAAAAAATGGTAATACTTGCCGAGAGCAATTTATTGTGCGATGCACAATAAATTGCTTGACTTCATCTATTTCGTCCCTATAATTTGAGTCGTGATGCACTGCAACATAGCGCTTCCGGGGCTTTGGGAAGCGCATTCCGAAACCGATCATCTCTGACTATCGCCCACTTAGGAGAAACACTATGTACGCCACCACCCCCGAGCAAATCGCCGCCGCCAACAAGGCCAACGTCGAGTCCCTGCTGACCCTGGCCAACACCGCCTTCGCCAGCGCCGAGCGTTTGGCCGCCCTGAACCTGAACACGGCCCGCAACCTGCTGGAAGACACCGTCGCCAACGCCAAGGCCCTGCTGTCCGCCAAGGACGTGCAAGAGCTGATGAACATCCAGGCCACCCTGGCGCAGCCGAGCGTCGAGAAGGCCGTGGCCTACTCGCGCAGCATCTATGAAATCGCTTCCCAGACCCAGGAAGAGCTGGGCAAGATCTTCGAAGCGCAGTTTGCCGAAGCCAACAAGTCGGTCACCTCGGCGCTGGACAAGGCGGTCAAGAACGCCCCGGCCGGTTCCGATGTCGCCGTCGCCGCCGTCAAGTCCGCCATCGCCGCCGCCAATTCGGCCTACGACAGCATGACCAAGGCCGCCAAGCAGGTCGCCGAGATCGCCGAAGCCAATGTCGCTGCCGCGACCAGCGCCACGGTCAAGGCCGTCGGCACCGCCCCGAAGGCGAAGAAGGCCGCTTAATCAGGTTTGTCTCCTCCTCCCAGCCCCAACAGGCTGGAGTTCAAGCCCCGGCAGATTCTGCCGGGGCTTTTTTTCGCCCGGCTACTTTCGATCGAAGGACAGTCCGCGACGACCGACCTCCGCCTCGATGTCGGCCATCGCCAGCGGCACCGCTTCCGGCGTGCCGCGCACGCCGAGCTCGATGTGCCGACGCGTCGTCGCGCTGCCGACCGATGGCAGGCTGAAGACGACGAGTCCCGGGTAGTCTCGTTCGATCCGCTCCATCAGGTCCACCAGCAAGCCTTCGACGCCCTCCCAGACGATGATGGCGGACTCCGCTTCCCGAATCGCGTTGAAGCTATCCCGGTAGCAGGACTCCAGCACCCACTCGACCATCGGCCAGGCCATTTCCGGAAAGCCGGGCACGAAATGGTGATCGCCATACGTGAAGCCGGGAATCCCGTTGAACGGATTGGGAATGATCCCGCTGCCCACCGGGAAGACACCCATCTCCAGCATCGACGGCGTGACCGGCCGATTCATCGCCGCAAGACGCGCCCGAATCTTCTCCTCGGCCTCGGGATGCAACTGCAAAGGCACACCGGCGGCCGCGGCCGCGGCTTGGCGCGTGTGGTCGTCCGGCGTGGCGCCGATGCCGCCGAAGCTGAACACCACGTCGTCGCCGGCCAGCGAATGGCGCAGCGCCTCCACCAACCTCGGCCGGTTGTCGCCGAGGTAAAGCAGCCAATCGAGATGCAGTCCCCGCGCGGCGAGGATCTCCCGCAGCTTGGCGAAGTGCTTGTCCTGCCGCTTGCCGCGCACGATTTCGTCACCGATGATCAACGCGCCGAACTTCCTCACCCCAGCCATACGCCCTCCTCCGCCCGCAGCCGCCGCAACGACGACAGGCCGACATGCACGAACAGCAGCGCGCCGAACGCCGGCGCCAGCAGATTCACCAACGGCACATGCGCCGCC